>Ga0209648_10004064_pt1 | contig 12379 bp, 9 predicted proteins | sample GraSoi2013_115cm_FD_185830 | JGI IMG/M metagenome (GOLD analysis project Ga0209648, IMG submission 185830) | Grasslands soil microbial communities from the Angelo Coastal Reserve, California, USA - Sample 9_17_2013_115cm (SPAdes) (version 2) | ecosystem: Environmental > Terrestrial > Soil >...
TGACATCCCTTGAAGCCAAACGCGAGCAGATCTTTGCCTCCTATGTGCAGCATATGCTCAAACGCCGCGGAGCTTCAAAGCGCTACAAGCCCGAACAGATAATGCACTGGCTCACCTATCTGGCCCAGCAGATGAAACGACAGAGCCAGACCGTCTTCTACATTGAGCAGATACAGCCTGACTGGCTAGCGAAGGTGTGGCCACGGTCTTTATATCGCGCTCTTGCTGGAGGAGTTTCTGGTGGATTGTTGTGTGGACTGATTGGTGCGGCAGTTGGAGCCATATTATCTAGCTTGTTACCCTTCTTCTCGATTATACCTATTCCATTTCCATGGCTTGGAACAGCTGTGGGATTAGTCATCGGATCGATCATGGGACAGATTCTTGGGTCGCTCATAGGATTGTTCCACCTCAAAAGTACTGAAGTAAGCACTGTTGAAGTGGTTACCTGGTCATGGGCTAATGCGCGTTTAGCTGCAATCGCATCAATTGTTGGTGGATCACTGGGATGGCTGATACTATTGGATCCCAATAGTTCTATCTCATCTTTCATCCAATATTTAGCCACAGATTTCATCCATGCAAATTCCAGCGATCCATTGAGTATTGCTGTCACTCTATTGATCTTTTTGCTGATACTACTATTTCTTGAAGAAATATGCTTTATCCTGATATCGCTATTTACTCGTAGGAATCTTGATGGACGCAGGCTCATTGTATCCAGGCAGAGGATATGGTATGCCGCACGTCGTGGAGCACTTGTTGGAATATATATGGGCTGCATCGGGTTTACATTCTTGATATTAAGCAGCTCACCAGCCTATAACTTATCTAACTTAGGAGATATCTATCCAGTAGCCATTGGATGTGTTTCAGGACTCATTACCGGGCTGATTTACGGAGTATCAAGCGGACAACTAGAAACGCACAAGTCCTTTAAGCCTAACCAGGGAATATGGCGCTCTTTGTATAATGGGGGACGTGTTTTGTTGATTGTTGGACTCATCGTGTGGCTCGCATGTTATATACCTGTTATAGTGAACTATGGAGCCCCTCTCAGTCAGGTATTCATAGACTTCCTCAACGATTATCAGTTCCTCATCGGAGTAATTGTTGGTATCTCCATTGGATTATTCTTCGGGCTATTGTATGGCGGCATCGCCTGTATCAAGCATGTGCTGCTGCGCGTCTTCCTCTGGCGGACCAGAGCTATGCCCTGGAACTGTGTGCGTTTCCTCGATTATGCCGCCGAGCGCATTCTGCTGCGCAAGGTGGGTGGGGGCTATATCTTTATACATCGGCAGCTTTTGGATTATTTCGCTTCGCTAGCAACATCCTTCCCTGAAGAAGCATCCGCAGCATTAGCGATAAGTAGCCCCGCGCCAGCTATTTCCAGCACTCCTCAGATCGGCATTGCCCACCAAGAAGAAAAAGCCTCTGCTTCTGTTCCTAGCAGGAAGGCTGTTTTCAACAAGGAGAAACGCATGGTGACCCTCTTTGTCGTAGTGCTTCTTCTTTTTGAACTAGTAAGCTGCGCGAGCCTCTTCGGTGTAGTCCAGTACTCTGCCCAAAAGGCCAGTAATGCCGCTGCCACCGCTAATGCCGACGCTGCTGCCACCGCTAATGCCGACGCTGCTGCCAGCGCTACTGCGTAAGAGGAAGCCAGAGCTACAGCCCAGGTCGAGGCTAATGTTAGTGCTGAAGCTACCGCGAACGCATCGCCAGTCGCTTATCCTCCAAAAAACACATCTCCAGTACTTGATGATCCATTACAGGATAACAGCAAAGGGTACAGGTGGGAAGTAGATGATCCGAGAAACGGTAATTGCAAGTTCATCAATCGAACCTATGATATCAATACAAATCGATCAGAACAGTGTATTGCCATGAGCAAGGACTTCACGAATTTCATCTATGAAGTACAAATGAAGATTGTCAAAGGTGATGGAGGAGGGATTGCTTTTCGGATTGATCCTACAAGCGATTATCCTTCCGGATACTACTCCTTTGCTATAAACCAGGATGGTTCATACAGCGTCCAGGACGCTAATGGTAGTTTGGTGCTCGCCCAAGGATCCAGTCTAGCTGCCATCCACCGAGGTCTGAATCAGACCAACCTTGTTGCAGCCGTCGTCCATGGTAACATTATCGAACTGTATGTCAATCACCAACGCGTTGCCGTCGTAGGCAGCAGTAGTACCTATACTCACGGTTGGATAGGTGTGATCGTGACAGGCTCCTCCGGCAGTAACCAGACTGAAGTAATATTTCAAAACGCCAAAGTGTGGAGACTATGAACGCGTCTATGCGTATCCTTCCAAACGTTCCGGATGTTTCTTCCTCCAGTAACGCATATATCCTTGAACTGTCATGGGATAGTTGGCCATCAGATCCAGACGTTTCAACACGTTTGGGTCTCTGACGATACGAAGTGCCTCTGGCTCGGTCTTTATGGTAAGCAGGTGGATGATTTCCTCCTCGCTTTTTCCTTCGCGCATCGCATTCAGGACAATGTCACCCCATGAGAGAAGTTTTTCCCGCAGGTGTTCTAATACTTGCGTTGGGTTGTCTGCCGGACCACAGTGCGCGAGATATAGGGTATCTGGGCGTAGTTGTTTGAGCTTGTCAATGCTGGCGGACCAGGCTTCCAGGTCAAGATCGGGAGGCGGTGCTGGTGGACGTACGTAATTGATACCTTGCAAGCGTACGCCAGCTGCATCTCCTGCAAATAACTCTCCGGTGTGAACATCAAAGAAAATCACGTGGTGGATTGCGTGCCCCGGCGTGTAATGTACCTCCAGGCGACGTCCAGCAATGTTGAGTATGTCGCCTCCCTTGATGGCCTGGATCCGTTCGGCAGGAACTGACTCGATATCGCCCCACATTTCATACATCTTATCCCCGTATATACGAGTTGCGCTTGCTATGAACTTGGTTGGGTCGACCAGATGTGGTGCGCCATTGCTATGCACGTAGACCGTGGCCTTTGGCATGCGACGAAGTAACTCACCTGTCGCTCCCGCATGGTCCAGGTGTATATGAGTTAGTAGTAGGTGGGTAACATCCCGTGGCTCAAAGCCTACTTCTTGTAGCGATGTAAGCAGTGCTGGCACTGTAATGCCCGGCCCTGGATCAATGAGCGCAACTTCGTTTTGCCCGGCAAGGATGTAAGGACCAAGAAGCCCATTCTCATTTTGGAATGGCAGGGATAGATACCATGTGCCGGGACGTGTACCAAGACTTAATTTTATGACTACAGCCATGAGCCACCCTTCCTAAGAAATCAGTTGACCTTTCGGTTTATACATATACAATTGTAACTCCTCAGGTCACCTCGCCACCTGCGGTGGCTCGCTTGGGTTCTCTATGGGAGGTGGATGTGGCAGCCGACGGCTGCCACATCCACCTCCCATCCCATAGCCTGCGAACTGCCGGAGGCAGTGAGCAAGTAGAAAGGGACCTGAGTAGTTACACTAAATTATAGTTTGGTGGAGATAGTTTTTGCCTGTATGAACAGCTGCAAATAGTCTCTCCCTCCAGCCTTTGAATCGGTACCCGACATATTGAAGCCTCCAAATGGATGAGTACCGACCAGTGCGCCTGTACACTTACGATTGAAATACAGGTTGCCGACGTGATACTCTTGCTTGGTGTGCTCGATCCGCTGCTGATTTGTTGAGTAGAGCGAGCCAGTCAGTCCATATTCTGTGTCATTGGCAATAAGCAAAGCGTCATCAAAGTCTTGCGCTTTAATGACTGCGAGTACAGGTCCAAAAATTTCTTCCTGACCGACACGAGCATGTGGATCAAGATCGGCAATGATCGTGGGTTCGATAAAATAGCCCGGGCCATGATGTCCACCGCCAAGTATTAGGCGTCCCTCGCTTTTCCGATCTCGATGTACTCAACAATTTTCTGCATCGCGTTTTGGTCGATGACTGGTCCCATGAACGTGTCTGGCTTGGTAACGTCACCTACTGTCAGGTGCTTCGTTTTCTCAACAACCTTCTGTAAGACCTGATCGTAGACCTCTTTGACAATGATCGCGCGTGAGCCTGCTGAGCATTTCTGGCCCTGGAACCCAAAGGCTGAAGTGGCTATCCCGTTGGCAGCCGCTTCTAGGTCAGCAGTTTCGTCGACCACGACTGCATCTTTTCCTCCCATCTCCAGGATTGAGCGTTTCAACCAGCGTTGTCCCTTCTGATGTTTTGATGCGCGTTCGTAGATACGCAGTCCAACGTCGCGTGAGCCCGTGAAGGCTACAAAGCGTGTCTGTGGATTATCTATCAGAGCATCCCCAACAATAGAGCCGGACCCTGTGAGGAAATTCACTACTCCAGCTGGCAATCCAATCTCTTCCAGGATGCGTACAAATTGGTATGCTGTTGCTGGAGCTGTGCTAGCAGGTTTAAGGACAACCGTGTTGCCTGTGACAAAAGATGCACTGGTCATACCTACGAGAATACCAGTGGGAAAGTTCCAAGGCGCAATCACGACACCAACGCCGAGCGGAATATAGACGAGTTGATTATGCTCACCTTGAGCAGGAATGATAGGTTGCGGCTCAGCCAGGCGTAGCATTTCGCGTGCATAGAACTCCAGGAAGTCAATAGCTTCAGCTGTATCTCCATCAGCTTCAGGCCAACTTTTGCCGACTTCATAGATCATCCACGCATTGATATAAAAACGTCGCTGACGTAGAAGATCTGCTGCTGCGAAAAGATAACTAGCACGCACCTCGGCTGGAATACGTCTCCATGTTTCGAATGTCGTTGCCGCAACCTGGACGGCCTCATTGGTTTGCTCGACTGTTGCTCGTACGAAGTGACCAATAATCTGATCGGGTTGCGTTGGATTAATGGACGCGAAGGTCTGTTCGCTGGTAATTTTCTTTCCGCCGATGATCAGTGGGTAGGTGCGTCCCAGTTCACTCTTGACCTGCTCTAGTGCCTCTGTCTGAGTTCGTTTCAGCTCTTCCTTAGAGAAATCGGTGAAAGGTTCATTGGTGAACGGCTTTTGAGCACGCGATTTGACATTTGCGATGACTGTCGACATGCCATATCCTCCTTAAAATAAAAACACTTCATCGTGTGTGAGGTAGTCTGCTAATCAGCTATTCCTATACATTGTATCTCATCGCTAGCCCGAGTGGTAAGGGGGCAAAAGTTGGGATGCTGTGCTTCTTCTCTTTGGTGTTTATATGTCGTGGACATAATAGGAAAACCTCCTAGGTTAACTGAACTTTGGTTTTGCCCTTTCAGTCTATTCTAGGAGGCCTTCTTTTAGGCAGCTCAGCTAGCTACCGAATGCTTTCCTCAAATTCGAGGCGTCTCGTGTTTCTTGGTTGCCACCTATGATCTTGAATTCCGCTCAGTTTACTCCTCCTCCTCCTCCTCATGGTGGTGATGGTGATGGTGGTGGTGATGATGACGGTGATGATGGTGTTCACCCTCATCACCGTCATCCTTACTCATAGTAGTAATAGCTGTCCTCTCTTGAGTTAGACTTTTTGCTGGTGCCGCATGAGCAACATTCCCAAGGCCAACGAATGCAAGAGAAAGCCCAACCATCAACATCACTACGACGATTGCAATCAAGAATCTACCTGCGAGGAAAGTCACAGTTTCTAAAAGCTGCTTCCACTGCGAACGTTGTTCCCTTTGGCTATCAATGGTGACTGTATGTTTCATTAAGCTTCTCCTTTTGCTTGCGATGGTGCTAGTAGTCTATCAATAGTTTATTTGACATATGAGTACAGCCTATTTAAGTGAATCATATATCAAAAAAAGGCTGACAAACCACTAGCATACTTCTCAGCATGTCCAATTCCTCTCCAGAGGTAGACGTAATTATGGGAATAGCCGAGATTTCTTTACTTCTCAGAGAAACAAGATATCATATTATCGATTAAATGTCAATGATCTATTATAGATGTAACTATTATTAATTGATCAATTTTTAATACTTTATAACTACGACTCAGATAGGTATTACAGTAGAGATTGGATATCTGAGTCGTAGTTATAAAGTACTGATAGTTTACGCTGTAGTGATGATAAATATTCCAAAAACTGTTTTATGGATGGTGCCATGTCACGACAAAAGCTTGTCCTTTCATATCGAGGTTTCCAGGAATGGCAATCGTAACGAAATGCTTTGAGCTCTCATGGCTAACCATATTGACTTTGGCGATAATCGGATAGCTACCGATTGGAGATAGAGGGTCTTTCGCGTCTGACAAGCTGCAACTTGAAAGCTTTTCCTTCCCAAAGTTGGCCAGAGGTTCGTCAAGTCGTTCAAGGATGCACTCGCCGCTAGCACCATCGGTAATATACTGCCGACCAGGTAGAGAAAACCAATGTCCTTCGTGTGTCGTGATATTTTGAATGTAAAATTTATCGTAGCCGCTATTATTTACATTTGACTCGACATAGACATAAATGCTATCTCCCCTATGCAACCCATGAAGAAACTGGACATCGCGTGATGGAAAAGTGTCAGCGACTTCAATCCATGCTTCATTAGACTGGCTCCTAGAGGAATCCATAAAGGAATCTACTCCTGCCTGCACTAATACTGGTGAATTTGTAACGGTTGGTTCTCCGCCTATGCCAACCCATTCGGATGTTGCTCCTTGTGTTGATGGATTAAGAGAGGGTATTGTGAAGTAAACTTGGGCTTTATTAAATGTACCTGATAACCCCAGAGCTTCATAGCCTGCCCAATTGTCACCGCTAATGGACGCAGTCGAGGACTGGTGGCTATGTCGGTATGTACTCGCAGAGACACCAGACGCATTATATGTTCCTCCGAATAGGACAACTGCTGAGAGAAGTAGCACAAGAAGATAGTACAAGCAGCGAACAGTCTTGACAGGTTGTAGGGATGGCCGTGCCATAAAAATACTCCTTTGCAAGGGCAAGTCTTATCATGTTACGAGCAATCTGCCACCAATTTGGGCAGAATTGTGAGTAAGTAAAGGATCAAGGTTGAAGATATCGATAACTCTACATATCTTACAGAGGAGGTCTCGTTGGAGGTCAACTATTTAGCTATTTAGTACCATTGGTGATACTGATAAGGCTTTGCTTGGTGATGTAGGCTCATCCTCAGCCCAACCCACAAGGTACAGCGAGATGAGGCGTTTCCAAAAGTCATGGGAAAAGAATCGCAATATCATATCCTACCTCAGTTTTTTTTATCCATGGCTTGACCCGTTATCTGGAGTGCTTAGATCCGTTTATATTAATAAACATTTGTACAATTATGGTAAGGAGTTATTTGTGGCTATAGTTCAGCAGAAAACTTCACTCTTGTATTGGAGTAGCGTATCTAGTGCTATGGGCGAGTGTATTGTGATGGCGACAGAAGCGGGAGTATGTTGGACTGGAACGCCCGGTGCTACTCTCGATGACGGCCTTGTCAGAACGAGGCGGTGGTTACAGTTTGAGCAGATTATGCAGGGAGAGGAAATTGCACCTCTGCAACAGGCAGTCGATGAGTTGCGCCGCTATTTCGTTGGTGAGCATGCGCAATTTTCCTGTCCTGTAGATCTGCGTGGTACGCCATTTCAGCTCTCAGTCTGGCGGGAACTGTGCCGCATTCCGTACGGAGAAACGCGTAGCTATAGTGAGATTGCCTGTGCAGTCGGCCAGCCTAATGCATCTCGCGCTGTAGGAGCTGCTAATGGGGCCAATCCTGTTGCAATTATCGTGCCATGTCATCGCGTTATTGGCAGTAACGGTATGCTTACTGGTTATGGTGGTGGCTTGCCTACTAAATCCTGGCTACTCTCGCTAGAAGGCGTGAAACGCAGGTAAGCCTATTGATTCCGACGAGATCGGCACCAAGAAGAATACCTTCTGTGCCGATCTCTCGTTCTATCTATGCCTGCTCCTAGCTTATGGCAGCTAGTGAGCATAGTTGCCTGCCTGGGTCATAAAGGCTTTGAGAAGTCCATATGCAATAATTATCCACACAGCGACCTCGATCACAATCATTGTGATCCAGATCCACAGCAACTGCGCTTCTTGTTGGTCATGGTTAATGATTCCCATAATTGAGTTGATGAGCAGAGGAACGAGAATAAGTAATGGAACAACAAATAAGGTCAGACAAAATAATCCGACAACTGTGGGCAAGATAATGCGCCAGAGACCGGAATCGCGCAGGTCTTCAGTCTTTGCTGTACCATAGACTTGGCGGTGCTCGCTACCTGCTCTTTGAGTGGAGGAATTGGTACTTTGCGCCGATGCGGTGGTATCAGTTGCTGAGGGGTCCTGCGTTGGCTCTGCTGAGGCATTAGGGCTCAATATTTTTTCGTCCATCTCGTCCCCCTTTGTGGGTACCCATGCCTTTAGGCATGGGGAAGAAACAAAGGCGCCCGTATGGGCGGTCTGCTCAAGAGAAAGCCCCTTACGGGGGAAAGTCAGAAGTGCGGTCTGACCTTCGTTACCAGAGAAGGCTGGCACCCTTTCCCGCACAAAGTAATGGTAGCCTCGACGATGTTAGAGAGCGGTTTAACGTGGAGAGCACTGGCACTAACCCTCGTAATCCTGTTTAACTCTCCACCGTAGAGCATCGGGCTGGCTTCGCACCCTATGGTACCTAATTTCGCTCCTAACGTAGCCCCATCAGAGCAAACTCTGGTGGCTGGGTCTGGTCAGGTGAAGCTTACAAAACCCTTGCAAGGTGCTGCAAGCCCTTAGCTTTCGCTATCGGGTCCCTGACAGGGTATCTCCTGAAGAGCAAGGTTAAAAGTGACATCTCCCCATAGCTAAAGCTAGGGGCTTCCCATCCTCGCGAATGGGCTTTCCTGTTTCTCAGGACGTTGCGCACAAGTCATGGACTTGGGTGTCTTACACCTCCTCCGCAGGCCTAGATTCCCCCGAGCCCCGGGGTACTCAGGAGCCACTTTGGGCTGCTGACAAGGATATTCTAGCAGATCTATCGAAAATTGTATATCGTGATAGGCAAAAGGTACTCCGGTGCCCAAGCCCCAGAAAAGGACGCGTCATTCATCCCCATGGCTAAAGCACAGGGGTCTTCTGACGCGGGGAGCGATAAAAACGCAAATAAGACCTAGACGAAACGGCTTCAACTAGGTATGGTGTTAGCAGTGATTAGAAGTGGTGTTAGCAGTGATTAGAAGTGGTGTTGCCAGTTCGCAAAGGATTAAACCATCTCGTGGAATGAGCGACTTAGATATGAACGCAAATCTCGTGGATGGACACAAATTATGCTCGCTGAGAAAAGAGGAATATATGATGAAATGGAATGAGCGACTTAGATATGAACGCAAATCTCGTGGATGGACACAAATTATGCTCGCTGAGAAAATTGGAATCAATACATATACAGTCAGTCGATGGGAAAACGGGAATGCGTTTCCTCACCCTTTCTATCGTGAGAAACTCACTGCTCTCTTGGGAATAAGCTTTAAAGAGAAAGAATTTCTTCAAGATGATCCAGAATTTGACCACAGCACATATAAGCATTCTCCGGTTCTATCAGAAGTAGAGCAGGTGTACTATGAGCACAGCGGTAGTTCGCCTCTGTCGACACCAGTAGTACAACCGCAACCGGTCACGTCTCTGGCCCAGGACCCTCAAGCGTACAAACAGGAGATGTATTGGCTTGGAGATCACTTTTTTTCGCCCCGACCCCTCTGGAATATCAGCATTAATCACGTGATACCTATGTCGCCGTTCCGACCTTCCAATTGGTACCTCCGGCATCGCTTCCTGATGGAATCAACGATACTGTTCACTGTCCTGCTCATCATCACAGCTCTTTCAGCCTCCCATGGGCTGCCTTCGAACACCCATACCCAAGAGACTTATGGCCCCCCTTCTTACACCCTGATGATCCAGAACGCCGATCCCTCTTTGCAGGATACCTCCCAACACCTCCAGCAAGCCTTCTCTACCGTCTATCCCCAACTGGTCAATCGATTTGCCCCTGATCCCACCACTGCCGCACGTAACGTGACGCTGAGATTTGTATCCGATCTCTCTTCTCCAGCAGCCACCAGTAGTTCCACTATCACCTTCCGTTCTGATTGGATACGAGAGCATCCCACCGATGTTGGATTATTCACCTATGAGCTAACCCTCACTCTGGAGCGGTATCCCTCTGGAGCTCCTGATTGGTTTAGCGATGGTCTGGCTAACTATGCCCGCAGCGTCTATGGGCCTGCCAACGATGACGACTGGTCCTTACCTGATGGGGTGCAACCGCAAGATAGCTATACCCAAGGGGGCACGGTTGCTGGTCGTTTTCTACTGTGGTTAGAATACAACACTACCCCTAATATTGTTGATCAACTCAATCATGCTCTTCAGACAAAACAGTCTTTTTCAGATACCTTCCGCCGTTTAACTCATCACACCATGGGTGAGCTCTGGAACCAGTATAAAGCACAACCTGATATCACGCCTACCCCACAGCAACTCTATCAGACTGTCACAAGCAGAAAGCCGCTGTACCAATCATTTTTCCATGTAGCATCTTCACAGGCACATATGCTTGAATTTGCCTATGCTCAAGGGCTCTACCTGAGTAACTTTGCTATGCAGGCAGATATGACCATCGTTTCTGGAGATGGAGGAGGCTTCATTTTTCGCTACGACTGGCGCTCCAATACATACTACCGCCTCCGTGTCAGTCCAGATGGAAGCTTCGACCTGGTGAATCGAACCGACATGCTTGCTGCTTCTAGTTTTAGTCCAGCAATCAGGCAAGGATTCAATCGGACTAACCACCTGACCATCATAGCACAGAAGCATACGATCTATCTGTATATCAATAATCAGTTCATTACACAATTAGATGATAATGCTTCGAACTACGGTACAGTAGGAATGATGGCCGTCAACCTTGGCGACTCCACTGATGTTCAGTTCGATAAGGTACAAGTTTTTTAGTTGTTGCCCTTGAGAAAACAAAGCGCAAGTAAAAACGCAAGTAAAAACGCAAGTAAAAACGCAAATAAGACATAGACGAAACGGCTCCAACTAGGTATGGTATTAGCAATGGTTGAGACTGGTGTTAATGGACTCACCTATCTAGGAGCTGACTCCCTCTGATGGCTCAAGTGTGTATCTTAGATGAGGGCTGAATGGAGTTGCGACCAACCCGAGAAAGTCTACATAGATGAGCCGAAATGCTAGGCTTGCGTTTTAGCAACGATAAATCGGGCAACATCTGCTTATATAGCATTATCAAGTAACTTAGAGGAGAAGGAGCAATGGAACAGGCTACTAGTAGCTACTTAGTGCAGTATCCTCCGACGGATCGATGGAAGTGGTTTTGCATTAGGAAAAATTGTAGATACTATGAAAAATGTTTTGACCTGTCCATCGGCAGAACAAACGATGGAACAGGAAGAGACCGCTCTGAGCCCTCTGCAGAGCAGTTCTCCACGACCACAGAAGAAAGTAGAGCAAGAGCATTATATTGAGCGTCCAGTGGAAAAGAGAAAAAAGCGTTGCATTCCTTTTGTCGCCTTGGCTTTACTGTTAGCCTTTACCAGCCTCTGCATTATTTCTCTCGTCAGGGTGTTTCCTTATACAGGAGCAGCTTATAACACTATGTAAGGTCAGAAATAGTCTCATGCTGCTCGTGGAAGAGCAGATGAGTCAAGCGTGGAGGAACGTCATTATGCGCCAGATGGAATACTCTGTAATGGTGAGAAACTGGAAGTTGAGAACTGAGCGAAAACGGCAAGGCTGGACCCAGGCCAGTCTTGCTGAGGCATTGGGAGTAACTACCAGAACCGTGATCCGCTGGGAACAGGGGTTAGTTGTGCCTTTCCCCTGCTATCGTCAGAAATTATCTATCCTCTTTGGCAAGACTATTGAAGAGTTAGGCCTGCTCAGCAATTCTAATAAGAATGAGACGGCCGAGGAGGGGGAGCAAGAGCTATCCCTCGCTGCTGCGGTGCCTGCGCCGCCGCCGATAATTGATCCTGCCATCCCACAGACTCTGGAAAAGAACAACTACCTCCTGGGGCGAGCAGAGTTGTTCACACAAATCAAAGAGCGTGTGTTAGCAGGCGAGTGCCTTGCTCTCACAGCTCTAGATGGCTTGCCTGGCGTCGGCAGAACCAGCCTGACGGAAGGACTGGCTAATGATCGGGATGTGCAAGCACGTTTTCGCGGTGGCGTCTTGTGGGCCGCATTGGGACGCCAGCCTCATGTGCTGAGCCAACTGGCGCATTGGGGAGCGTTGCTAGGAGTTGCCTCCACTGATGTGGAAGCTCCCCACATTTGCGAGTCCTGGGGACAAGCCTTGCAATCGGCCATTGGTAACCGAGAGATGTTACTGGTCATCGATGATGCCTGGACGGCCCAGGATGCCCAGGCCCTGCAGATCGGAG
>Ga0209648_10004065_pt1 | contig 12379 bp, 7 predicted proteins | sample GraSoi2013_115cm_FD_185830 | JGI IMG/M metagenome (GOLD analysis project Ga0209648, IMG submission 185830) | Grasslands soil microbial communities from the Angelo Coastal Reserve, California, USA - Sample 9_17_2013_115cm (SPAdes) (version 2) | ecosystem: Environmental > Terrestrial > Soil >...
CGACAACGATGATGCCGCCGAGGTCGCGCAGGCGAATCTGGCGGACGATCTCCTTGACGGCTTCGAGGTTGGTCTTGACGATGGTGTCTTCGAGGCGCGTGGAGCCCTTGCCGACGAATTTGCCGGTATTGACGTCGATGGCCACGAGCGCTTCGGTGTGGTTGATGACGATGTAGCCGCCGGACTTCAACCAAACTTTAGCGCGCAAGGCTTTGTCGAGCTCGTGCTGGATGCCGAACTCCTCGAAGATTGGCGTTTCCTTGGTGTACAGCTTCACCTTGTTGACGAGCTTGGGCTGGAAGCGGCTGACGAACTCAACGATCTTGCCGTACTCCTCTTCATTGTCAATCCAAATGCCGGTGAAATCGTCGCTGACGTAATCGCGGAGGATGCGCTCGACGAGGTTGAGGTCGCGGTGGAGGAGAGCGGGAGACTTGCGCTGCTCGCTGCGTTCCTTTATTTCGTTCCAGGTCTTGCCAAGGAACTCGATGTCGGTGCGAATCTCGTCATCGGTGGCGCCGCCTGCGGCGGTGCGCACGATGAAGCCGCCGGGATAGGGGCCGCCGGCTTCACTCACGAGACGGCGAAGCCGCGAGCGATTTTCGGCAGAGATGATCTTGCGCGATACCCCGGTGTGATGGACCGTGGGCATGTAGACCAGGAAACGGCCCGGCAGAGCGACGTGGCTGGTGATCCGCGCGCCCTTCTTGCCGAGAGGCTCCTTGGCGATCTGGATGACGACGTCTTGGCCGGCCTTCAACATTTCGGAAATGAGCTGCGGACGGCGCGACGGTCCAGAACGGCCTCCCTGATAACCACGGTCTTGCCTGGGGCCGCTGGGACGGCGCTCGAAACGCGGTCCGCCGCTGCTGGGGCGTCCGCCGCGATCGGGACGGCTGCCACGGCTGTCGGGACGGCCACCACGGCTATCCGGGCGTCCGCCACGGCTGTCGCGTCCACGGTCACGTCCGCCGCTGCGGAACGGCCGCTGGAAGCGCGAGCGTGGGTTGCCGCCGATGCGGGCGGAGTCGCGCGGGAAATCTACACGAGGAGCGCTCGGCCCGCCAACGCGCGGGGCACGAGTTTCGCCAGGGAGGAGAATCACATCTTCTTCGATGATCGCTGCGCCTTCTTCGACGGCTTCGCCAGCGGCTGCAGCGATCGCCTGTTCTTCGACATGTTCCGTCTCGGCATGTTCGTGCTCGACCTCATCATGCTCGACATGCTCCTGCTCGCCATGCGAGGCGTGGTGTTCGGCGTGTTCTTGAGCCACGTCCGCGGCGAATTCCGCGCGGTTGGCCGCGCGTCCGGCTTCGACTTCCTCGACTTCTTCCTCGGAGAGTTCAGAAACTTCAGCGGCGGGTGTTTCTTCACCTGCTTCTGTTTCTTCTTCATCGAATTCGGCGCCGCCGACGATGGCATCGGCTTCCGCTTCTTCCTGGGTCTCTTCGTGTTTGGCCTCGACGAAACCGGAAGCGAGCGCGGCGACTTGATCTTCGTTCAGTTCAAGGTCATTGCGGGCCGGTTCGGCTTCATGTTCAGCCGCCCGCGGCAGCGATCCGGCGACTGCGTTGCCGGCGGAAGAAGCTTCCACCGCCCCCGCAGATTTTCCCCCTGGTGCTCCTTCGGCACCGGCATCGGCCAGGAGCCAGCGGGGCAATCCGCCGGAGAACCGGCGAGAGACGCCGCTGCCGCTCGGAGTGGTGGCGGACAGATTGCCGGTTGAGCGAGGAGTAATTTCTTCAACGGCGGTTTGCTCCTCGCGTGTTTCGTGCTCAACGCTGGGAGCAGGCGGGGGCGCAACTGCAGGCTTGCCGCGATATTTTGCCAGCGATTCCCCCGGAAGAATGATCTCTTCCTCGGTGACATTCGTCACGGAAGGCGCTGAGCTGCGCGGCACTTCCGGACGCCGGCTATCGTAACTACGCGGCTGTCCGCCGCGATTCTCAAATCCGCGGGACTCGCCGCCTTGTGGCGATGCATATTTCGCGGGAGGCAGATTGCGCCCGCCTGGGCCACCCTGCGGGCGTCCGCGTCCGCCACGGCGTCCCCAACGGCCACCCCGGCCGCGATCACCGCCCCGGTCACCGCCGCGGTCTCCCCCTCGGTCACTGCCGCGGCCAAAATTCTGGACTGGGCGGTCGTTAGCGCTGCGGGCAGGATAGTTCTGCGTGGGATTGTAATGCGGCGCGAAGTTCTGGGGCGCCGAAGCATTGGAATCCGGCTGGCGTTCCTCCGCCGCTTCGGCGTGTTGCTCTTCCATGGGAGGGGACTGATCCGCGTCGTGATGTTCCTCGAGATGTTCGCCTTCAGCGGCGTGCGCTTCATCATGGGAAGCATGCTGCTCATCCACAGGAGGGGCTTCGTCCTGGTGGAACTCTTCATGGTGCGCTTCCTCATGACGATCGCCGGCACGGGCCAGGGATTCACCGGGAAGCACTTCGACCGGGGAACCATTCGCGGGGGGCAGCGAGGCCACGGATGTTGGCGTCTGCTCGTGCAGATGCCCGGGATCGTAGTCCTCGAGGTTTTCGAAAACGTCGCTGACGTACAGGAAGGCGTCGCCGTCGAGACCAATGTCCACGAAGGCGGACTGCATGCCGGGGAGGACGCGGGTGACTTTTCCTTTGTAGATGCTGCCGACGAGCGCGAATTCTTTTTCCCGCTCGATGTAGATTTCGACTAACTGGCCTTCTTCGAGAATTGCGACCCGCCGTTCGTGGGAGGCCGCGGAGATAACCAATTCTTTCGACATGAAAACTCCTTATGCGTGGCCCCGACCTGGTCGGGGTCACCCTTCTGTGCGGCCCCGGCTTGGCCGGGACCGACAGGACGCATCGCCGCGAGCTTCTGCCCGTCGGAGTTCCCAAAAATCGGCGCCGCTCCCGGCAATGCCGGGACGCACGTTGGCCACACTTGTAGGGAAGTGGCTTGGCGTTCGAAGCCAGAGGGGTTGGCCGCATTGCGGCCACCGTCAGAAAAGACGTTCCTCAGTCTGTCGAGGCTGGTCCGTCGCCGGAAACGAGCCGGGCGATCGGCGGACGATGCTGTCCTCACTCTAAAATCCTTCTTGCTTGTTACCCCGGCCGAGCCGGGATCAGCAATTCCCAATGCAAATTCTATTCCGGTGCGCTCCGAAGAAGCGGAAACGTCACACGGGACTGGCGGCTTGGTCAGTTGACGAAGCGGCGAAGCCGGACATTCATCACCAGGCCAATCGCCAGGAAAACAAACAGCGTGGCGGAACCCCCGTAACTCATCAGCGGCAACGGGATGCCGGTTACCGGCATAGCGCCGATGACCATTGCCACGTTTACCAGTACATGGAACCCAAGCGCCGCTGCGACGCCCATGACCAGAAACATCCCCGCGCGATCTTTCGCGCGTTGAGCATTCTGCACTAAACGCAACAGCAGCGCCATATACAGCCCGAGGGCCAAAAGCACGCCCTTGAATCCCTGTTCTTCAGCCCACGCCGACATGATGAAATCCGAATAGCGGACGGGGATGTAGCCCAGTTGGTTCTGACTGCCATTACGGAACCCTTTGCCCCAGAAACCGCCGGAACCCACGGCAATCTTCGATTGCAAGAGTTGATAGCCGGCGCCCTTGGCGTCCTCTTCAGGGTGCAGGAAAGAAGTGATTCTCTCCCGCTGATACGGCTTGAGGATATGCCTGCTAACGGGAGGATAGAAAACAGCGCCCACCAGCAAAATCCCCACCAACGAAAATGCCGCCGCGTGTTGCCACTGCAAGCCCGCTAGAAAAGCGCCGACCACCAGCATGGGCATCAGCACGAGCGCCGTTCCCAAATCGGGCTGCTTGAGTATCAACACCAGCGGAACACCTACCAACAATCCTGCCTTGATCAGATCACGCAGATCAAGCTGATCGGAGCGCACTTCCGCAAAGAAGCGTGCCAGCACAATGATTATAATCAATTTAACCAATTCTGACACCTGAACAAGCTCCCCCAGAGCCGGGATGGGGATCCAGCGCTTGGCGCCGAAATGGGTGCGCCCGAACAGCAGAACCGCGACGAGAGCTGCGAGGCCAATGAGATAAAGGATCGGAGCTTGGTCGAGAATCAGATGGTAGTCCAGGCGAGAAAGCGCGAACATCAAGGCGAAGCCGATAACCAGCCAGCGTACTTGCTTAATGTGCATGCCTTGAAGCGAGCTGCCGTGCGTGGTGGAATAGACTTCGACCACGCCCAGCGCGCAAATCGTGGCGAGAATGGCCAGAAGCCACCAGTCGTAATCGCGCGTTCCCGGTGCGTCTTTCATGAGAGAAGTCGCAAGCCCAAAGTTGAAAGTTGCAAGAGGGGAGAAAGTCCGGCAGTGCCGCGGCCGCGGACCCGAGAGCTTCGCCTTTTTTGAAATAAGATCATGAAATCCTTTAGCGCTGCGGCTCCGCGCTGGCGCGTGCCCGCATTACCGCGGCGGTGTCCTCCGGCTTCAGGGCCGCTCGCGGAGCAAGCGCCGCCTCAGCAGCCGAGCCCTTCCCAGTCGCATCGCTCTTGGTTTCCGCGGTGTACTGGCCCTGTGTCTTCTTGTTCTTCTTGTCGTAATAGGATTTGATGACATCTTTGACTACGGGCCCGGCTGCTTCGCCGCCATGTTTTCCGCTTTCCTGCACCAGCACGGCGACGGCAATTTCCGGGTTGCGACGCGGCGCGTAGCCGACAAACCAGGCATTATCTTCGAATTTCTTCTGTTTTCCCATCCGCTCGCGGGTTGCGTAACCGATTACTTGCGCGGTTCCTGATTTTCCGCTTACTTCGATTCCCGGCAACCTGACGTTTCTTGCCGTGCCACCGTCTTCGTTTACGACGCCGTACATCGCATCGGTTATTTTTTCCACGGTCGGCTCGGAAAGCGCGAAGCGCTCTTCACCAACGTTTGGAGCGTCCTTCAACAGGTGTGGTTGTTTGAAAACGCCGCCCATCGCGATTCCACTGATCATCCGAGCGAGTTGCAGCGGGGTGGTGATGACGGCGCCCTGACCGATGGCCACCGAAATCGTTTCACCGGCATACCATTTGCGATGATAGACGCGTTCGGCCCATTCCGCGGAAGGCATCAACCCGGGTTCCTCCGAGGGGAGATCGATTCCGGTCTTGTGTCCCAGGCCCAGTTTGCTGCCGTAGTAGGAGAGTCGGTCAATGCCCAAGCGCATTCCCACGTTGTAGAAGAAGATGTCGCAAGACTCGAGGATCGCTTTGTGCAAGCCCGCCACACCGTGAGAGCCCTTCCCGTAGATGTAACACTTGAACTGCCGGCCGTAAAAGGTGGCGTATCCCGGGCAGAACGTCGTGAAATTTTCAGGAGGAACTTTGTCCTCTAACATGGCCGTAGCTGTGACGATCTTAAAAACAGACCCCGGCGCAAGCTGCGCCTGGATCGCGCGGTTGAGCAATGGATGTTGGGGATCTTCGTTGAGATTCTTCCAGTCCTCCGCCGAGATGCGTACCGCGAAATCATTGGGGTCCAGCGCGGGATGACTCACCATCGCCAATACTTCTCCGGTGCGCGGGTCCAGTGCAACCGCCGCACCAGGACGCGGCCCCAAGGATTGCTCTGCGATCTGCTGCAGGTCGTAATCGATGGTTAGCTGAATCTGTTTGCCGGGAATGGCTTCCTGAGTGGCCAGGCGCTCCACTTCTTTGCCTACGCTGTTTACGACCACGCGCCGCATGCCGTCAGTGCCCTGAAGCAGGTCGTTGTATTGGTGCTCCAGGCCGGTCTTTCCGGCGAAGTCGCCGGGGCGGAGCTTGCCGTTACTTGCTTCGATCTGCTGTTCGCTGACTTCACCGACGTAGCCCGCAGCGTGAGCGAGGAAGCCGCTCGGCAAGTAGCGCCTGCGGGAGACGGGAATCATTTCCAGGACCGGAATGTCCGAGCGATGCGATTCGATGAAGTCAATATCCGCCCGCGAGGCGTCGGGTTTGATAATAATCGGCTGGAATTTCGGCAGATTCTTTGTATTCGCGAGCTGCTCCCGCAAATCATCCAGAGGGATTCCCAGACCGTCCGAAATGCCCGGGAGATACTTTTCCACGAGAGCTGGCTCGTCGCGAAGGAGGAGCACGCTGAACGCCGGCCGATTGTCCACCAGCACGCGGCCGTCGCGGTCCAGCATGCGGCCCCGCGGCGCAATGACGGGAATATAGCGCACCCGGTTGCGCTCCGCCATTGAGGTGTACTTGTCGGCGTCGATGACTTGGAGCTTCCAGAAACCGAGCAGCAACACGCCGATCATTCCCACGATGATGTAGGAGGCCACGGCCAGCCGCCCCTGCGGCAATCGATTGTCGTTGCGAAACCAGTAGGACACGAAAACCCCGCGCGCGAGTATTTCCATCTCGGGGCTGCATGCCCGGTCCGGCCCTTTCCATTAAACTGGCCGGACTAAACTCGCGTCACGAAAAAATCCACAGCGTGGGCTTCGAGTTGACCCCGACTCGATCGGAGTCACGCCGAAAATGTCCGTCGAAAATTTCCTCGACCTGGGAAACGAAAAAATCTCCCGGAGCTCCCGAATCACCGCCGGACTGAAGCTGCGTGAAGCAGCAAGAGTCTTTCTAAAAGTATCACCTGCCTGAGCGGGCCGCAAGCCGTCCTGGAGGACAGGTTGCGGGCTGGTTACCGGGAACGAGCAGCGATTCATGAGAGAATGAAGGAGCGCAAGAAAAAAGGCTGATGATTTCTTGCCGGAAAATCATGAAAAAATGAGCTGCTTGGGCAGGGCTCGAACGATTTATAATATCTGCCGGAGAGTCAACGACATGCAATCAGTATCCTCGGATAAGAACCAAGGAAAAATGATGCGCCCGGCCTTCTACGCGGTTGTGGTGCTGGTGGGGGCAGTCGTCGTGACAATGGGCGTATCCCGTCTGAAATCGGCGTCGCCGATGGTCGATCGTTCCGCCATCCAGATTGTTACCGTGCGCCGCGGCCCGCTGACAAGGAAAGTCCAAGGTTTGGGGGTTTTGGTCCCGGAAGAAGTCCGGTGGCTGGCTGCGGCGACCGAAGGCCACGTCGAACAAGTGATGCTGCGAGCCGGTGCGCGGGTAAAGCCGAACACGGTGATTCTGCAATTGAGCAATCCGGACCTCGATCATCAACTCGTGGATGGGGAGTTGGCGACGGAAAAGTCGGAGGCCGAGCTTGCCAACTTGCGGGTTCAACTGGAATCGCAACTACTGAATGAAAAGGCGCTTGAGGCGCAACTGCAATCCGAAGCCACGGAGTCGCAGCTGCAGGCGGAACGCGATGAAGCGTTGCTGAAGATGCAGCTGGGAACGGCCATGAACGCGAAGATCTCACGGGCCAGGGCGGAGTCGATGACGACTCGGTTGCAACTCGAACAAGAGAAACTGACCATTGCAGACGAAGCGGGCCGGGCGCAGCTCGCCGCGAAACAGGCGGAAGTGGCCCAGGTGCGGGCACTCTATGCGCTGAAAATGCAGCAGAAGGAGGCCTTGCAAGTTCACGCCGGAATCGCAGGAGTGCTGGAAGAAGTAACCGTCGATGCGGGACAGCAAGTGGCTCCGGGAACAAATCTGGCGAAAATAAGGAGTTCGGCGCGGCTGATGGCGCGCCTTCACGTTCCCGAATCGCAGTCGCGGGACCTTCAAGTGAATCAGAAAGCGCAGATTGAACTGCAGGACCGGCCCTATTCCGGACACGTCGCGCGGATTGATCTCGGCGTGCAAAACGGAGCGGTGGATGTTGATGTGAAGGTGGACGGAGCACAGCCGGCTGGCGTGCGAACGGATCTTACCGTGGATGGAACGATTGAAGTGGAACGCGTGGCGGATGCGGTGTATCTCGGCAAAGCGCTGCTGGCGAAGGCAAATACGCGCGTGCCGCTCTTCAAGTTGGTGGAGGATGGAAACGAAGCGCAGCGCGTCATGGTAGAGCTGGGAAACACTTCGATCGACAGCGTGGAAATCGTCGCTGGGCTGCAGCCCGGTGATAGGGTGATCGTCTCGGATATGTCGACGTGGAGCAAATACGACCGCGTGTTGGTGAAATAAAAGACCCGGCGTTCCCCATCATCATTTACTTCGGCTCATCATAGAGATGTAGAGGATCGTGCGCGCGTGCCTTGCTCTGCTGCGTGCGGGCAAGCTATTGTAGAAAACTATTTCTTCGTCATGGACCCACACCTGCAGAAACCACTTCGCCTAGCGCTGATCGGCATGTCCGGGGCCGGGAAGACGTTTTGGACAAAGAAATTAGCGGCAAGCCGGTTTCCCGTGGTTTCCTGCGACGACCGCATCGAGCTAAAGCTCGCACCGCGCCTTGCCGCCGGCGGATACACAGGCATCAACGGCGTCGCGGCGTGGATGGGCTGGCCGGATTCCGCGACGTACACCGAACGGGAGTCAGAGTACTTGGCCGAGGAGATTCATACGTTGGATGAAATCTTGACGGAGCTCGAGAAGCAGCCGGAGAAATCCCTGGTACTCGATACCACCGGAAGCGTCATCTATACCGGAAATAATGTGCTGATGCGTTTGCGGCGCCACATGACGATCGTGCATCTGGCGGCTTCCGCGGCAGAGCAGCAGCTCCTGATCGAACGATATTTAAACGATCCAAAGCCGGTGCTGTGGCGCGGCGCGTTTCAACCAAAACGGGGAGAAGCACCTAAGGAAACAGTGGCGCGTTGTTATCCGGTTCTGATTTCCGCGCGGCGCCAGAGTTATGAAGCGCTCGCGCACTGCACGCTCGAAGTCGCCGCGTTGCGCCATGCATCGCTGGATGCCCCAACGTTCCTGAAAATGATTCAGAGCAAAACGGGAAGCCCGCGATGAGCGAAATTCATTGAGATACCGAAGCACCTCGCGCAAGGCCGCGCTCACCTCGCTGCGCGGCGCGGTGCTGCGCGGGCTTGCGCCCGACGGCGGGCTGTACATGCCGGTGGAGATTGCGCGGCATTCGCCGGAGGAACTGGAAGAGTTCCGCCGGCTGCCGTTCACGGAAGTTTGTTTCCGCGTGGCGCGGCCGTTTGCCACTCCGGATGTACCGGAAGAAGTGCTGTGGCAAACCGTGAGCGAGGCGATCAACTTTCCCGTGAATCTGGTTTCGCTTACGCCCGGGCTGCACATCCTGGAGCTGTTTCACGGGCCGACCCTGGCGTTTAAGGATTTCGGCGCGCGCTTCATGGCGCGGTTGATGGGTTATTTTGTGCGCGGCGAAACGCGGCCGCTGACGGTGCTGGTGGCGACATCCGGAGATACCGGCAGCGCCGTGGCGCATGGTTTCCTGCGTGTGCCGGGAATTCGCGTCGTGATTCTCTATCCTTCGAAGCGCATCAGCGAGGCCCAGGAAAAGCAGTTCACCACGCTCGGCGAAAACATCACCGCGCTGGAAGTGGCGGGCACCTTCGACGATTGCCAGCGCCTTGTGAAGCAGGCCTTCTCCGACGAGGAGCTGAACAAGCGCACGTGGCTGACTTCAGCGAACTCCATTAATATTGGACGGCTGCTGCCGCAAATGTTTTATCACCTGGCGGCTTACCGGCAGTTGCCGGTGGCTTCGGTGCCGCTGATCGTTTCCGTGCCCAGCGGAAACTTCGGCAATCTTACGGCGGGGATTTTCGCCAAGCGTATCGGCTTGCCGGTCGCGAGGTATGTGGCCTCGACAAATGCGAACGATGTCGTGCCTGAATATTTGCGCACCGGAGAATTCCATCCGCGCGCGGCGCGGGCGACCTATTCGAACGCCATGGATGTCGGCAGCCCGAATAATTTTCCGCGGTTGCTCGATTTGTGCCGCAACCGCCTCGAATACGTGCAAAAGGAAATCTGGGGCCACGGCGCAACCGACGAAGAAACGCTCGCCGCGATGAAGATGCTCCACGATCGCTTTGGCTACATCGCCGACCCGCACACCGCCGTTGGCGTGCTCGGCTGGGAAGCTTACAAGCGCAAGCATCCGGAGCTAGCACAGGGCCTGGTGCTGGCCACCGCTCATCCCGCGAAATTTGCAGATGTAGTGATGAAGGCTGTCGGCACGGCGCCTCCGCTGCCAGATCGCCTCGCCGCTTACTTGAAACGTGACAAGCTTTCGCTGCCCATTTCGAGTTCCTACGACGAATTCAAACAATTTCTTCTCGCCCAATAGACAAAAAGGAACTTAATCAACGATCTGGTTGCCACCAGAATGTGATGAATCGCTAGTTCCTGCGGAGGCGGTCTAGCAGAAGGAAGAGGAACACGGCGACGAACGCGTTGACGAGAGCGGCGACGAAGAGGTGCGTGTTAAACCACGGCTCCGGCTGCGCCAGCAGAATGCGCCGCGTAAGAACTAACAGGCCTTGATGCGCCACGAAGAAGGCGGCGGTGAGGGCGAACCGCGCCGCGGGATGCTCCGTATCCAGCCGCGCGCCGATGGAGGAAGCGAGATACCCGATGATGGTTTTCGCGATGCCGTAAAGTCCCAGGGGAACTGTCGGGCCGCTGAGACTGTCCTGCAGAAGACCGATGACCATGCCCAGGAGAAGACCGGTGGAAGGATTGCGCCGGCTGAGACCGAAATAAATCGTCACGAGCAATGGCAAATCCAGGATCGCTGCCTTCGAAAAATGAACCGGAAACGCTGCCTGGATCAGCAGAGCCAACAGCGTGGCGATGATGATGGCGCCCGCGCGAAACTTGTGAACTTCGATGTGCGATTCGCCGCGGATATCAAACGCGTCGTTCATCGTTTTGCCGCCGGAGGCGGATTCGCTGCGCCGGGCGCCTGCGGTTGCCCATCCCCAGTATTTTCTTCATTTTTCATCTCGAGAGGTCGAAGCGACAGAAGAACCAGCACTTCCTCCAGGCGCTCGAGATTTGCAGCCGGTTTGATGCGAATCTGCTTGAACGGATTGCCGGACTTGATCTCCGCGACGGTACCCACCGGGAGATCGCGCGGGAAGATGCGGTCCATGCCGCTGGTGATGACGCGTTCTCCGAGATTGACCGTGTCGTCGTTTGGTACGTATTTCATGACCAGCAGAGGCTCACCCTGGCCCCCAACGGGGCTCTGGATGCGGGAATCGGCCAACATCGCGCCGACGCCGCTCTCCTTGTCCGTCAGCAGAAGCACCTGCGCGGCATTCGGATAGGATTCGACGACTTTGCCGACCACGCCATCCGGAGTGATGACTCCCATGTTTTTCCGGATGCCGTCGCGCTCGCCGCGGTCTAGCTGAATGGTCTGGCTGGCGGCTCCCGCACTCGCGCCAATCACCCGCGCCGCGATCATGGGGACCCCCGCGTGCGATTGCCGGAAATTCAGCAATGCGGCCAGGCGGTCGGCTTCCGCGGCCTTGCCCTGAAGCTGCGTGATTTGCAGTTTCAGTGCATCGTTCTCATGGCGAATCTGCTCGCTTTCCTTCGTCGTGTTTTGCAGCGCAAAGTAGTGGCGCCAGGTGTCGCGAACCCACCCGAAGCCGTAGGAACCGGCGCGTTCGAACGGCGAGGCCGCGCCGACGGTCCAGACACGAATCAACCGTCCCTTCGACTCGCGCTTGATCTGCAGGGCCAGCAGCAGCACCTGCAGTACGATGATTCCTGCGAGCAAGACCAGCGATTTGTGGCGAGAAGGAATGGCGACCATTGGGCAATCTTCTCTTCGTATTTGCTGGAGCGCCCAGTGACGGGTGACTAGTGACCGGTAACTCGTCTTGCCGGTTCTCAGTTGCCAGTGTTCAGTTGCAATGCGACGGCGGACATCGTTTCCTCGCCCGAGTCTCGCAAGACTGACAGCCCCAGCGCAAAACCTCGAAAACTGTTCTCCTAATCGATGCAAACCTGGCGCAGCAGCTTGAAGTCACTCAGCATTTTTCCAGTGCCGAGCACCACCGACGCCAGCGGATCATCCGCAATCGATACCGGCAAGCCGGTTTCCTCGCGAATCCGCTTGTCCAGATTCTTCAGCAGCGCGCCGCCGCCCGTCAGGACGATGCCGCGGTCGCTGATGTCGGCGGAAAGCTCCGGAGGCGTGCGCTCCAGCGCGACGCGCACGGCGTTCACAATGGTCCCGACGCATTCGCTCAACGATTCGCGAATTTCGCTGTCGTCTATGGTGTCCGTCCGCGGCACGCCTTCAATGAGGTTGCGGCCCTTCACTTCCATTGTAAGCGGCTTTTCCAGCGGGTACGCGGAGCCAATCTCCATCTTGATCTGCTCGGCCGTGCGTTCGCCGACCAGGAGGTTGTACTTGCGCTTCAGATACTGCATGACCGCTTCGTCCATCTCGTTGCCCGCCACGCGCACGGACCGCGAATAGACAATGCCGCTCATGGAGATGACTGCGATGTCCGTGGTGCCGCCGCCGATGTCCACCACCATGTTGCCGGAGGGCTCTTCAATCGGCAGCCC
>Ga0209648_10004066_pt1 | contig 12378 bp, 7 predicted proteins | sample GraSoi2013_115cm_FD_185830 | JGI IMG/M metagenome (GOLD analysis project Ga0209648, IMG submission 185830) | Grasslands soil microbial communities from the Angelo Coastal Reserve, California, USA - Sample 9_17_2013_115cm (SPAdes) (version 2) | ecosystem: Environmental > Terrestrial > Soil >...
TGCGACATCGGTGGCGGACAAGGTATCCTGCTTCAGACCATCCTGATCGCCAACCCGCACCTGCGTGGAATTCTCTACGACCAGGAGAACGTGGTGAAAGGTCATGTGCTCGCCGACATGGCCGCGCGCGTAGCAATTCAACCCGGAAATTTCTTCGAGCGCGTGCCTGGATCCGATGTGTTGCTGTTGAAAAATGTGCTGATTGACTGGAGCGATGAGAACTGCCAGGTCATCCTCAGCCATTGCCGGGAAGCGATGCAACCCTCTTCGCGCCTGCTCATCGTTGAGATGGTCATCCCTTCTCCCCCGGATTTGACGGGGGCGTTCTACGACCTGCACATGCAAGTGCTGAATGGTGGCAGGGAAAGAACGGAGAACGAATTCCGTTTGCTCTTGCAAAAAGAAGGCTTGAAACTGAATGTTGTTTGAATCAATTCCGTTCGCTTTTCCGACTCATATAATTTTTCGTGATTTGTCTGGAAGCCCTCTGGAAGTGAGTTTATGATAGTTTGCCGTTTAATGGCTCTGACCCATAACTTTTCCAGGCAGCATTGAGCCGTTTTTCTCGAACCCTGGCTGGCCGTGCAAAAAGAAAACACATCGTTTTCTGACTCATAACCATTCGCGGTGTCCGATGAGTAGGCTTCTGGAGCGGCTTCATTTCTGCCAGATAAAAATTCGTTTCGGTTGCGAAATGGCCGTTTGTGCAATCTTGCCATACGAGAAAATGATCTGTTTGCTGCCAGGAAAAGAATTGTGTCAGATTGGGCCAGAAATGCACCGCTTTTGCATCTCAACTATCGAAATACGCGAACGGTTATGATTCAAAATGCGCATGGAATTAAGTCAAACGACAATTGATGTGCGCAATCTGATCGGCGTCGAATGTCCCTCGCAGGTGCCTTGCCATCTGGTGGGGACCGAGATTGGTCCCGTACGCGAAAATTGCCAGTAATTGCCGAGCCCTTGCATCATCCATTTTCGGTTCATTGCCTGAAAGAGGACCGAGATGGCGGCCAAAGCCCGTCAGACGCTCCATACGGACAACCACATCAAGCAGGTGCCGCTCTGGAATTTTCTCGTGTAATGCTTCTTCCAATTGCAGGAGCCCGGCAGGCTGTGCTTTGGCCTTGAGTTTCTTGAGCGATGGTTCTCCCTTCTCATTGATCATGAGTTCCTGATTTCCTGGCCTGGTTCGATCGACTTCTGCAGCGATCTCCGTCAACCAGGTGCGCAAATGCAGCACAAAGCCCTCGGCAGTGGCGGGGAGATCTAGCTGGTGACAATAGGCGGCGACTTTGGGCTCGCACTCCGACCAGGGAAGAAGCTGATCGCGATAATCGGCGAACTGTTCTGACCCGAGGCAGCAGATATCGCCTGTTTTGAGTTCGTCAGAAAGGCTAGAAAAAACACACGTTTCCAGATGTTGCCGTCGGAACCAGCTTTTCCCTTTGCGTTTCACCAGGACCGTACGCTGCCACTTCTTGCTAGCAAACGAAAGATCAAGGGTTGCTTCCAGATACTGCTTAGGATTGTGTTCATTGGCAATGAGAAAGTTCATGGCATCAACAAGCCGCTGATCGGACGTCGTCGAGCGCAAATCCAGCGTTTTGATCACACGGAACAGGGCTTTGCGGTGGCTCCCATAAAATTGCTTGACAAAGGGCTGATAGCGATCTCCGTGATGGGCACTGACCTGCTCGCATTGCTCCAACAGCTTCGCCGGGCCTCCTTCTCGATCCAGGACTTCACGGACCTGTGTCCCACCCTCTGTGACGTCTTTGGCATCGACGCTGACTTGTACGACATCTGCCAACACCTCAACCAGATGCTCGGTGATCGCTCGTTCTTCTTCGCGTAGTCGCTCCAGTTCTTGTTTCGCCTTCTCCGTGAGCTTGCTCATGCGCTTGAGAAACATCTGGATGATCTCATCACGGGTAGAGACAGTCGCTTGATGAATCAGGCAGATCAGAAGAGTAAACCGTCTGGGAGCGGAGAAGTCCAGCAGGTCTGAGGGATACAAACTCCGCGCTTCTTGCGCTAAATGCGTGACCTTTGAGGAACGTACCCCTTCGACAAATTGCTCCATCGTGCCCCAAGACATGAGCCAGGTGAGGCGGTTCAGCCATTCATCCAGATGAGTGAGGGTGGCTGATTTGGGAGCATCTTTGATCCGGTCGAAGGCGGTGAACGGAGACAATCCATCTTGAGAGAGCAGGCGCGACAATGCCTGCTGTTCTGCTTCAGAAATCCGAGCAAACACGGTCTGATAGATCCCTCTATTCACGAGACGACGAATGCGCCCAGCCATGCGATCCAGGGTGTTAAAAGCGGGAAGCTCACAGTGTTCGACGAGCAGTGTCTCGATAGCGGCATTGATGAGATCTGCCGGGTTCTCCATAGTCTGTGCTGCTGCGTGCATCGCTTGTGCGGCGACATGTCGAACGTGTTTCCCCTGGCTCTCCAGTTCCAAGTGCTCCCGCAGCGCTGCATAATAGCGATAGAGGGTCGCCGGGGAAATATCGGGTACGAGATCATCGGACAACTTCATGACCGAGTGGATATGAGCAATCACGGCTCCTGGAATGCTTTGGGGATCAGGAAAATAATGCAGACGCTGATAGACCTTCAGCAAGATCATCAGCGCGAACTTCTGGGCTGGCCCGCGTGCCTTTGTGGCCACAAAAGCAACATCAGTAGGGCTAGGCGTGTAGATCTCGCGCAATTCCTTGACCGAGGGGGCGCGAGTAAAACGGGGGTAGGCGGTTCGCTCAATGGATGACATGAACCAGTTCCTCCTGCCCACAGAAAATGCTACGGCCCGTGCGCGGACCATAGAGGTGGGTCAATACTGCATCCTAAAGGCAACAGTGGGCAGAAAGCAAGCGAAGAGCACACAGCTAGGAAAAGTGTCTTCTCCAAGGGAGTATAGTCCCACAATCTTGTCGTACTGACGCAAAGAAAATCCCTTTCTGCTCCTGCGACTAATACCTATTAGTGGAAGCTCTTCCTGTGCTATACTTCTACTAATGCGAAATTTAGAGACTGATAGAGAACCAAAGGCACTTCTACTAACAAGGAGCGATGATGAGAGAGACATTGGAACAAACACTGACGGGATACGATTTGTGGCTGGATCGCCAGCCTCTGGCGGCAAAAACACGCATCGCCTATCGGCTCCAGGTGCATCAGTATGGAACCTATCTTGCGCAACGTTCCCCAACCGCAGGTGATCCGTTGCGCACTCCTTTTGCTCGCGACTACGCTGTTCGGGACTACAAAACCTATTTGAAAACCGAACGCCAGGCCAAACCAACCTCGGTCAATCTTGCGTTGGCGGCTATTGACCATTTCCACCAGTTCATCGGAAATGATCGGCCACAGGTCCAGCGCGAAAGTCTGCCAGTGCAGGCCCCTCGTGCGCTGAAACCGGAAGAACAAAAAGCCTTTCTACGCGCGATTGAACGAACGTCCTCTGTGCGGGACAAGGCTATCGCCCAACTGCTCTTCTACACGGCTATTCGTCTTGGAGAATGCGCGGTGCTCAATTTGGATGACGTGCGCGTTTCCTCTCGTAAGGGAGTAGTGATCATCCGTTCAGGAAAGGGGGATACCTACCGTGAAGTGCCGCTCAATGCAGAAGTGCGCGAGGCGCTCAGAATCTGGCTCAAGGGGCGCGCAAAACAGTTCTCACAGACCTCTGATTCAGCGTTGTTTCTCAATCTCAAAGGAAATCGGCTCTCTGCCCGCTCTATTGACTTGATCATTCGCCGCATCGGAGCTGACGCGCATCTGGAACTCTCTGCCCATGTCTTACGCCACACGTGTCTCACGAATCTTGTTCGTCGTGGCAACGATCTGGTGTTGGTCGCTGAGATCGCAGGACATAAACGCCTGGAAACCACGCGCCGTTACAGTCTCCCCTCCGTGGAGGATCGTGAGGCTGCAATGGAGAGCTTACCCATCGATTACTGATCGTGAGGCTGCTGCTCACTGAAGAACGCCAAGATGCACTGAGCATCGGTACCAAATCTCATATGAGTTACTAAAGTATCGGTTATCTGAGAGCTGGCTCTCTCTTACTCATACTCATAAGGAAGGATATCAGTAGTTATGTGGAAAAGGATCATTACAGGGATAATAGCGATTATTGCCTCCTTCATGTTCTCTTGGCTTGGTACAGTTGTGACATACGCCAGCAATTATGCTGATGGCACGTCTTCCTCCAGCTTGATCTCATCACTCACCCCCATACCAAATGCTAGCGCGACCGCTACTGTCAAAGCCTCAACTGACGCTGGAAAGGGACTTGATCCCGCTATTGTTGCCGCAATCATTGGTGTTGGCGTAGCTTTCATCGCAGGTGGATTCGTTGTCTTTCAAACCATCTACAGTACAAGGGCTCAGCACCGTCTTGAGCAAGAGATGGAGCTATTGCGTAGAGAACTTGACGAACAATACAAAGCTAAAGAGCAAGACGAACAACGCAAGATCACTGAAGCCGAGGTTGTTCGCCGTGAGATGTTGCTTGCGCGCAGCAACAGCGAGCGAGCTCAGGCGTACAGACATGCGTTACACACCGATCCCCGCATTTCCCGCCTGCATATTTTAGACATGAGTCATCCTCTAGAAATCACCAGCGTCTATGTACGAGTACGCATTCACGAAGATACTAGACAGCGTTACGGAATTGATCCACTCCTCAGTGCTGCAGAAATACAGCGTGATCCCAATGCGCTGTTGCGAGCTGGGAGATTATCCCTAGAGCATCGGGTCAGCACCGCCATTGACCCGGATGAGGCCATTCGCAAGTACATCCACTGCGTCATCGTGGGAGATCCTGGAGCAGGTAAGACAACCCTTCTTAAGTTCCTGACTTTGAAAGCAGCCGATGGCACGCTTAAAGATCTACCAGACCTCCCTATCCACATTGAACTGAACGCCTTCTCTGTGAGTACTGAATTCAATGACCTGCTCGACTTCGCCGCAAATGAATGGGATAAGCGATATGCCTTCTTCAAAGCACAGGCTCGCGATTACATGGATGAGGCACTGAAGGCAGGTAAGGCAATGCTATTATTGGACGCTTTGGACGAAACCGTTGTCGGTGAACAAACGGAGAAAGCCGAGGCTTCTTATGGAAGAGCCGTAAATGCCATCATACAAACCGCAACACGCTATCCGCGTGCGCCCATCGTCGTTACAGTGAGGAAAGCAGGCTACCAGCAGCGGATGCCGCTCACGGGATTCACAGAACTCGAGGTGATGGACTTCCGCCTGGAAGAGATGCAGCAGTTTGTGAACAACTGGTTCGCGAGTTCTGACGATCAGGGAAGAGATCCCGGTCGGGAGATTAATGCCACCGATTTGAACACGAAGCTGGAACGCAATCTACGAATTCAAGCTCTCGCTGCAAATCCCCTCCTGCTCTCACTCATTGTCCTAGTATATGAAGCGCAACTCGACTTGCCTGAACGTCGCGCTGACCTATACAAGCGTTGCATAGAAGTCTTGCTCACGGAATGGGATGCCAAACGTAATATTCGTCGTCGCCGCGAGTTCAAGCCTGAGCAGAAGATGCGATTGCTCACTGAACTTGCATGGCATTTTCATGTGCAGGGTCGGCGCTACTTCCCGGAGACTGAATTACTCGCAGAGATTGCCAGATTCCTGCCAGTCCTGGGTCTGCCCTCCGATCAACATGAACGAGTACTCCAGGAAATTGCCAACGAGAACGGTCTCCTGAAGGAACAGGCAAAAGAATGGTATGGATTTCTCCACTTGACGTTACAGGAATATTTTGTAGCTCAATACGTGAATGATCACAACGAGCTTACAACGTTACTAAAACATATCGGAGATCCTTGGTGGGAAGAGGTATTGCTTCTATATGCAGGGCAGACTCCTGATGCTGGCCCACTGGTGCAAACGCTACTGGGTGAACTGGAACCGGGAGAAAGTAAACAGCAAGACGACCTGTTCTATACGAATCTTATAACAGCGGGACGTTGTCTTGCAGCTTCTCCTACTATACGACAGCCTTCTATCCGTGAAGAGGTGATCAATCGTCTCTTTGATATCATCAAAATAACGCCCTTTTCTCTGACGAGGAAACAAGTTGCTGAAACCTTGGCCGAAATAGGTGGTACAACCGTAACGCCTCGACTGCTACAAATGCTTGGCGACGAGAGAATCCATTCAAATGTCCGAGGGAGCATTGCTCTGGCCCTCGGAACTTTTGGAGAACGCACGATAGTAGGGGACCTGCTACATTTGTTAGAGGACGAGCAACTCAACTTGACTGTCCGAGGGAGCATTGCTCTGGCTCTCGGAACTTTTGGAGAACGTATGATAGTAGGGGACCTGCTGCGACTACTGGATGACAAGCGTGTGGAATGGTATGTACGTGAGTGTATTGCCTCTGCCTTGGGAACGCTGGGAGAACGCACGATAGCAAAGGAATTGTTGCGAGTGCTGAGCGACAGGCAACTGGATGTAGATGTAAGTAAGAGTATTGCTCTCGCTTTGGGGGTCCTGGGGGAGCGCTCAGTGGCGCGAGACCTCCTGCAACATTTAGAGGACGAACAACTCGACTTGACCGTGCGAGGGAGCATCGCTTCCGCCCTTGGTACGCTGGGAGAACGCACGATAGCGCGAGACCTCCTGCGGTTGCTGGAAAACGAAAAGATTGATTTAAATGTGCGAGGGAGCACTGCTCTGGCTCTAGGCACACTGGGAGAACGCACGGTAGCGCAGGAGCTACTGCGGTTACTGAGTGATAATAGGATCGGATGGTATGTGCAAGGAAGTATAGCCCTGGCTCTGGGTACATTGGGAGAACAATCGGTGATATCAGATTTACAACGAATACTGGTAGACGAACAAATTGACATAAATGTGCGAGGGGGCATTACTTCAGCGCTGGGAATGCTTGGCGATAGATCAGTAGCAAAAGACCTGCTACGTCTGCTGGGAAACGAGCAAATCGATCTAAGTATGCGCAAAAGTATTGCCTTGGCTTTAGGAGCACTTGGCGATAGATCAGTAGCAAAAGACCTGCTACGTCTGCTGGGAAATGAGCAGATCGATCCGAATGTACGAGGGAGCGTCGCTTCAGTACTGGGAAGCCTAGGAGAGCGTTCCGTAGTACCTGAGCTACTACAGATGCTGAGTAACGTCCAGATTAATACCTCAGTACGAGCGAACCTCGCCTCAGCAATTGAAATGTTGGCATCCGATGATACGTCAGTTCGCACACTGGTAACGCTATTACAAACATCAGATATCGCTCCGGCCATTTATGACATGCTCTGGAAAGTAAGCCGCCGGGCCGGGGCGAGAATATTCGTGACGAGTTCTCACACAAGCGAAGAGACAATAGAAATAGTACATTGGTAAGTGCAGAACAAAATAGACTTTTTAAGAAGGCTTTCTTCAGCCCTTGTATGTAACTTGGGTGCAACATTGTTAACTGATCTGTGCTCGACGGTTACGTTTTTGACTGCGAGTTCGTTCACGTCTCATTTTTGCAAACGGCACTGATACTATGTCCAGATTAGAGAAGTACTCGAATAGCAGTCGGTGTTGAAAAATATATCCGCCTCCTACTTTGCGGAGTATGGTGTGATCGGTAGCATAGTCCAGAAAGCGCGAATAGTTCCATGGCGCATATCCAGCATACCTAAGTAGAGCCCGCAAGATAAAGTGTTCAACCCATGCGCGTCCACCGTTAAAGATCCAGACCAGCATACCAACAAGTACACCAATGACTAATCCACCGGATAACCCTGTGCTTATTCCTCTGAGCAAACCGAGGAACAATCCTACAAGAAGTCCGCAAAGTGCTCCACATGGCAACCCCAACAATAAACCATTACGGGCTGAGCGCAGGATACCTTCATTTGGGATGATATGCCTGTGGTAATCAAAGGTTTCAGATCTTGATCCACCAATGAGTACAAGGAACAATAGAGGAAGTAGCGTACTAATCAATCCAAATGAGATACCATAAAAAAGGCCAAGTTTGGACCAACTAAGCGAAAGAATGCTTACCCCAATAACTAGGCTAGCCATCAATGACACCACAATAATTTGGCGTACCTGCGCCCACGACCATATGATGATTTCCGTAGGTTTTATTGTTCCCCTGCGATCATAGACAAAGTAGCAACTTGCTCCCCCGACCAATCCGCCAATCAATCCGAACGCAATCCCATTAAAGAGACTAGGTTTGAACCAACCAAGCGAAAGAATGCTTACCTCAATAGCCAGACTAGCCATCAATAATACAACAGTATTTTGTCGCGCGCGTACCCACGACCATACGATGGTTTCCGCAGGTTTTATTGTTCCCCTGCGATCATAGACAAAGTAGCAACTTGCTCCCCCGACCAGTCCACCAACAAATCCACTTGCCAGTCCCACAACGAGTCCCCCTGCGAGTCCACCGATCAACCCAACGGTTAGTCCAATAACCAAACCTTCAAATCCGATTCTGGTTATGCGGTGATGGAGGTGCTGCAGTCGACCTTCAGGTAGCCAGGTTGGCTGTATCTGCTCGATGTAGAATACTGTTTGGTTGGAGCGGACAAGTTGCTGGGCCAACCACGCCAGCCAGCGGATTGCTAGCTGTGGAGGGTAGTCTGCGTTGAATGGGCCACGCCGGAATGCGCCCTGTACATAAGAGGCAAAGAATCGCCTTTGTAGCGTCCGCACGTTTGGTGATCCTACAGCCAGGAGATCTTCTATTGATGACGTCACTTGAAGGTTCAGTAGTAGGAGATTGAGCAGCAGTGGTGTTGTGGCAAGCTCCTCTAGAACTAGATTGGACCTAAATGCCATAGTCGAGACTCCCATACTCGCAAGATAGGCACTTGCCTGCTGGGGAGTCAGCGGTTGCACAATGACAGCGTTATTTAGTGGCAGCCGCTTCGATAATCCGAAGTACTCGGCAGTTCGACTGGATACTACAATAGATGTTAAATGCTCTACGTGATACGAGGTAATAGCAGCTACACATGCCTCGCGATAAGCAAGGCTAACCTCGTTTAACCCATCAAGGAGTGGGAGCACCTGGTTTGTTTGGACCCAGGCACGGCTAAGTCGAAACGGCACGTCATAGATGAGAGAGAGTTGTGCCGCTAGCCACTCGGTGAACGGTGGCTGCTTCACCGCCCAAGAGGATAGCGGGAGTATGACTGGTAACGGGAGCACAGGATCTCGCTCAGCACGCTCCACGAGTTGTCGGGCGAGTCCAAGCAGAAGCGTCGATTTGCCAGCGCCTGGTTCACCGAGAATCAAGAGGCCCTGTCCGCTTTGGTCATATACATCAGTAATAGAAGTGCCTTCAGGCAACGAACGTTCTGGTGGTGGTGGAACATGAAGCAGCAATTCGGCGTGATGGAGGACGGCATCCGGCTTTTCAGTCAGTCCCAGCGTTATCAGCGCTACTCCCTGGAGAGACTGTTCCCACAATTCGTCGTACTGGAAGCGGAGGCGTGCCAGGAACCGCACGCGGTTTTGCTCCTGGATGGCTGGAGGGGGAAGCACCACCTGGGCAATATAGCTTCCCTGCGCCTGTTGTGAGATCAAGGGTTCATCGTTCATGGAGCGTCTGTCCCTGGTATTCTAGTCGGTATTCGATGTTCACATTTGCTCACCTTCGTGATGCTGCTAGCCAAAAATTATATCACAAACCGCTACTTACTTTGCAGAAGGTTCCAGCAAGCTGAACCCACCCCTCTTCTTCCCTTCCTCACCAGCAGAAGGGAATCCCATAAATATAACAAATTGCTTTGTGAGTGGTTTTTACAGTGATCCTAGTCTTACCCCGACCTATGATGTGATTTTTGATGTGGTCGGCGAGAGTTCGTTTCCCCGCAGTCTCCGCTCGCTCACGCCCCAGGCACGCTATCTGTTAGGCAACCCTAGGCTCTTACAGATGGTGCAAGGGCGATGGGCGCGCGAGGAGCAGCGGCCAGCAAGTCATAGGTGGGAGCAAGCCAAAAGACGGAAGATGTACGGATCCTCACAGAGCTGAGCGAGGCGGGGAAGATCCACCCGGTCATCGATACGTCGACACTGGACACAAAGAGGGCAATGTCGCCATCACCGTGGATTAACGCCGGTTATGATGATGTCGTTACTGACTCATAATCAGCCATTCGGGGAGGGTTAACTACCTCCATTGGCTTGTAAAATGAAATTGACCAGCTTGGGACTTCGATGAATATCTGAAATCTGCAAGAAACAAAAGCAAGTCATCTTCTATCCCTTCACCAGTCTCAGCTTTTCTTTCACCCGCGCACGACTGACCTGAGTATACCTGTAAATGTTAAAATTCCATGAGGTAATTGTCATTTTACTCACTATTGACGTTTAGACTAATAACGACCTAGTACTACAGTGACACTTAAGAGTCAGGCGGATGAAAGGAAGAGGTCCTCCGACGCCTGTAAGACCAGCAGCATGCGTGTCCAGCGTCCCTCTTTGCGCCAGAGACGGTAGCGGCTGGCGAGCGTAGACCAGGGTCCGAAGTGCTCTGGCATCTCACGCCAGGATGATCCCGTCTGGATCTTCCATAAGATCCCCTCCACGATCTTGCGGTGATCTTCCGCTGGACGCCCGGTCTGCGGCTTCTGGGGCGGCAAGAGCGGCTGCAACTGCTTCCACCGGGCTTCGGTCAAGCCGGGTAGGCCCAGCACGCGAATGGGACGCGGGTTGGTCGAGGAAGGAAGTGGCGCCTGACGAGCCCGGCGGACTTGATGGCAGCGTTTGGCCACTGCCTGGTGCATACGTCGAAAGCGTGACCACCACAGACGCTTCTCCCGCTGTTCCTCGGGCTCACGCAGCCCTTGGAGCAACCGCCGCAGCTCGGCTACACTCAACTCGATGCGCTGGTCATCTCTTCCTCTTTTTTTCCTGCGTCCGCATCACGACGAGCACCGGCATGAGCCAGCAGGGCCAGGGTCATGTGCCGATACCAGGCCGTCCAGGTACGCACTTCATAGTGATCCAGTCCCACCTCGCCTTTGGCCTCTTCTAATCCCTGTTCGATGCTCCACCGACTGCCCGCCACGCGCACCGCTTCGGCCAGCGTGGTTCCCGCTGGTCCACTGACCCGATAATAGGCACGCTTGCTTGGATCGGATAAGCTGCGCCGGATCAGTAGCCACGCTCCACGGTCACGAGCTGCCTCTCGTTCCGCCGAGAGTTCCAGCCACGCCCACTCGTATAGACGCCGTCCTTGACTGCCCTCTCCTGCTGAGAGCACCACCCAGGCTTCCGCTGGCAAGAGCGCCGCCACCAGACCCACGGGCTGTGGCTGTCCTGTGATCCAGATCAGATGCGTCTCGGGCACCGCCAGCACGTAGTTGCGCCGCTGGTTCTCTAACCAACGGCGCATCTCGTCGTAGCCATAGACTGTGTCACCCACCACCCACTTGGCGGGCACCTCCGCGGCAAAGGCTCGCGAGAGCATCCGTTGCGCCAGATCCCCTTTGGTCGCAAACCCCACCTCGTCGGGAATGCCCGCCTCCCGACAGCGCACCCGATCGATCGTCCATTCCTCGGGCAGGTACAACTCGCGGTCCAGAAAGCCAGCTCCCTGGGAGGAAGCATACAACAGAAAGACGCCGATCTGACTGTTCTCGCGTCGCCCGGCTGTGCCGCTGTATTGCCGCGCCACCCCCGCCGACTTCTTCCCTTTCTTGATGAAGCCCGTCTCATCGACCACCAGCACCCCGTTTGCTTCTCCCAAATGCTCGGTGATGTAGGCCCGCAGATCGTCGCGCACGGCCTCCTCGTCCCAGTCTGCATCTGCCAGCAGCCGCTGCACCCCACGTGGGCCTCGCTCCCCTAGTTCCTCAGCCAGCTGCCAGCCGTTCTTGCGCTCCACCGGGGCCAGCAATCCTTCCAGGAAGCGGTACGCCCGCATGCGCACCTCGGCTCGTCGAAAACGCGGCGCAATGCGCGCATGCAGCTTGGCCAGCTCCTCGGCTCCTTTTCTGATCGTGCTCAGTTCACTCTCAAGCTGTTCTTCTTCTCGTTCTTGTGTGGTCATGTGCTTCACCCCCCGGAAGCATTCTACCACTTTTTTCCCCTAAGTGTCACTGTAGTACTAGAAGCACGTTCGCCATTTTTGGCGGTGTAAATTCATGAGCAGCAATGGCTCATGGCCAACTTTGGTGAACGATGAGCTTATCGACATTGGGTTCCCTAAGATTCGTGCTCGTTCGATAAGCCGGAATAACTCATCTATCCCCCGATTCACCAAAGTTGATCATGAGCCGTTTAATGGTGGGATTTACAGCGCTTGCCCTCGATGTTGGTTTTCGACATCCCTGGTTTACGAACAGGTTTTGCTGAACTCATCGGAAT
>Ga0209648_10004067_pt1 | contig 12376 bp, 9 predicted proteins | sample GraSoi2013_115cm_FD_185830 | JGI IMG/M metagenome (GOLD analysis project Ga0209648, IMG submission 185830) | Grasslands soil microbial communities from the Angelo Coastal Reserve, California, USA - Sample 9_17_2013_115cm (SPAdes) (version 2) | ecosystem: Environmental > Terrestrial > Soil >...
CTCGCGCGAGGATTGCAACCTGGGACCAGGCTCGACGCCGGTTGAGGGCGCCGCGCCCCACGACCGGCCGCGGCAAATACGTCGCGATCATGCGCATAGAGGGCACGATCATCGACGGGCGCAGCGGCCGGTTGCCGATCCAGCCGCCAATCGATGTGCCGATAGTCGGTGAGGAGCGAGCGGGCGACCTGAGCGTGGTTCCGCTCGCGCGCCAGATCGCGGCTGACAAGCGCGTGGCGGCCGCGGTTCTTTACGTGAACTCGCGAGGCGGGTCGGCGACAGCTTCAGAAGCGATGCGCCAGGCTCTCGAGCTCATCGCCAAGCGCAAGCCTCTGGTGATTGCGATGGGTCCGGTCGCGGGCTCGGGCGGCTACCTGGTCGCGACCCCGGGCCAGTGGATCATCGCAAGGCCGGGCACCCTGACCGGTTCGATCGGGGTCCTCACCGGCAAGCTCGTGACGGCCGGCATGTTCTCGAAGCTGCTGGTCAATCGTGAGACGGTCGCCTTCGGAAACCACGTGACGCTCGAAGGTGACGACGATCCCTTCACCGATGAGGAACGGAAGATCGTCCGCGGTGAGATAGACCGAACGTACGAGCTGTTCCTCGAGGCGGTCGCCTCGTCGCGGAAGATGACACGCGACGACGTGCACCCTATCGCGGCCGGTCGCGTGTGGACAGGCAGCCAAGCGCTGGAGCGAAAGCTGGTCGACGAGCTAGGCGGCCTCGAGACCGCGGTGACCAAAGCGCGAAGCCTGGCCGGGCTCGCGGAAAGCGTGCCCGCGCGTGAGGTGAGGGCGCCGCGAAAGCCGATCCCGCCGCAGGCAATGCCCAGCGCGGCAGCCTGGATCGGTTACGTGCTCGAGGGTATCGGCCTGCTCAGCCGCGCCCCTTCGCTGACGGTGATGGAGTTCCTACCAGCCGACCCCGACTAAGCCTCACCGCCGCCGGTCCTCCCCATTGATTCGGCCAGAGCCTTGATCCGGCCCGGCCAGTCATCACGAAAGATTCCCGCCACTACAGGATCGAACTCGCCTACGTGCCGGAGTCGAAAACGTGTCCCGGCGCCATCTCGAGCCAGCATGAATGTGACCTTTGATGGCGGGTTTCGATCATCGACGGACCAGGACCAGACCATGCGGCGCGGGGTCTCGAACTCGAGCACCTCCGCATCCACCAATCCTTCCATCGAGAGCGGCTTCAGGCGAAACCGGCAACCGACAGCGGGTTTGAAATCGTCGGTCGCCATCAACCAGGTAGATATGGCGCTCTTGTCGGTGATCTCCGCCCACACCGCTTCGATCGGATGTGGCAACTGGTTCTCGAACGCAACGTCGAGCTTCATTGGGAGTCCAGGGGTGCAAATTTTGCCGGGTTCCGCTCCCGCATCAGGTCGTAGACAGCCTCGACGACGCTTTCCCGGTTCGGCTTGGTGAAGTAGTCGCCATCGGGTCCATATGCCGGACGGTTCGGCGAAGCCGCCAGCGTTCGCGGCGCCGCGTCGAGGTGCCACCAGCCGTTCTGCCGCTCGAGGACCTGCTGCATCATGAACGCGGACGCGCCGCCGGGCATGTCCTCGTCGAGGAACAGCACCGCGTGCGTCCGCTCAACCGAGCGCACGATCGACTGATCGACGTCGAACGGGTTCAGTGTTTGGACGTCTATCACCTCGCAGGAGATCCCCAGCTCCTCGAGCGCCCGGGCCGCGTCCAGCGCGATGGCACAGCACGCGCCGTAGGTGACCACGGTCACATCGGTGCCGGCACGAAGCACCTCCGGCACACCCAACGGGACCGTGAACTCGCCGATGTTGTCGGGCACCCTCTCTTTCATCCGGTACCCGTTGAGCACCTCGATCACGACGCCCGGGTTGTCCCCGCGAAACAGCGTGTTGTAGAAGCCGGCCGCCTGGGTCATGTTTCGCGGCACCGCGATGTAGACGCCGTGGAGCGCGTTGACGAGCACCGCCATCGGCGACCCCGCATGCCATATGCCGACCAGCCGATGACCCTTCGTGCGTATGACCACCGGAGCTTTCTGGCCGCCGGCGGTCCGCCAGTGCAGGCAGGCAAGGTCGTCCGCCGCGACCTCCAGTGCGTACAGGAAATAGTCGAGGTACTGGATATCGCAGATGGGCCGCAGGCCGCGCATGGCGGCGCCGATCGACTGGCCGAGAATGGTCGTCTCCCGGATCCCCGTGTCGGTGAGGCGCAGGTCGCCGTACTTTGCCTGCAGTCCCTCGAACACGAGGTTCACATCACCCAACCGCCCGATGTCCTCGCCGATCACGAAAAGGCGCGGGTCACGCGCGAAATTGGCGTCGAAGTTGCGCAGCAGTACCTGGCGGCCATCGACGGTCGGCGACTTTGCCGAATAGACGGCGGGAACCACCGCTACTTTGAGCGGGGACTCATCGGAGGTGCTGTAGACGTGAGAGCGGTAGCGCTCGGCGTGCTCGCGCTTGTAGTCCTCGATGAACTTGCTCAGCTCTGTCCGCTCCGGCGAATCGGTCCCGCGCAGCGTGCGCAGCGCGAATGAGACGCCGGACAGGATCGCGGACCTTGTGACCTTGTTGGCGTCAGTCAGCGTCGCGGCGATCTCCGCCACCTTGGGCGTATCGACCCGCTGAAGAATCGAAACCGCATGGTCGCGCTCGTCGCGGATGGGCGCCTGGTATGCCTCCCACGCCAGGTCACGCGCCGCCTCGACCGCTTCCTTGTCGGCCGCCTCCCAGCCCTCGATCTGGGACTCGCTGGCAAAGCCAGACTCGATGATCCAGTCGCGCATGCGCCGGATGCAGTCGTACTCGACCTCGAATCGCAGTCGTTCCTTCGATTTGTAGCGCTCGTGGCTGCCGCTGGTCGAGTGCCCCTGTGGCTGTGTCAGCTCGGTGATGTGGAAGAGGGCCGGCTTGTGCGTGGTGCGCACTCGGTCGATCCCGGCCGCGTAGGCGTCGACGAGCGCCGCGTAGTCCCAGCCTCTGAGGACGTAGATGTCGATGCCCGGCCGGTCGTCAGGGATGAAGCCCCGGAGCGCATCGGAGATCGAGCTCTTCGTCGTCTCGTCGCTGATCGGCACGGAAATCCCATATCCGTCGTCCCACACCGACAGCGCGATTGGGACCTGCAGGACGCCCGCCGCGTTGACCGTTTCCCAGAAATGCCCTTCGCTGGTCGCCGCGTCACCGATGGTCCCGAAAGCAACCTCGTTGCCGTTGACCGAGAAGCCGTCCTGCGCGGTGCGGAGCTGCGGGTTGTTGCGATACAGCTTTGAGGCATATGCGAGACCCAGCAAGCGAGGCATCCAGCCCGCAACGTTGGACACGTCCGCTGTGGAGTTGGGCGTGTCGACCGATCGCTTGAACTCGCCCCGATCGTCGAGAAACCGGGTTGCGAAATGGTTTCCCATCTGGCGGCCCGCAGATGCGGGTTCAGCATCGACGTTTGTGTTGCCGTAGAGCTGCGCGAAGAATGCGCGGACGTTCGACATCTCTGTCGCCCACATGAAGGTCTGGTCGCGGTAGTAGCCCGACCGCCAGTCGCCTGGGCGAAAGGTCTTGGCCATCGCCAGCTGCGCGACCTCTTTGCCGTCGCCGAAGATCCCGAAGGTGGCGTTCCCACGCAGGACCTCCGCGCGTCCAAGGATGCTGGCCCGGCGGCTGCTATAGGCGAGGCGGTAGTCGGCGATGACGGTTTCGGCAGCCAGCGCAGGCTTGGAGTGGCGAAGCGTTTTGGCCATATAGGACGCTGAAGTTACGTTATCACGGGATTTTTCGCGACCCCCCGGGACAGTGCTAGTCCCCATCCGGCCGGCACGTCCTCTGGGGTCCCCGCGCCGAAGGCGCGGGAGGCAGCTTCCCCGCATGGCGGGGAAGGTGGCTAGGCCGACCCGGCTCGCTCCGTGGATTGGTGCCCTTTGTCCCGAAGCAGGCCGGGCCTGCTCGCCGACAGCGCCTTCTTCATGTGGACGTAGGCAGTCTTGAGATCTCCCCGGCGCTCGAGGATCTCCGCATACATGCCGTGGCAGCGGAGCAAGCGCTCTGTCATGCCGTGGACGCTGAGGCCTTTCAGCGCCATCTCGAACTCGCGGTCGACGGCCTCGTCGTCTCCGCGCTGCTCGGCGACCCGGCCGAGCCACATGTGCGCCTCAGCGACCGTTGCCCCTTCCCCCATCTTCTCGGCCAAAGTCAGGCCTTGCTCGGCCAGCTCCGCGGCCGCGTCCACGTTGCCTTCCTGAAGGCTGAGCTCGCTCAGGCTGAGGATCATGCTCGCGCGGCCAAGCTCAAGGTCGGTCTCGTCGGTCAGCTCGAGCGCTCGGTCCATGTGCCGACGCGCGCCGGCGTTGTCACCTTTCGCCATCATCAACAGGCCCAGCTCGTTTTCGATGCGCGCCAGCGAAACCCGTTCGCGCAGCACCTCGAGCAGCGCCACCGATCGCTGCGCGTACTTCATTGCAGCCTCGGTCTGTCCCATCTCGCGATACGCATATGAGAGGCCGTGATAGCTCAAGGCCAGGCGACGCAGATCCTGGAGGGAACCGGCGACCTCGATAGCTTCCTTGTAAAGCTCCATCGCTTTTGTCCAGGACCCGGCCGCGAGCTCGGCGGACGCCAGTACCCCCAGAAGCCGCGATTCGGTCGATTCCGGGACCGGCTTGAGGCTGCGGCACAGAGCGAGCGCGCGCTCGGCGATCGCGACGGCTCCGGGCTGCTGGGTCAAGTAGGCGAGCGACGCCTCAGACCCAAGGCACTCGGCCAGCATCAACATATCGCCGACAGATTCGAAATGCGCCGACGCCTGCTTGAGCAGGTCCCGCGCCGGCTCCGGCTTCCCCTGCTGGAGGTATGCGCGGGCCAGGTGGTACCGGATCGGGCCGAGGCGGTGGGCGGATGAACCCAGGCTGAGCAGCTTCTGACCAAGCTCGATCGCGTTCTGGTATTGCCCGTGCGCGAGAAGGGACTCGAGCTCGACAAGGCCATCCTTGGCCTCGTCGCTGACGCCGCCCGGGTCAGCGAGGAAGAACTCCACGGGCTTACCTGTCCGCTGCGCAATGTGCTCGAGCGTTGGCAGCGACGGCCGCGTCCGCCCGGTCTCGATGAGGAAGATGGCCGGCGCGGTGACGTGCCCCTTGCCGACCTGGGCCAGGCTGAGGCCCGCCTCCTGGCGCGCCTGCTTGACTGAACCAGCCCTCAGGTTTACCCCGGGCAACCGACGACGTTCTACCTTCGGGGGTGCGTCCTCCGCAACTGATGCACCCCGCTGGCGACCCACGAGCGCAGAGCTTAGACCAAATTACTTAATGGGGCTACATGAGACGAAATGAAGGATTTGTTACTGCGCCGTCACAACGGCGTCAGGATCAGACCGCCGGGTAGGTCCCGAACAGTTTGATCTCCGCGGCCGCCTCTTCGAGGTCAGTGAGCGCGGCCTCGGCGGCCGCGGGCGCCCCCGCCTCGCCATTGATCGAGAAGTCGAGGTAAAAGCGATACTCGAACGGGCGCCCGAGCATCGGCCTGCTGTCGAGACGGGTCAGGTTTATATTGCGGCGCGCGAAACAATCGAGCGCATGCGCGAGGCTGCCCGGCCGGTGCGCCGCGACAAACGCGAGAGAGCACTTGGAAGCAGCCTCACCATCACGTGGCCGCCCCGGCTCACCGCGCTCGACGACCACGAACCTGGTTCGGTTTTCCGAATCGTCCTGGATCGACTCGGCCAGCACGTAGATGCCGTAACGCTTTGCAGCCGCGCGGCTCGCTATGGCGGCCGTGCCTGGCTGCCGCTGCTCCGCGACCGCTCGCGCCGCCCCGGCCGTGTCGTGAAAGGCAACCGATTTGATCTGGCGCGAGTGCAGGTAACGGCTGCACTGGGCAAGAGCCTGCGGGTGCGAGAGCGCGCGCTCCACCGGTCCGGGCCAGCCGAGCAGGCAGTGCTGCACGGGCAGGATGTGTTCGCGCACGACGCGAAGCCCGGGCAGCTCCCAGAGAAGGTCCGACACCTCCTGCACCACGCCTGCGCTGCTGTTCTCCACGGGCAAGACCGCGGAATCGACGGCGCCCATCGAGAGCGCCTCGAACGTCAGCCGGAAGGTGGCGTAGCCGACCGCATCAGCACCCGGAAACAGCGCCGACACCGCCTCATCCGAGTACGCCCCAGGCTCCCCCTGGTAAGCGATCCTCAAATTCGCGGCGATAGCCTATCCAAAGATCATGTGACGCAGGGTGTCGGCGACGTGGTTGTGCTCGTTGGGCGCATCGACGGCGGTTGCGTGACCGTTGCCGTTCGGCTCGCCCACCGCGATCGTCTTCAGGTCGTCGTCCGTCACCTCACGCTTGGTGTCCGCGACCTGCAGGAAGCGTAGCCATGCGGCTTCGCGTTTGCTCTCGGCCAGCTTGATTCCAAGCAGTCCGAGGCGGTGGTGGAACGCGTGCCGGCCGGAGCGCGCGGTCAATACGATGCGTGAGTTGTCGAGGCCGACGTCCTCCGGCTTCATGATCTCGTAGTTCAGCCGATCCTTGAGCACGCCGTCCTGGTGAATACCGGACGCGTGTGCGAATGCGTTGGCGCCGACGACCGCTTTGTTCGGCTGCACGGGAGTGCCTGTCAGCTCGGCGACCATGCGCGAGGTGCGGGTGATCTGGGTCGTGTCGATGCCGCATTCCAGCCCGAGCCTTGCCTGGCGGACGCGCAGCAGCATCACGATCTCCTCGAGTGACGTGTTGCCTGCGCGCTCGCCGATGCCGTTGATCGTGCACTCAACCCGGCGTGCACCGGCCGCTATTGCGGCCAGTGAGTTGGCGGTGGCGAGACCGAGGTCGTTATGGCAGTGCACCGAGAAGAGGGCCTTGTCGCTGCCGCGAGCCTCGCTGATCACACGCCGAACCAGCTCGCCGAACTCCGACGGCAAGCAGTAGCCCGTGGTGTCCGGGATGTTGATGACGTTGGCGCCGGCGGCGATCATCGTCTCGACCGTTTCGATGAGGTACTCAGGGTCGGAGCGACCCGCGTCCTCCGGCGAGTACTGGACGTTGTCGCACAGCGAGCGCGCGTAGGCGACCATCTCCGCGCCGCGCTTCAGCACCTGTTCGCGCGTCATTCCGAGCTTGCGGTCGATGTGCACGTCCGATACCGAGAGCACGATGTGGATCTGCGGGGTCTCCGCATCTTTGATGGCGCCCCATACCGCGTCGATGTCCTCGCGCACGGCTCGCGCCAGCGCGGTGACGGTGGTGCTGCGAATCTCGCGCGCAATCTGGCGGCACGCGTCGAAATCGCCCGGTGAGGAAATCGGAAAGCCCGCTTCGATGACGTCGACGCCAAGCCGCTCGAGCTGCCGAGCGATCTTCAGCTTGGAGTTGGCATCCAGGTGGAACCCGGGGGACTGCTCGCCGTCGCGCAGCGTGGTGTCGAAGATGAATACGCGATCTACGTCTGATTCCTTCATTTCTCTACGGGCTCCAACCAGGTCATCATCGAGCGGAGCTCGCGCCCGACCTTTTCAACTGGGTGTTCGGCATCCTTCCTTCGCATGGCGAGAAACTGCTCGCGTCCGTTTGAGTTCTCGTCCAGCCAGCGCTCGGCGAACGAGCCGTCCTGGATCTCGCGCAAAACCTGGCGCATGTTCTCGCGCACCTGGTTGTCGATGACGCGAGGTCCTGAAACGTAGTCCCCGTACTCGGCTGTGTCCGAGATCGAGTAGCGCATGAACCCAAGGCCGCCTCGGTACATGAGGTCGACGATGAGCTTGAGCTCGTGGAGGACCTCGAAGTACGCGAGCTCCGGCTGATAGCCGGCTTCGACCAAGGTCTCGAAGCCGGTCTTGACGAGTGAGCTGACGCCGCCGCACAGGACGGCCTGCTCGCCGAACAAATCGGTCTCCGTCTCTTCCTTGAACGTCGTCTCGAGCACGCCGGCGCGGCCGGCCCCGATCGCTCGGGCGTAAGCGAGGGCTCGCCGCCATGCGTGACCGGTCGCGTCCTGGTGGACGGCGATCAGCGCCGGCACGCCCTGGCCCTGGACGTACGTGCTGCGCACAAGGTGACCCGGCCCCTTGGGCGCGATCATCGCCACGTCGATCTCGGCGTCCGGCTTGATCTGCGCGAAGTGGATCGCGAAACCGTGGGCGAACATGAGCATCGAGCGCGGCTGCAGGTGGGCTTCGACCGAATCGCGGAACAGCTTTCCTTGCCCAGCGTCGGGCGTGAGCACCATCACAACGGTCGCCTCGGAGACGGCTTCGGGAACCGGCACCGCGCGCAGCCCGTCCGCCTCGACGCGTTCGATCGATTTGCTGCCCGGATACAGGCCGACGCGGACGTCCTCCCCGCTGTCGCGAAGGTTCAGCGCATGGGCGCGCCCCTGGCTGCCGTAGCCGATCACCGCCACAGGCTCGCCCAGGCTGGGCGGGCAGTCGCTCTCGTAATGGATCTTCATGCGGTTCTCCTCATGACGACAGGTCCCGAACGGACCACGTCCTTGACTCCTCGTCGCTTCAATTCGTCGACGAATTCGCCCACCTCGCCGCCGTCGCCGGCGAACTCGACGGTCGCACCGGACTTTCCGCTGTAAAGCAGCTTGGCGCCCTTCTCCAGCAGCCCGGACAGGTCGGACGCTGCCACGTGGGCAACGACGAGCTCGCGGCTGTGAACGTCGTGGCCGGTGAGGTCTTCGACCTCGACCACCTCGACGAGGCGCTCCAGCTGCTTGCGTACCTGGTCGGCCTCCGCATGTCCGTGATCGACCTGCAAGGTCAAGCGCGAATAGCCAGGTTCTGGGCTTGGGCCCACCGTGATGGAGTGGACGTGGAAGCCGCGGCGGCGGATGACTCCTGAAACCTTGCTCAACGTGTTCGGGCCGTCCTCGACCAGCACGGAAAGCACTCGCACGCGGTTGTCGCTCATTTGTCCGGTGCCTCCCAGAAGTCGTTGAGGCTCTTGCCCAGCGGGACGATCGGGTAGACCTTGGCCTCGGGGTCGATGCGGAAGTCGATGAGGAAAGGACCCTTGGTGCGCTCGGCAGCGTCCATCGCGGGCCCGATCTCGGAGAACTTGTCGACTCGTACCGCGGGCAGGCCGTACGCGTCGGCCAGCTTGACGAAGTCAGGCATATGCGTGAGGTCGACCTGCGAGCGAACGCCGCCGTAGAAGTCGTCCTGGAACTGGCGCACCATGCCGAGCGAGAAGTTGTTGAGGAGCACGATCTTGACGTCGAGCTGATGCTCGACCGCAACCGACAGCTCCTGAGCCGTCATCACAAAACCGCCCTCTCCGGCGACACACCACACGGGCAGCTCCGGTCGGGCGAACTTGGCGCCGATGGCGGCCGGCAGCGCGAATCCCATCGTGCCCGACCCGCCCGAGTTGAGGAACAAGCCGGGGCGGTCGTAGTTCCACCACAGCGCCGCCCAGATCTGGTTCTGGCCGACGTCGGCGACGACGATCGCCTCGTTGCGGCAGCGCTTGTACATGTCGATCAGAACGTCCTGCGGCTGCAGGTGGCCGTTCGAGTGCGTGTATCGGAGCGGATGCTCCTCTCGCCACGCATCGATCTGGGCCAGCCAGGTGCCGCGGCTCTTCTCGGGCTCGGGAAGGTGCGGGATCATCGCGTCCAGCGCCTGCTTCGCGTCGGCGACCAGCTCGATCTGCGGGCGGACGTTCTTTCCCATCTCGGAGCCATCGATGTCGATGTGTATGAAGGTCTTCACCTTCGGCGCGAAGTCGGCGAGGCGCGCGGTGACGCGGTCGTCGACGCGCATGCCGACCATCATCAAGACGTCGGCGTTCTGCACTGCTTTGAGGTTCCAGCCGGTGCCCATGAAGCCGGTCATGTGGAGCGAAAGCGGGTGATTGACCGGAAAGGCGCCGATGCCGAGCAAAGTGGTTCCGACCGGCGTCGCGGCGCGCTCCGCCAGCTCACGCAGCTCCGCTTCCGCGTGGCTCAGCAGGACGCCATGGCCCGCGAGCACTACCGGGCGCTCCGCTCCGGCCAGCGCGATCGCCGCGGCCTTGGCCTGATCGAGGTCGGCGTGTCCGTTGGGCTTGTATCCGGGGATTTCCAACCGCTCAGGCGGGACGTTGTCTGCTTCGGCCTGCTGCACGTCTTTGCAGATGTCGATCAGGACCGGACCCGGACGACCGGTGGTGGCGATGTGGAACGCCTCGTGGATCACGCGCGGCAGCTGCTTGATGTTGGTGACGAGGTAGCTGTGCTTGGTGACCGAGCCGGTGGCGCCGATGACGTCGGTCTCCTGGAATGCATCTCGGCCCACCTGCGTGCTGGCGACCTGGCCGGTGATGGCGATCATCGGCACGGAGTCCATGTACGCGGTTGCAAGTCCGGTGACCAGGTTCAGCGCGCCGGGGCCTGAGGTTGCAAACACGACGCCTGGCCTGCCGCAGGCCCGGGCATAGCCGTCCGCCATGTGCGCGGCGCCCTGCTCGTGGCGGACCAGGATGTGTTTGAGCTTGGGATGACCCGGCAGGCGCTGGTAGATGGGCAGGTTGGCGCCGCCGGGGTAGCCGAATATGAGTTCGACCCCCTCGCGCTCCAGCGCCTCCAGCACCATGTCCGCTCCGGTCACTTCAGCTCCATTGCTCCTTTACAAACAAGAAGCCCCCGCCTTTCGGTCGGGGGCTTTGCGATCTCTTTGCGATTCCGGTTAGGTCGCGCGAGCCCCCGACTGACCAAGGCCAATAAGGCCCAGGAGACCAAGGAGGAGGCCTACGAACACGCGCGACGACTTGTCCATGTGTCGGAGGATGTTAGGTCATCCCGCCCCGGTGTGGTTGTGGGTGAAGCACAATTCCGGGGCCTTCGCGTTTGAAAGCCTCGCACGGACGCTCCAAGCCGGCGGCCGGTAGAGTTGGCCTCTCGCAGATGCCCGCCACCCTAGCCCAAAAACTGTGGGAATCGCACGTGGTCCGCTCCACGCCCGGCGAGCCCGACCTCCTGTACGTCGACCTCCACCTGGTCCATGAGGTCACGTCACCGCAGGCATTCGAAGGGCTGAGGCTGGCCGGGAGGCACGTCCGCCGCCCGAACCTGACCCTCGCCACGATGGACCACAACGTTCCTACCCGGGGCGGTGCGCGCGCCGCCGACGAGCTCTCGCGCAAGCAGATGGAGGTCCTGGCCGAGAACTGCAGGCGAGAAGGCATCCCGTTGCATCAGATCGGAAGCCGGCGGCAGGGCATCGTGCACGTCATCGGTCCGGAGCTCGGCCTGACCCAGCCCGGAATGCTCATCGTATGCGGTGATTCGCACACCTCCACCCATGGCGCGTTCGGCGCGCTGGCGTTCGGAATCGGGACGTCCGAGGTTGAGCTCGTTCTGGCCACGCAGTGCCTTCCCCAGACGCGAGCACGCGACCTGGCGGTGACTGTGGACGGCGAGCTGCCGCTCGGCGTGACCGCCAAGGATGTCGTGCTCGGCATCATCGGCCACACCGGCACCTCGCTCGGGCAAGGCCACCTTGTCGAGTACCGCGGCTCAACGGTTCGCGGCCTGAGCATGGAAGCCCGGATGACCATCTGCAACATGAGCATCGAATGGGGCGCCAAGGCCGGGATGATCGCGCCGGATGACACCACGTTCGCCTACCTGGAGCGCCGTCCCTACGCCCCGCGTGGGGCGGCGTGGGAGGAAGCGCTCGACAGGTGGCGCTCTCTTGCCACCGATGTCGATGCGGTCTTCGACCAGGAGATCCACCTGGATGCGGCCATGCTCGAACCACACGTGACCTGGGGCACAAACCCAGGACAGGTCGCGCCTGTCACCGGCCGCGTGCCAGAGCCGCGCTCGGACACCGACGCGCGTGCCCTCCGCTACATGGACCTCCTCCCCGGAACCGCGTTCGCGGACATCGCCATCGACCGGGTGTTCATCGGCTCGTGCACTAACGCGCGGCTCGAGGACCTGCGGGCGGCGGCGCGCGTCATCGCGGGCAAGCATGTGCATCCGAAAGTGCGGGCGATGGTGGTGCCCGGGTCAACGACCGTGAAGCGCGCCGCTGAGGAGGAAGGGCTCGATGCGATATTCAAGGCCGCCGGCTTCGAGTGGCGAAACGCGGGCTGCTCGATGTGCCTGGGCATGAACCCTGACATCCTCGCCCCGGGCGAGCGATGCGCATCGACGAGCAATCGCAACTTCGAGGGGCGGCAGGGCGCAGGCGGTCGCACGCATTTGATGAGCCCCCCGATGGCGGCCGCGGCAGCAGTGACCGGCCACCTGGTCGACGTCCGGGAGCTCCTGTAGTGGAACCCGTCAAGCGAGTCACCGGCCGGATGGCGCCGCTCGACCGCGCCGACGTCGACACCGACCAGATCATCCCCAAGCAGTTCCTCAAGCGCATCGAACGCACCGGCTACGGCCCGTTCCTTTTC
>Ga0209648_10004068_pt1 | contig 12375 bp, 13 predicted proteins | sample GraSoi2013_115cm_FD_185830 | JGI IMG/M metagenome (GOLD analysis project Ga0209648, IMG submission 185830) | Grasslands soil microbial communities from the Angelo Coastal Reserve, California, USA - Sample 9_17_2013_115cm (SPAdes) (version 2) | ecosystem: Environmental > Terrestrial > Soil >...
TGAGATGTGGGTGCATCGTGCCGGCTCTGGTTGGGTAATATGAGAAACCGTGATGGCACTTGGCAAAAATGGTCATAGAGTTAACATGCCCCAATTTGACTGTTTCCGCGAAGACCTGTGGATCAAAATCGGCCCCCACGTTTTCGCATGCTGCTGAAGTGTGGAAATCCAGGTGAACCTGGCGAAATCGGAGATTACTAGATGCCATGAAAGACCCTTCCTCATGCAGATATGGACGATTGCCATGTTTTGATTTGAACTTCTCTAACGCCTACTCCTTTCAGAACGACTAGCGGCCACCCAGCCCTGTCAGATTGATCCCTTCCACCAGGTAGCGCTGCAAGATAAAGACCAGGATGATGCCAGGCAGGATAGAGACCGTCGCGCCTGCCATCATGTAGCTCCACTGCGTTCCATTTTGCCCCTGGAACATCTGTAGACCGAGCGGAATAGTTGCCATGTCAGCAGTATTGACCACGATGAGCGGCCACAAAAAGTTGTTCCAGAACCCGATGAAGGTAAAGAGGCCCAATACACCTAATGCAGACTTGGAGAGCGGCAAAATGATGCTCCAGAGAATGCGCAGCCGCGAGGCACCATCGATAATGGCTGACTCCTCCAGTTCAATGGGAATGGTTTTAAAGAATTGCCGCAGCAGGAAGGTGCCGAAGGCCGTGAAGGCCAACGGTAGAATGAGCGCCTGGTAGGAGTTCACCCATCCCAGATATCGTATTAACAGGAACTCCGGGATCACGAGGACGGCCTGGGGCACCATCAAGGTACCCAGGTAGGCAAAGAAGATGGTATCCCGGCCAAAGAACTTGAGACGGGCGAAAGCATATGCCGCCAGGCTGGACGTGATTAGGACCAGGAGCGTGCCGCCACACGCTACCACCAAAGAGTTGAGAATGAAGTGTCCAAAGGGAAGAAAGGTCCACACTGCGAGGAAGTTTCCCCATTGTGTGGAAGCTGGTAGCAGTGTCGGTGGAAATTGAAACACCTGACCATTTGGCTTCAGAGCTGTATCGAGCATCCATAGGAAAGGAAACAGCACAATGAGCGAAACAATGATCAGCAGAGTATGGGAAACGATACTGCCCAGTCTAAGACGAACCTCTTGCGTCTTTCCGAATGGTTCAGACTTCATAATGCACCCACCTCTTCTGAAGAACAAACTGGGCGAGTGTAACTACCATGATCAGCAGGAACAGCACCGTTGATATTGTGGCAGCGTAGCCCATATGGAAGAATGTAAAGCCGTTTTGATACGTATAGAACACAAGTGTTGTCGTATCTACCCCCGGTCCGCCAAGCGTCAAAATGTAGACCTGGTCAAACACCTGAAATGAGGTGATGATAGTCAATACAAGCCCGAAGAATAGCGAGGGTGTGAGGAGGGGCAGCGTGATGCTCCAGAACTGCTGCCAACGCTTCGCCCCATCGATGGCGGCTGCTTCGTAGAAATGCTGAGGAATGGCCTGTAATCCCGCTGAGAATACCAGCATGTTATAGCCGAAGCCATACCACAATGACATGAGAATGACAGCAGGCATAGCCCACGTATCCGACCCCAACCAGTTGGGTCCTTGAATATGGAATACAGCGGCGAGCGTCTGGTTGATGAGACCCGACGGGGTATAGTTATACATCAACATCCAGACCAGCGCCACACCGACTGCCGGGGTCATTACGGGCAAGAACATAATGATGCGAAACAGATTTTTCGCACGAATAGGCCCAGAAAGCCAGATTGCTATACCGAGCGAAAGGAGCATGTTCAAGGGTACATACCCAAACACAAAGTACAACGTGTTGAGCAGCACTTGATGAAATACCGGGTCCTTGGTGAGCAGCACAATGTAGTTGCCCAGGCCTGTAAACTCTGGTGGAGTGAGCAAAGACCACCTGAAGAGACTCAGCCCAAAGGCGACTATCAGAGAAAACAGGGTAAAGAACAGGAAGCCCAGGATATTCGGCGCAAGGAAGAGGTAGGCAATCCCCTGTTCTCTCCACTTCGAGTGGCGCAGTCGTCGCCGGTCTTTAGCGGTGATGCGAGACACGTTGCTGTGGATCGAAGGCGCTCCTCGATCCACAGAGGTCTGATCTGTATCAGGCTGTTTGACAATCATATTTTTCCTCGTAAAGTTGGGTGGATTGCGTATTGCTCCCAACACACTGCCCTGGACTTTGACTTAAGCGCCACTTACTCGCGTATTGACGCTTTGCAAGGCGGCGGCTGCCGACTCCTGTCCATCGAGCACTTTCAAACCTTCCTGATCAATCAAGGTGGTCACTTCATTCCAGTTTGATGTGGTCACATAGGGAACGGCACCCGTCAGGGCCTGGTTGAGCGCTGTGTCCGCCCCTGGTACCGCATTCTTGTACCAGTACTGTTGCTCAGCCGTGCGCGCTGAAAAGGCCCTGCCCTGCGTGGCCAGGTATTGCTCAGCGGTATCCCCGGTGAGGACACTGATAGCCTTCCAGGCATCGTCTGGATACTGGGTTGTGGTGGAAATGCCGAAGCCAGAGCCTGCCACGACCGAGATAGATCCCTGAGACAGTGTGGGGATGGGAGCGATACCGAAATCGAACTTAGCGGTGGACTTATCGTTAATCAGGTCCCAGGGGCCATCAACCACCATGCCGATATTGCCAGCCTCCCAAATTGATGGTGTAGCTGTCACCTGGGGCGCGGTAATAGGAGGCGACACGTGGTACTGATACACGAGTTTGGCGTAGTTCTGGAACGCATCACTCAACTGAGGGTTAGTGAGATCAATCTGACCATTGGACGTAAGGTAATGAGCGCCGGAAGAGAGGGCAAACGGCAGCCAGACGTCAGGAAGCGACGAGGCGACGAAGCCGTAATCGTTCCCGTGCGACATCTTCTGAGCATCTTGCAGGAATTCTGCGTATGTCCAGTTCGCAGAGGGGTAAGGCACGTGGTATTTGTTAAACATCGCTTTGTTGTAAAAAATCACCAGTGGGCCGAAATCATACGGCAAGGCACGTAACGACCCCTGATAGGTCAGGCCTTTGATAATGGTTGTATTGAACGCGGAGACATCGAAATGATTACTATTGATGTAGGGTTCTAACGGACGAAAGTTGCTGGCGAATCCAGGAGTACGCAGGCTCTGGAGTGAGACGATATCCGGTAAAGTGCCACTCGCCGCCTCAGTCTCCAGCTTGGTCCAGTAGTCGGGAAAGGTCGTTGTCTCAAATTTAATGTGAATCCAGGGATACTGCTTGGTCACCAGCGAGGCATCGTATTGCCACGCCTGAACCTCCTGGTTAGAACCGGACCACATGAACCAGGTGAGGGTGACCGGCTGGGTGCCACTACTGCTAGATGAGGTTTGCTGGGAGGAAGCACCACAACTGGTCAATAACATACAAGCGAGTACAAAAATGCTGGCAAGGATGGTCTGGAACCTGTGTCTCGATAGCATGACTGCCTCCTTCAACACTGAACTACAGACAATGATGTGCTAGTGTGGTGGTGAATCACCACTATTAACAGAGACTACCACTCAGTAGACTTCCGCCTTACGACTCGAAGAGAGCATTTCTGATACCCAATCATCACTGATGAGGATGAGGGGCAAAAACCTTGTTACGAATAGTACTGAAGAACCTTGCACACGTACATTGTGCAGAACTGACCCGCACCTCCTGGGGGATACTAACCAATTTTTGTGAAAGCGCTTTCTGTATATTAGTTTAGAGAAAGATGATCAATTTGTCAAGTGGTAAGAAGCGAGCATTCATAATTCCACCTGGTATACTTGAAAAGCAAGGACAGGGCCAGGTATAATACCTCTATACTGTCTAAATACTGTGGATATGGGTCTGCCAGGTGCAACAATCACCTATGTGGCCTGCACCCTGTAGTGGCAGCGGTTTCAGTAAAGAATTTTTGTGGTGTGGACGTATGTCCATATATGAGTCCACACCACATCACAAACAAGGAGCGAAATAAATTGGCGTTTGATATGACCGATGACATGGGCCATCAGAAACCGGTGACAATGCGTAAAGTGGCAGAGGTGGCTAGTGTGTCTATGGCGACTGTCTCTAGAGTGCTCAATGGGTCCGGTCCGGTTGATCCGCAAGTGGCAGAGCGCGTGCGTGCAGTGATAAGCAGTCTCAGGTATCAACCCAACAGGGCAGCGAGCGCGCTTGCCAGCAGTCGTTCGGTATTCATCGGGTTGTTGCTATGTGATATTCAGAACCCCTTCTTCATCGAAATGATGACGGGAATTGAAGAAGAAATCCGTAGGAACGGGTATTTGCTCATCATGTGCAATAATCCACCCAATCATCAAGGCACGAAAGAGCAGCGGCAATATATTGAAATTCTTGCAGCAGCACCTGTAGCTGGCGCAATTATCATCCCTACTCAAGAACGGGTGAAGGAACTTGAATTGCTGAAAACGCGCAATATTCCCATTGTCGTCGTTGATCAGCGGGTCCGTGATCCCTCAATCGATTCTGTGCGCATCGACAACGTCATGGCCGCGAAGGAGGCCGTGGCTCACTTGATTGCCAACGGATATAGGCGGATTGGGGTCATCACCGGTCCCAAATCGGCTACCACCGCCAACGAACGCTTATTGGGATATCATCGGGCCTTGCAGGAAGCAGGCATTGAGCGTGACCCAGCCCTTGAGCACCATGGCCCTTTTTTTGAAGAAACTGCCCAGAATGCTACGCACGCGTTATTGGATCTCGATCCACCAGTGGACGCCATCTTTGCCACCAATAACCGGCTGACAATTGGTGCGCTACGTACCCTCTATCTTCGGCACAAGCGCGTGCCGGACGACATTGCTCTTGCTGGCTTCGATGAGATATACTGGCCCATCCCTGATATGGTTTCGGTCACAACTGTCATACAGCCAGCCTACGAGCTTGGAAGGACTGCTGCTAACAGGCTTATACAGCACATACGCCAGCCAGATGCGCCAAGACATGAAATCATCTTGCCATATCGGTTCATAATTGGTGAATCTTCGCGTCCCCATGTACGGCCCGGCCTGCTAGAATCGGGCTCATAGCCAAAATTGATACTGCTGTCTTCATCCTGAAGACAGCTATGTTAGAAGAGTATGTCAAAGTGCATAAACAGGTCATAGAATGGTACGTCAAGCGATTATTCGTTTTTACCGATCATCACTTCTGTCGATTTTATGATCGCAACGATGTCATCGCCCTCTTTGAGGTTCAACGACTCAGCAGAGGTACGCGTGATCGCAGAAACGATCTGCTGACCATCTGCCAGCTCAACGATGACTTCGGCCATAACACTACCCAACTTGACCGACTTCACTTTCGCTTTCAACTGATTACGTGCACTGAATCGAAGTGCCATTTGAAAATCTCCTTCTTCGCTTACTAACAAAACCCAAACCAACCGAGATTAGATTTACCAAATTCCTTTGCCAATAATAGTATACATTGGCTTGGCAACGAAAGATTGATTGGGATCAAAGTCATAATGTGCTGCGCCCAATGCTCAAAAAGATGTCCAGGCACCGCCTGGACATCTTTTTGAGCATTGAGCGCAGCAGCTAAAACAGCTAGAGATGTAGGTCCTCTACGGTCTCCAGTACTTCGTTGGCGTGACCTTCTGGCTTAACCTTATGCCAGACTTTACGAACAATCCCATCTTTATCGATGAGGAACGTCTCGCGATTAACGCCCATGTATTTCTTGCCGAACATGTTCTTCTCTTTCCACACGCCGTAAAGCTGCGAAACAGTTGTATCTGTATCAGCCAGCAGAGGAAAGGACAAACCGTATTTGTCGGCAAATTTTTGATGCGAAGCGATATTATCGGCGCTTATGCCTAGCACGACAACTCCCCGTTTTTGCATCTCATGATCGGCATCGCGGAACGAGCACGCTTCAGCTGTACAGCCGGGGGTGCCGTCTTTTGGATAAAAGTATAAAACAATATTTTTGCCGCGTAATGCGCTTAACTGAACCTGGCCATTTTTCACCACATTATCGCTTCCTACAGCTGGAAGTATGAAATCAGGAGCAGGTTGTAACTCCTCAACCTCTGTGTTACTCATATAACTACCTCACTTCAAAGCAGTTTCCTTAAAAACGTTCAACCAATCCGAACTTTGTTAGTGTACCACACTAAAGCCTGACAGTGTGAAAAACCTCCATTAAAGATAACATTCACTCTCTCACATGAAGAAAGCAACCGCGCTAAGCTGATGGCCGTCAATGTGTGTTCTTTCACGTTATTCTGAAGCGTTGGCATGGTGAGATATGCCGAGTATCTCCTCATACTTATCCAGAAGCTCAAGGAAACTGAGATTGCCAAGATGCTGCTGGTATCGGAGCATCCACATTTCCTTGTAGGTTTCCTGGGATAAAAGGCGCGGTTAGCATGGGCACCCGATGACTGCGGACAATTAGTACAGATTGGTACCCCTTGTTACATGATAGAACCCTGTGCCGTTAGAGGAGAAAGTATGTTTTATATCCGAAAGGGCCGGAACGATAGGAGTGTATATGAGCCTGTTACGCGAAATCCAGGACGGCGCGACCGAGGACTCAGTGAGCCTCGGTTCTTTATTGCGTAAGACTAAGCTGCTGGCCGCTCGCATCGGAGTGAAAGAGATAGGTGCATGGGCAGAGCGCGAGTTGTCAGGATATGATAGCATTGCGGAATTGCCACCGTACCGTGGCCCGTTCGAGGCGTCCGTCCTCGGCAATGCTTTTGGGCCGTATGGAAGTGCATTGCACCGTTTTCCCATCCCTAAAATAGCTCTCTCCGAAGAGTACCGCGACGGGCAGTTTTTCAAGCTGTACTTCTTGCAGGGGGTAACAGAACTGGAATCTCTGGCAGCCGCAAAGGAAACCCTCCGCGCGCCCTGGCCCGCTGATGTGGTGATGGGGTTTCCACTACTGACTAGAGGCGGCATGGCAAAGATAGACCCGACGATGACTTTTGTCGAGATATGGAAAGAGATTCCCTATCCGACCGTTGTCGGGGTATTAGACGCCATTCGCACCCGTCTGCTCGATCTTTCGATGCAGCTTGGCGAAGAAGAGCCGTCAGTGGAACGCGAGCAGCGAATTACTGATCCTAAGCGCGTTGAACGAGCAACTAACATATTCCATACCACTGTGTACGCAGAGTCCGCCAACGTCGCGATGGGGAATCGCGACGTGACACAGACCCAGGAGCTGCCCGCGCCCCATGATAACGCTGGCCTGATGGACTACCTACGCCAGTTAGGCCTCGATGAGGAGATGATCGACGACCTGCAGGATGCATTGAATGAAGATGCTGAGGAAGACAAGGATAATGGTGAAGGTAATGAGCGTCAAGGCCCCGGTCGAAGAGTTCTTACATGGCTGAAGGGCGTCTCAAACGCGGCCGCTACTAGGGTTGGAACTCCTGTAGCTACCACTCTCATCACTCAAGCTCTTCTACATCACTTCGGCTTGTAGGGTTACCCAACAAGCAGGAGCAAGAAAAGGTTTTCGTACATGACGATGATACTGACATGCCTCACCAAAGATTTCATTGTACAGGCAAGTGATCGAAGGTTAGTTTATCTGCGGGGAAGGAAAATTATATATAAAGAGGATGATCGTAATAAAGCCTTGATATACGAAAACCATACTGTGTTCGCATACACAGGTTTAGCAACATTGAGCAACCAAAAGTTTGCAATCGATTGGGCAGCGGAGCTTTTAGCTCAACCAGCAACCTTACAAGATGCCATGGTTTATCTGCGCGATTGTGCTACTCGACTTATGGAAACACATCCATTCTCAGGTTATCCTGAGAGCCAAAGGCGTTTAGGGTTTGTAGGAGCGGGATTTATTAATTGGGTCGAAGCTACAAAGACTGTCCGGAGGCCTGCCTATTTCATAATCTCAAACTTCATGAACCATGAAGGAGAGGGGCAACCGCCGCCATACAATACGTTCAGGGCCTATGTGAACTGGCCCCTCCCTGTAGATGAACCCACATTCAAGCTCTTTAGAGCCGGTCAACCGTTCGAAGAAGACGGAGAGAAGAAGTTAAACAGGGCGATCAGAAGGTGCTTTCAAAAGAGGCAGAACAGGGTTCGGCCTGAAACGATAGGTCGGCTCCTCACATGCGCAATCCAAGAAACGGCAGAAATAAATAAAAAGGTTGGCAAGAACATCATCTGTACATTTGTGCCACGAGCGTATAGAGAAGATACAGGAGACAACAGAGAAATGCATGCTGGCGGGATGATATTGAACCGGCCTGTCATAAGTGAGGGGCCGCAGCAACTGACCCCACCAGGGCATCTATCCAACCAGGAACGGTTTATGATGCCCCCTCTTGGCGATTTGCCCCGTTGTCTCTATATACCTGGCGACAGCAGCTCTCTTCCACTCTATAAGGCTATACATGTGTTTCCTCAGCTTGTCGTACCAGAATTGTGTATACCTGATATAGTTCTCACTATACCACCTGTTAGATCGACTGGAGTTGGCGAGTGGGAAATCACCGCCGGAAATTGGAGTGGCTCTCTCGTCGCAAAACTCATAGAGGGAAAGAGGGCTTAACAGACAATCCCCGAAAAGGAGCATTTGGCTTTAGCAGTGCAGATGAACCAATTGGTTGCCATTTTATAAGCATCTGATACACCTCCAGAAGACGTGACGCAAGCAGACTTGCAAGCGTATCAGCTACCGCCTTTATGATGATTGGCCTAACGGTATGAAGCTGAGGAGGAGCGAGAGAAGTTTTTAATCTTCCGATAAATTTACATCCCTGGCTTTATCTCTTAGGACACGTATACCGCGATGTAATATGCTTTTTAGTGTCCCTATGCTAGAGACATCCAGGATATCGGATATCTCTTCATAGCTAAACTCTTCCATAAATCTGAAAAATATTACAGCAGCATATTTTGGTGGTAAACTCATTAATAGATTGTCAACTTCTTCTTTGGTTTCCTTTGTTATCAGAGCTATTTCGGGCTGTTCTTGTCTCCGGGCTTCCATTTCAAGAAACCTGCTGCTCTCTGATGGATCAACTGACTCGAATCTTTTTGCATGAGCCAGACGGTTGTTAGCGGTATTGCGCACAATTGTGCATAGCCAGGGTCGCATACGCAGTGTTTGCAGTTGTTTTAGAGAGAAACCTTTCATTGCTATGTAGGCTTTTATTAGTGATTCCTGAACCACATCCTCAGCTTCATGGTGGTTCCTAAGTATTCGCATTGCCAGAGCATAAAGAAGCGGACGTTCGCGTTCTGCGAGCGGATCAAAGAGCATAACCGGGATAGTGGCTTTGATAATAGTATCAATGATCTCTAAGAATTCTGCGTTAGGGAGGGTATTATTAAATGCCTTAGCAAGCAACTGGCGGGATTCCTGGGTAGAAAAATAATCCGCCACAACGTTATGTACTACTTCTTTGAGGATTTCGTCTGTTATTGGGTCTTGGCAAGCCGTTAATCTTCCTAAGATGACCGATTTATCTATCACTTGCTTACCTCTTTCTGATCATCACCCCCATGAAAATCCTGAAAGATGATAGTAATTTCAAATTTCCTCTTAGTATAATGCGAACGTAAGATCGTATCTATCACACAGTATAACCTTCTCGCCGCACCCGGAACAAAGGCAACAAGTAAAATCAAGGTCAACAGCAGCAAAAAGAGGCATCCTATCGATGCCAGGAGTGCTGGCAAGGGCAGGCTCGCCAGGGATGTGAAAAAATCCATGTTCTGGTATCTCCATTGAATGTGTGGAAAAACAAAAATGACCAATTCAAAGAACTGGTCATCTATGGCGTTGGACACTCCGCCATAGTATCATGCTCGTTGACGTTATCGTTCAGTCAGGAAAACACATGGCGAGGCGTCCAGGCGTTGCGCGTGTATTATCTAACTACAAATGGCGTTAGCTTGTAGCTCAGCACCTTTGGAGAGAGGAATTCCTCAAAGGAGCAGATTGATAAGGTTTTCTGTTACTATAACAAATGAAAAGCCAAAAGGTTGCAAGTGGTGCTTCAAGCATTCATCGCCTGATAAAGATTGGTGTAAACGGCGTAGTCGAATGCGGCGGTTTATAGCATTACCCAATTCCCTGCCGCATTTCGTACCTTTGCAACGGCTAGAGAAAATAAGAAAGTAGAAAGTTTTGTTGAGCGCCTTAAACAAGAAAAAGCAGCTAAGGCTGCTGCGCCATCTACTCCATCACTCTGAATAATAAAAATCCACCAGGCAGTAGGAAAGGCGGTACGCTCTATCTTGCCAAAGGCCTCCCAGAAGCACTATAATGCCTCCTAGCATAGTGAGTGTGTCGCAGCCAATCAGTGTTCGGCACCATGAAAGGAAAGTACCACGAGGCAACCTTCCAAGAGAAACGCAATGCCCTCGACGTGTTGGGCTTTCGGGTCTATGTCCACCCCGACACTGAGGAAGCTCCTCTTAGGCCATTCGTTGAAACTGACCATGAGTGGCTGACAGTGAGCGAAGCGTCGGAAGCGACCGGCATACATAAGAATACGCTCTATTATCACATAGGAGCAGGAGAACTCACAGCGCAGCGAAGGAATGTGCCGTTGACAGTGATCCGACGGGAGGAAGTTATCAAATTTTTGGAGGCTTCGCGACGTAACGTGGATTTAGAACAATATCCGGATGAGTGGTTTACCATTAATAAGCTAGTAACCTCAAAAATAGCCAACTACAGCACTATCCATCACGCCATCCGGCTGGGCGACGTTCAGACACAGATAATGGATGCTAGCCGTCCCTTTATCCACCGGGACGAACTGAATCGTTTCCTGCAAGCATCGCCCGTGCGCCCAAAAAGCACCAGGGAAAATATTCAGCCACGCATTGAAATAACGTATCCCCCAATTTTTACAGGTGTTCAATCATCCTCCGGATAGAAACAGAGGACGGTTGTCCGTCCCTTAAGATCCTGCAAATGCACCTGGCCGTTTTTCACAACGTCATCATTCCCTATGGCGGGAAGAGCAAAACCGGGGGCAGGTTGTTGTTCCTTTTCCACCCGTAGTAACACGCGGTCCTTGAAAAGTATTCCATGAACAATTCGCTCTCACTGGTTCGCAAACGGGCCTCATCTATTTTGTGTTGAGGTGGCCGTACTGTGCTGGGCGCGGCCCGACGCAGTACGGCCACCTCAACACGTTTTTATAGGTTGCGACCCTCGGGTCGCAAGTTGTCATTAGCCAGCAAGTTTACAGAAGATGAAGCGTGAAAGCCCCGCGGATTCCATCCCGGGGATGAAACGCTTCCTTGAGCAGAGCTCGTGCCCCTGCGTCTCTGCTTGACAATCGCTTCTGGTGGTGCTATTCTTCAGCCTTGAAAGAGTGTTCGAGGTGGAGGGAGCATGCGACCCAAGCCAACGCCCACGTTTATTCTCGCCCTGCCCCTGCAGGTGAACGCGCAGCAGGCGGCAGGGCTGCACGCTCACTTTGAATGCGCCCGCCAGCTCTACAATGCCCTGCTTGCCGAGGCGATGAAGCGTCTCAGGCGCATGAAGGCTGACCCTGCCTGGCAGGCTGCTCGCCGCCTTCCCCGTTCCGACAAGCCCGCTCGCAGGCAGGTCTTCACTCGCCTGCGCACGCAGTATGGCTTCTCCGAATACGGCTTGCACGAGGCGGCCAAGCGCTTGCGCACCAGCTGGCTCGCAGAGCACATCGACAGCCTCACGGCCCAGAAGCTGGCGAGTCGGGCCTACCAGGCGGCCAATCGCGTCTGTGTGGGCGAGGCCCGCCGGGTGCGCTTTCGCAGCAAAGGTCGAGGCCTGGACTCGGTGGAGGGCAAGACCAACACCTCGGGCCTGCGCTTTCAGCTGCAAGCGGGTGCGGACGGCACCCAGGGCTGGCTCAGTTGGCACGGCGAGCGGATCCCAGCCCTGATCGACTGGCAGGACGAGGTGGTCCATCACGGACTGCAGCAGCGCGTCAAGTACGTGCGCCTGCTCCGCCAGCCAGCCTCCTCTCCCCAGGCACGAGGCGCCGACTGCCATGGCTTTGTGTATGCGGTGCAGCTCATTCTCGAAGGCCATCCGTTGCAGAAACCCACAAACAGGCCCGGCAAGGGAGCGGTGGGACTCGATCTGGGGCCATCGACGGTGGCCATCGTCCCCGAGGTCGGCCCGGCGCGCTTGCTGCTCCTGGCCGAGGAACTGGCACCCGATGCGCGCACACGCCGCCGGCTGCAACGCCATCTGGAGCGAGAGCGTCGGGCCAACAATCCCCAGCACTACGATGCCAAAGGCCGCGTCAAAAAACGACACAAAGGCCAGGAGCACCGTGTGTGGCGGGAAAGTCACAGCTATCAGCAGACCCGCAGGCGCCTGGCGACGACCGAGCGCAAGCTG
>Ga0209648_10004069_pt1 | contig 12374 bp, 15 predicted proteins | sample GraSoi2013_115cm_FD_185830 | JGI IMG/M metagenome (GOLD analysis project Ga0209648, IMG submission 185830) | Grasslands soil microbial communities from the Angelo Coastal Reserve, California, USA - Sample 9_17_2013_115cm (SPAdes) (version 2) | ecosystem: Environmental > Terrestrial > Soil >...
CAAGAGTCGGCAACGTTTACTCTGTGCAGTGTGATGTCAGTTCCGCCTTATCCTCAAATTGCACGGAGATGTAACGACCTTCCAGCTCATTCGAGTTGCTGACGGCCTCTAGCATTTTGCCCCCGATCGAGAAAAACCAGGACGGGGACAAGAGATGTCGGCTTCATGGAACCCCATTCCCGATAGATCCGACCATTAACTGGCGTCCGATTTAGTCCAGAAAACCGGTGGGGAATCTCTCGTTTAAGGATGGTCCAACCTTTGGAACAATCAAGCCGTTGCGCCAAGCATTCTTATCCATGATTCTTTCTCGCTCCTCGGGCCTCACGGCTTCGGCGGAGCGTTCATATCGGCCCGTGATCCACTCGGGGAGAGGGAGAGCTAAGGTTTGGCTCCCTAGATCCCCCACGCAGCCAAGCCCACACATAGCGCCACCAGGGTCGAAAGGACGATGGGGGGCAGGAAAAATAGACTGCGCTCAAGGCGATGCTGGCAAACTGAAGGGCAAAGAATGCCCACCCAGAGAGCCTATGGCCTGAGGATTCTGCCGAGCCATGCCGCCCAGATACCAAGCCAGGTATGCCGCGAAAAGCAAATAGATTGTGACGAACAGGCCGAGGCCCCGGTAGAAACCTCCGTAAGAGTATTCCCCTCTCCCGACCTGGAAGTGGACACTGTTCATGGTATTCCAAACCGTCTCGCTTTCAGGAGAGGGTGGCTTCAGGATTGCAATCGTGTGGCCTGCGGCAAGGAAAATCAGCAAGACAGATGCTATGCGGTAAAGCACAGTTGGCTTCATTGCTTCTTGGCTCCTATTTAATTTAGAAGAAAAGACCGCGCTTGCCCGCGTTCAGCCCATTTGCCTCGTCGTGCTTTCGCGAAGCCGGAGAAGCTGTTTCAGGTGATGCCGTCCATGCACCAGATGAAGCCTTCTCCACTGTGTCGCAGTCAGCGGGCCCAAAATCGGATGGTCGCGCAGCTTTACTTGGCCCCCGAAGCGGGCTTCACACTGCGCGATGATCGCATCCATTGCCGCAATCTTTTCCCCGATCTCGTTTCGCACCTTTTCTACCGGCAAGCCCCTCGGCTGGGCCACTGCGGGGGTTTTTCGTTTGCCGGGCATGCGGCCCAATCCCACGGCCACGAAGGTCAGGACGCGTTGCGCCATGGATGCGCTCGTCGCGAGCGGTTTGCCGCTGGTTATGACTTTCTCGAAGCCTGTGATCGTTCCGGCATAGCTCAGGTACAGATGTTCCAACACCTCCGCCGCACACCACTTCCCCGGGAGATGCCAGCTCAATTGCTCGCTGGACATGCCTTCCACCGCTGAGTCCAGATCTTCTTTCAACTTTTCGAGGCATTTGCTCGCGCTTCAGGTAGATTGAAACCCTCAATCACCATTGTTTTTCACGACGGGTCAACGGCTCACCATTCCGGCTAAGAATATATGAGATCAGGCGGACTGGTGCCGTCTTGCTGAGATTGCGGGAATAGAGATGCAACTGGTGCGGTTCCTCTGAGAAGCACTGGCCGGGGCCATACATCTTTGGCTCCTGACCCTCCAACGCAACTTCTAGCGAGCCCTCAAGCACACACGCAACCACTGGGCCGGGGTGGCGATGCTTTTCGCCTTGTGCGGACGGTGGGAACTCAAGCTCCCGCACCGTCAAAACCAAGTCTCGCCCAGCGTAAGAGCTAATGTCTTTCCTCAGTAGCAAGTTTTCACTTGCAGACGTTCCTTGGCCGCTTGTCGCAAACGAAACAGAGAACAGAAATAAACTCGCCAATATTCGTGCAACTCTAGTCATAGAGATTCCGATCGGGGTTGAAGCTTAGGCTCCCTAAAGTCCCGGTCCCTCATTCCGCGGAGTTCAATCTTGCTCGGAATGGGCCCCGCCAGATGAAACTCCTTCCTCAACAGTGAAGGGTGGATGTCAGCCCATTCGATGCGGCCTCTAGTCTCTTCGCCTTCGGGCGGAGATGATAGATGTCATCATCTCAGAGTGCTGGTGCTAATCTAAAGAACCATTTTGCTTATCTAGATGGTACCGTTATTGCATCGCGAAAAGTCCCCGTTTGCCCCCAACAAGCAGGTCTATGAGGACATGATCACAAGCGATTTTGCGCGGGACCCTGATAAGGGGGCTTTCATTTGCCCTGGACCCGAGATTGCCGGCTGAAATGACGCATGTATTCCCAACAACCAATCTGACGGAGAAACACATTGAATCAATGTCGAGGGTTGGCAGGCCAAACAATGGTTCCATGTCAAATTCATAATTGGAACTTATCGAAGTATTCCTGGAACGCAACAATAATCATGGATGAGACAAAACCCAAGCCGGGTACAGATACGGAGAGCTACGGTACAGGATGCCCCGATGATCGCGTCGGCTCTGCGGCTTGCCTTCGCCGAATACAAGCCGTTGTACACGAGAGACGGGTATGCTGCTACCACGCCGGACGCTGATCATATTCGCGTCCGAATCAATGAAGGTCCGGTGTGGGTTGCCCTCTACGATGGGCGAATCGTCGGTACCGCGTCGGTGGTTCCGAAGTCAGCAGGGTTTTACATCAGAGGCATGGCAGTAGTTCCCGTGGCAAGGGGACTCGGAATCGGTTTTTTGTTGCTGGATGAAATTCAGTGCTTCGCCGCGGCCGACGGCTGTGCGCGGCTGTTTCTGAGCACCACCCCATTTCTTGATAGGGCGATTCGTTTGTACGAAGGCTTCGGATTCGAGCGTACGGGCGAGGGGCCGCACGAATTGTCCGGGACGCGCCTGTTCACGATGCAAAAGATTGTACCTGTAGACACTCCAAATCCGGGTCCAGAGTCGTCGGCAATGGAGCGCAAGGTTTTATGAATGCTCCGGAGGTGGATTACCCTCAATTAGCGATGGATTACCCTTAGAAGATCACATTGGTCAGCGAGTCATTCGCGAGATGATGGGGGGAGAATGGCCGACACGAACCCACTACAGGTCGGCATGCTTTGCTATCCCAGGCTTACACAGCTGGACCTGACGGGACCCTATGAGATTTTGTCTCGGATGTCGAATACTGAAGTCCACATCCTTTGGAAAAATACCGCACCGGTGAAGGCCGAGCGTGGCTTCTCGATTGTGCCCGACCTCAGACTGCGGGAGACGCCGAAGTTAGACGTGCTCGTGGTGCCCGGCGGTCTCGGACAGCAGGACCTGATGGAGGATGAGGAGGTGCTGAACTTCCTAAGGATACAGGCTGAGACTGCACGTTATGTGGTCTCTGTGTGCACTGGCTCACTCCTTCTCGCGGCGGCTGGCGGTTACCGAGCTACGTGTCACTGGGTGTTCTTTCCGTTGCTCGAGCCGATGGGCGCAATTCCAACTCCAGAACGCGTGGTGATCGATCGGAATCGCATTACCGCCGCCGGGGTCTCGGCGGGAATCGACTGCGCCCTTCACCTGGTCTCGCTTTTGCGTGGGGAAGAAGCGGCCGAAGCGATTCAGCTGCAAATCGAATATGATCCGCAACCGCCTTTTCATTGTGGGTCCGCAAACAAGGCGCCGAGGGCCCTTGTCCAGAGACTGACGGAAGCATCAAGGGCTACGATTGACGCACGTCGAACAACCATCGAGCGGCTTAGTAAAAGAAGGCCAATTTAGGGCAAGCCGTCCTCATTAGAATTCCAGAAAACTTGGGGCATGTCAGCGGGACCAGTATGTCTTAGCTTGAAGCCGTTGGATGACACAGGCTAAGAGGCCGCTAAGTAACTGTTCGTCGAGGGGACCTGGCAGATCAGCGCGGACGGATCCGATCTGCCAGACCTGTTCCGCCGCAATGCAAGCGCGACACTGGTTCGCTGTCCTATAACTGTCCAATAACGAGTCCTTAACGCTTCTTACAAGGTTTTTCGAGGGCCACCCGCGTCTTGTAAGTTGTCATCGAGGGCCGAGGCCCGCGAAACTTTATGAAAACAAGAGTGGGCCATCGCGTGTTTTCAACAGCTTAGCCCACGTTTTCGACCCTGTTGAAATTACTTATCATTTTGGGCTCATAACCTGTCGCTCCTTAGGATTCCCAAGAGTTCCTTGGGATTCCTGATCGAGCGTTGCAAACTGGGCGTCCGGTGCAGCAATGTGCCGGAAGATTACTCGTCAAAGTCGGTGGAACCTACGTCGCGCAAGCGATAGGGCAATACCGAACCAAGCCCCCGGAATGGTGGGGGAAGGCGTAGAGACTGGATGGCGAGCATCCCTCGGGGATGAAGGTACAGTCCGACTCTCATCGAAAGGTGAGTCAGATCGCATAACCCAAAGGTCGGTGGTTCAAATCCACCCCCCGCCTGTTTACCGAAACGTCAGTATTAATCATCTTTCTAGGTGGAGCGAAGAGCTTCGCGTGCGCGAAGCAGCAAGAAAGGAGTGATACCGCTAGAACCACCAATGCCTTTTTGTGCCGACCCATACGAACTCTCCTTTCAGTCGCGCGCCTGGTATATCTGTTACGGATATATATCCGCAACTGTAATATAATCCAGATGCACGGTGGGAGACGAAATGAAGAGGGTTAAGGTACAAGAACACGGACCGACTGGAGAGACTCCTCTCACGCCAGCGGTCTTCAGCATTTTGCTTGCCCTGGTCGAGTGTGACAAGCATGGCTATGCCATCATGAAGGAAATTGCGGCGCGTACGAACGGGAAGCTGAGGCTCGGCCCAGGAACCCTTTATGGTTGCATTCAGCGGATGATTGCTACTGGACTGATTCGGGAGTGCAATGACGTTGTTCCAGCGCCAGGGGAGATTGAGCGCAGGAGATACTACAGCATCACACCCTATGGGAGACAAATAGCTGCATCCGAAGCGCAACGACTGTCGAGTTTGGTTCACCTGGCCCACAAATTGCGCCTCATACCGCGAGCGACCGGATAGGAATAGTGCAATGTCCTGCGAGCGACAGTGTTCAGTTGCGGAGAGAGTTTATCGTCGACAGTCGGGTGCTCCCGAAAGGGCAAGATCTGGTCGATGTCTTCAGGATCGATTGCCGATTGGAAATCATGGTGCGATGAAATCGGCGCCAAACTGTGCGACCCGAATGCCCAGCCCAACGATTTCCTTAAGTACACGCTGATCCCATCTGTGATTAACGAGCTTCCGAAGGTTCCCGCCCTGATGATCGACTGGCCCGATCAGCTTTTCGAATCTTCCAATTTTCGTTTCCAGGTCCGTAGCGGAGACGCGAGCCACGATTTTCACGATTGCCAGCTCGATATTGTCGAATGGGGCGCCCGCCAATCCTTCACCTTCGTGCTTAGTGCCGGCGAGAATCTGAAGACTCGTCTTGCACTTGAAATCGAGCCCCAACGCGACGAGCATGGCGAACGTGACAGCACCTACCGCGTGCGCTACATCAGCGGCGACCGCGTCACGATCCAGGCGGCGGGCGAAGGCTGGGAGGAAGTCTCATTCTTCGAAGCCAACCCTCCGCTCGTCCGGTTGGCCGACGGATCGCAGATTTCCGGCAACATCCTGCTTAAGCCGCGCGAAGAGCTGCCGGACACGTTCGAGCGCGCTCTCATCCGCACTCTCGACTGGACCGGCGTTGATTTCAAGAAAGAAAGCCGCTGGAAAGACGGTGCGTTCGTCGACAATTCCATTCAGGGCCGGTTCATCGAGCACCTTGCAGAAGGGCCGGCCACTTTCATCATCGACGACGACGACCAGGGTGAAAGTGCGGACGTGGTTTCAATCGAGGAGACAACCGATACCGTGATCGTCAATCTCTGGCATTGCAAATTTGCCGGCGGTGCAACGCCGGGGGCGCGTGCGGACGACCTCTATGTCGTATGCGGGCAGGCGGAGAAATCCGCGAAGTGGACCTGGAGTTTCGAGAATCTTGTGAAGCATCTCTTGATTCGCGAGAATGAACATCGCCGCGGCCGCCCGACCAGATTCATCCGGGGTTCCGCGCAAGAACTGGTAACGCTGCGAAAAAGCGCCCGCCGCAAATTCGTCGTGTTCCGCGTCGGCATAGTGCAGCCGGGTTTTTCAAAGGCGAATGCTCCGCCCGAACATCTTGCGATCATCGGCGGGACAAACGGTTTCATCCGGTGCATCACCGACGAGGCGTTAACCGTCTACGCGAGTGATTGATGAGACCGGGCGGCTTTCAATGTCGGACAATCCGCGCGGACGGCCCATCTGCAATGCGCATTCGTCCGGCTCAAAGAGCCCGGTCAAGAAAGGCGTTTGCGCCCTCGTAATGCCAGTTTGTTCTGGTCTTTGTGTCGAATTTCGCCAGCATGCAGCCGGGCGCCGCAGGCGGCTGCGCAGAGCTGTAAAACAGAGTCCGTCTGCTTTTGACGCCGGCGGTCAATTCGCAAAACAGCGCGATGTAATCCTTGCCGCCGAAAAACAGAATTTCATCCTCCGTTTCTTCGGGCAGCATGCGGAAATCCTCATATCGGTCTGCCTTGCGACGCCGCTTGTAGGCGTCGTCGCCGCGCGCGCTCGCGCTGAACGTGATGTCGTAATACGGCGTCAAGAAATCCGCCCGGAGGAGGCCCCACCCTGCCGAGAGGATGTAGACGTTCGCGATTCCGAGCCTGTCAACGAGGCGCTGATAAACCGCGTTATCGTAGAGTCTGTAAGCCGCGACCAGCCCGACCGGATTGCCGCGCGGGTCCTTGTTGTAATCCATCAGCACGTCTCGCCATGATTTTCCTCCGCCACAATCGTCATCCGGTCGGGCGTGGACATGCCCATTATCCACGGGAGCGATTTCAGGATGGGCGACGAAGGTGACGGGTGTCCCCGCCGGCGTTAGGAGATGACCGGCGTTATGTGCTTTGCTGGCGGCGCACTGGATGACGACGATCATCCTGTGACCCTTTTGACAAGCTGTTCAAGGTCGTCCAGAAATGCCGGATTGTAGCTTTCGTCGATGTGGTTCTGGTTCCACAGGCCCGAGGCACGGACGCGGTCGCGGTCGCAATGGCGGCCGAGCCAATGCAGCAATGGCGGATCGAGCGGCGGCTTGTTGAAGTTGCTCAGCAGTGCAATCGCGTTTCTTTCGATTTTTCCGCGCATGCTGGCGGGTCCCGGTTCGTCATCGACCGACAGCCAGATGAACGGCATGGCGCGGATGATTTCGCTGACGGCGCGCTCCAGTTCGATTTCCGCCGCTTTAGTATCCTTCGCGGCCGACCTCCCCTCGCCCCATGTCGGGAATTTATGCCCGTCGAGGGCGATCAATGCCGTGCCGACGATCAGCCTGAATATCGAGCCCCGGTGGTTGCCGCCGCCGCTGCGCACCTGACCCCGGTGCGTCGACAGGCGCCCCCAGAGCATCGTGCTTCCGCCGGCTTTCAGCGCATGTGTGCCTACGCGCACCTCGCGCGGTCCCTCGCCTGTGTCGGAGCGGTTCTCACTGCCTTCGCGGAAGAAGTAGACGCCACGCGCCGGCCATTTCATGCGGCCGTGGCAGTCAGCCAGAGCGCGCGCGCCGCCAATCGCGTTTTCGAGCTGGTTCAGGATCGAATAGAAGCGAATGAGGTCTTGCAGCCGCCCGTCGCTCATGACTTCTTGCGCTCGCCCCAGACCTGTTGCCATGCCTCGAATTCACTGGGCCTGATCTGGTAGCGCGCGAAGTTTCCTTCGTGCAGGCCGACAAGCTCGCTCTCGGCCATGTCCCTGAATTTCTGCCTCTCGGCTTCCGGTATGCCGTTCTTCTCCACCCAGGCCGTGACATAAGCCGCCGCCGCTTTCTTGTCCATCCGGCCACGTATCACCTCGCCGACAATCTGGCGAAGGGCCGCCCTGTGCCTAAATCTGAATGGGTCGGGCTCTCCCAACGACTGGCGCACGGCGGCGTAGCGGGCGGCCGACCGCTCATACGCCCAGATGAATACATCCCGCAGGAGATCGACTTTGTTCAGTTCATAAACGCCAAGGATCGCATCCATGTAGACCGCGCGTGGCACGTCGATGAAGGACAGCGGCGAGAGATTGCGCTTGATGAACGGGATGTTCGCCGACAGGCGCGACACGCGCTTGTTCACGTCGTCGAACGGCTGCAGATAGGGCAGCTGCACCATCGCAAACAGCGCTTGCTCGAACGGGTCCTGGATTGCCGCGGCTGTGTCCAACAACTGATTGAAACACTCCTCGATCAGTTGCGGCAGCTCCAAAGGATGGAACGTCGACTTCCCGATACCGACGCCTATGCGGCGGAGCCTGCCGGGCGCATCCGCGTCGGGCAGAAGGTTCTGTGCCAGAATGCCGTGAAGGTTCAGGATCGTGTAACGGTTGAAGCCGATCGCCTCCGCGTCGTTGACCAGGAATTCGATCGCTTCCTTATGGTTGACGATCATCTGCGCTTCCAGGCGGTCCCGGCCTTCCGCGGCCTCGCCCAGTTCGATCAGTCGCGTCGTATCGAGCAGCGAATAGGTGTTGCCCTCAAGGCGGCTTGAGTTCCACGACAGATCGATGAGCAGCCGGGTCAGAATCTGCTTCGCATAAGTGCCCGCCGCCTGATCGTCAAAGTTGGGCTTGCCCACCTTTGCAAGATGCGCGCGCTGTTCTTCCAAAAGATAGAACGTCTCGTTGGGCCGGTACGAGTCCAGGAATTCACGGTTGTAGCCAACCGGCTTGCGCGCATTGACGGGTTGGCTCAAATACGCGCGCATGTCCTTGCTCGCCGCAGACAGCGGGACCGCCGCCTCCTCCGTCTTCTCGGCTGCCGCGGGAACAGCCGCTGGCTCTCCGGCCGTCAACGCTCGCGGCTCCGCCTCCGGCTCCGCCGCCGGCAGGCGATACCGCGTCCATCGCCTCCCCTCGCCTTCCGTGATCAAACGCCCCTTGTCGACGAGGTATTTGAGCCTGTACTGCAGGGTACGGTCCGCAAGCCGCTCAGGGAGCGCCTCGGCCACGTCACTCAAGCTCGCCCCCTCCGGGTGCTGCGCGACCGCTTTCTCGATGGCGGCCAGGGTTTCTTCGGGAATACGAGGAGGCATATGGGTCCTATTGTTGCGTATATGGGTTCTATGCGCAATTAAAACACATCTATACGCAAGTATCAAGCATATGCGCAACTAAGCGACTTTCTATACGCAATTATCACCGTGTAAGCGCAATTAAAGCGGCGCCATTGTTGCGCTTAGGAGCGAACGACTCGGTTGCGCGGTCGAAGCACGGCTCTGCCAAATAGCCCTCTCCTTATTATGGGTAAGGCGCCGCATCCTCCCCCGGATCAGCCAAATCCGGAGGATCACCAGCATGATCGCCATAACGATGATCATCGCCATGGCGGTGATGACAGCGATGGTGACCATCACGATCACCACCGCGACCACGACTACTACGACGACGACGACCACCACCAGCACGCCGTCTTCCTGATCCGGTTTTGATCAGCGTTCTCCTTTGCGTTTTCAGTCCGACGCGGCATGGGCCGCGCGCGCGCGCCGTCAACGGCCGGCCCGCTCCGAGGCTCCGTGTTGGCCGTTTCCCCTTGCGGGTGACGGCGCGCTTGTCCGCGCAGCCCGCAGAGGCCGCGTCTGAAAACGCAAACCAAAGGAGAACTTCATGACTGACATCACACCAATCGCTCTCGGCAAGCTCGTCGTCTCGGAGGACAATGTCCGCAGGACGGCCGCGACGGACGCCGGGCTGCAGGAACTCGCCGCCTCGATTGCCGCGCACGGATTGCTGCAATCGCTCGTGGTGCACAAGCACCGCAAGGGCAAATTCGCGGTCGTCGCCGGCGGGCGGCGTCTGGCGGCGCTGCAGCTCCTCGCCGCACAGGGCAGAATCGAGGCGTCCTTCGCCGTGCCGTGCCAGGTGCGGGACGGCGACGACGCTGCCGAACTCAGCCTCGCCGAAAACGTGCTGCGCGAGCCGATGCATCCTGCCGACGAGTTCGAGGCGTTCCGCGCTCTCGTCGACGGCGGCATGGCTGAAGCGGATGTCGCGGCGCGTTTCGGCGTCACCGAATCCGTCGTCAACAAACGTCTGCGGCTGGCGCGTGTCAGCCCGGCGGTAATGGAAGCCTATCGCGGCGCCAGGCTCTCGCTGGCGCAGGTGATGGCCTTCACCGTCTCGGACGATCATGCGCTGCAGGACCGCGTGTTCGAAAATCTCTCCGAATGGAACGACGACCCGAACAGCATCCGCGATGCGCTCACCGAACATGAAATCGCGGCGACCGACCGGCGCGTGAGGTTCGTCAGTCTTGCCGCTTACGAGCAAGCTGGCGGCGGCGTCCGGCGCGATCTGTTCTGCGAGAACGACAGCGGGATCTTCATTCTCGATGTCGACGTTCTCGACCGTCTCGCTGGCGAGAAGCTCGAAGCCGAGGCCGAGGCTGTGCGCGCCGAGGGCTGGAAATGGGTCGAGACCCGTCCGTCATTCGATTACAACGAATGGTCCGGCTACATCCGCCGCCACGAGGAATCCGTTCCGCTCTCGGTGGAGACCGGGAAAAGCTCGACGCCCTCTGCGCCGAATACGATCGTATTCAGGACGGCGATCCTGATGAGCAAGCCGAGGCTCGCTTGGAGGACCTGTCGCAGCAGATCGAGGCGCTTGAGGAGCGTGAGACCTTACTGGCCGCCGGAGACGCTGGCGTTTGCGGGCGCCGTGGTCTGCATTGATGACGACGGCGAACTCGATATCCGACGCGGTCTCGTCAGCCCCGCCGATGCCGCCGCCGCAGAAGATGCCGATGATGACGCCGACGATGCCGATGCCGACGATGTCGCCGACGCCGGCCATGGCCTCCCCTACAGCCTGGTCGAAAGCCTGACCGCGCATCGCACGGCGGCGCTTGGCGCGGTGTTGTCGCAGAATGCGCGCGTGGCTCTCGCGGCGGTCGTGCATGCGCTTGCGCTGAAGATGAGTGAGGCTGCAAGAGTCTACCATGGCTTTCATGGCTTTCGACAGCCCTTAAAGCCGCCGCAGCCGCCGCCAGATCCCCCTGCATATTATTGTTGCCACAGAACTTAATGCGTCAGAAACGCGTTAGTTGACTACCAGAGTATTCATGCGTAAGTTCACTCGCGTTCGCGGCCCAAATTTGAAATCGCGTAAAAGGCGCATGCGCCAGGGAGGGCGATTCTGATGAAAACCAGGTTATTTCTTGCGGTATGCCTTACATTGCTCGGGATCACAACGACTGTGCAGGCAAAGACTCACCGCTGGTTCACGCTGATCCTCGACTTCAACACCTGTGCTGGCGATCCCAGCAATCCGAACATCGTTACGTGCCAGGAGAAGGATCGGACGTCGCTCTGCGTGTTGTAGCTCTTGGAAGTTGTGACGTTGGCTTTGTGAGCGATGGCCTTGCCGGTCCATAGACTCACCCGAGCGTCATGCCCGCTTTCGGAGATGTTGTAGTTGACCTTCCACTGGTCCTCCCTCCCGCATAGTTCGCTGGCGATTTTGGCGGAGAAGTCATCGGACAGGGCGAGAAAGATCTTGGTGCGGAAGGTCTGAAACAGAGTGCGCCAGCTTTCACCGGGCAAGGTCGAGCGTAGCGAACTGATACTTTGTGTGGCGACGATGGGAATGCACTTGAGCTGACGGGACAAGGCGAAGAACTTCTCGTCGCCACTCGGGTCGTTCTCGCCCACGGTGGCGAAGTGCTGATACTCGTCGCAGATGAAAAAGACCTGCCGGAAATACTTCTTGGGGTTCTTCTCAATGTTCGGGATGCGGTTCAGGACGGCACGTTGGAAGTCGAGCTTCATCATGACACCGATGGCCTTGGCCAGTCCTGGGTTCAGGGAGACCGGAAAGTTCAGAGCGCACACTTTGCCGGCTTCGATCAGATCTGCAAATGGAGGCAGGGGCCGACCGTATTTGCCGTCAACGTTGAGCTTGGGGTCGTAGCACTCCTTCGGTGGACAGAAGGCGCGCTTTACCATCGGGTTGTCGTCGAAGAGGGACAGGAAGACGGAGATGCCTTCCACAATGGAAGTACGCAGCTTGTTCTCGATCCGTCGCCAGTCGTTATAGAACCAGCGCTTCACTCCTTCAAGGATTTCGAGCTTCAGGGGTCGGTAGGTTGCGACGGTGGTTCGAAGCTGAGTTGGTACTGAAGTTGGGCTTGCTTGAGCGCTTCTTCCAGTGCTGGCGATTGCGGTGCCTTGTGGCTCTTGCCGGGTTCATGGACAACGAAGTGAAAAGCGTTCGAACTCGGGGTGGGCGCGAAAGTCGGCGTCAGCCAGAACGAGGTAATGACAGCCCGTGAGCCGATGTTCGGCTTCCTGAATCCATAAAGCCGTCGTGGATGGTTCGAATCCATCGCGAGCCACCAGTGGAGGGGCCTCCGGCGAGGGGCAGTGGCTTATACCCACTTCGGCGCCAGATTAGCGCCGCCAGGCAGGTTCGACT
>Ga0209648_10004070_pt1 | contig 12373 bp, 10 predicted proteins | sample GraSoi2013_115cm_FD_185830 | JGI IMG/M metagenome (GOLD analysis project Ga0209648, IMG submission 185830) | Grasslands soil microbial communities from the Angelo Coastal Reserve, California, USA - Sample 9_17_2013_115cm (SPAdes) (version 2) | ecosystem: Environmental > Terrestrial > Soil >...
CGCCCACAAATCCCGCGGAGCATCATGCGGAGCCCCGCCCCGATGTTGCAACAATTGTTCGATTGTCACGCCTCGCCAATCTGGATGGATTTCGTCGCGCCACTCCGAAAAGACGTCGCCTACGGTCGTGTTCCAATTTAACTTCCCCTGCTCCACGAACATCGCCGCCAGCGTTGCCGTCATCGACTTGGCGCAGGATCCGATGTGCCATTTGTCGTCCGGGGTCACCTTTTCAGGCGATCCGAACTTGCGCACTCCGATGGCATTGAGATAGCGTACCTCTCCGTCGATCATCGCGATCGCAGCCAGCGCCGGCAGGTGATGCTTGTCCCGGACCTGCTCCATCTTGGCAGTGATCGCCGCGTTATCTTGTCCGAACGCAAATGGGCAAATGAGCAGCAGTGGCAGCAGATGAATGACGCGACTCGCGCTTTTCAGAATTTTGGTTCGCTCGTTCAGAATTACCGAAAGGCTACGGTAGGATTCCGTCGCGGCAATGTGATCGTCATTGCTGGGTGTAGCCACGGTCCTATGGGCCGTCGGACCGGACTCCAAGACGGCGCACAGTGCCGTGGCTACAAATTTCCAAAATTTTTCCGCGCGGAATCACAGCCTCAAGCGTCTAGGCTGTAGATCGACATGATGGAAGCCAGTGAGCGCGAAGTTTATCGAGCAGCCATTCACGGCGATCGAGAGGCATTCGAAATGATCATCCGCACCCAGAGCCGCGCACTTTTTGCCATCGTCTACGGCATTCTCCAAAACCGCGAAGAGGCCGAGGACGCCGTCCAGGACGCGCTCGTGAAAGCGTGGAAATCACGATGGCGCGTGCGCGATCCGGAAAAGTTTCCGGCCTGGCTTTGCATGATCGCGCGCCATCGCGCTCGGGATCTCTTCCGTAAACGCCGAACGGTCCCGCTTTCAGAAATGCCTGAAATCCCGGGATCCGAAACAACCCAGACTACGACAATAGATCGACATTTGGATTCAGCGCTGGCGTCACTACCCGACCTTCATCGCGCTGCTATCTCGCTTCGCTACTTCGAAGAGATGGATTACGCGACGATTGAAAATCGACTCGGACTCACCAACGGCTCGCTCCGCGGAATTCTCGGTCGCGCGCTCGCAACGATGCGCAAACAACTAAAACCAGCTCTCGCCTCTGAACAGCCATGACGATTCACGACGAAATCGACAACTACCTCGCCGCCGATTTGCACAGCGATCTTTCCGATGAGGAACAGAATGCGTTGCACGTCCATTTGGTCGAATGCGCGAGCTGCCGCCGGGCCCATCAGGAAAGCAAGATCATGAACAAAGTTCTGGAAGAGAAATTCGCGAATGAAAAACCGGACATCGCCTTCGAGCAACGGATGCTCGCCGGTTTTCGAAATCGTGTTCCGAATCGCAGCGGAGCAATCAAAACTTTTGTTGTCGCTTTGATGCGCTTCCGCGCGTCGCAGGTCGCGGCTGTCGCAGCCGTTTTGCTCGCGCTCGTGCAAGTCGGGCGAATGATTACGCACGAAGGCGCAGTGCGAAATGAATTTGTTTCGGCTGAACTTCAAGAGCGCAGCGACGAAGCAAAAGATAAGATCGCACCGGCCAGTGGAGGCAAAGTCGGAGCTTTTTCGAAAAGCGCTGCCGTTTCGTCGTATGCATCGCGAAACGCTCCAGGGAATAATCCAGCCTTGGCCGACGCAACGTTAGCTCAGCCCGAAGTACAACCGGAATTTCATGAGGAATCAGCGCCTCCCAGTTTGATGAGTGTGCCGGCCCCGCGTGCAAAGAGCGCTTCAATCGATGAGAAGGAATCGGAGGCGCCGGCAACAGCTGTAACAGCCAATCGCAAATTGATCCGGAATGCGCAGGTTGAGCTCGAGATCATCACCTTCGATGACGCCGTGCAAAAAATCACGGCGTTTGCAAACGAAGATCGCGGATACATCGCGACGACGAGCTCGGAGAAACAAGCGAATGGCAAACTAAAAGGTCAGATCGTTGTCAAAGTCCTGCCGGAAAATCTCGATCGTTTTCTCCAAAAACTGCGTGGACTCGGCGAATTGAAGAACCAAACCCTCGGGACCGAAGACATCACAAAAACTTACCTCGACACGGATGCGCGATTGAAGAACGCGCGCGTGATGGAGCAGCGCTTGATCGACATGTTGAAAAAGAAAAGCGATGACATCAACGATCTGCTCCAAGTTGAAAAAGAGCTCGGGCGTGTGCGCGAACAAATCGAGCAGATGCAAGGCGACTTGAAATTTTGGGACTCACAGGTGCAATTCGCGACGGTGACGATTTCGCTCGCGGAAAAGGACATGGAAGAACCGGCGAAGTTTCTGTTGAAGGAACACGCGCAGCTCGCGCTCTACACGCCCGAGGTCGAGAAAGTTTATAACGACCTCAAAGCACTGGCGTCACCGAAAGTGCAGATTGCGAATGCGCAGCTCGATCGTGACAACACCGGGCGTGCGTCTGCGCGCGTAAGCATGTTGATCGCGCCGGAAGAAAGCGATGGTGTTATCTCGAAAGCAAAAGCGATGGGCCGGGTCGAGAATTTTCAGGTGCAAACCGAGCGCGTCGCGCAAGGCGGCGAAGGGATGTCGGAAAATGCGAAAACAAAGCGCGACAAAGTGGAGCTCAACATTTCGATTTCGCGGGACGAGCAGGAGCAGGCGTTTCAGCAGACAACCTTGCGGATTCGCACATCGGCTGTGGATGAAAAGGCAAAGAAACTTCGCGATCTGGCGGGAAAACAAGGCGGTCGCGTTCGCGCCTCATCTTTCAGCCGCGATCCGGACGGTCGGGAATATGCGAACGTCACATTGCGCGTCCCAATGAAGAATTACAACGCGCTTATCCAATCGCTCGACTCCTTGGGCAAAGTTGAAAATGTGAGCGTGCAGCGCCAGGACCGCAGCGGCGGGCAAATCGATGAAGCCAATGCGCCGGCCGATTTGTCGATCCAAGTTTATAGTCAGGGCAACATTGTTTCGTCCGACACCGGTCTCATCGCGACCTTACGCCGAACTATTTCGCAGAGCGCAGGCGCAATCATGTGGAGTTTGCGCATGATCGGAGTGGCGATCGCGTTTCTTGCGCCGTGGGTCATCGCGCTGGTTGGAATAATCTGGCTCGCACGACGAATCCGTAGTCGACGGTCGTAGACCGCTTCTACAGAAACCACCTTGCTCGGTTACCAAACGAGTCATATTTTATCGATCAGGAGAATGTCGATGAAAGCTCAGAGCGGTATCAGCTTGAATAACGCGGCGGTGGGGGCGACGCCGAAACACCTTTTGCAATTCGCAGTCGATCAGCGTTACGACGATTACACGCCGGTCGATCACGCGGTCTGGCGCTTCATCATGCGGCAGAACGTTTTCTTTCTCCGCGAGTACGCCCACAAAGTTTATTTCCAGGGATTGCTCGACACCGGCATCTCTTTCGACCGAATTCCGCGGATCGAGGAGATGAACGAAATCCTGGGCAAGATCGGCTGGGGCGCGGTCGCGGTGGACGGGTTTATTCCGCCGGCCGCGTTCATGGAATTTCAAGCTTACAAAGTGCTCGTGATCGCTTGCGACATGCGCCAGATCCATCATATCGAATACACGCCGGCGCCGGACATCGTGCACGAAGCCGCCGGTCACGCGCCGATCATTGTCGATCGCGAATACTCAAAGTATCTCCAGCGGTTTGGCGAAGTTGGCGCCAAGGCGATGTCGTCGAAGAAAGATTTCGAGCTCTATCAAGCGATCCGCCACTTGTCGATTTTGAAGGAGCAGCCGAACAGCGATCCGAAAGAAGTCGAGGAAGCGACCAAGCTCGTTGAACGCCGTCAGAAAAATCTCGGCGAGCCGTCGGAGATGGCGCTGCTCTCGCGCTTGCACTGGTGGACGGTTGAATACGGGCTCATTGGCACGCAGGAGAATCCGAAAATTTATGGCGCAGGTTTGCTTTCATCGATCGGCGAGTCGGTTTCATGTCTCGAACCCGGCGTGAAAAAGATCCCCTACTCCATCGACGCGATGAATCAGCCGTTCGACATCACGACTAAACAGCCGCAGCTTTTCGTCTGCCGCGACTTCGAGCATCTGAGGAACGTGCTGGAAGAATTTGCCGGCAAGATGGCCTATCAAGTCGGGGGACTCGAAGGCATCAACAAGGCGATCGAGTGCAAGAACACCGCGACCTGCGAATACTCATCCGGCTTGCAAGTTAGCGGCGTGTTTACGGAAGTTCTCACCGGCAAAGAAAAACAACCGATTTATCTGCGAACAACCGGCAAGTCAGCGCTGGCGTTCAAAGATAAAGATGGTTTCGGATCGCCGATCGGTAATTGGAAGCCGACCGACCTCAAAGAAGGCAAAAAGACGAAGCTGGAATTTGAAAACGGCGTCACGGTGGAAGGAAAGGTCGACAAGTTACTGCAACGAGACGGCAACCTGCTTCTCGTCACGTTTTCAAATTGCACCGCGAAATATGGCGACCGCGTTTTGTTCGATCCGAGCTGGGGAACTTACGACATGGCGGTGGGCGATCGGATCACTTCGGTGTTCAACGGCGCCGCGGACAAAGACGCTTACAATCAGGTCGCGCTCGTGCCGAAGGAGCGCACGATCAAAGTCCCATCGGACGCGAAGCGGAAGAAGCTGGAGAGTCTGTATGCGCAGGTTCGGCAGATTCGCGAGAGCAAGAAAGGTTACGAGCGTCTCGGCGAGATTTGGGAAACGCAGCAAGCCGAGCATCCGGTCGACTGGTTATTGTCGATGGAGATTTTCGAAATCCTCGACGTGGCGAACCAACAACCGGAACTAAAAACGAAGATCGAGAAATTCCTCAACCAGAAGAAGGCACAGACCAAAGATTTGACGACGCTCATCGGCTGGGGATTTCGCCTGGTCGAGTATCATAAGAAGCCGGAATACCAGGCCGCGCTTCAGGCATCGCCGAAGTGACTGAAGCAGCCGCTTCTGTCATGTCGAGCAACGTCGAGACATCTCTAGATATTTCTGTTATCTCCATTGGTGAGCACCGAAATAGTAAGAGATTCCTCCACTTCGGTCGGAATGACAGATGGATTGATCGAAACGCCCTAGACGCTTTCGTCTTTGAAGTGGCGCTTTCCTTTGAGCGCCTTGGCGTATTCGTCTTTGCTTAAAATATTCTCATCGAGCTGCATGTCGGTTCGGCAAAGATTCTGGAAGAAGGTTCCGAGTCGTTCCTGGCTTTTCAGCACTTCGTCAGTGAGATAGTTCACATCGACATTAATGCAGATCGCGCCGACGATCCCGAATTCCTTGCGCTTGATTGGGATCGTCGTGCATTTGAATTTACGCCTGCCGATGTTGAGCTCGTAGTTCAACTTATCCTCGTTTTCGCGCCGCTTGAGGTCGATGAGCAGATTGGTCGTGCCATCGCGCAGATGCCTGCCGGTCACGTTATTTTCCAGAGCGACCAGCGAATGCGCCGGGTCAGCCAAATTGTGCAGGAGAATTTCAATGCCCGTGTTCGGGAATGATTTTCCGATCAACCGAACCATCCGCTCGTAGTTTTCCAGGAACTCGTGCGTGTCATCGGCAATCTTCTTGCCGTCATACTTGTCGAACAACTGCGCGTAAACCTTTTGTTCGGTCGGCTCGAGCTGCGTGCGGACGTTATTTTGCTCGCCAATGAAAATAAGCTGTCGCGCCGCGGTGTGGTCTTCGTTCTTGAGGAAATAATGCATCCCAAGGCGAAAATCTTTGAGGCTGAATTCGCCAAAGTTTTCGCGGCTCACGGTGAACGGGTAGAAATCGTATTCCTCCAGGTTTCGCCCGAATTTCCGGCGGCGTTCCTTGTATTTTCCCCAAACGAAACCGGCTGCGAGAAAGACCAGCGACGCGATGATGGACGCGATCACGTTGATTCCGATCTCGCCTTGCAATGCGCTAATCATGGGTCGCACCTGATTGAAGGATCGACCATCGCCAGTCCGTTACAGATTTCCAGCTGCATTTGAAAGCGTAACATTTTCGACAGCGACATTTTCCGGACGGGACAAAGCATAGGCGACAGCAGAGGCGACTTCTTCCGCCGAAATCATTTTCTCGCGCGGCCAATCGCCCGTGACGTCGTCCCAAATTTCAGTATTTGTCGCCGCCGGATAAATATTGAGCACGCGGATGCGACGCTCGCGTAATTCTTCGCGGACCGATTGGGAAAAACCTTCGAGCGCGAATTTGCTCATGCAATAAGCGCTCCAGTTTGCGAAACCCGTTTTCGCGGCGATCGAGAGAATATTCACGATGCTGGAGCCGGGCGGCATTTGCCCGACGAACCGCTGCACCAGCAAAAACGGCGCGGTCACATTGACCCCAACCGTTTGTTTCCATTCGTCGGGCGTGATTTCACGAAACGGTTTTACCACCGCAATGCCGGCGTTGTTGATCAGAACGTCGAGCGGATCGCCGCCAACTTCCGAGATCAAATTGGACACGCCTTTCTCGGTGGCGAGATCGTGAATCAGTTTAATCACTCCGGTACACTGGGGCTGAACGGAGTTGCACGTTTCCGCGAGCGCGACGGTATCGCGGCCGTGCAAAAGCAAAGTGACATCGGGCGCCGCGAGTTTTTCGGCGATCGCCCGTCCAATGCCGCGGCTGGCGCCGGTGATCAGGACTCGCTTCATTGAGATTCAAAACGTCGAACGTCCAACGCCCAACGTCCAACGTCGAATTCAGAGGGCGGAGTCATGCTCGGAAGGTGGATCGGCCGCTCCGTCGGGCGATCCCAATTAATTTGCAGCTCCGCTGCCACTTGTAACATCGAGCGCGGAACGCCCGATCCACCTTATCTGGCGCTCGTGGAGCACCACTACAGCCGTCGCAGGGTGAAGCGATTGTTCTTCGTCTCCCATAATCGCAATCGGACCAGCTGCTGGTTCACCCGGCTGTCGACCTTCGACCAAAGCTCGCGGACAATGTTTTCGCCGCTGGACGAAATTTTCTGAAAGTCGTCCGTCTCAAGATCAAGATGCCGATTTTGCCAGGGTTCAATCGATTCGCTCAGCGCCTTTCGGAAAGCAACAAAGTCGTAAAGCGTGCCGCTTCGTTCATCGTAATTTCCGCCAAGGGTCGCTTCGGCCAGATAAAGATGACCGTGACCGCGCGGGTTGTCGCATTTCCCAAACAAGGTCGCGTTTTCTTCATCGGAAAACGATGGAACGTGCAATCGATGCGCAGCGCTGAAACGCATCTGCATTCCGAGAAACATGCTCCCGCCAGTCCAGGCCTCGGCGAAAAAATCTGCGCGTTCGTGCAGACGGACTCGATGAATTGGAACTGATGCCGCCACTCGTTCGCGGATATAAGCTGCAAAGCTTTCGGTAGTAATCGGACGATCTTTCAACCCGGGAACGTCTTCATTGAGATGGTGATGATCGAGCTCCTGGCGCAGCGAATCGACGCACGCATCAATTGCCTGTTGCTGAACAATCGGACCGTCGGCCTTGTCTTTTCGAAAGGTGAGACGCGCACGGTAATTGTGCCCGTGGACGGTGGCGGCCGCGCCAAAAAGACGTTCATTCTCTGCTGGCGTTAGTCGAGGAGACATCGTTTGCCGGGCCGCCGAAAATTCAAACCAATAGTTCGCTTCGCCTGCGCCATCGGCATAAAACGTCGCGCTTCGATCAGGAGTCTCGATCAGATGGCACGCGACTAGTTTTGCATCGACATCGGTGAACAATGGCGCGACATCCGCGAAAAGCTGCCGGGCGATGTTTTCAGCCGTCGGCGGCAGCTCGCGAAACGCGGGATTGTCTTCGTTCAGAAACTTGTGGTCGAATTGATTGTCAACGATTTCGCCGGCGCGTTTCTTAATTTCGCTGATGTTGATGAGCATTCCCGTGACCGGATCGACCTGGCCGCTAAAAATAAAATAGGCGATGTAGTTTCGACCGGTTCCGTAACGAGCGTTTGTTTCCGCGCCGAACGCGGCCAGGTTTTCGTCGCTGGTCCAGCGTGAAACAAATAGCCGGCGCGAGGCTGAGAACTCAAGCCGTTTGCTGACCGTCAAAAGCATGGGAGAGCAAACACACTAGAAGGCTTTCTCGCAAATCGCATTGCGCTCCCTTTGGAGTGCGCGGACATGTCCGCGCTTTGAAAAGCGCCAACGTCTTGTCGCACCCAAATTCTAAAAATCGTCAGCCACGTGAACGCGGTCGATCTTAAAGCTCTTCACAGCATTCACAAAGGCGGGCGGGGCATTGCGTGCAAACCAAGAGGCAGAACACCACTTGTAATTTTCCGCCACCGGAACAACGCCGTGACGCGCTGGATTATGATGGACATAACTTAGCCGCGCCAGATAGGAGCGTTCGTACGTGATGCGGCTTTCCCAAAATTGAAACCAAACTTTCCGTTCCGGTGTGCTGTCCAAAAGATTGAGCTGCTTGGCCGTCTGCATGTGAAGTTTGCCAAGGAATTTTCGCAACGTGCGTGGGTTCGATGGCGACACGGCAACGAAGTGGTAATGATTGGCGAGCACTGCCCAAGCGCGCAAGTTCCAGCCAAATTCGCTGGCGCATTCGAATAAGGACTCCTGAAAAAAATCCAGCCGCGACGGCGAATCCAAATGCGGCAATTTGCGATAAGTGCCTGCGGTAACAATGTAAAGGCCAGGCTCAAAGAGCCAGTGCGTCGGCCCGTGCGGCCAGTTCATGGCTGAAGTGATTGCCTGAACTAGAGCCTCTCAGCAATAAAGATTTTGGAGTGCACGGACATGTCCGCGCCTTGAAAGCGGCGACATGTCGCCGCAGTCCAAATTACTCTTTGAGCAGTGACAGAAATTCCGAACGCGTCCGCGCGTCTTCCTTGAACGCGCCAAGGAGACAGGAAGTCTTCATGACTGAGTTCTGTTTTTCGACCCCGCGCATCATCATGCAAAGATGCTTTGCTTCCACTACGACCGCGACGCCGTTGGGCTCGAGACAGTCCATCAGCGACTCGGCGATTTGGGTGGTGAGATTTTCCTGAATTTGCAAACGCCGCGCAAAGACGTCGACAATGCGTGCGACTTTCGAAAGTCCGATCACTTTGCAGTTCGGAATGTAAGCCACGTGCGCGCGTCCGATGAACGGAAGCAAGTGGTGCTCGCACATCGAATAAAGCTCGATGTCTTTGACCAGAATGATTTCGCTCGCGTCAGAATCGAAGATGGCGTCGTTGACAATCTCCTCGACACTCTGGCGATAGCCTTGAGTGATAAATTCCATTGCCCGCGCCGCGCGCGCCGGCGTTTTGGCCAAACCTTGTCTCGTTGAATCTTCGCCAATCGCATCAAGCAAATCGCGATAGATCTTCGTTAACTTACCGAGTTGCCCGGGCGGCAGCGGCTCGGCATAACGCGACAGCCGATCTTCGGTTTCAATTTCAGGATCGAAAGTTCGCAAGATCGACAATCCCCTTAATCCAGCCAGCTCTGCGGGTATTTCTCGTCATCGAGCGCGACCGCTTGCTCGGTCAGCTCGAGCGTGTGCTGAGTGTCGAACATGACCGCGAGCTCTTCCGTGCGTAGTGCGTTCTTACTCGCCATGATCGTTCCCGGATGCGGTCCGTGCGGAATTCCGCGCGGATGAAGCGTGATCGACGCCGGCTCGATCCCGCGGCGCGATCCGAAATTTCCGCCCACATAAAACAAAACTTCGTCCGCCTCGACGTTGTCGTGCACCCACGGAATTTTCATCGCCTCGGGATGGGTATCGAGCAACCGTGGCGCGAAGGTGCAGACAACATAGCCGCGAATCTCAAACGTTTGATGGATTGGCGGCGGCTGGTGCACGGTCCCGGTGATTGGCTCGAAATCCTGCGCGTTGAACGTGAAAGGATAAACGTAACCGTCCCAGCCCACGACATCGAACGGATGATGCGCCATCGTCACGCACGTCCAGCGCGGACCGTCTTTCACCAGAATCTCAGTGTCCTCTTCCTTGTCGACGGTATTGAGCTCGATCGGTGCGTGAAAATCGCGCTCGGAATAAGGTGAGCCCATTTTGATTTGGCCTTCGCCGTTCATATAACGCTTCGGGATTCGGACGGGACCGGAGGATTCGAGGACTAGATAATCTTCTTCTTCCACTTTGTCGGGGACCAGCCGGTAAGTGATTCCGCGCGGAATCACGATGTAATCTTCGGCCCGGTAACGCTGTTTCCCGAAAATACTCTCCAATGTTCCGCCGCCTTTAAAAATGAAGATAATCTCATCCGCGCCGCCGTTCTTGTAGTACTCGTATTTGCCGTAGGCTTTCTCCGGCCGGCCGCGGTACGCGGTCATGTCCTGATTGAAAAGAATCGGGATACGCCCGGTGTAAATGTCGCCGCGCCGCGGAATGTTCGCCGTCTTCAAATGATGATGACGAAGCGGGCTGTCGGTGACTTTCTTCAGCTCTTCGCATTTCAAAAGTTTAACGCTGCGAACGCGCGTCGGCGGCCGCAGATGATACATAATCGAGTAAGCTTCGTTGAAACCTTCCGTCGTGATGACGTGCTCGTAAGCGATGCCTTCATTCTTGTACGTCGGCGCGGCCCCGTTTCGATGAAACCAGATGTGATGCTTCCGCGGCATCTCGCCTAATTTGTGGTAATACGGCATTATCGATCCTTCTTCCTTTTAGAGATTTCCCCGACGCTCTTGCTCTTTCTCCAATGCTTCAAACAGCGCCTTGAAATTTCCTTTCCCGAAACTCTTCGCACCTTTGCGCTGGATGATTTCGAAGAACAACGTTGGCCGATCTTCGACCGGCTTCGAAAATATCTGGAGCAAATAGCCTTCGTCATCGCGGTCGACTAAAATCCCGAGCCGCTTTAACGGTCCCAAGTCTTCATCGATGTGGCCTACGCGTTTGGGAAGCGTGTCGTAATAAGTTGATGGAATATTCAAAAACTCGAGGCCGCGCTTTTGCAATTCAGTGACCGTCTCAATCGCGATGTGCTGGACGCCTTCGCCATTGTAAAACTCGAGATACTCTTCCACCTGCGACTTCTTTTTGCCTTCGGCCGGCTCGTTGATCGGAAATTTAACGAAACCGTTGCCGTTGCTCATCACTTTGCTCATGAGCGCTGAGTATTCGGTCGAAATATCCTTGTCATCGAAAGTCAGGATGTTTCGGAACCCCATCACGTCCTCGTAAAATTTCACCCAGGGATTCATCTGGTTCCAACCGACGTTGCCCACGCAGTGATCGCAATAGAGCAAACCTGTTTCCTTCGTCTCGAATGACGATTCCCATTTCTCAAAGCCGGGCATGAACGGACCGGTGTAATCGTCGCGCTCGACGAACAGGTGTACGACTTCGCCGTAAGTATGGATCCCGCTCATCACGACCTTGCCGTGCTTGTCCTTCAGCGTTTTCGGCTCCAGGTAACTTTTGCCGCCGCGCTTGGTCGTTTCTTTCCAGGCCGAGGTCGCGTCCTTCACTTTGAGGGCAATCACTTTCACGCCGTCGCCGTGTTTATGAATGTGATCCGCGATTGGATTGTCCGGCCGCGTTGGGGTCGTTAGAACAAATGTCAGCTTGTTCTGCCGAATGGCGTAGCTGGCACGATCTTTGACGCCCGTTTCCGGTCCGCTGTAGGCCAGACTTTGGAAACCGAAAACGCTCCTGTAAAAATGCGCCGCCTGTTTGGCATTACCGACATAAAATTCGATGTGATCCGTTCCCTCCAACGGTAAAAAATCTTGCTCGGCTGCCGGAGCACGTTTCTTTTTTGGAGCAGCAATTGTCGTTGCCATATATTAAACCTCCGTTGTTAGACGCTAAGCGCCTTCTCTAAATATAAGATCGACAATCCCCCGTCGCAAGGTTGTGCACATGTGCCGCAGGAATGGTGTGTCCGGATAGGACACGCGGGGGTTCGACAGACTGACGAACAGTCAAGACCTTGGCACATCAAAAAAAGCGCCGCGCTATGCCGGAATCGCCTGCAAACCGACCCGCTTCAATAAATCGGTAAAGCGCGCATCAGTCCGGAGGGGATCAAATGCCGGGTCAACTTTGATTTCACTGAGCCACTGCGCGTGCTCTTCATAAGCTTTGTCGAGCCATTCGAATGCTTCGTCTTTTTCCCCGAGTCCGGTGTAAACCAATGCGATGCTGACAGGCTGAACATAATTTTGTTTCCTGAGATCCTGTAGCTGCCTGAGAATTTCTTCAGCTCTTGCTCGCTCACCGGATATTCCGAATGTGAAGCCAAGTCCGACCAGTGTTTCGGGATTGTCATCAAGTTGTTTCGCGGTAGAAAAGGCGGCCATGGCTTCGGCAAACTGGCCTGCCACCGCGTAAGTCCAACCTAGAAAATTGTGGCCGATCCAAAATTCAGGATCGGTTCGG
>Ga0209648_10004072_pt1 | contig 12371 bp, 13 predicted proteins | sample GraSoi2013_115cm_FD_185830 | JGI IMG/M metagenome (GOLD analysis project Ga0209648, IMG submission 185830) | Grasslands soil microbial communities from the Angelo Coastal Reserve, California, USA - Sample 9_17_2013_115cm (SPAdes) (version 2) | ecosystem: Environmental > Terrestrial > Soil >...
TTCGTGGCTATGTGTCTACCTTGCGCAAACAAGGTCTTCCTCTGTTGTCGGCTTTGCAGGCAACTCTGTGTGGTCATCCTCTTCTTCCCTCTTTTGAGTGAACCTGAGCGGACCTAGGTAGTTACGATTAGAGGATGTATACTAAGGGGAAAAGGAGAGAGCCATGAGACCAATCCAGCTCCCTGAGCAGAGCGAAGAGCAAATCAAGGCGTTAGGGGAGTTGTACCGGGCGACACACAATGTGCGGTTGCGCACGCGTGCGCAACTGGTGTTGCTGGCCGTGGAGCAACACCAGACCGCCGCAGCGATCGCAGCGATGGTGCGTGAAAGTGAGGGAACCGTGCGGTGCTGGCTGAAGCGCTACCTGGCCGAAGGGATTGCGGGCTTGCATGATGCCTGGGCTAGTGGAGCACCTGCCAAAGTAACCGAGGAGTACAAGGAGCTGTTGCTTCAAGTGGTTCGGCGTCGGCCTCGCAGCTTAGGGCAACCCTCCTCGATGTGGACGTTGCAGCGGCTTGCCGACTAGATGGCAGAGCAAACTGGCATTCGGGTGGAGGACGAAATCGTGCGGGTCCAACTCAAAGCCGCGGAGATCGTGCTGAGCCGACCCCAACACACCATCAGCAGCCCTGATCCCGAGTATGCGCTAAAAAAAGACGATTGAAGAGACCCGTGACGCAGTGAAAGCCGAGGAGGTCTTCTACAATGCCGATGAGTTCAACCTCAGTTGGTTCCCCACTTTACGGGCCATGTGGAGTCCCAAGGGACAGCAAGTGAAGGTCCCGACGCCAGCTCAACCCACCAGACACTACGGCATCGGCGCGGTCAACTATCATACCGGAGAAACCGTCGTCCTGGTCAAGGGCCACAAGCGACGGCAGGAGATTGCTGAATTATTACAAGCCCTGGTGGACAAGCATCCCACGGGAACAAGCTACGTTGCTTGGGAGAATGCCACCACCCATGAGGATGACGAGGTGGAAGCGGTCGTGCGAGGGGCGGCAGGACGCCTGGTCTTGCTGTATTTACCAACCTACGGCCCCTGGCTCAACCCGATTGAGATGCTGTGGCGCCACTTCCGGCGGGAGGTGACCCACAATGAACTCTTCCCAACCGTCAAGGCGCTCCTGACGGCTGCGCGTGAGTTCTTTGATCGTTAGAATCAGAACCCGAGCCGTATCCTCTCAGTGATCGGCTCACATGCTCAAGACGTTATCTGATTGTACTTATACTGTTTCAGGAAAGGAGTGATATGTTAAAATAGAAGGAGAGGAAACGAGCGAAAAGGGGGGAGCCATGCGCATCAAATATCCAAAAGCGATCCAGTGTTAGTAACACCAGGAGAGTGAAGAAGAACTAACGAGACTAGAACAGAGCTTACGAGGACAGAAAGCGGGGGATCGGGTGCGCATGCTGCGGAGGCTCGAAAAGTGGAGCGGTGAAGAGTTTGAAGGGCTGTGCGCCGCTGGTCGGCTACAGTGTGAGCCAGCTGACCCGCTGGTGGGAACGCTATCGGGCAGAGGGCTTAGCAGGGATGCTCAAGCGGCAGAAGCCGGCAGGGCAGGCCTCGAATCTCTCCCCAGAGGCATGGGCGAGCTTGGTGGTCGCGATGCGAGCGGGACACATCGCGACCAAGCAAGAGGCGCGCAAGTATCTAGAGCGAGAATGGGGCACCAGTTACAAGAACGGCAAGGAGCACGGGTGGCTCTTCAAGAAACATCGGGTCAAGTGGAAGACCGGGCGCAGACGACACAAGAAAGCCAATGCCGAGCAACAGGCCGCCTTTAAAAAAACTTTGGCAGCCTGCTAAAGCCGCCGCTGCAGCGGGTCGTGGCCTTGGAGTGATGCCCGCTTTGGCCTGATCACCTGGCTGCGTCGGCGCTGGTGTCCGTTGGGGGAACGTCCTCCTTGGATCGTGCAAGACGAGTACGAGTGGCTCTGGCTGTACAGTGGAACCCACCACGGGCACAGGCGTCTTTCTCCCGACTTTCAAGCGTGGAAGGACCATGTCTGGAGCTCTTCCTCCGCCATCTGTGCCACGAGTTGGCAGCGGGTCCGATTGGAGTCATCCTGGACAGTTCGGGCAGTCATCGCAGCGGCGAGGTTGTTTGGCCACAGGACATGCATCCGCTCTATCTGCCACCCTACAGTCCAGAATTGAACCCCGCCGAGCAGATCTTCCGGCATCTGCGCCAGAAGCTCTCGAATGCCATTTTCACGACACTTGACCAGTTGCAAAACGCGCTCATCGACGAACTCCAGCAGTTCTGGGAGCATCCGACGGTGCTCCTCCAGCTCACCGGCTATCCCTGGTGGGTCGAGGCCGTCAATTCTAACATATCATCTTCTTCCTGAAAGAGTATAAGTTATCCATCACGACCAACTGACCTGGCCGCAAACTGGGAGCCAGCATCTGTTCGACGTAGGTTTCAAAAACCGGGGCATTGATACCGCCTTCAATCCTCATCGGCGCGCCTATTCCCCCCAACGAGAGGGAAGCAATCAGGGTAGTGTTCTTGCCGCGATTGCGTGACACGCTGCCCCTCGCGCGTTCTCCTTTGGGGGCTCGGGCATACAAGGCACCGGCCGAGCCTTTGGCTGTGAAGTATGGGCTGGCTATTTTACGCTTACCTACGGTCAGGCCAATACAGTCACCCTGGTGTGGACGGTATCTGGTGCGGCCACGAAGGATGCCAAAGGTTGGCATTATCAGTATCTGATTCAGCGGCAGGCAGGTGCTCAGTGGGCCTTGCATCTGCAGGTAACGCTGCCATCGTGTGCAGTGATGGCCAGTAAGTCGGGAGGGCTGCTATCCAGCAATAAGCAAATGGCGATGTTTACTCAATCCTTGACGGAAGATATGAATGTAGACATTAACTATGCCTGCTGATGGTCTCTTATTCTGCACCTATTCCCCCTCTTGCCACGGCCATCACTTCCATACCAAAGTAATCACCGCTTTCCACATAGCTTGGAACGAGAAAGATAGTCAGGTACTCAAATCCGCCTTTCGGGGATGAGCTTGTGTCTCCCCTCGACCGCACCTAGGAAGATGGCTCTTCCGCTTTGGCTTCACTACATCCTGTCTGGAACACCTTGACGTTCTTGGGACGGAAGCTCAATTGCTTGTGACCCCATAGGCTCGAATGTAGCGATTATCGACTGGCCTGCTCTGAGTTGCTCACCCAGCCGTACCGCTAGCTTCAAGTCCTGGCGGGCCGGTAGTACCAGGTCGACCTGGGAGCCAAAGCGGATAACGCCAATGCGCTGTCCCAACGTTACCTCCTGACCCTCACGGACGAAGGCTACGATCTGGCGAACAAGCCGGGAGGCGATCTGCACCACGGCAACCTGCAGTTCATCCCGCTCGATGACTGTCGTGGCCCGCTCGTTCTCGAAAACCATCTCAGGCCGTCTGAGCGAACCAAAGAGCCCGGAGAAGTGGCGCTGAAGGGTGATTCGGCCAGCAATCGGTGCCCGGTTAACGTGGACATCCAGGAAATTCATACTAATCCCGATCACCACTGCTTCCTGGCTGTCGAATGGCGTCTTGGTCAATTCCTGAAGCCGGTATTCGTGACCGTGTTTGGTCGAGACCGGCAACATCCCATTGTGGGCTTCACGGATATAGATCACCTTACCGTCTGCCGGGCTCACGATTATGTCATCGCGCTTAGGCACTGCTCGTTCCGGATCGCGATAGAAACGGTAGGTCAGAAACGCGAACACTAAAATCAGGGTCATCAACCAGACCAAAGCAGATTGCAGTACGATGTTGATCGAAAGCGAATGTCCCAAAAATGCGATGAGCAGGCTGGATAGCAGGGCCAGAAGGACGGTGATGAAAGCAATGCGAGGAACGCCCAGTTGCCATTTCCAGGCCAATGGCAGCACAGTTATGACCGCGAGCAGGATGCCGATCAGTGCGTATTCAAACATGAGATCAGAAACCTCGCTTTACATAGAGATATGGGACGAGCATGAGCTCGACAAGGCCAGGCAGTGGATCCTCGCGGCTGAAGACGGACTCGATGTGGTACCCTTTCAGGGATCGCAGGTATGCCCGCCAGTCCAGGCGACCTTTTAGAAGCTCATACACACCAGTCGATACATCGGTGACCAGGCGAATCCATTTGACTCCGACTTGAGCTTGGCAGGGCTCTACCGCTTCTCCAAGCTGGTCGGCAAACAACAGGGACGGAAAATCGACTCCTGCTCGTTGCCCCAGCGTGTGATAGCCCCAGGTACGGGCATTGAAGTCGAGGAGCTTGTATTGACCATCACGTGGATCGAGTTTGTACTCCAGCTCAACCAGCCCATAGTAGTCGATTGCTTTTAGGAAGCGCTCGGAGAGGGTTTCGAGCAGGGGCACGTCAACCGTCTCGACGAATGTGCTGGCTCGTCCAAAGTCCGGTGGGTGCTGGCGTCGGCGCTGAGCGACCATGCTTCCCACAGCATGACCATCCTTGAAGAAGGCACAGTAGGCGAACTGTTGACGACCATCACCGGGGATCAGTTCTTGAATCATCACTTCACCGGGGCCAACCAGGGCGGCGGCCTGTTGAAAACGCTCTACCAGCTCTGCACGATTGTCCGCCCGCCAGGCTTTGGCTTTGGTTGCATAGATGAAATGCTCTTTGATTGCTGGTTTGATCACCAATGGCAGGTCGGCCTCAAGCTGTTTTAATTCGTCGGGGTCACGCAGATACCAGGTCCGAGGGGTCGGAATATCGAGTTCTTGCGCAAGGCGATACGTATTCCGTTTATCCCACGCCCACTGAATGGCATTCCAGTCGGGAGTCGGTACTCGAAAGTATTCTGTGAGCTCCGACCGATAGCGCGAAAGGGCGGCAACCATCTCATCCCGGGTGGGATAGAGTACCCAGCCCTCGAGCCCCAGGTGCCGGCCTATGTCCAGCACAGTGTCTACCGTTCGACGCTCATCGCGCAGGTCCGCTACCCGTACAGCATGGGTGGCGTAGCGGGAGAAGCGGGAGATGAATAGCTCATCGTCAATAATGCAAACTGGCACGCCGTGGCGTCCAAGGCTACGGGCGATACCCAGTCCCTGGAAGCATCCCCCCATGACCATCGCGCCAGTACGCTTGGTTGCAGGCGATGCAGAACGTGTTAACAACCGCGTACTACTCCTGGCATTCTGTAGCATTCTTACCTCCTCGCTGCGCCTATCACTGCCGAGGTGATGGCCTCTACGTCCTGCATGCCCACTCTGGGGTGGGTTGGCAGGTTGACCAGATGCACTGCCGCAGCCTCGGCTCGCGGGCAAGAACCTATTTCGTAGTCGCCATACACTGGTGAGATTGCCTCTTCAAGCACGGAGGTAAACCAGGTTCCAAGGACGGCATGGCGGGCAGTCGAACGCACTGTAGCATCGCGATCCTCCACCCAGACGGGGTAGCGGACGAAAGCAGGCTCTGCCTTGGGTGGAGGGCAGGGCGGACTGAACCCTTCCCTGGACAATCGCGTGCTGTAGGCAGCAGCAATCGCACGACGGTGAGCGAGATTCGTTTCTAATCGGTGAAGCTGGCGCAGGCCGAGGGCAGCCTGAGCATTGCTCAGGCGCTCTTCGTAGATGGGTGGGCGCTTACCATTTACCTCCTCGTCAGTCGTCGGTTGGGGCAAGGGGTTGCGCTTCCCAAAAAACTCGTAGATCGTCCGGGTATAGCGGTGCAGGTGCGGCTCGGTCAGCAGGTGGTACAGGAACAACTTGAGGACATAGCGGGCGGCCTGCCAGGTAGATGGCCAGGGGGTCTTCTCTTGGAACGCTTGAACACACGCAGCCAGTTCTGGATCATCAGTCACAACCATCCCACCCATGGTAGTCGAGATCGTCTTCGTCTCCTCAGTGCTAAAGAAGGCGGCGCGGCCAAAGCTTCCAACCTGCCGTCCGTTGTAGGTAGCTCCCAGAGCATGTACACAGTCTTCGATCAAGGCTATACCATGTCGCCGTGTCAGGTCAAGTGCGGCGTCAAGGTCTACCGGAATGCCAAAGGTGTGTTGCAACACGAATGCCTTGGTTCTAGGAGTTATTCGCTGCTCGGCCTGCTCGAGGTCTATATTGTAGTTTTCCAATCGGCAGTCAACGTACACAGGCCGTGCGCCCGTATAGCGGATCGCATTGGCCACCACAATGTGGGTTGGAACCTGCAGAAGCACTTCATCACCAGGCCCAATTCCCAGTCCGCACAGCAAAGCATATAGCCCTACCCGCCCATGGCTAAAGCTGTAGGCATAGCAGACACCAATCTGCTGAGCAAAGGCTCGTTCGTACTCAGCAAAGGCCGATCCGCGGACCAGTTGACGCGGATTGGCCAGGAAACGCAGGGCAACCAAGCAGTCCCCAAACGTTGTCGTTCCGCCAAGGAGCGATACACGACGAGCGGGGCGGAAATCTGCGGTTCTACGCTTAGTTTCGGTTGTCTGCTCGACAACAATGCGTCTCATGAAGGCACTCTCCTAGAAGTAGTGGTGAAGCCAGCCGCTCAACAGGACGGTTGCTTTAATCGGCAACCGCTTCCAGACAGCGCTGGCGAGTTGGCGGCTACGGCTGCTGGATTCAAGGATGCCGAGCTCCAACTCGCGCGGCGTGGGATAGTAGTAGCGATACAACTGCTTTAGTTCAGCGCCCCACTTGGTTTTGAAGTCAGCAAGGCCCAGGTTGTTCTCCTCCACCTCGCCAAAATCGTAATAGCGATATCCCTCTGTGCATGCGTCGTGGATGGCCTGCCATTGAATGACATCGTTGGGACGTAATGATAAATCCTCGCGCCTCCAACCAGTAAAAGCATAGAAGAAAGTGTGGCCAAACATCAGAAAGAGCGAACCAGCTAGCAATCTGCTCCGTCCTGCCTCGTGGCGTTCGGCCAGTAGCAGTCGCATAAGACCGAGAGGTTGCAGTCGTGCCCAGGCTACCTCAAAGAAGCGGTAAGGCCGTGGTGGTACGGCGAACCTGCGCATTGTATGCAGATAAAGCTCGTACCAGGCTCGAAGCTCGCGTTCTGTCTCCGCAGGGCGCACCTCCACACCTAACCTGGTCGCCTTGTTAATTGCCCACCTGATGCGCGAGTGGTTGCGGGAGTTGCCAAAGCGCAGGTGCTCTGGCTGCCCAGGCAACTCCAAGCGGTATGTCGTACTCCAGGGGATACCGACCACACCTTCCACGAGGCCATCAAGCGGATTCGAGAACAGCTTGAGTTGGAGGCAGGCACGAGGCTCCTCACGGACCCGTTCAACCACCGCTTGTAGTAAGAAGGCCAATGCCCGGTCGTCAGAGGCAATGGGGCCTGCCACCGGGGTGCGAGGAAGACACGAAAAGCGTCGACCCGTGAACATCCCGCGCATATAGAAGAGCGGCAGGATACCCCGCAACTCTCCATTGATGTCCTCACAGGCCAGGCTGACAGGCTTATAGCCGTACGCTTCTTCGAGAACCTTTAGCCAGGCCGGATGATGATAAACCAGGCCATTCGGTAGCATGGTCACCAGGGCTTCCCAGCGCGGATCCGCCTCGGGGTCAATCTCGACAACGTGCAGAGCTGAAATCGACTCTGCAAAGCCATGATTTTGGTCCTCTCTAACTACTGCAGTGGGGTCTTGCTTCACTTTAAAATCCTCTATAACACAATGATGAAAAAATCCCAAAAGTCCCTTTCGCATCTCTATGTTTTTGCCTCTTCGTCAGTAAGAATATCATCTACATGTGTCGAAGAGATGTTCATGAAGGTGTAGAATCAATGATGTTCTGCTGAAAAGTATTACAAAATACCCCAATAAGAGACACCTGGAGTGCGGACCCAATATCGTCAAATGAAATGCCGTCTCATTTCTCTCTTTCCCATTTCCGCTTACAAATACCTAGTGAAGCCGTAGTTCTTAAGTGCAGAGCATCTTGCTGTTACGCATATCGATTGACTTCGAGGATGCGAAGAAAGAAATCTTGCACTGTTACAGAATCGATATCTCCACTGATTGCAACCGCCATACGCTTACCATCTGGCCAACATCCGAAGTGGAGGAAAGGCGCTTCCAATGCATCAATCCGCTGGACAAGTGCACTGCGCCGTTCTAGCTGCTCTGCACGGGTTGTACCCAACCCTTCAGGTATATCAAGATACAATGCGTAGATATGGGCTTCTTCCTCCGAACAATGCACAGCTGGATATCCTTGCTCGAACAGGAAATCAAGCACGTACTGCGGTGTTCGCGATGAGAGGCCGATACATGGACACTGTGCCGCGCTGACCACAAAGGAGTGAGAGGGCACGCAGATATCGGCACCAAACCAGGGATGTGTTAGTTGATCCTCCACCAGGAGATGCCGTGCCATCAGCGTGGCACGAGAGGTACAGCTAGCTTCAACCCGCCACCGATTGGAGCCTTCGGAAGTAATGTGAAGCCTGAACTGGCTGCGCTCCTTCCACCACTGAGCAATATCCATCAGACGAGCTGACCAGACTGATAGTGGCTGATTACGGGCATAGGAGAGCAGGATATCAAGAGCGCGTCTGCAAAGGATGGCACGTTCCGGGTGAAGATTGAGCGTGTAGATACCGCCTAATGCATAGACGCGCTCGACAACTTTGGACCAAATGTGCCCAACCTCCTCTGGATTGGAGATACGCAGACGATCAAACAGCATTTCGTCATCTGGGATACTGTTTGGGATGCGTAGCAGCGTTCCCTCAAAATGAGGGCGTAGCGTGTATGCGTTACAGGGCATGGCCTGAAAGAGCACCAGTGACTTTTCATAGCCGCTTCTCAAGTGTGGGGGCAGGCAGTCGAGATCGATAACATCGTGTAAAACTGCCTGATTGCTGTCGTAGGTAAAGCCGAGTTCAGTAAAAATCTGGACCGATTCTTCTGTCCAGCCGAGGTAGGGATTGCGGAATCCCTCATAAGGAATCTGTGTTTTCTGGAAGAGTGAAATAGCCTGTTCAGTCTGCTGATATTGGGCACTCTTGCTCAAGGAGCGGTAATCATTGTGTACATAGCCATGAATGCCGACCTCAGCGCCAAAACTGACTATCTCTGCTATCAGTTGAGGATGCCTGCCAAGGACGACAGCAGGGATGAAAAATGTTGGGGCTCCATTGTTTTCGCGAAGAGCATAGATTACTACATGTAAGGCTCGTCGGATTCGCGCCTCCGTAATACCGAAACGAGTGAAGACAGTCCATAGACGCCTAGCAAAGTTAGGTACTCCTTTGGTCTTGAGTGAGAAGGAGATAAGATTCATGACCTGCTCCCGCCGTCTTTAAGAAAATGCAGCATGTATGGATCTCTACTTCCTGGTCGACAATGTGATACCATCAGAAACCAAGAACCTGTTCTTTACCGGGAGGAGCGTCTCATAGGCTAACAAGAGATCCCTTTTGCTATAATCCCAGCTCAAAACTTCCTCAATGCGCTTGCGCCCCAGCGCGCCCATTTTGCAGCGAGGTTCTTGATTATCAAGCAACATTTCAATTTTGTCAGCGAAATCCTCTATGCGATTTGGCACAGCATAGAGGGCTGCCTCCTGCGCCGAGATCCGCGTCTCAGCAAGATCAAAAGCTACAACAGGTTTCCCCATCGCCATGTATTCCATTGTCTTAATCGTCGTAGAAAACTCACTCAGCCCATTCTGGGGGTCCGGCGAGAGCCCCACATCTACCACCGTAAGATAGCGTAAAACGTCCCTGCTTTCCATCCAGCCAGTGAAGTTGACATACTCATCAAGTTCGAGCTCATGGGCAAGTGCGCGTAATGCAGCGGCATTATCACCGTCCCCTATCAGCACTAAGGAAACATCCTGACGGCCCCGTTTATGAACCAGGTCATGAAGAGCATATAAAGCATACTCAACGCCATCTTGAATGTTCATCACACCCAGATAGGCGAGCAAATACTGCCGCCCTCCTTTGAGTGCAGGCTCAGGTATGACTGGCTTCATCTGGTCCAAATTCGGCCCGTTGCGTACCACAAACACGTTACTGGTATGACAGTGACCACGTTCAAGAGCGAATTCCTTCTGTGATGTATTTGAGGTAATAACCAGGTGGGCCGTTTGATAAGAACAGGCTTCCAGGAAGAGCTGAAGCCTATAAAGTGGCCTCATGTAATGCCCGAATTTCACTTTGAACATCTCCGGTGAGAGATCATGCTGATCGAATATATACTTCTTTCCCAAGGGTCGATAGAACAAGCCAATCAGAAAGAAGATATCAGGGGGATTGGCTGCATGGATGACATCAAAACCACGCTGGAACAAAACTTTGAAGCTCAGCAGGAATGTCATCAAAAGAGCTATTCCGTATTCCGCGATGTAGGCAAGGTATTTATTCCTAACTGCAGGTAATCGATAGCGATAAATGGCAATGCCATCAATGCAAACGTACGACTCCTCATACTGCCCGTATCCTTTAGGACAGATGATGCTTACCTGATAGCCCGCATCTCGCAGCGCCTTCGCCTCAGGCCAGACACGACGATCAGCAGGAGCAGGAATATTTTCTACTACCATCAGTATTTTACGAGTCGTTGCCATGACCAATTGCCTTTCTTACGTAAAGAGTAGTTTCTTTCCCCTCTGCCTTTTTACTGATTACTTGTTCGTAGACTGCTCTAACCTGCTTCGCCACGACTGAGCGCTCCAGGTGCATGATGTCGGCTCTGCCGGTTGTCGGCCCTGTGTGTCGAAGTGCCTGTTCGAGTGCTGCCGCTAATGCAGCGGGATCATGAGGACAGACACTACAACCCTTCGTGCGACCAATGACCTCGGATACATCACCTACATCGGTGGAAACAACCGGCACATTGCAGGCCATTGTTTCCTTCACAACATTAGGTGAGCCCTCGGCAACCGATGAGAGGATGAGTGCATTGCTCGCATTAATGTATTGCACGAGTTTTGTTTGTGGCAATGCGGTAGCAACTACCAGCTCAGCAGAGATGCCCCTGTTATGCAGGCATTCGATGGCCGCCTGCGCCAGTGGAAAATTCTTCACCGGTATTTTCGGGTCATTGCCGAAGAGGACATAGTAGCGATCGTGATCCCACCCCAGAGCGGCACGGGCTTGCGCACGTGGAATGTGGTGGAATAACTCAAAATCTACACCATTGGGAATAATAAAGACGTTGCCCTCTGACGAGGCCTTTTTCATCCCCACGGATTTGACAATGACAGCGTCGACTCGACGGCATAAGTAGCGGCTGATACCTACAACAACAGCGCCCTTTTTGCTGTAGCTTCCGTCGGCAGTCACAGTGCCTAACAGATCATCTCCCATAAAGGAAGCAACAACGGGCGTGGTCCATTGCATACGCGCAGCCAGGCACCAGAGGCCATAATGTCCATGTATGATGTCGAAGCCGCTTGTTAGCGTCTTGAGGAAGACCTGCAGAGTTGCCGCCAGGTAACGCATTGGTGACGGACCAGGTTTCGGATAGAGCAGTTCTACCTCGAGACCCGCCGCGAGAAGCGAATCGACCTGGCTTTTGATAAACGTGCCCGAATGCGGCCTCTGCTCTGTCGGATAGACTCCCGTCACCATCAAGACGCGAAAAGGTTTCTCTGCTGTTTGCTGTCTCGAATGTGTGGTTAGCATACTGGTCACCTTTCCTTCTCGCTGCAATTGCGATCTACAAACTGGGAACTGCCAATTTCTCTCCTGACTCTAGCAATTCTTCAACCGGTCCATATGGACACTCTAATCGGTGAGCATCGATAAAGACGCGGAACCAGAGTTCCAGGCTAGCGAGAGTAAACAACTGTGCTTGATAGTTCACCCTTCCCTCCAGATGGTCACGTACTAAACGTGCCACAAATGCAGCATTCAGATAGCCCCGACTGCGAGCACGTTCGGAAAGCAGCAATTGCATGATAAGATCACGTTGACCTTCGCGGAACCAGATACCCGTCGGAACGTTAAAGCCCATCTTCTTGCGCGTCAGAATAGCGTCGGGAAGGAAGTCTGCGAAGGCGCGCTTGAGCAAGTACTTTGTTTTGAGCCCCTTAATCTTAATGTTTGAGGGAATGCTCGCCGCGTACTCGATCAGTCTGTAGTCCAGGAGCGGGATACGTCCTTCAAGTGAGGCAGCCATGGTCATCTTGTCGCCTTTCATGAGCAAGTTGTCGGGTAGCCAAATTTTCGTGTCCAGGTAGAGCATCGACGAGAGGTCGTCTCTCTGCGGATTTTTCTCCAGCAAGCGGCGGAAAGCGCGACTTGCGTCGGTATCGATGCTAGCCTTAGTGCTGGCAGAGAGCAGGTCTTCTTTCAACTGGCCATTGAAAATGCCAAACCAGTTCATCCAGCGCTGGGGTGCTGGTTGCGACAAAGAACGTGCCGCCATCTTGAGCTTGCGCATACTGT
>Ga0209648_10004073_pt1 | contig 12369 bp, 10 predicted proteins | sample GraSoi2013_115cm_FD_185830 | JGI IMG/M metagenome (GOLD analysis project Ga0209648, IMG submission 185830) | Grasslands soil microbial communities from the Angelo Coastal Reserve, California, USA - Sample 9_17_2013_115cm (SPAdes) (version 2) | ecosystem: Environmental > Terrestrial > Soil >...
GCGCCTCCTTGTCGGCGAGCAGGACCTGCCGCTTGGATGCGGCGCTGGCGTGCTTGTCCCCCTCGATCCCGAGGTCGGCGACCAGGTTCGCGGTGGCCACCAGCTGCATCGGTTCGCGATGACCAGGACACAGCTGGATGGATACGATGCGGGCCGACACGGCCTACAGATTACACGCGGGGAGAACCCCGCGTGCCCCCTAACCAACACGCGGGGAGAACCCCGCGTGCCCCCTGATCAACCGCGGGGAGGGCAGACAAACGGTTGTTACGATGAGTTCGATGGCCGAGGAGGATACGCGCATCGAACGAGACACGATGGGCGAGGTCAAGGTCCCAGCCGATGCCCACTATGGGGCGAGCACCGAACGCGCGCGGCAGAACTTCCCGATCAGCAACCTGCGGCTCCCACGCCGGTTCATCCGCGCGCTGGCGCAGATCAAGGGCGCGGCGGCCCTCGTCAACGCTGAGCTCGGCCTGCTCGAGACCCGCATCGCCAACCCGATTCAACAAGCCGCCGAGGAAGTCGAGGAGGGCAAGTTCGACAAGGACTTCGTCGTCGATGTCTTCCAGACCGGCTCGGGGACGTCCACGAACACCAACGCGAACGAGGTCATCGCCAACCGGGCAAACGAGATCCTCGGTCGTCCACTTGGATCTCGCCAGCCTATCCATCCAAACGACCACGTCAACAAATCCCAGTCGAGTAACGACGTCATCCCGTCGGCGATGCAGCTCGCCGCGCTGGTCGCGATCCACGAGGAGCTGCTGCCCGCACTCAGTTTCTTGAAGGACGCGCTCGACCGGAAGGCCAAAGAATTCATGCCGGTGGTCAAAACCGGGCGCACGCACCTCCAGGACGCGACCCCCATCCGGCTCGGCCAGGAGTTCCTCGGCTACGCCGGACAGGTCGAGCGATCGAGCGATCGAGTCCGCCGCGCCGCGGAGGAGCTGGCCGAGCTGCCCCTCGGTGGCACCGCGGTCGGCACCGGCATCAACGCTCATCCGGAGTTTGCGCAGCGGGTCTGCTCGCACCTGACCCGGCGCGCCGGCATCCCGGTGCGGGAGACCAACAACCATTTCCAGGCCCAGTCCACCCTCGACAGCGTCCTCTCGACGGCGGGCGCCCTTCGTACCGTCGCCGTCAGCCTCTGGAAAATCGGTAACGACATTCGCTGGTTCGCCTCGGGGCCCCGCGCCGGCCTGGGCGAGATCACCCTGCCCGAAGTGCAACCCGGGAGTTCCATCATGCCCGGGAAAGTCAACCCGGTGATCATCGAGTCGATGACGATGGTGGTGGCGAAGGTGTTGGGCAACGATCAGACGATTGCGATCGCGGCCCAATCCGGCAGTATCTTCGAGCTCAACCTGATGATGCCGGTGGCCGCCTTCTCACTGCTCGAGTCGATCGCCCTGCTTTCCGCGTCGGCGCAGAACCTCGCCCGGCAATGCATCGTCGGAATCAAGGCCACCGAGCGGGGTCCCCAAATGGTCGAACAGGGCCTGATGCTGGCCACCGCGCTCGCGCCCGCCATCGGCTACGACGCGGCCGCGAAGATCGCCAAAGAGGCATTGACCACCGGCAAGACCATCCGTGAGGTGGCGCGCGAGCGAACCAAACTCGCGTCGGAGGAGCTGGACCGCTTGCTGGACCCCTCGCGCATGACAGAACCTGGCGTCGACGCAGGGCCGGCCGGCGGCTAGCGTTCTCTCCGAGAGCCGCGTGCTGTGGCTGCGTGCCACGGCGCAGCGACTGACCCGGGACGCGCCCGCGCGAACGAAGCCATCCGCCATCCTCCATGAGGTCTTCGGCTTGCAGGCCCAGGTCTTCAGCGCCGCGGCGCTGGGCATGCGCGCCAGAAGCCCGGGCCTTTCCGCCGCCAACGTCAGCCGTGCCCTCAACGACGAGCACTCCATCGTCCGCACCTGGTTGATGCGTGGCACCCTGCATGTCGTCGCGGCCGAGGATGTCCGCTGGTTGGTTGACTTGCTGGGTCCGGTCTTTGCGCGAGCGGGGGCCAGGCGCCACGCGCAACTCGGCCTGGACGACGATCTGAAGACTCGGGGCACTGCCGCGATCCGCAGGATTCTCACGGATGCCGGCCCGCTGACGCGATACGAGCTGGTGGATCGGCTTCGGAGCCGGAACGTTGTGCTCGACCCGAAGACCCAGGGACCGATTCACCTGATCGCGCTGGCCGCCTTGCAAGGCATCCTCTGCCTCGGTCCCGATCGGGATGGTGGCGAAGCCACCTACGTGCTCCTCGATGATTGGGTTCGCCCAGCACCGACGCCGTCGCGTGAAATGGCGCTGACCGAGCTGACTCGGCGCTACTTTTCGGCCTACGGCCCGGCCACGATCGAGGATCTCGCCGCCTGGTCGGGCTTGCCGATGACCGAGGTGCGATCCGGCGTCGAAGGCGCGAAGGCCGTTCTGGCCGAGGTCATGATCCAGGGGCGGCCCGCCGTTGCGCTGCGACAGGGCCTCAAGCGAGACGCGCCGGCTGGAAAGGGCGACGTCCGGCTGCTGCCGGCCTTCGATACCTACTTGCTTGGTTATCGACGGCGCGATCTCGCCGTGCCGCTACGGCTGCAGCGGCGCCTGCAACGCGGCGGTGGGTGGATTCACCCAGCCGTCGTCGTCAACGGCCGGGCGGTCGCCGCCTGGAGCGTGCGCAAGTCGGGCGGTCGGGGTGGCCAGGTGCTCGTGGAAACCTTCGGACGGATCGCTGGCTCGCTGCAACCCGGTATCGATGCGGAAGTGAAGGATATGGCGCGTTTCCTCGATCTGCCGCTTATGGCCCGACCGTGGCGGCTCGTGACCTAAACTTGGTGGCCGCGCCGGACTTGAGAAGAGGAGGACGGATTTGAGACGCATCATCGCCTGGTGCCTGGGTAACCGGCCCGTCGTCATCCTTTTTGCCGTCCTCTTCATGGGCGCTGGGATCTTCAGCATTTTCCGGCTCAACCAGGAACTCCTCCCCTCCATCGACTTCCCGAGCGTCTTCATCGTGACCGGCGACCCGGGTGCAAACCCGGCGGTGATCGATCGCGACATCAGCATCCCGCTCTCCAATGCGCTGAACGGGCTGCCGCATGCCGAGCACGTTTTCGCGACCTCGAGCCAGAGCTTCTCGCAGGTCCAGGTCCAGTTCAACGTCGACTCCAACACCAAAGATGACCTCGATGCCGTCAACCAACGGCTCGGCCAGGTGCAGCTGCCGTCCGGCGCCGGCAAGCCACTGGTGCAAACCTTCTCCTTCAGCGCGGCCCCTAGCATCATCTATTCACTGGCGGCGGCTGACGGCAACCTGAGCCGCGCCACGCTGGAGGCGCAAACCGTGATCGCGCCCGCGCTCCAGGGGGCTCAAGGCGCCGCGCAGGTCAAGGTTGTCGGTGGCGAGCAGAACGCCATCACGATCACGCTCGATCCAGCCAGGCTCGCCGCCCACGGGTTGGCGACGTTTCAGGTAGCCCAGGCGCTGCAGGGCGTGCAGGTCGATCTTCCGGCCGGCCAATCGCTGAGCGGCAACCGCGTGGTGCCTGTCGAGGTGCTGAGTACGCTGCGGACCGCGGCCGACCTCCGCGCTGTTCCTGTTGGTACGACCCCACCCTCCAGGTCGGCGCCGCCGTCGATTGTGACCCTGGGAGATGTCGCCACCGTACAGGAGGCCCCGGCACCGGTAAACGGCATTGCCCGCACCGATGGGTTGCCCTCCCTCAGCATCCAGGTCATTCGCGACCCGAACGGTAACGCCATCAGCCTGTCGAACGACATCCACTCACGGGTGGCCGCCCTGCACCTCGACCCGAGTGACCGGCTATCGCTAATCGAGGACAGCGCCACCGGCATCCGCGCGTCCCTCAACGACCTCCTTCTCGAAGGCCTGCTTGGTGCGCTGTTTGCGATTTTCGCGATCTTCCTCTTCTTGCGCAGCATCCGGGCGACGCTGGTCACCGCCGTCTCCTTGCCGACCAGCGTCCTGGTGGCGCTGCTGGGCACCGCCGTCGGCGGGTTTTCGCTCAACGTGTTGACGCTGGCGGGCCTCACGATCGCCGTCGGCCGGATCATCGACGACGCCATTGTCGTCCTCGAGAACAGCTATCGCCATCTCCAGAAAGGCGAGCCGCCTCGGCTGGCCGCGCTCAATGGCGCCACCGAGGTCTCGAAGGCGGTGATCTCGAGCACGCTGACCACGGTCGCCGTCTTCTTGCCGATCGCGCTGGTCGGCGGGATTATCAGCAAGTTCTTCGTCCCGTTCTCGATCACCGTCACGATCTCCTTACTCGCGTCGCTGCTGGTAGCGCTCACGCTGATCCCGGTGCTCGTCAGCTTCTTTTTGGAGCGGCGCACCGCACTGGCCGAAGGGCGTCGCGACTGGTCACACCGGGTCTACCAGCCCATCCTCGGATGGGCGCTCTCCTCACGGTTCTCCAAGGCGGTCGTCGTCCTGGCGGCGATGCTGCTCTTCGCCCTGGCGGTCGGCGCGGTTGCCTCGCCGCTGGTGGCCAAGAATTTCTTCGATTTTGGAAACACCGACCAGCTGGTTGGTGGGGTAAAGCTTCCACCCGGGACGACCAGTTCGGAGACCAGCCAGCAGCTCGAGCGATTCGAGACGGCGGCCGCGGCCGATCCGGGCGTCAAGCTGGTCCAGGTGACGATCGCCAGCAGCGATTACGGCGGCTATTCCGCCGGCTTCGAGACCAACCAGGCGCGCCTGCTACTCCTGGTCAAAGACAAGCACCAGGCCAGCGCGGTGATCAGCCGGCTGCAGCAGAAACTCAACGAGCTCTACGGGCTTGGCAACGGGCTGCTCCAGGCCGCCTCCTTCGGGCCCGGCTCGAGCCGGTTCGAGGCGCGCGCCAGCGGGCAGGATGAGCAGGCCCTCCGGCAGGCGTCGGACCTGATCGTGGCCAAGCTCCAGCAGGATTCTGAGTTGAGTGACGTCCAGTCCGACCTGGCCGCCGCCAAGCCGCAGCTTTCGGTTGACGTGGCCCCCGAAAAGGCGTCGGCGCACGGCCTCAGCCCGCGCTTGATCGCGCAGATCGTGGCGCAGGCGCTGTCGCCCATGTCGCTCGGCAACCTTGGCGGCGGCGGTCCGCCGGTGAGCCTGCGGATCGATCCCGCTTCGGTGACAGTCGATCGACTGGGCGATCTGCCCGTCGGACCAGGGGCCACGCTGAAGGACGTCGCGACCATAACGAACCAGACCGCGCCCAACAGCATCAACCGGCGCGATGGAACCCGGCTGGTCGCGGTCAGCGCCGTCATCAACGGCACCGACACGAGCGCCATCTCGCAGCGGGCGACCGCGTTGGTGCAGACTGTGCCGCTTCCGGTCGGGGTCAAGCTCGACACGGGAGGGACGAGCGAGGAGATCAACCAGTCGTTCCAATCGATGTTCGAGGCGATCGGCATCGCCGTCGCCATCGTGTTCATCATCCTGGTCATCTTCTTCAGATCGGTTGTCACGCCGTTCGTGATCCTGGTGAGCATGCCGCTCGCCCTGATCGGTGGCATCGCCGCCCTTCTCGTCACTCGCAGCGCGCTCGGTTTACCCGCCCTGCTCGGGGTGCTGATGGTCTTCGGGATCGTCGTCAGCAATGCCATCCTGTTGATCGACTTCGCCGAGCGCGCCCGCGAAACGCAGCCGACGCGCGAGGCCCTTCTGCTGGCCGGGGCGACCCGTTTGCGGCCGATCCTCATGACGGCGGTCGCCACCGTGGTGGCCTTGCTGCCGGTGGCGGTTGGCCTCAGCACCAGCGGCGGCGGCGGATTGATCTCTCAGTCACTGGCCGTCGTGGTCGAGGGCGGCCTGATCACCTCCACGGTCTTCACGCTGGTCGTGGTGCCGGTGGTCTACAGCCTGATCGCGCGGCGGGGACGCGTGGGCGCGATCGCCGCCATCCGTGACCTCGACGTCGAGGCGCCGCCTACCGGCCGAACCGCCTAGCTATCGGCCTCGATCAGGCCCTTGCGGATCGCGTACTTGACCAGCTCGGTGCGATCGTGCATGTGCAGCTTCTTCATGATGTGATCGCGGTGCGTCTGCACCGTCTTGATGCTGAGGAACAGGGTGTCGGCGATCTGCCGGTTGGTCTTGCCTTCCGCGACCAGCCGTAAGACTTCGCGCTCGCGGTCGCTGAGCGGCTCGAAGGTCTCTTTCTCGGGCGCCCGCTGCAGGTAGTCGGAGACGAGCAGCCGGGCTACCGATGGATAGAGGTAGGGCTCGCCCTTGCTGGCTGCCTCGATCGCGGCGATCAGGTCTGACGCGGCAGCCTTCTTCAGGACGTACCCGACCGCACCTGCCTTCAGCGTCTGGAAGAAATACTCCTCGTTGTCATGCGCGGTCAGGATCAGCACCTGCGTCTGCGGGCAGAGGCGCCGAATCTCGCGCGTCACCTCGATTCCCGACATATTCGGCATGGCCACGTCGACGACCGCGACGTCGGGGCAGTTGGCCCGCGCCAATCGGATGGCCTCCCGTCCTTCCGTAGCCTCGGCGATCACCTGGATGTCACTCTGTCCGTCGATCACGGCGCGGATCCCGGCGCGGACCAGGTTGTGGTCCTCGACGAGCATCACGCGGATCTGGCGGCGTTCAACCTGCATGGCGGTCCTCCAGTGGCAATAGCGCAACGACCTCGGTACCCTTGAACGGCGCCGAGTGGATTTCCAGCGTTCCGCGCAGCAGCGTGGCGCGCTCCCGCATCCCGAAGATCCCCAGCCCGGCCCGCCCCGGCTCTTCCCGTTCCGGGATGCTTCCCGGATCGAAACCGACGCCGTCGTCGCGGACGCGGAGCCGAACGTGGCCGTCGAGAGAGCGGAGGTCGATGTTGACGTGCGATGCCCGCGCGTACTTGTTCGCGTTGGTCAGGGCCTCCTGCGCGATCCGGTAGAGGGCTGTCTCGATCGGCGCCGGCAGGCGATCTCGCACGCCGTCGACCTGCACCGAGACCTCGGCTCCCGAGGGCTGCTTTGCGAGGGTGCGCAGCGCCGGCACCAGCCCCAGATCGTCCAGCACCGACGGGCGCAGGTCCTGCGACATCCGGTGCACCTCTTCCAGTGTCTCCTCAAGGGTCCGCTTGACGGCCTCGAGCTGCTCGCGGGCCCTGCCGTCGCTGGTGCGTTCCAGCAGTAGATCGAGACTGATGATCTCGTGGGTCAGGGCCTGGCCGGTCTGATCGTGCAGCTCGCGCGCCACGCGCTGCCGCTCCCGCTCCTGCGCCTGCAGGACGCGTTGTGCGCTCAGGTGGCGTTCGTGCTCCAGCCGATCGAGCATCGAGTTGAAGACGTTCGCGATCCGCCGCAGGTCGGGGTCGGAGAAGTTTGCGTGGACCCGCGGTTCCTCGAGGCCGGGCTGCACGGCACTCATGGTGGACTCCAGCTCCCGCATCGGCTTGAATGCCAGTCGCAGGATCAGGAAGTTCGCCACCAGGATCGCGGCCAGCCCGATCGCGAGGAGAGCGAGCAAGAAGGGCAGCCGCGTCCGTCCGGAGAAATTCAGCGTGATCAGCGGACCACTGACGGCACCGACGGCGATGATCGCGCTGTTTGCCACCACGACCTTCTGAAAGGTCGTGAGGTTCCGGTGCCACCACCGAGGGTCCAACTTAGGTCTCACAGCTCATTCTAGGCACCGCTTCCAGGCTGATTTCGGGCGGGATTTGCAATCAGTTGATGCCGTGGCGCATTCAGGTCTTCACCCGATACCCGGCGCCGTTATGTGGGCTGCGGACTGGGTAAAGATAGAAGTGTTTCGATACTCCCTCCCCTCTTAGCGGGCCGCTTCCCCAGCGGCCCGCATTTTTTTGAGTCGAAACCCCGGCCGGTTCGGTTCCTTGGACAATAGAGCCATGCCGTCGGAAAGCTTCGACTACGAAGCAGTTACGCGCGTCACCGCCGGGGCCATCGGGGAGCCGGGTAAGCGCGAGTTTTTTCTGCAGCTCCGCGCCGCCGGCGAGCTGGTCAGCCTCGCCCTCGAGAAGGACCAGCTTCGGGCCCTGACCGAGCGGCTGCAGGAAGTCTTCTCCCGGGTGCCAGTGCCACCCGCCGGGCGTCTCCCCGACATGGCGCTCGAGCAGCCAATCACTCCCATCTGGCGCGTTGGCTTCATGACCCTGACCTACAGCCAGGATGAGAAGGCGTTCGAGGTCTCCCTCGTCGAGCTGGTCGATGAGGGAGATGAGCCTGCCACCGGCCATTTCCAGGCAAGCCTCGCCCAGATGCAGGCACTCGCCGCCCATTCGGCCACGGTCATCACCGCAGGCCGCCCACCCTGTCCCATGTGCGGCGGCCCGATCGACCACGATGGCGGCGTCTGTCCGCGACTCAACGGTCATCATTAGGCATGGCGCGAGCCCTGCAGTCCCTGGATGGCGAGGCACAGGAGCGGCTCCTGCGCGAGGGCCGCATCAAGGCGCGCGGGCTGATGCCCGACTGCTCCAACTACACGTACCTGGCGCACGTCCGGGGCGACGCGGGCACCGAAACCCTCGCCGTCTACAAGCCGGCGCCCGGCGAAACACCGCTCGATGATTTCCCCGACGGCACGCTCGGGAAGCGCGAGGTGGCCGCGTACCTCGTCAGCAACGCGCTCAACTGGCAGGTCGTCCCATTCACCGTCTATCGCGACGACGCGCCCTTGGGGCCCGGCTCTCTGCAGCAGTTCATCGTCGCGGACCCCCGCGAGCATTACTTCTCGCTGATGCCCGCACGCGCCGCGGACTTTAGGACATTCGCGGCGTTCGACGTGATCGTCAACAACGCGGATCGCAAGAGCGGCCACTGCCTGCTCGACGGCGACGGGCATATCTGGGGCGTCGACAACGGCCTCACCTTTCATTCGCTGCCCAAACTGCGGACCGTGATCTGGGAGTTCGCCGGCGAGGAGGTGTCGGAAAATCTCCGCGAGGATGCCCGGAGGTTGGCGGCCGAGCTGGCCGGCGGCGGGGGTTGGGTGCACACACTGCAGCAACTGATCTCGGGGGCTGAGCTGCGCGCGCTCGCCCAGCGCGCACGCCGCTTCGCCGATGAGGGGCGCTACCCCGAGCCCAGCTCGCGCTGGGCGTACCCCTGGCCGCTGATCTGAGCTTACTGCGGCCCACGAACACCGTCTAACCAGGATGTGTGGTGCTCTTCGTTACATATGGCGTGACGCTGGCCAAGATTCGGAGGTTCCTGCTCGATGGCGGCCGCCAGCTCCTGGTTGGTTTCGGGATTGGCTCGGCCACGGTGTTGCTCGCCCTGCTTCTGTGGCCGCATTCCGGCGTCGCAGGGACCCTGTCCAGGCACGTCTGCACGCCCGGCCAGGGTGCCGGTGGGTACCACTGCTCCATTCAGCGGACCAAGGCATCAATTACGGCGGCCGCTTCTTCGGCGGGTCACCCGTACAACTGGGTGCCTCCGACCTGGAGCGCCAAATCGGATGACGGCGGCCATTACCGGCTCGACCTGGCTCCTGGTGGCTACACTCTGACGGCTCAAACAGACGATGGCTATCAGGCCCAGGCGACCTTCGCTGTAATGGCGACCAGCGTCAGTCATCTCGATCTCCTGCTGGAGCGGATCTACCAAAACATCTCAGGCGGAATTTGCCTGGCGTCTACGGACAGCATCGCCACACCCAGCGGCCCGATTCCAGTAGCTCAACTACACGTGGGGATGATGGTATGGACGCTCGACGCGGCAGGCCAGCGCCTAGCCGCCCCTGTTTTGGAGACAAACCATCGGCCAACGCCGACCGGATTCCACATCCTTCGTCTCACACTGGCTGACGGCCGAGTCGTGGAAGCCTCGGCAGGACACCCAACGGTGGGTGGTCGACGAGTCGGTGAGTTGCGAGCCGGCGAAAGCCTCGACGGCAGCCGGCTCATCCGTATCGAGTCAATTCCATACGCCGGAGACACATGGGATCTCCTACCGGCAGGACCGACCGGAACCTACTGGGCGAACGGTATTGCACTCGGAAGCACGTTGCGTCTGCCCTGACCTCCGGGCCCGGCTATCTATATTGAGTTGCGTGTCGTGACCCTCGCCTCCGGAACGGCGATTCGCGGTTCCGGAGGCTCGGCAGGGAGATCCTCGTCAAGCCGCCGGAGCCAAGCGGGCGCCGACGGCGGCAGGTCGCCCGTCGACGACTGACGGTCGTCGCGATCGGGCGGTTCCGCCTCGGGCGTGAGCATCCGCCACAGAATCACGAAGGTCCCGGTGATGAGCGCGAACTTCGCCGTTCCAAACAGCAGCAGGCCGGCGATCTGCTGGTCCTCGATCGAGGGATAGCCGTGATAGAAGAGGTGGTGGGAGAGCGCCAGTGTGATGCCGGGGATCGTCGGCGGGACGCCGGCGACCATCAGGTATCCGATCTTGGCGATCGCGGTCAGCCCCCCGGGTCGCACGATCGGCCACCAGAAGAGGAAGGCACCCATCAGGAAGACCGCCTGGAGCATCTCGGCGAACCGCACGTCCCTGGTGGCGAGGTCGACGACGCCCGGCACCTGCGACCCGAAGAGCACCAGGTTGAGAGCCAGGATCCCGACGATCGGTTGTCGCCAGGACGTGGCTCGGACCGGAAAGAGCGGACTCACGCCGTAGGCGAGCAGGGGCACCACGATCGCCAGCACCAGCATCTCCTCGAGCATGTGGAGGCTCAGCCGCTGATCGGTGAGGTGGTTGACTGGAGAGAGGAGGGCAGCGACCGACAGCAGCGAACCGGCGATGAGGGCTGCGCGATGACGCCGCGCCATGGCCTCTATTTTGGCGCAGCGGCCTGGGTCTGGGCGTAACGCGCGTAAACCGCGTCCACGAATTCGACGAAACGATCGGCGAGCGGCGCGCTGTCGAGCGCGAGCAGGTTCTCCGCGTTGTCCTCACCGGCATGCGACAGGTTGTAGCTGCCGGTGAGAACGGTGTTGTCCACGACGGTGATCTTCGCGTGCATGAAGTCGTGGACGCTCGTCGGCGAGTAGGGCGTGGTGACCTTCGAAGCGAAGGGAAGCGTCGTGCTCACCATCTGGAAAGCCGGCCCCTTCCAGGTCGCGTGAGGATCGACCCGCCACTGGCCGAGCACTTCGGCCATCTGCGTGCGGTCATACACACCCTTGAACTCGGGGTGCTGGTTGTGGGTGAGGTCGCCGAGCGTTCCCAGCACCACGCCCGCGGTGATCACCGGCGAGCACACGCGAATGCGGCGCCGGGCGTGCGCGATCCGGTCGGCGATCAGATGCGCCATCTGCCGTCCGCGACCGGGCGCGAAGAGGAGGTGGGCCTTGACGGGACTGTCCTGGTAGGCGACGGGGACGCCGCTCAGGTCATACTTCCCGCTGCCTTCCACCCGAGACGATGCCCACAGCTCGCCAAAGTTCTTCGTGTACTCGGCGGCCAGTTCCGCGGACGGGATCTTGATGATGACGTTCTCCTCGCGCGTCCAGGAATCGTTGGTCCAGTTCGTCGAGCCCGTCCAGACCGTCGCCGCATCGGTCGCGACGTCGCGCACGATGTACTTGTGGTGCATCAGGTCGGGAATGCCTGAGACAGGTTTGGCAGCCACGCCCAGGCTGGCGATGAACGCCGTGTCCGCCTGCGATGGCGGCGGCACCGGGATCGGGTTGGGGAAGTCGACGTTGTACAGCAGCCGAATCGCCACGCCACGGCCGCGGGCGCTCTGGCACGCGGCCCGCACCTGCTCGGCTGCACCGTCCCTCAGATTCAAGTCGTAGATCGCGATATCGAGAGTGCGCTGGGCGGCACCGATGAAATCGGCCAGCTCTCCCGCGACCTGTTCGGCCGGCTGCCCGCCGTCCTGGAGGAACGTCACCTCGAGCGAGGGCGTCACTGGGCGTCGCTCTTCTTCGGTTTCGCCGGCTCCTTCGGCTGGGCCTCCAGCACCTTCCGCTGGTAGTACTGCTGCACGATGTCGGCGGCGTGCTGGATGTCGTCGGTGACGACCATCAGTTCGAGGTCCTCGGGCGAGATCTTGCCCTCCGCCAGCACCCGATCGCGAATCCACTGTTGCAACCCCGCCCAGTAGGCGGAGCCGAACATGATCACCGGGAAGTGCACGATCTTTCCCGTTTGAATCAGCGTCAAGGCCTCGAACAGCTCATCCATGGTGCCGAAGCCGCCCGGGAAGATGACGAAAGCCTCGGCGTACTTGACGAACATCGTCTTGCGCACGAAGAAGTAGTGGAATTCGATGCCGAGGTTGACGTACTCGTTGAGGCCCTGCTCGAACGGCAATTCGATGTTCAATCCGACCGAGAGACCGCGACCTTCACGAGCGCCCATGTTGGCCGCTTCCATCGTGCCCGGCCCGCCTCCGGTGATGATGCCGAAACCCCGGCGGGCGAGCTCGGCCGCGAGTGCCCGCGC
>Ga0209648_10004075_pt1 | contig 12367 bp, 10 predicted proteins | sample GraSoi2013_115cm_FD_185830 | JGI IMG/M metagenome (GOLD analysis project Ga0209648, IMG submission 185830) | Grasslands soil microbial communities from the Angelo Coastal Reserve, California, USA - Sample 9_17_2013_115cm (SPAdes) (version 2) | ecosystem: Environmental > Terrestrial > Soil >...
AGGAGGATGCAAGAAAATGTGGAACTCCCTGCGAGTCGCGCGCAGCACCGAGTTCGCGAGCCCCAATCCGATCGTGGTCCACCACGCCCGTTTCGGATAGCTCATGACGAGCAGCTCGCGTGTGCGATCCGCTGCCGCGCCCGCAAGGCTCGGCATGTCGTGATAGCAGCAAATGACGCGGTTCATGATCACGATGTCAGCCGGCTCCAGCTCGACGGAGGCATCGACAAAATCCATCACCTTTCGATCAACGCGATCCTGCAAGCCGGCTTCCTTCAAGAGTTCCCCCGCAACTTGCTCGTACGTTGGCGTCAGCTCGACGCTCGTCGCTCGAGATGCCCCCGCTTTCAGCAGCTCGATCTGTATGGCGCCGATGCCTCCACCGACCTCGAGCACTGTCCGGTTCTCGACGCCTTGTCGCTTGACAAACTCGACGATCCGTCGCGACGTCGAATCGAGACCCTTGCGCCGATAGCGCTTCGCTTCACTGAGCGCGGCCCGCTCGCTGAACACCCACCGGTAGCCCTTCGGCGAACAGCAGTCGCTCACCAGTCGATTATCCCCGCCACCCATCGCATGACGTTACGCACGTTTGGCGCAAAACGCGCGAAATCCCGCTCGCGCAAACGCCCGTCTTGATCAAACGCGCGGAATTGCACCTAACCATTTCTCAGCCGCCTCACATGCGGCGCTCAGGGCGGTCCCAGCAACCGGCGCGACGCTCTCCACATGGACGTGCCTTGAGTCGTGCTCCGGCGTGTCAGCGTTCTGCTCACCGTTGTAATCGTCGCCTTGGGTACATCGCCCTTGCTGGCCTCTGCACGCGCCAGCCGTCAAGGAGCTCCATCGGTGACCACAGCGGCGAGCAAATCACGAACCGCTAGCGATTCCACGATCGTGCCGATCGCGACGGTGGCCGTGACCGCGCCGCGCGACGCCGCCTCGCTCCTTGTGGGTCTGCAACAGCTGGTGGCGGGAAGCGGTGGCGCAGTCGGTGTCACGGTCGTTGAGCTCGGCGGGACGGACCAGCTTGCGTGGTCAGTTGATGGGGACGCAGTCTTCACCGCCGCCAGCACCTACAAGCTCGTCGCTCTGATGATGGAGGCGCAGAACATCGCGGCGGGCACGACCGACCCCAACGGACTGGTTTGCTACATCCCATCGGATTACGAAGAGGGTTGGTTTGACGATTACTCGCCGGGCGCATGTTTCACGCGCAACGAGCTCGCTTCGAGGGCTGCGAAGGAGTCTGACAACACCGCGGGCCACATGCTGGTTCGTGATGTCGGCGGCGCCTCCGCTCTCAACACATGGGCCGCGGCCGAAGGCGCGACAAACTCCGCATTCTTCGAAGGCAACACGACAACCGCGACCGACCTGGCCACGCTTTGGGTCGCGGAGGCGAGTGGGGAGCTCGGCGGCGCTATCGCTCAAGCGTGGCTCTATCCACTATTGACCGACACGACCACCGAAGCGGGGGTGCCGGCCGGGACTCCGACTGACATGACCGTCGTCCACAAGACCGGAGCCCTCGATGCCGTGGAGAACGACGCGGCCCTGGTGGCGTCAGGGCCAGACGGTGACTACGTGATCGTGGTGATGACCGACGGGCTCGGTGGCGCGGCCGGGTGGCAGCTCATCGCCGGCATCTCGGCCGCTGTCTGGCTAACGGAGTCGTCCCGACCGCAATAATCGCTAGCAGACCACCGCGACGACCTTGCCCGTGCCTGCGTGGCCGGGGTTCGGCGCGTAGCCGGCATTGGTCCGGATGACGACGATGTGTATCGAATCGCCTGAGATCGTCGCTCCGGACTTGTTCACCGAGTCTGTGACGACCACGCCCATGAATGCCGGCAGCGGCCCTGACGGCGGCGGGGTTGAGTTACCCGGGTCGGCGGACCAATTGAGACCACAGGCAGGAGCTCGCGGGTTGTCTGCGAAGCCCTTGAAGCTCTTGGAGGCGTCTCGGCCATTCAACGAATTGTCCTTGGCCCACTGGGCGCTCCAGAAAGTGGCCGAGCTGCCGACCGAGGCATTCTGCTTGCCGATGACGAAGCTCCCTCCGCCAGGCGCGAACGAGAAGCCGATCGCGGTGCAGGACGCGGTCGCCGTTTTGCCGCCCACGTCTTTGATGGCGGTAATGATCGTGAACATCCCGGTCGATGCGTATATGTGCGAGCCACTGACCGCATAGGTGCCACCACTGACGACGGTGATCGTCCCGGCGCTGCTGGTTCCGTCGCCCCAACTGATGGTTGCCGAGAAGTCCGACACGGTCCCCGAGGGGCTGGCGGCGTCGACAAACGTCGCGCTCATGCCGCTGTACGAGCGCGAGAACGTCGTCGAGCAAGCCGCGCTTGCGGCGAGGGCGGCGTCCGCCACGGTGGCCGTGGACTGCGCCGCGGCCGAGTTCGATGCATTGTCGGCGTCGGTGATCGTCACCGTCACCTGGTCAGAGCCCTCCTCGGAGTAGGTGTGGCTGGCGGAAACGGAGAAGGAACCGCCACTGCCGGTCACTGTGCCGGTCGAGGTGCTGCCATCACCCCAGTTGATGGTCGCCGAGTAGTCGGCCGCGGTGGCATTGGTGTCTGTATCGGTGAACGTCGCCACCGTGCCTGTGAACGGCTTGCCTTCAGTCGACGAAACATTCGTCGCGGTGGCAGCGATCGCCTGGTCGGAAATCGTGAGGTTGATGCAGAAGTTGCAGCCGCTGAAGTTGTTCGTGGTCGTGTTCTTGCGCTCGCAGAACGCACCGGCGTCAGACCATCGCAGCAAGTAGGGATTGGTACCGGAAACGATCACGTGGTCGATCGGAGTGCCGTCAGAGTAATAGGTGATGCCGCAATGGTTGTCGGTCAAATAGACGCGAAGCGTCTGCGCCGTGGCGAAAGGCCCGATCGTCACGTTCGGACCGGTGCCCGAGCCGCAGCCGCCGGGAAATGTGAACTGATTCTGGTTCGCGCCGCCGTTGAGCTGATAGCCCCAGGTGAGGCTGTTGCAGGCTCCGAAAAGGACGCTTGTGAAACTCGCGGTCGATCCGATCGGGATGACGAAGCCCCCTGGAGGGCTACCTATGGCCAAGGCGTTGACGCCTGGCGCCAGTGCCGCCACCACCGCGACAAACACCGCCAGGATCGTTGATGAACTGAAACGCCGCACGGCCACCCCTCCTCGGCTAACCCATGGGACGGAATCGATCAGCCTGGTTTCTTGACGCGCGCCACCTCGTGCTGGCACCAGGCATAGAGCGCGTCATATAACGGGCTCTCCAGATCGATCTTGCGATGGTCGTCCTCGCCATGGACCATGGCAAAGCCGTGGGCAATCGCCTTGAGCCCAGCAGCCTCCGGCGTGATGCCAACATCGGCCGAGACGTCCGCTCCGTGCACGATCAAAGCGAGCCGCTCGAGCGCAGGGTCCTTCAGTCCGAACTTGAGCAAGATCGACTCAAAGCTGCAGCGGCCGTCGACGTGGCCCAGCTCGACGCCGCCCACGTCATAGGGATGCGCGCCCTCTCGTTCGGCGACGGCCAGCACCTCAGCCGCGGGCACGTACAGGAACTCGGCGTCTGGATCGATGAAGCGTTTGATCAACCAGGGGCAGGCGATTCGGTCGACGCTGGCGTTTTTGCGGGTCACCCACTTCATCTGGCTATTTTCGTTTACCTCTTGTCGTCGAAATGTCGTCACCCTAGAATCTCCGCCCAGTGGCGGTCGTGCTCGCGGTCATGCCCCTGGCGATCGAAGTGGCCTTCGTGCTCCTCTCGGTCGCCATGCTTGCTGACTGGCTCGGCCATCGGGAGCGCCGGCGGGGCGCCTTCGTGCTCCTCTCGGTCGCCATGCTTGCTGACTGGCTCGGCCATCGGGAGCGCCGGCGGGGCTATCTCGCACTCGCTTTCGGGTCTCTCACCTTACTTGTTCTTCTGGCCCCCAGCCTGTCGCAAGACGGTACGTACGGGCCCTTGCTCACCGACGTCGGAGTCCTGCTGTTCCTGTTCTCAGGTTGGGCCCTGCTCATGTTCCGCGACTCCTTCATGCCCCTCGGGTCGAGGACGCGTGCGTGGGTGGCGGTGGTGCTCGTATTGGTCGCGGCGTTGGCGGTTGTGGCCCAGCTTCCGGCTGATGTAACGCAGCCCCGCGGCCCGCTTCAAACCATCGCTCTCGCTGCGATCCTGACCACGTGGGGTCTGTGCGTCGCCGAGCCGATCGTCACCTTCTGGTCCGCCTCCCGCGGCCGGCCTGCGGTCGAGGGGGCGCGCATGCGAGCCCTCAGTCTCGGCTACGCAGGCATCGTCGTCGTGATCATGTTCGGGACGATCGGCGGCGCACTCGTTCAAAACGATCAGGCGCAGCTGACACTCGACCTCGTCGCCCTTGCCATCGTGCCGATGCTGTTTTTCAGCTTCTACCCGCCGACGTGGTTGCGCCGCATGTGGAGTCAACCGGAGGAAGAGGAGCTTCGTCAGGGGCTGCACAGCCTGCTCGCCTTCAGCCCGGACCGCGCCACGCAGGCGCAGCGCGCACTGGAATGGGGCACCCGCCTTGTGGGCGGCGCGGGCGCCCTCATCGTCGATTCCGACGCGTCCATCCTGGCCTCGCGGGGGCTCAGCGAGACCCGCGCAAAGGAGGTCGCCGCCGCGGCGGCCGCCAACGCAACAGGCGGCGAAGTTCGCTCTCCCCGGCGCGGGCCGACGACCCTCGTCATCCCGCTCGACTTCCAGCAGGGCCCCGGCGCCATGGTGATCGTGGCCGGTCCTTTCACTCCCCTCTTTGGCGATGACGAGGTCACACGCCTTCGCCAGTACGCGAGCAGCATCGCGGCGGCTCTCGATCGCGTGACTTTGACCGCGCGCATCCACGATCTCGAGAAGGCCAAGACCGAGTTCATGAACATCGCTTCTCACGAGCTGCGCGGACCGATGACCGTGATCAAGGGCTACCTGACGATGCTGGAAGGCGGCTCACTTGGCACATTGGCGCCCAAAGCCATGTCGGTGATTCCGTTGCTCATCGTGAAAGCAGACGAGGTGAACTCGATGATCGAGCAGATGCTGGAAGCGGCCCGGCTCGAAGAAGGACGCCTCGGCCTTCGCCAGGAGCCAGGCGACATCGTCGAGCTGACGGAGCTTGCGATCGAAAGCATGCGGCCGATGCTGGCCGATCGTCAGCTGGAGGTCGACCTACCCAAAGTTCCGATCAACGCAGAGGTCGACGCCGAGCGATTCCAGATCGTGGTGAGGAACTTGATCAGCAACGCGATCAAGTACTCGGCGGCGGAAACGCCGATAACCGTCGTCGTCGACCGCAACGGCACGACGGCAAAGGTCGTCGTCATCGACCAGGGGATAGGGATCGCACCATCCGACCACGAGAAGCTGTTCACGAAGTTCGGCCGCATCGAGCACGAATCGACTATGCATGTCGCCGGAACAGGGCTTGGCCTATGGCTGTCGCGCGAGATCGCACGCATGCATGAGGGAGACCTCACTGTCGACTCGACCGAGGGCAAAGGCAGCACGTTCACCTTCGAGGTTCCGATAATCGATTGAGTTGGACTCCCCTCTACGCACGCGTTTCGTTCCAAACAAGGCTCTTGATCTCAGGCTGACCCTCGCGCCGATCGGTCAGGGCGCATGGCTCAGGGTGCGAGACGGCGAGGCGTGGCGCGCGACGCTCACCCCCGAAGGCCCCGCCACCGTCCATCTGCAGCATGCGAACGGCGCGGTCGAGGTCGAGTCGTGGGGACCTGGCGCGGCGTGGGCCGCGGCGCGAGCCGCCGCACTGTGCGGGGAGGAGGATGACGACGCGGGCTTTGCACCGGCCCATCCTCTCCTGGCCGAAATTCGCCGGCACCATCCCGGGCTGCGGATACCCAAGACGCAGGCTGTCTTCGAGGCCCTTGTGCCTGTGGTTCTCGCGCAGAAGGTGACCAGCGTGGAGGCCCTCGTGCCTGTGGTTCTCGCGCAGAAGGTGACCAGCGTGGAGGCTCACCATTCCTACCAGGCGCTCGTGCATGCCCTCGGCCAACCCGCGCCCGGGCCGCCAGGCCTGACCGTTCCACCATCGGCCGCAGTCCTCGCGCGTACGCCGTACTGGACGTTTCACGGGTTCGGCGTGGAGCGGCGCCGGGCTGAGGTCATCATCCGAGCCGCTCACAGCGCGACCCGCCTCGAGGAGACGGTGTCGATGGACCTTCATAACGCCCGACGCCGATTGGAGGCGTTTCCGGGCGTCGGATCGTGGACCGCGGCCAAGGTCGCACTGGTTGCCCTCGGCGACCCCGACGCCGTTCCGCTTCGCGACTACCACCTTCCGCACGCAGTCGCTTACGCGCTCGAGGGTGTCCCCCGATCAACCGACGAGCGGATGCTGCAGCTGCTCGAACCGTACCCGGGACACCGGGCGCGAGTCATACGCCTCATCGGCGTCGCCGGCATCACCCCGCCGCGCTACGGCCCAAAGATGCCGCTGCGAAACATCGCCGGAGACTGACTCAGCCGTCGAGCTTTTCGAGCTCCTCCTCGACCAGCGTCACGAGCTCATGCATACCGTCGCTGTCGAATATCAATCGTGCGCCGGCTGCCTTGAACAGCTCGGGCAGTGGCCGTGTCGCACCCAACGCCAGCGCGGCTCTGTACTGACTGATGGCTGCTTTCGGATCGCGGAGGCTGTTGCGCCACACCTGCAGCGCGCCCAGCTGGGCGATGCCGTACTCGATGTAATAGAACGGGCTCGCGAAGAAATGCGGCTGTTGGTACCAGCGGGCGATGCGCTCGCTGTCGAGGCCGGTCCAATCGACCGACTTACCTTCAAAGCGGCGGCGGAGGTCGAGCCACTTTCGGTCTCTCGCGTTCACATCGCGACCGGCCTCATCGAGGTAGATCCAGTGCTGAAAGGCGTCGACGGCCGCACAGTGCGGAAAGAAAAAGATGATGCCCTCGAGCAAATCGGTCCGCGATCGCGTCGCGTCGTCCTCTGAGTAGTAACCGCCGCTCTCCTTTCCGATGTACGGCGAAGCGAGCAGCTCCATCGACATCGAAGCAACCTCCGCCATCTCTGAGCCGGGATGACGCTGGAACAGGAGTGGAAGCCGTGAGGCCTCGATGGCGTGGAACGCATGGCCGGACTCGTGTAGCAGCGTGCGCAGGTCTTCATCCACGCCCACGGCGTTCATGAAGATGAGCGGCAGCTTTCTGAAGGCGAGAGTTTGGCTGTAGCCGCCAGGAGCTTTGCCCTTGCGATTGTCGAGGTCGAGCAGGGCGTTGTCGTCCATCGCCTGGTAGTAGCCGCGAAAGTCGGGGTCGACGTGGGCGAAGACAGGCCCGCCGCGCTCGATGAATCCGCGTATGTCGTCGAAAGGTTTGAGCGGGGGCCGGCCCAAGGGATCGGCCGTCATGTCCCACGGACGCAATGCGTCGAGACCCATTCGCCGGCGCCGCCGATCGTTGATCCGCTCGATGGCCGGAAGGACGGCCTCTTCGACGGCGACATGGAAACGCATGCAGTCCTCAGGCGTGTAGTCGAAGCGGTTCTTCTCGCGGTGCGCGAAGTCGCGATAGTTTGCGAAGCCTGAATTCTTGGCCACCTTCTGCCGCAGGTCGTACATGCGATCGAAGATGCGGGCCAGGACGTCGTGCTGCTCGATGTACGGCTGCGCCCGCAGCATGAACGCGCGCTCCCGCTCGTCTCGGTCGAGTGAATGGAGAAATGGCAGTAGCTGGGCCGGCGTTTTTTCTTCACCGTCCCACTGGACGGTCATGGCCCCATTGATCTTGTTCCACTGCGTCCCCAGCTCTGAGAGCTCGGCAAACAGGGGCACGTTCGCCTCGTCGAAGATCTCCATCTGATTGCGAAACCGCTGGAGCATCGTCTCGATGCCCGGACGTATGTAGTCGAGCTCGACCAATCTTTTCTGCAGTCGCACCCTCTGTTCTTGGGCTCGGGGCGAGATCTGGGTTCCGAAGCGGAGCTGGGCGGCTTCTCGATCCGGGTCGGAGGTGTCGCACGTGTAAGCGAAGTTGGCCAGGGCCGCAGCCTCAGAGAGCAGCGACTCGAATCGGGACCAATCGGCCAGCCACATCTCGACGTTCGAGGTGTCGAGGGGTCGCGACGCGAGATCCTCGTAGTACGGCAGGACCTCCTGCCACGACGCGTCTTCCGGGGACTCCGGAAGCACAGTCGCCGCCATAACACACCCTCCGTAGCCGTTAAGCGCTTGCTTGTATGAGCAGGCGCCGCAGACTCATCCTACATAGACGATGGCGTCTAAATCCTCATCGCCGATGCGGCTGCCCACGGCCGTACGGGCCGCTGCTCTTGTGGCGACCGGTGGTGCGCGCCTTCAGAAGGAGCTTGCCTGGATGAGCTGGGCCGGTACGGTCTGGCGCCTCGAAGGCCAGTCCGGGGTCGTCTACGTCAAGCGAGCCGGCGACCTGCAGGACGAGCACGACCGGACAGTCTGGATGGCGGGCCGGCTTCCGGCTCCAGAGGTCTTGGGCCTGTTCCACGCCTTCGGTGACGATTGGCTGCTGACGCGGGCGATGCCGGGGGTGCCGCTCCACGACCCGTCCCTGGGCTGGGAACCTTCAGTCGTCGCGCGCCGGTTGGGCGAGATCCTTCGCGACATTCACGCGGTCGACGCCAGCGGCTGCACGTTCGGCCGGCGCGGCAAGGGCCACGTGCTCATCCACGGCGATTACTGCCTGCCCAACGTCCTGGTCGAGGACGGTCGCCTCAGCGGCCTCATCGACCTCGGTGGCGCTGGGCTGGGCGACCCACAGGACGACCTGGCCGCCGGAGTGTGGACCTTGCAGTACAACTACGGTGCGGGCCACGCTCGAGAGTTCCTCGATGCATATGGCTGGCCGCCGATGAGTGACAAATCGATCGAGCGGCTTCGCCGTCGCTACGGCCGCTAGGTCGATTTGACCGGCAACACCGTGTCTACAACTCGCCAGCAGTACCAGGCTGCGATGGTGCGGTAGGGCCGGAACCTTTCGCCCTCGGCCTGGAGGGCGCGAGGCTTGATCGTTTCCTTGAGCCGGTGCGCGGTTGACCAGCCCTTGCGCACTCCGTAGTCCTCCACCGGCCACACGTCGAGCCGGCGCAGTTGGAACATCAGGAACATCTGGGCGGTCCACGGGCCGATGCCGCGGACCTGCACCAGGCGGGCGATCAGGTCGTCGTCTGAGAGCGAGTCGACGTCTGCGAGAGGGACCGTTCCGTCCTCGACCTTTCGCGCCAGGTCGGTGACGGCGGCCGCCTTGGAGCCGCTCAAGCCGGCCGTTCGCATCGCCCCGTCAGGCAGAGCCAAGACGCCAGCCGGCGAGAGGCCGTCAGCGAACAGCTTGAGGAAACGGCCATGGATCGCGGTGGCTGCGGCACCCGCCAGCTGCTGATACATGATCGAGCGCACGAGCGCGGCGAACCGGTCCTCCGACGGCCCCCGCAGCGTCACGGGTCCGACCGCTTTGATCAGGCGAGCCATGGCCGGGTCGCGCCTCGCGACGAGCCTGGTTCCCCTCGCCAGCTCAGCCGCCGTCGGGCGGGCATCTGCGATTGTCAAGAAGTGCGCCCTGCGCGCGCCCGGCGTGTCAGGCGAACTCGGACATGAACTGGGCGAACTGGTCTTTGGTGAGACGCAGCTCGTCCTCGCCCAGCTCCACCAGCGGACGGTCTGGAATGTGCTCCGTGGTGGCGAAGTCGTCCATTGTCGTGTCGAGGTATAGCAGGCCTGTGACGAGGTGGCCGGCCGCGCGGCCCTCCTCGATGACCTTCATCGCCGCGCGGCGGTCGGTCGGGTCGTGATCCTCTCCCAGCTTCTTGAGCACGATGTGCGATCCATCGTGCAGCTCGACGTCCCGGACTGTGCCCGGCTCGTAGTCGACGTGGACCTCTTCGAAGAACGGGATGAAAGAGACATCCGCGATCGACTCCTCGTGGTCCTTCACCCAGCTGTAGCTCTTGGTTGAGCCGTCGTGATCGTTGAAGGTGACGCAGGGCGAGATGATGTCGAGGACGGCTGTGCCGCGATGGGCGATGGCCGCCTTGATCAGCGGCACCACCTGCTTGCCGTCGCCGCTGAACGAGCGGGCGACGAACGAGCAGCCGAGGGTGAGCGCCACGGCGCATGGGTCGATGGGCTGGAACGTGTTCACAGCGCCCTTCTTCTGGACCGAACCGAGATCGGCGGTGGCCGAGAACTGGCCCTTCGTGAGGCCATAGGTTCCGTTGTCTTCGATGATGTAAGTGCAGTCGATGTTGCGCCGGATCATGTGCATGAACTGGCCGAGGCCGATCGATGCCGTGTCGCCATCGCCGGACACGCCGAGCATGATCAGCTGCCGGTTGGCGAGCTGGGCCCCAGTCGTCAGCGCGGGCATGCGACCGTGAACACCGTTGAAGCCGTGGGCGGTCTCGACGAAGTAGGCCGGTGTCTTGGACGAGCAGCCGATGCCCGACATCTTGGCGAGGCGATGCGGCTCGACCCCGAGCTCGTAGAGCGCTTTGATCATGTGGTTGGTGATCGAGTTGTGCCCGCACCCTGCACACAGGGTCGTGGCCGCGCCCTTATAGGCATCGCGAGGCAAGCCGACGCGATTCATAGTGGCGCTCATGCCGGCACGGCCTCCGATTCGAGAAGTGGTTCGATGATCGCGTCGGCCGGGATGGGCTGCCCGTCGTAGTGACGGATCGAGCGGAGCCGGCCGACCAGTGCCGGCGGGAGCGCCAGCCGGATGAGGTCGTACACCTGCCCGTCGCGGTTCTGCTCGACGACATACACGCGGTCGTGCCGCGACACGAACTCTTCCACCTGCTTCGACAGCGGCAGCGCGCGCACTCGGAGGTAATCGACGGGGCGGCGCCCTGCCGCCAGCGCCTGGCGGGCTTCGACGACCGCGGCGTGCGTCGAGCCGAAGGCGATGAGCCCGATCGGGGACCTGGAGGTCTCGTCGATCACGGGCGCGGGCAGCGTGGCGCGCGCGGTTTCGAGCTTGCGAAGCAGCCGGTCCATGTTGGCCGCGTAAGCCTCGGCGCTCTCCGTGTAGCGCGCGTGCTCGTCGTGGCCGGAGCCGCGCGTGAAGTAGCCGGCGGCGGGATGGTCAGTGCCCGGAAGCGTCCGGTAGGGCACTCCGTCACCGTCGGCGTCGCGATACCTTGCCCATTCGCCTGCCAGACGCTCGAGGTCCGCCTTCGTCAAAACCTTGCCGCGGTCGAATGGCTTCTCCGGGTACTTGAACTCTGGCGTCATCCACAGGTTCATGCCGAGGTCGAGGTCGGAGAGTACGAACACCGGCGTCTGGAATCGGTCCGCGTAATCGAACGCGTCACGCGCAAACTCGTAGCACTCCTCCACCGTGCCCGGCAGCAGCACGAGGTGCTTGGTGTCGCCGTGCGACAGCGTGTACGCGAAACCGATGTCGGCCTGCGACGTGCGTGTGGGCAGGCCGGTGGACGGCCCGATGCGCTGGATGTCGAAGATCACGACCGGCACCTCGGCGTAGTAGCCGAGGCCGGCGAACTCCGCCATCAGCGAGATGCCGGGCCCTGACGTCGAAGTCAGCGGCGACGGTCACGCCGCCCATGAGTGCGCCCAGCGCGGCAGCCTGGTTGCCTTCGACCAGCACCTTCCCGTCGACGACGCCCGTCATCGGCTCGAGCCGGTACGGGTCCTGTTTCGAGAAGGTGTCCTGCCAGTAGTCGAATCCCACCTTGATGGCGTCGAGGTTGACCTGGACCGCCTTCGGCTTGGAGAGAAACTGGCGCCTGACCGCGTGGTCGAGGGCTTCCCATGGGATGCCGAGCAGGCCGGCGACGACGCCGACATAGATCATGTTCGCCAGCTGCTTGCGGAGGGTGTCGTTCTGGATCTTCGACTTCGCCAACTTCGAGAATGGCACCGGGTAGTACGTCACGTCGGTGCGAGCGTCCGCTGTTGAGAAGGCTTCCTCGTGCACCACGACGCCTCCCGGCCGCACGGTGCGCAGGTCCTGGTGCCAGGTGGCGACGTTGAACGCGATCAGGATGTCGACCTGGTCTCGCCGCGCCATGTGCCCCTGCGGCGTGACCCGAAGCTGGTACCAGGTCGGCAGGCCCTCGATGTTGGAGGGAAAGACGTTCTTGGGGGCGACCGGGATCCCCATGTGGAAGATCGCCCGGGTAAGGATCAGGTTGGCCGTCTGGCTCCCCGAGCCATTGACCGTAGCTGCCTGGATTGTGAGGTCGTTGATGTTCTGGTCGGTCACTTCGGTACTTGGGGATTGTGAATTTTACGCGCACGCACACCGCGAACTCGTGTGGTTCAACCGTTGAATTGGGTACAGTCCTCAGTCTGTGAAGGTCGGAACCCCTAAAGAAACCGCGCCCGA
>Ga0209648_10004078_pt1 | contig 12364 bp, 8 predicted proteins | sample GraSoi2013_115cm_FD_185830 | JGI IMG/M metagenome (GOLD analysis project Ga0209648, IMG submission 185830) | Grasslands soil microbial communities from the Angelo Coastal Reserve, California, USA - Sample 9_17_2013_115cm (SPAdes) (version 2) | ecosystem: Environmental > Terrestrial > Soil >...
TCGTCGACGCGATGGCCTTGCGCACGGCCTCGCGCTTCTCGGTGACGTCCTTGGCCTTCTCGATCTCCGGCGCCGAGCGCTTGATGGCGTCGATGATGACGCGCGTGCCCTCGGCCGCGTAGAGCGCGTAGGAGGTCGGCTCCTTGCCGAACTTCGCCTTGTACGTCTCGTACGTCTTGGCGCCGACGCCCCGCATCTTCTCGAAGGGCAGACCGGCGAAGGTCACGCGCATGTCGGTCGCCAGCGCGGCGTCGCAGGTGGCGCCCTTGAGGAGCTCTTCCTCCAGGAGGCCGTCGGGTCCCATGAAGCGCGTGCGCGGCGCCGTCAGGCCGACTTCCTTCATCTGCCGGATGATCACCTGGGCGCCCGTCTCGATCACGCCGCCGAGGTAGACGAGGTCGGCGCCGGAGGCGCGGACCTTGGTGAGCACGGGCTTCTGGTCGGGCTGCTTCCAGTCGATGCCCTCGTTGGCGACGACGTTGAGCCCGATCTTCTTCGCGGTGGCCTCGAACACGTCGGCGATGCCCTTGCCGTACAGCTCCTGGTCGTTGAGGACGTAGACCTTCTTGGCGCCCATGCGCTTGGCCCACTTGGCGCCGACGGCGCCCTGGATGTCGTCGGCGGGGATCGGGCGGAAGTAGTTCACGAACCCACCGGGACGGTAGATCTCGGGCTCGCCGGGGGCCGCGCCGCGCTTCTTGGTGAGGCCGGGATACGTGTTGGCCGGCGTGACCTGCGCCATGTGCGCGCGGTTGGTGATCGGAATGGAGACCTTGGCGGCGCCGGAGTTGTAGGTGCCGATGTAGACGATGGCGAGCGGGTCGCCGATCGCCTTGTTCGCGTTCTCCGCCTCGACGGCGCCGTCCCACTTGCCGGTCTGGGGTGAGGCGTCGTCCAGATTCACCACCTCGAGGCAATACCCGGCAACCGCCCCGTGGGCTTCCGAGACCGCGAGGTCGACGCCGTTCTTCATGCCGGTGCCTTCCGGCAGCATGGCCCCCTGCATGGGCCATGAGGTGTACAGACGCAGCTTACCCTTTGGGCATTGCTGAGCCGCCGCGTCGCCGCCGGCGGCGGCAAGGGCGAAGAGCACGATGGCGACTCCAGCGATCCGTGAGAATCTCATGACTGGTCCTCCCGCTCGACCGAGATGGGCGGTATGAGACTATGCCGGCTCGCGCGTTGTCAACTGAACTGGGCCGTGGTGAGGTGAGGCGATGGCGCAACCGCACGTGATCTACCAGGCAAAGCCGGGCTCGGCCCTCGACGTGAACCGCGACTTCTACGCGCGGCTGGGGCCGGACGCCGGCAAGCGGACGCTCGTCGAACGGTTCGTCATCCCGCGGCGCTCGGGGCGGGCGTGGCCGGTGCGGGCGGGACAGATCTTTCGCATCGTGGCGGTCGAGGGGCCGCAGGTCGCGGACCTCAACGTCTGGAATCTCGCGAACCCGCGCGAGCGCTTCTGGGCGTCGCGCTCGCGCCAGCTCCATCAGGCGCACGTGAGCACCTTCGACCGGCTGTGGTCGTGCCTGCCGTACCTGCGCCCGATGCTGACGATCACCGGCGACAGCGTGCAGTACGGTCGCGACGCCGACGGCGGCGGCTGTCACGATCTGCTCGGCACCCGCTGCGATCCCTACGTGCACAAGCTGCTCAACGGCGAGGAGTGGGACGTCTGCTGCCACTCGAATCTGGTGCGGGCGGTGGCGCCCTATCACCTGACCGAGCTCGACGTGCACGACGTGCTCAACGTGTTCCAGGTCACCGGCCTCACCGCCGAGGGGCGCTACTTCACGAAGCCGAGCCCCGCGAAGGCCGGCGACTTCATCGAGTTCTTCGCCGAGCTCGACGTGCTGGCCGCGCTCTCGGTGTGCCCGCACGGCGATATGTCCAAGCCGGTGTGGGGAGCAGGCGCGAGCGATGGTCTCGACATCTGCCGCCCGCTCGCCATCGAGATCTGGCAGCCGGCGTCCGAGCTGCTCGCGGGCTGGACGTCGCCGGCGCCGTCGGACTATCGCGGCGGCCACGGACTGAAGAGTCCATGAGCCTGGTGACGATCCCCGCCCGGCGGGGCAAGGCGGCGCGCGTGCGCGCGGGGCAGCGCATCCGCGTCGTGAACACGCACGGCACCCAGGTGGTCGACGCGTGGGCCTTCAACGCGCAGGACCCGACCGAGTGGATGGCGATGGAGGCCAGCCGCGCGTGGTTCATGAAGCTGGCGGCGGCCGTCGGGGACGCGTTCGTGACCAACCGTCGGCGGCCGATCCTGACGCTGGCCGAGGACACGTCGGGGTGCGCGCACGACACGCTGATGGCGCCCTGCGATGCCGACCGCTACGGACTGCTCGGCGTGAAGGGCCATCACGACAACTGCCGCGACAACCTGCACGCCGCGCTGGGCGAGCTGGGAGTGAAGATCCCGGCCACGCCGCCCTCGCTCAACCTGTTCATGAACATCCCGTGGACGGCCGACGGGGAGCTGGCGTGGGGCGAGCCGGTCTCGACGCCCGGCAGCCACGCGCTCTTCCGCGCCGAGATGGATCTGGTGGTCGCGTTCTCCGCCTGCCCCCAAGATATTCTGCCGATCAACGGTCTCACCGGACGCACGACGGAGGCACACTTCAGCATCGAGTAGCCCGGGCAGATCCCACGGAGGCCTCGCCATGGAGCGACAGTTCGATCTCGTGGTCGTCGGGACCGGGGTGACGTCGGCGGTCGCGTCACGCTGCCGCGAGGCCGGCTGGACGGTCGCCGTGATCGACTCCAGGCCGTTCGGAGGCACGTGCGCGCTCCGTGGCTGCGTCCCGAAGAAAATCCTGGTCGGCGCCGCCGAGGCCGCGCAGGCCGCGCGCGACCTCGCCGGCCATGGCGTGCGCGCCGAGGGCGTGACGCTCGCCTGGCCCGAGCTGATGCGCTTCAAGCGCTCGATGGTCGATCCCACCCCCGAGCGCGTCGAGCAGGCGTGGGCGATGATCGGCGTCGAGCCGTTCCACGGCCGGACCCGATTCGTCGGCCCGACGACGCTGGCGATCGGTGAGGATCGACTCGTCGGTCGGCGCATTCTCCTCGCGGCCGGCGCGAAGCCGGCGCCGCTGCCGTTCGCCGGTGCCGAGCGGCTGACGACGAGCGAAGAGTTCTTGAATCTCGATCGGCTGCCCTCACGCCTGGTTTTCGTCGGCGGCGGCTACATCTCGTTCGAGTTCGCCCACGTCGCCGCGCGCGCGGGCGCCGAGGTGACCATCGTCCACCGCGCCACCCGACCGCTCGAAGCGTTCGACCCCGACATGGTGGACCTGCTCGTCAAGCGCACGCGCGAGCTCGGCATCCGGGTGGAGCTGGACACCGAGGTCCGTGGCGTCGACGCGGCCGATGGCGGCGTGATCGTGCGCGGTCTCCAGAACGGCGGCGAGCGGCGCTTCGAGGCCGACCTGGCGGTGCACGGCGCCGGCCGCGTGCCGGACATCGACGATCTCGATCTCGACGTCGCGGGCGTCAAGCGCGAGCAGGGCGGCATCATCGTCAATCAATTCCTGCAGTCGGTGTCCAATCCCGCCGTCTATGCCGGCGGCGACGCCGCCGCCAACGGCCCGAAGCTCACCCCGAAGGCCGACCAGGACGTGCTGGTGCTCACGGCCAACCTTCTACGGGGCAATCACCGGAGCCCGAACTACGAGGGCCTCGCCTCGGCCGTCTTCACGGTGCCGCCGCTGGCGTCGAGCGGGCTGAGCGACGCCGCCGCCCGCACCCGGGGCCTGAGATTTCGGACGAACCGGCAGGACACGTCCGGCTGGTTCCACACGCGCCGCGTGGGAGAAACCGTCTCCGGCTTCAAGGTGCTGGTCGAGGAGGAGACGGACCGCGTCCTCGGCGCTCATCTCCTGGGCCCTCACGCCGACGAGGTCATCAATCTGTTTGCCGTCGCGATCCGGCTCGGCCTCCGGGCCGACGCGCTGAAAGAGACGCTCTACGCGTATCCAACCTCCGGCTCGGACATCCGCTTCATGCTCTAAGGGCCTGTCGGGTTATCGAGGGGTTTAGAGGAGCGACCCGGCTGTGCCGGGGCGCTCCGAACGTTGGGGGGTTTAGAGGAGCGACCCGGCTGTGCCGGGGCGCTCCGAACGTTGGGGGGGTTTGGGGGGCCATCTCGGGGCCCCCCATGTTACTAGGCGAGCAGGCCCAGCCCCCGCGCCACGCGCTCGGCGGTGATCGGCAGGCGCGTGAGGCGCGCGCCGGTCGCGTCCTCGATGGCGTTGGCGATGGCGGCGGCGGGCGGGCCGATGGGCGGCTCGCCGATGCCGCGGGCGTTGAAGGGGCCGAGCCCCTCGCCGGACTCGACGACGACGGCGCGCACGTCGGGCACGTCGGCGGCCGTCGGGATCAGGTAGGTCGCGAACGACGTCGTGAGGTTGATGCCGTCCTCCACGACGACTTCTTCCATGAGCCCGTAGCCGAGTCCCTGCACGGCGCCGCCCTGGATCTGGCCCTCCACCGACTGCGGATTGATGGCGCGCCCCACGTCGTGGGCGGCCGTGTAGCCGAGCACGCGCACCACGCCCGTCTCGGTGTCGACCTCCACCTCGGCGGCGTGCGCGCCGAACGTGTAGTCGGGGAACACCTTGCCCGAGCCCCTGGCCAGATCGACGGGCTCGCCGGCCGGCGCATGGTACACGCCCAGATGGCTGCGCGGCACGCCGACGCGCGCGCACTCGCGCAGCAGCTCGGCGATGGCCAGCGTGCGGCCGTCGGGCGTCATGACGTTGCCCTCATCCATGTCGAGCTCGTCGGCGTCGCCGCCGAGCAGCGTCACGGCGACGCGCAGCAGCGGCGCCCGCAGCTCCCGCGCCGTCTTCAGCACCGCGTTGCCCGACATGTAGAGCTGGCGGCTGGCCGTCGTCGTGCCGGCCAGCGGGGTCAGCGCGCTGTCGGACACGTGCACCGAGATGCGGGTCAGCGGCACGCCGAGGACCTCGGCGGCGATCTGGCAGAGCGAGGACGCCTGGCCGCCGCCGACGTCGGGGCACCCGCAGCGGACGACGAGGCTGCCGTCCATCTCGAAGCCGACCCAGGCGCTGGCCCAGTCGTGCAGCCACACGATGCGGCCGTAGGGCTGGAAGTTGCACGCGAGCCCGCGGCCCACCTTGAGATGGGGCGCGCGCGGCGGCGCCGGCGGCCCCAGCGCGGCCCACGCTTTCTCGCAGAGCTCGGGCAGCGCGACGTGAGTCTCGATCACCTGGCCCACGGGCAGCGTGTCGCCGCGTCGCAGCGCGTTCACGCGACGGAGCGCGAGCGGATCCATCCCGAGGGTCCGCGCGACGCGGTCCATCTGGGACTCGTAGGCGAACACCGTCTGCATGGCGCCGAAGCCGCGCATGGCGCTGGTGGGCGGGTTGTTGGTGTAGGCCACGCGCGCGTCGACCTCGACGTTGGCGACGCGATAGGGGCCGGCGGCGGTCACCGTCGAGTAGAGCAGCACGAGCGCCGAGAGGTACGCGTAGGCGCCGGCGTCGGCGAGCAGCTCGATCTGCTGGGCGACGATCTCGCCGTTGGCGTTGGCGCCCGTGCGATAGCGCAGGCGATACGGATGGCGCTTGGCGCGCGACAGCAGCGACTCCTGCCGCGTCCACACCATCTTCACCGGGCGGCCGGTCTTGAGCGCGAGCAGCCCCAGGTACGCCTCGACGGTGACGTCCTCCTTGCCGCCGAAGCCGCCGCCGAGGTACGTGCCGATGACGCGCACGCGGTTCTGCGGGACCTGGAGCACCTCCGCCACGTCGCGGAAGTGCTCGATGACCTGCGTGGACAGCCGGATGGTGATGACGCCGTCGGAATCGATCCAGGCGACGCCCGACTCGGGCTCCAGATACGCGGCGTCCACGAGCTGGGTCGTGTACTCGCCCTCGACCACGACGGCGGCGTCCTTCAGCGCGCGGGCGACGTCGCCGCGCGCGACCCGCCACCGGGCGAGCTGATTGCCCGGGCCGTGCACCGCTGGCGCGCCCGGTGCCAGCGCGGCCTCGGGCGTGAACACCCCTTGCGTGACTTCGTACTCGATCTCGATCGCCTCCACCGCGGCCTGCGCCAGCTCGAGCGTCTCGGCGGCCACCAGCGCGATGGGCTCGCCCTGGTGACGGACGCGATCCTCGGCCAGCACGTGCAGCGTCGCGCGCAGCGGCCCGACGGCCGTGGTCTGACCCGGCACGTCGGTGGCCAGCGTGTTGCGCGGCACGTCCTTCGCGGTGAGCACGATGGCGACGCCGGCCATCGCCGCGGCCCGTTTCGTCTCGAGCCGGACGATTCGCGCCGACGGGTAGGGCGAGCGCAGCACGGCGGCGTGCAGCATGCCGGGCAGCGCCCAGTCCGCCGCGTAGGCCGTCGCCGCGGAGACCTTGTCGCGCGCGTCGTGGCGGGCGACGGGCTGGCCGACGACGCGCAGCGCCTCGCGCGTGGCGACGGCGTCACTCATGGCTGACGGCGTCTGGCATGGCTGACGCCGTCAGGCATGGCTCTCGCGCACGTAGGCCTCCACCGCGTCCACGATCTTCGTGTATCCGGTGCAGCGGCAGAGGTTGCCCTCTAGCGCGGCGCGGATCGCCGCGCGGTCGGGACGCGGCTGCCGCTCGAGGAAGGCCAGCGCGGTCAGGAGCATGCCCGGCGTGCAAAAGCCGCACTGCACGGCGCCGTGGCGCACGAACGCGTCCTGGAGCGGATGCAGGCCTCCGTTGCGCTCGAGTCCGCGCAGCGTCGTGACGGCGCTGCCGCGCAGCCCGGCCGCCAGCACCAGGCAGCTCGACGCCGGGCGCCCGTCGAGCAGCACGGTGCAGACGCCGCACACGCCCTCGTCGCAGCCCTCCTTGACGTCGAAGATGCCGAGCGTGTCGCGCAGCAGCTCGAGGAGCGTCTGGTTGGCGCGCACCTCGACCTCGCGCGTGCGGCCGTTGAGGACGAGCCGCGCGATCATCGCCGCGCCCGCTCGACGGCGCGGGTGAGCGCGCGGCGGCCCAGCACGCCGGCGACGTGGCGCCGGTACGCGCCCGACACGAAGGCATCGGAGGGCGGATCGAGCGCGTCACGCGCGACCTGCGCGGCCCGCGCGAGCGCGTCGGTCGACGGCTCGCGGCCGCGCAGCGCATCCTCGGCGGCGCGCGCCTGCACGGGACGGTCGGCGACGCCGCCGAACACCAGGCGCGCGTCGTCCACGTGCCCGCGGCCGTCCAGGCTCACCAGCGCGACCACGGCCACGATGGCGAAGTCGCCGGCGCGGCGCGACAGCTCTTCCACCGCCCAGCCGTGCGCGGGCAGCGCGCTGATCTCGACATCGGTCAGGATCTCGTCGGGCGCCAGCGCCGTCGTCAGCAGGCCCGTGAAGAAGTCGCGCGCGGCGAGCGTGCGCCGGCCCGACGGCCCCGCCACCGCCAGCCGCGCGTCGAGCGCCGTCATCACCGCGGGCAGCTCGGCGGCGGGATCCGCGTGCGCGAGGCTGCCGCCCACCGTTCCCAGCGTGCGCACGCGTACGTTGCCGATCAGCCGCGCCGCCTCGCCGAGCACCGGGCAGCGCCGCGCGATCGCGTCGGACTCCTCCAGCTGGTGATGCCGGACGAGGGCCCCGAGGCGGACCCGCCCATCCTCGAAGACGATGTCGCCAAGCGGCAGCCCATTGATGTCGATCAGGACCCGCGGCCGCGCCAGCCGATACTGCAAGATCGGAATCAAGCTCTGCCCCCCCGCAAGCACCTTCGCCTCGTCCCCGTGCTCCCGCAGCAACCCCAGCGCGTCGTCCAGCGTCGCCGCCGCCGCATACTCGAACGGATACATCACCTAATCCCGCTCGCCCGTATTGCCACTTTCGAGCGCCGGCTTCGCCGGCGCAATCCTCTTCCGAGGGGGGAGGCATCGGAGGGGGCCGTCGAGGCCCCCTCCGAAGAACGTATGGGGGGCGAAGCCCCCCTCCGAGGAGCTATACATCCCATCCCCCATCGACGGTGATCGACTGGCCGGTCATGTTCTGCGAGGCGTCGGAAGCGAGGAAGACGACGGCGTCGGCGATGTTCCGCGCGGTCGTCACGCGCCGCAGCGCCATCTCTTGGAGATACTCCTCGCGCACCTGCTCGGGCGTCCAGCCGCGCTTGCGCGCCTTCTCGCGGCAGAGGCGGTCCATCCGCGGGCCGTCCACGATCCCGGGATGCACCGCGTTGACGTTGACGTTGTAGGGGCCGACCTCCAGCGCCACCGTTCGCGTCAGCCCGCGCAGCGCCCACTTCGACGACGAGTACGCCGCGCGCAGCTTGTAGCCGCGCAGCCCCGAGGTGCCGCTGATGTTGACGATCTTGCCGTAGCGCTGCGCGATCATCGTCGGCAGCACGTGCTTGATCGGCAGGAACGTGCCCTTGACGTTCACGGCCAGCACCTGGTCCCAGTCCTCGGTCTTGATCTCCCACACCGGCGTCTCGACGGGGCCGGTGACGCCGGCAGCATTGACGAGGATGTCGATGCGCCCGCCGAGCGTGCTCTTCGTGCGCTCGACCAGGCGCTGCACGGCGGCCTCATCGGTGACGTCGGTGGGCTCGACGAGCGCACGGCGGCCGAGCTTTTCGATCTCGCCCGAGAGCTTCTCGAGCGGCGCGATCTCCCGAGCGGCCAGCGCCAGATGCGCGCCCTCGCGCGCCAGGGCCACGCAGATCTCGGCCCCCATGCCCTTGGCGGCGCCGGTGACGATGGCGACACGGCCGTCGAGGCTCATACGTAGCCCTCGCGGCGATCGTGCTCGCGCGCCGCGGCGGGCCGTTCCGCCGGCGCGCCGAAGCCGCCGCCGCCGCACGTCTCGATCAGCACGAGATCGCCGCGCGCGAGGCGCACGCTGACCTTGCCGCCGATGTCTCGCGCGCCGGGCGTGCCCGGGTTGAGCGTGATGCGGAACGGCAGCCCGTCGCCACCACCGCCCACGCCCCACGGCGGCACCACGCGGCGGTCCAGCATGGTGGTCAGCGTGACCTCGGGCGCGACGACGCGATAGGCGCGGCGGAAGCCGAGGCCGCCGCGATACTTGCCGTCGCCGGCCGAGCCGGGCCGCAGCGCGTGTTCCTCCACGCGCAGCGGGTACTCGGCCTCCACGACCTCGGTCGGCGTGTTCATGACGTTCGACATGTACACGCGCAGCGCGCTGGCGCCGTCGCGCGCGGCGCCCGCGCCCTCGCCGCCGCCGTGCGTCTCGTAGAAGATCGTCCAGCGGCCGTCGGTGGTGCGCGCGCCGAAGATCAGCACGCCCGACGTCGTCGGACCGCTGGCCGTCACGCGGTCGGGCAGGGCGGGGGCGAGCGCCTTGAAGATGGCGTCGACCGCGCGCTGCGAGGTCTCGTGGTTGCCGCCCACGACGGGGCGGTCGACGTCGGCGTTCAGGAGATTGCGTGCCGGCACGATCACGCGGAGCGGCCGGTAGCAGCCGTCGTTGGGTGGCACCTCCGGGGCGGCGAGCGTCTTGATCGCGTAGTACACGGCGGAGCACGCGATGTAGTAGGTGGTGTTGACCGGGCCGCGCGCCTGCGGCGCCGTCCCCGTGAAGTCGAACGTCGCCTCGTCGCCGCGGATCTCCACGCGCACCCGGATCGGCAGCGGCCTGTCGTCGACGCCGTCGTCGTCCAGCCAGTCCTCGCCGGTCCACACGCCGTCGGGCAGTACTTGGATGGCCGCGCGCATCGCGGATTCGGAGGCCGCGTGCAACGCGTCGAAGCAGGCCGACAGCGTGTCCGCGCCGTAGCGCTCGACCAGCTCGCCGAGCCGGCGCGCCGCCACGTCGTCGGCGGCGAACTGCGCGAACAGATCGCCCCGGCGCTCGTCGCGGCTGCGCAGATTCGAGAGGATGAGGTCGATCTTCTCCTCGTCCGGTCCGTCGGCCGAGAACAGGCGGATCGGCGAGATGCGCACGCCCTCCTGATACGACTCGGTGGCCCACGGCACGTAGGAGCCGGGGACGGCGCCGCCGACGTCCGCCCAGTGCGCCAGGTTGATGGCGAAGGCCACGAGGCGCCCGCCGGCGAAGACCGGCCGGATGGCCTTCACGTCGGGCAGATGGTTGCCGCCCACCTCGGGCAGGTTGAGGAACCAGACGTCGCCATCGCGCAGGCGCCCGGCCGGGACGCGCTTGAGAAACTCCTTCACGGTGAACGCCATCACGCCCATGTGGATCGGGATGTCGCGTCCCTGGGCGACCAGCCGCCCTTCGGCGTCGGTCAGCGCGGAGGACAGGTCGCCCGCCTCTTTCAGCAGCGGCGAGCGCGCCGAGCGCATGAGCACGACGCTCATCTCCTCCGCGATCGCGTAGAGCGCATTGCGGACGACCTCGAGGGTGACGGGATGGATGGCGGGGCTCAGGCGCCGGCCTCGATCACGAGATTGCCGAGCCGGTCGGCGGCGCAGCGCTGGCCGGGATAGACGAGCGTGGTGGACCACTCGTCCTCGACCAGCGCGGGCCCGAGGACCAGGCGCCCCGGCGCCAGCGCGGCACGGTCGTAGCGCGGCAGCGCGATCTCTCCCACACCGGCGAAGTGAGCGCGCTGCTCGCCGATTACTCCCGGCGTCCCCACCGGCTCGAGCTCCGACAGCGCCACCGCGACGTCGGGGACCCGTGCGACGACCCTCAGATTGAGACACTCCACGCTCTCGCCGGTGGCGTAGCCGTAGAGCCGGCGGTGGCGCGCCTCGAATTCGGCGCGCAGCGCCTCCGGCGTGTCGCGCCACGGGATCTCGATCTCGTAGTTCTGGCCGCTATAGCGCAGGTCGGCGCTCCAGTGCACGGCGATGCGGTCGAGCGCGATGCCCTCGTCGGTCAGCGGCGCCACGCACTGCTCCTGCAGCTCGCGCAGCCGGTGGTCCGCCGGCTTGGCGTCCCACGCCGACAGAAGCCCGCGATAGGTCCGCACGGCGTCGTAGCGCAGCGGTGAGACCAGGCAGCCGAGGGCCGAGAAGGCGCCGGAGTGCGCCGGCACCAGGACGCGCGCGATGCCGGCCGCGAGCGCCAGTGCTCCCGCGTGGATGGGGCCGGCGCCGCCGTAGGCGATCAGCGTGAAATCGCGCAGGTCGTAGCCGCGCTGCACGGAGACCAGGCGCAGCGCGCGCAGCATCGCGGCGTTGGCGACCTCGGTCACGCCCGCCGCGGTCTCGAGGAGCGACAGCCCGAGCCGCCGCGCGAGCGCCTCCAGCGCGGTGCGCGCACGCTCGCGGTCCAGGCGGATGGCGCGGCCGTACACGCGCTCGGGATCGAGATAGCCGAGCAGGAGATTGGCGTCGGTGACCGTGGCCTCGGTGCCGCCGAGCCCGTAGCAGGCGGGCCCGGGCTGAGCGCCCGCGCTGCGCGGCCCGACGCGCAGCGCGCCGGCGGCGTCCACGTGCGCAATGGAGCCGCCGCCCGCGCCGATCGACTCCACGGCGGCCATCGGCAGCCGCACCGGGTAGCCGCCGAGCTTGCGCTGCGCGGAGGTCTCGGCGACGCCGTCGGCGATGAGGCAGACGTCGGTGGTGGTGCCGCCCATGTCGAAGGCAAGCGCGCGCTGAATGCCGAGTGTCTTCGCGACGTGCGCGGCGGCGGCGACGCCGGCCGCGGGGCCGGACGACGCCAGCGCCAGCGGCCGCGCCCGCGCCGTCTCCACCGACATCATGCCGCCGGCGGAATGCAGCAGGTGCAGCGTGGCGCCCGCGGCCTGTAGCCCGAGGCGCTCGTCCAGCTGGTCGATATAAGAGGAAGCGAGCGGCATCACGGCGGCGTTGAGCACGGTCGTGCAGGAGCGCTCGTACTCGCGGAACTCGGCGTTGATGTCGCTCGACACGCACACGTGGGCGAAGTGCCGCTCCAGATGCGCGCGCAGCGCGCGCTCGTGCTCGGGGTTGGCGTAGCTGTGCAGCAGGCAGACGGCCACGCTGTGCACGCCCTCGCGCGCCAGCGTCGCCACGAGCTCCGGGATCTCGTCGAGGGCGAGCGCCGTTTCGATCGCTCCGTCGGGACCGACGCGCTCGGTCACCTCGAGTCGCAGCCGCCGCGGCACGGGCGCCGGAGGCTTGGGCGCGGCCTTGAGGTCGTAGAGATGCAGGCGGCTCACACGCGCGATCTCGAGCACGTCCCGGAAGCCACGCGTGGTGATCAGGCCGACGACGGCGCCGCGGCCCTCGACGATCGCGTTGGTGACGATGGTCGTGCCGTGCGCAACGGAGGCCAGCGGCGCGCTGCCGACCAGCGTCGTCAGCCCGTGCATCACCCCGAGGGCGGGGTTGGCCGGCGTCGTCGGGACCTTCCCGCTGGACAGCCGGCCCGACGGCGCGCGCACGACGAAGTCCGTGAACGTCCCGCCGACGTCGATGCCGACGCTGTTGCCCGTCA
>Ga0209648_10004079_pt1 | contig 12362 bp, 10 predicted proteins | sample GraSoi2013_115cm_FD_185830 | JGI IMG/M metagenome (GOLD analysis project Ga0209648, IMG submission 185830) | Grasslands soil microbial communities from the Angelo Coastal Reserve, California, USA - Sample 9_17_2013_115cm (SPAdes) (version 2) | ecosystem: Environmental > Terrestrial > Soil >...
GTTTTCGCGTCACTTGGCTCATCGGTGTTACTCCTTCGGAGCGCTTTTTGAAATGGTCATTCGCAGGCATGCTCCGGAGTTGCCGCGCGGCTCACCATGAAAGAGGGGCCCCGGGGGGTGATTGGCGTTGCTTCACGCTCTAGGGTGCGGTGCGGCTCACGGCTCCGAACGCGTTCGCCAATGCAGCGCAAGACGCTGTTCACCAAGCTCAGATTGGCGACGCCTGAGACGTGTAACTGGGCGTGTCCAGAGGCAAGCCATGAACTTCTTTCGGGAATCGCGACGCGGGCTGACCTCCCGGACGGGTCTCTGCTCGTCACGACGTCAGCGGATGGGGGCCATCCCCTCAGAGATTGGTATCGCGGAGTTGCTCGAGGAGCATGGGCTGAGCGGGATTCTTCGCACTTCTTGCGCCATTTCAGAAGCCAGGCCAGTCATGCGGTTGGCTGAGATTGCTGAACACGGGCGGGGATTTAAGATCAGAGGCTACACCCAGGACCACATCAGCCTCACCGGGATCGCTCCGCGTTTAGCCCCCCATCAGATTCAGCCAACAAGCGCAGGCTTGAGGATCTCCTTGGTCGGGACGTCTGCGGCTTCGCCTGCCCGGAGGGTGCCAGGACTTATGGGACCTCCCTCAGTGAGGACTGCTTATGAGCCTGCGTAAGCAAGCGGCCAGTTTAGCCATTATGCATGCGGCCGACGTCCTGCAGCCACTTCTCGTTCTGCCATATGCCGCCAGGGTTCTGGGGCCCCTTTATTTTGGACAATACGCATACGTCCTGAGCGTCGGATGGCTCGCAGCCACGATCGTGGAGTATGGTTTTCATTGGACCGCGCAACGTGCGGCGGCGTCCGCTCGGCATGAGCCAGCCGTGATCGCCTCTCTCTTCGCGGAGGTCGCTGCCACGAAAGCCATACTGTGCTTCGTGGTGACGCTCGCTGGCGTCGCTGCCGCGGACGGCCTCCTCGCTGTCAGCAAGCCCATGTTTTTGTGCGCCATGCTGACCTCGGTGGGAGGCATCTTGTTTCCGGCCTGGCTGTTCATCGCTCTAGAACGCGCATGGCAAGCGGCCGTCGCGGTGGTCGTCGGCCGCAGTTTGGCTCTGGTGTGCTTCCTGACGATGGTGACCTCGTCCGCCCAAATCGAACTTGCGGTGGCGATTCAGAGCTCGATTCCCCTTGTCGCGGGCCTTGTCAGCCTGCCGTTCATCGTTCCCATCGGCTTCAGCGGCTTCAGGGCCGTGACACCGTCCACGGTTGGAATGCAGCTTCGGAACGGCTGGCGAGGATTCCTCTATACTCTTGTCGAGAGGATATTCGTGACTCTGCCCGTTCCGCTTGTCGAGCATTTTGCGGGTTACGTTGCCGCCGGGCACTATTCGATCGCCGAGAAGTTCGTGAGCGCCACACGGCCTTTTTTCAGGGCCATGTGCGAAACGCTTTTACCCAGAATCGCATATTGCGCGCATCACGACCCGGAAGCTGGCCTCGTTCTGATTTGGCGTTCCCTGCTGACCCTCATCGTTAGTGCGGCACTCGGCCTTTTTTTGTTCTTTCTCGCCCCATATGTCATCCTCTTATTATTCGGCGAGAGTTTTTCGGGTGCAATCCCGATCGTTCGGGTGATGTCCGTCATCCCTGTTCTGATAAACGCGAATACCTGCACGTCAAATCTCTATATGTTTAACTACGGCCACGAGCGCGCTTGGGCCTCTCTCAGCGTATCAGGCTTATTGATATTCCTCGCTGTAGCATACCTACTTTCCCTCCAACTCTCGAACGCGGCTATCGCCGTCGCGATCGCGCTAATCGCGAGGGAATGCTTCGTGCTGGTGGTCTCAGCAGGTTTCTTCTTGGTGTTTGGCACTGCCAGAGCGCGGATTCCCGCAACTCAGGGTGACGGCAATGCGCGCGCAAGCGACGTTGCGGCGGGTTCCATGCTCGCGTCCCCCACCAGCGCCGTGCCGCCTTGGCGCGGTCAACTTCGCTCCGAACGCTAACTCGACGTGCTTCCTCCAGGCTTACCGCCTCACGAGTTAGCCGAGGATCCTCTAGAGCCAAGCGAGCGTGTTGCTGAACGCTGATCGCATCATTCGGATCGTGCGAAGCAGCTGGCCGAGCCGAGCGCATCGTCGTTAAGCCGAATTGTGTTGAGAGCCACCAGCGGTGGCCTAAAGCGCTGCTGCTGTATCATAAACCGCATGTTCTCCATTCGATGTAGCCGCAGGCGCGGTCCCAGTCGCGCTTTGCCTCGAGTTGCCCACGTGCGCAGTCTTCGGCAGCTGTCGACACACACTTGACCATCCAGTTTCACGGGATTCTCAAACGTCCGTGATCTCGACGATCCGGGTGGCTGCGTAAGCACCGCCGCGCACGTGGATTGCTCCTTCAAGGCGGGCGTCAGGAGCGTATGGAGTACTCCTCTGTTGATGGTTGAACCTTTGCCCTTTGTAATTCACAATCGACAGACGGAAAGGTCGATCGCATGCGTGTTGTTCTCACTCGGCGCGAGCCTCTCGACACGCCCGACGGCATCAATATTTTCATCGTATCGCTTGCTCAAGCCCTGTCCGATCTGGATCACGAGGTGAAGATCGTTGTGGGGAGCCTCCAGAGCCATGCGGAGTACCGGCGCCTTCTAACTCCTCGTCTCGATCTGCCGATCCTAGCCTTGAGTCGCACGCCTTTGACGGGGCTTGCCTCCGCCGCGGCGTGGCTTCGCGCGAAGTGGACTATCGATCGCTTTAGGCCGGACCTTGTGGTCCACAGCGAGGCAGTGCCCCTCCCGCTCCGCGGCACAATCGTCCAGGTTGTCCACAATCTCGAGCTTCGCAGTGGGCGACTTGCTCCGGTGTGGCGGATCATTCGGCGGTTCAGCACCAAGCGGAGCGACTACGTGGTCGCCACGACGACAGAGCTTCGTGATGAACTCGTCCGCGATCTTGGCATGCCACGGCACCAGCTTGCCGTGATCCCCAAATGCATCGACCTTCAGGCTTACCGTGGGATTGACCTTGCAGCCCGTGAGCGGGCGATCCTCCATTCCGGAACCCTGCCTTACAAGGATCCCGCCACCACGATTCGGGCATTCGGTGTGCTCGACGATCCGTCAGTGGGACTCTACGTTGCAGGCGACATCACTCGACCGACACAAGCGGCGGTGGATGCTCTCCCAGATCGGATTCGCAGACGCGTTACCCTCCTGGGTCCCGCGGATGGGCAGACTGTGCGGAGGTTGCATGGTCGGGTTAGGGTCGCTGCCTTCCCCACTCGCTATGCGATCCCTGTCGCGTCTGCAACTGTATGGAGGCGATCGCCAGCGGAACGCCTATTGTCGGTTCCTCACGGCTCAGTCGGGATGTGCTCGTGAATGGCGTGAACGGGCTTGTGGCCGATGCAAACCCAAGCGCGATGGCGATTGCGCTCAGATCCGTCCTGAACGATGACGCGTTGTGGTTACGGCTGTCCGCAGGCGCCCGCCGAATGGCCCAACAGTTCGATGCTTTTCGCGTCGCACGGCAGTACATCGAACTTGCGTCTGCGAGGAGCCCGCGGCAGCTACCGTCTTATCGACTGCGAAAGCGGTTCCTGTGATCATCAGCTCGGGGCGGGAGAACCCGCACTCGCCGCAGCGGTTGTCGAGCAACGTTTCGTGTCTCTAGAACCGGTAAAGCCGAGCAGGGTTCTCCACCAAGATGGTGCGACGGATCTCCGCGTCGGGCACCCACCTCGCGAACAGATTGAGGAGATGCCCGGTGTCGACCGGGAGGTTGGGCGCGAGATCCGTGTTGGATCGACCAGCGACAGGGGTCGAGTCGACGTGTGGCCAACCCGAGCCCCATAGCAGCCGATCCGGGTTTGCAGCCAGAAGAGCCCGGACCACAGGTACGAGGTCCCCGTACTCGGGAGCTTTCTTGGAGAGCCGATATGGTTCTGAGAGTTTGACATAGGCGCGCCACGATTTGACCAGCGACAGCACCGCCTCGAAGCCGGGCTGCTGCACGCCACCGGCAACCCATCCGAAATAATCGAGAACAAGGGGCACAGGGCACGCGGCGAGTTGCGGCGCGAGAGCGGCGACCACGTCGGGGGGCGCCGAGATGTCGAGGTGCCATCCCCGTACGTTAGCGAGATCGATTGCAGTCTGTAGGTGCTTTGCTGCAGCCGCCGGATCGAAGACCCCGCCGCCGAGGAACAGCCGAATGCCGGTGATGCCCCCCTTCATCATTGAATCGAGCCTCTCCGACGAGGTGGTCTCGTCGACCAAGGCAACGCCGCGCGCACGATCTCGCCCGAGCTTCTCGATGGCAGCAAGAGTCACTGAATTGTCATTTCCATAGACGGTCGGGGTGACGATGACCGCACGTTCGATATTCAGGAATTTCAGCATTTCAACCAGGTCGTCGGCGGTCGCGGCGGGAGGGGTGTAGTCGCGTTCCGGCGACATGGGGAATTCCTCCGGCTCGCCAACGACATGGACGTGCGCGTCGCAGGCGCCGCGCGGTACATCGAAAGCGACTGTTGTATTCGGCTTTGGGCCGGCGGCAGAAACCCGCTTCAAGTTGGCCATCGAGACGCATAAAGCGCTTGCCGTCTTGAATAGCGCTCGACGTGTCAGCATGGGTCTCCAAAGCCTCGGCTTCTTACGTGGCGTCCCACCGCACTCCGGAAATGGCCGTCACCGTCCGCGCCACCAACCGATACTCAGGTCCCACAGCACAGACCGCAGCGGGGAAGCGCCAAGCGACCAAAGGGGCGCCGATCCGAGGATCATACGTCCGGTCGTGGTGCTCGTGTCAATCGGCGTACCGGGGATGCGAAGGCCGACGCCCTTGCGGCCCAGCCGCTCGATGAGCGCCAGCACCCCCCGGGTCGAACGCGCCACTCGATAGGGTTTCGTGATCGCTATCACGTCGCCTTTCCGAGCGAACTCGATCGCCCGCTCCAACTCCGGCATCTTCCCGAAGACGCTGGCCTTCTCGCAAAAGTACTCCTGCGCCCCGATCGCGACCAGATCGCGCCTCTGAGTATCGAGCCGCTCGATGGGTTCGAGTGGACCAATGCGACAATAGCCCACGATCACGGACTTTCCCCTAGCAGCCACATACCTAAAACAGGCCCGAAACACGTGCCGCTTTGGACGGTAGTTCAGGACTGTCTCTCGCGGCAACCACTTTGAGCTAGTCTACTTTCCGGCGCAAGTTTCGGCGCGTCGGTTGCAACCCAGTGACCGCACCTTCTCGATCGTCTGCAACCCAGTGCGTGCACCTTCTCGACCGCCTGCTGCTGTGGCTGCACCGCTGTTGCGAGCAACAACAGCGGTGGTAACCCGGGTGAAAGCGTGCCGGAACGCAAGAGAAACCGGGTTACTCCTTAGTTGCAGTAAGCGGCCAGTCTCAATCTGAATACGCTACGAGTTGAGATAAGGACAGCGACGGTTCGCCGCTGAGATCCGCGGCCTTTTCCAGGTTTCATTGCGAAGTGATTGCGATCTGCAGGCCAAGAAGCTCAGGATCTGTTCTACATCAGGAACCGGTCGCTCTGGCCTGTACATCCGGTGCAAACATTGCCTGCTGTTTTGAGCGCCAAAGGAGCTAGGTAATTTCGTGGTTAGCGAATTGAGCCAGGATTTCGTCCATCAGCCAATTCAGGGTTGTGGCCCCGTGGTCGCTACTTTCGCCCAGATCGTGGAGCTGCTTCGGTGTCCTGACGATGCCGAGCCCCTGCGCTATGCGTCCGGGGACCTTCTTTGCCCGCGCTGCGCGCGCCGCTTTTCGATTTACGAGGAGGACTTGGCCGAAATCCTTCCGAGTCGCCCTCACGCTCTTCCTGGCACAGTTAGCCCTCAATACCGGAATGCGTACATCGAGGCCTTCGAGCAGAACTATCGCGACGATGAGACAAGCCTCGCCTGGGGAGCAGAAGAGAGCGTCTCACAGACCTGGGCCCTCAAACGCCTCCGTCAAGTGAAGTTCGTCCGCCCGCTCATCAGCGAAGGGAACAGAGCCAACCAGTCAGTGCTGTGTGACATTTCTGCGGGAGCCGGCTATTACACATTTGCATACGCTCCTGCGTTCAGATTTGTCCTCCACTGCGACTTGTCCGTGAGCAACTTGAGCTATGCTCGGCGCAAGGCGCGCGCTCTTGGCATTCGGAACATCCTCTTTATTCGTGCGGACTATTTCGCACCGCCTTTCCAGGGCTCTCTTGATCGCCTTCTCTGCCTGGACACTCTTATTCGGGGGGAAGGACACGATTTCGCCCTGCTGACAGCCATCGCGAATTCGCTCAAGCCTACTGGATGCGCCATCGTGGATTTCCACAACTGGTGGCACAATCCACTGCGCCGCCTCGGTCTCCTCCCCGAAAATTTCAGCAACAATCGGAGCTATCGCCGGCCAGAAGCAGAACGCCTCCTCCGGGCTGCAGGAATTGAGGAGTTTTCCCTTATTCCATTTCTGCAGGAATTTGATGCCGATAGTGCGACGGGTAGACAACTTGCCAGAATTGTGCCTCCGACACGCTTGGTCTACCGGTTCGCGCCGGGGTGCGACGTTGCCTCTCCCTAGGTGGCCTCTCGTACGGTTGGAGCTATGCAATGAAGATGTTCGTGAGCCCGGATTGAGCTTCTCAGCCGACCTCCCGGTTTCATCGAGCCGAAACTATCCGCTAGCTGCACACAGGCTTGCGCACGACGTACCGCAAAAGAAAACGATACTGCCGCATTGACGATAGGCAGTTCGGTGACGTGTCAAAGAGCCATTTCGCAGGAAAGACTCGTGGATTGGATTAGTGGCCTCTCTAATGGATGCCGATCCCGAACGCATCTGCTGTCAACTTTTTCTCCCAGTTGTGGGCATGCTCAATCATCTTTGACAGATCGTTTAATTCTGGCCTCCATCCCAGTTTCATAAGTTGACGGCTATTTGCCACAATTGAAGCGGGATCTCCCGCTCGACGGGGCGCTTGGCGAATTTCGAAATCAACTCCCGTGACCCTCCTTACTGTGTCAACAACTTCTCTGACTGAATACCCCCGTCCATAGCCGCAATTAAGCGTTTGGGACTTACCACCGTCCCGCAGATGATCGAGCGCCGCAAGATGAGCACGAGCCAAATCGGAAACATGCACGTAATCCCGCACGCATGTACCGTCGGGTGTTGGGTAGTCGCTGCCATAAATACTCATGTAGGAGCGTCGGCGCAGCGCCGTCTCAAGTGCCACTTTGATTAGATGCGTCGCCCCAGGTGTCGATTGACCAAGGCGTCCGGCCGGATCGGCTCCCGCGACGTTAAAGTAACGCAGGGTCACATACCGCAGATCATATGCCGCGCTTGCGTCAGCCAGCATATACTCCGACATTAGCTTTGACCTTCCATAAGGCGAAAGCGGCGCTGGATCAGCTGTCTCACTTACAGGCGTAAAACTTGGGTTGCCATAAACTGCTGCAGTTGAAGAGAAAACAAAATACTTTACGTTTCCTCTCACCGCTGCTTGTAGCAGAGCATGTGTTTTGACCGTGTTGTTGAGGTAATAGTTAAGCGGATCGGCTACCGATTCCGGAACAACTATTTTGGCCGCGAAATGTAGGATAGCGTCAATCCTATGGTTTCGTACAAGACGCAATACTAACTCCGTATCTCCGACGTCGCCGGCAAAGAAAGGGACGCCTGACGGAACTGCCGCCCTGTTACCAGTCGATAGATCATCCAACACAATCGGAATTTCGCCCCGATCGAGAAGAGCGAGAACTGTATGGCCGCCAATGAACCCCGCGCCCCCAGTGATCAGTATCGTCATTTGGTAACTCCTTTCGACGAGTCACACTTCAAAATAGCGGAATTTTGGAGCGGTGCTCATGCGACCGCATTCGATTGTTTGACAGACCTTTTTCTTGCGGGTTTCCGGAGATGCACACGGGCCCCCGCACGTCCTGCTGAGTGGAGCGCGACAGGATGCGAATATGGGCAATCGTTTTGGTATACGCGTCAATCAGGGCTGGGGCCAGTCGCACGCCGCCGCGATCTTACGTCGGACGGGATCCAAGCCGACCAATTGAAACGTGTTTTCATACGGCGGAGTTTTACCAGCGTACACTTTAATGAGAATCTGCCCGCTATCCGGCATCGAGCGCAGGAAGCGAACGACGTCGCCCTGAAAGGCGAGGCTTCTCCCCGTCTCCGCGTGTTTCCAGCGCTGTTCGACGGGCGGCTCATCGTTGATCCGATATACGACCTTCACCTTACCATCCGTGGCCTGTTTCCAGGAGCCCATCGTCGTGGAAATTATCAGCTCCGTGCGGTGGGCGCGACAGTGAATGGTGAGCGAGGACGGGGCGTCTTGCGACGACGCGCGCGCCGTCGTCAGCGCAGCGATCTGCGGCCGATAGTCTACCGGCGAGGTCGTCTCGCTGATAATCCAGTTCGGGCCTTGAGGCTGCACGGGGTCAGGTGTCACCTCCTGCAAGAGCTCGTCGACGCACTTCAACCGCTCCATGCCTTCAAATTGCGAGCATGCCTTCAGGCGACCGACGGCATCACCGGTTTGAGCACACACCGCTTGGCTCAGGCTTGAGAGCAGGGTCACAGTGAGAACGCAAACACTCTTCATTGTGACGGCGCCGCTGTTACGGCCTGCGGACGATCAAGCCATTCCTGCGCTGCCCGGAACCGCTCGAGACCCGGCACCTTGGCGCGCAGGTTGACTTCCTTCCACTTCGGATCGAAGCCGGCGGACTGCAATCTGTCGAGGCGACCGAACAGGTGATCTACGAAGCGCGCCACGCGCCCGTATCGGTCGGACTGTTGAGGCCAGTTGTAGGCCGCAAGGATGGTGGGGACGGCGATGGTCGCGATCCGCTCACCCTTCGGCACCAGGCTCGGATAGTCCGTCGCGTCGATCGATGACGGAAGATAGTAGTCCTCGAATTTGGTGTCGTATTCGACGGGGAGAAACTTGAAGCCCGGATCCCAGCGTCCCTTCAGAAAGGCGTCGATGGGCTTTGACGTCACAAACACGACGGCCGAGACTTCTCCGCGCTTCATTTGCTCCAATGCCACCTGGTGCGGAATGAACATCTTTTCCACATTCAGACCCAACCGGCTGAAGATCAATGGGCCGGAATAGGCGGCCGCCGTGCCCTGCGTGTTAAAGTTGACCTTTTTGCCCCTGAGGTCTTCGAGCGACCGGATCTCAGGACGGACGAAAATGTGCAACTCGGCCGGAAAGAGGCTCAGAATGTAGACAAGGCGCCGTTCGATATGCGGCAGCTGAGCCTTGTACTCGTCAAGGGCATCGGTGTTGATGATGGCCGCATCAACACCCCTGAGATATAGCAGCGAGTTGACATTTTCGGTAGCACCCTGCGTCACGATCGGGATGACGTGAAGTTTGTCCTTCTCATTCACAACGCGAGCGATCTCTGCCGCGAGACGAAGCGGAGCACCTTCGATGAACCCACCGGCAAGACCGACGGTCCATGCGTTGATGCGTTCTTTCGCCGCTATGTCGGCCTTCCTCACCGCCGCGGCGGCCGTCGGCGTCTCCCGCGTCCGGAGGGATTGAGCATCGGCGGACGACTGGAGGCCGAACACGGCTAATGCCATCGTAGCTGATACCATCGTAGAAAACTTCATGAGCGACATGGGCATTTGCATCCTCCATCTGACTACCGTGGGCCGGCCGGCCTACGAGCCGATACCTATTTCAAAGCTTCGATCCGCTCCTTCGCATCCTCAATGCCGCCTGCCTGCGCCCGTTCATATAATTCGCGCGCCTTCGCAAGATCACCGGAGATTCCGCGTGCGCCCCACGATTGCAGCACGCGCGCGTCGTAAGTCTCGGCCAGCATAAAGGCAGCCCGCGCGCTGCCATGCTCGCGAGCGTGTTCAAGCAACGGGCGGGCCCCGCTAATATCAGCTTGCCGGAGCAATGCGTTTGCCCGAGCAAGCAGCCTCTGTTCGTCCACGGGGGAGTGCGAAGCGGCGCTCGCCGACGCAGATCGCTCTGTCACCATGGCGACTTTCGGTTCCAAATCCGACGCGGCTTCGCGAGCGGTCGACTGTGTCTCCGGACGCGGCAATTCCGAAGCGGACGCCTGTCCCGAGGTCGAAGCGACGGCTTCGCCGGAAACCTGTTCCGGTGAGCGCCCCTTTCCCTCGATCGCCCTCGAAGAGGACTCGGCCATCCGCTCCTGCGAGCTGTCAACGGCCAGCTCGCGTGAGCGCAGGGCACGAAAGACATTCAAGGCAGCGATCTGCCAGTTGCCGGGTTCGAGTTCGTTCCTGACGGAGGCAAGCTCACGCGTAAGGGCGGCGGCATGATCGCGCTCGCTGGCGAGAGCCAGTTTTTGCTCTGCTGCGATGGCGCTGTTCGTCTCGGTGACTTGCAACACCTCAGCGTGCGCCGCAGCGAGAAGTGCGGAACGCTCCTCGGCCTCCTTCCGCGCCGAGGCAAGCTCGCGTGCGAGCGTCTCGGCCTTGTCGTGTTCCTTCCCAAATGCCAGCTTTTGTTCGATCTTCGCCGCCTCGGCGGTTCGCGCGGTCTCCAGGCTCGCGGCACGCGCCGCATCGAGTTCTGCCCGCAGCGAGGTTAGTTCGGGCGCAACGGCCTCTGCCTTGTCACGCTCCTGTTTGAGTTCCTGTTTGAGCGCCTGCTTTTGCTCGACCGCCGCCGCGGCGGCTTGCGCGGCTTCCGGGCCTGCGACCCTCGCCGCATCGAGTTCCGCCCGGAGGGAGGTAAGCTCACGCGCGAGGGTGTCCGCCCTGCTCCGTTCCTGTTCGAGCGCCTGCTTTTGCTTGGTCTCCGCTTCGGGGGCCTGCATGGCTTGCTGACCTGCGGTCCGCGCCGTAGCGAGTTCCGCCCGGAGGGAGGTTAGTTCGCGCGCAAGGCCCTTTGCCCTGTCGCGCTCCCGCTTGAGCCCCTGTTCGAGCGCCTGCTTTTGCTCGACCTCCGTCGCGGAGGCTTGCACGGCTTGCGAACCCGCAATCCGCGCCGTGTCGAGTTCTGCCCGAAGGGAGCTAAGCTCACGCGCAAGGCCCTCTGTCCTGTCGCGCTCCCGTTTGAGCTCCTGTTCGAGCGCCTGCTTTTGCTCGACCTCTGCCGCGGCGGCTTGCGCTACTTTCGGCTCTACGATCCGTGCTGCGTCGAGTTCCGCCCGGAGGGAGGTAAGCTCACGCGCGAGGGCATCTGCCCTGCCCCGCTCCTGTTCGAGCGCCTGCTTCTCCGCCTCGGGGGGGTGCACGGTCTGCGAACCTCCGACCCGCGCTGTATCGAGTTCCGCCCAGACGGAGGTAAGTTCACGCGCAAGGGCGTCGGCCCTGTCTCGCTCTTGATCAAGCGCCTGCTTTTGCTTGATCCTCGCCGCTTCAGCCGCTGACCGCAACGCATCGAGCTCTCCTTGGAGCGACGCGGTAGGCGCACATTCAAGGACTTCAGCGCTGTCCCACTCCTGTCCGTATTTAAGCGGCGGCTTTCGCTCCCACGCCGGGGCGGATTGCGGGGCTTGCGCGGCTTCGCCCTGCTCTGCATCTGACCGTTGAATGGGTGTCAGCCGATCCGCGAGAATGTCGATTTTCTCACGGCCGCGTTCGAGAATCTGCTTCTGCTCGACGAGCGTCTTCTCGACAACCCGCAAGACCAGCGAGGATTCGTCCCGCATGGCGTTGGGCTGCTCGATCTTGCGTCCCTTTTCGGTTGGTGCCACGAAAGCCTGGGCGCGGGTATTGCTTTCACCGCAAAATCCATTGTCCCCCGCAGCTTCAATGAAAAGCCACAGAAGACCCACTCCTACAGCAACAGATGCACGCGCAATGACCCTGCTTGCTCCGCGTGAGCCCTCGGCCGTCTTGGATCCCGGTAGCCAATGGGTTGGGGAAAAAGCAATCGACGCGCCCTCCCTTTGAAACGAAACGCCTTGGATCACTGCCCCATGGGCAGTGGTCACGTCAGCGATATCTTGGTCCACTAGGAAAACCGGTTTCCGTCCTTGAGTGATGCCGTCTCAACTGCCTGCAAGCCCATCGTGATAACTCAAGCTGGGTTTTAGGCGATGGCTATTTGTCATGACACAGCCTTCATCGGTTGTTTGTCGATGTCGCAATGGAGGTAGTCAAAAGGGAGTAGCTGTACCAATCGCCGCAATTAAGTAGATCATGCGCTCATTTGGTGGAACGTTCTTGACCCGCATATTCGTGCACGACTACGCTGCGGCGTCCACTTGAGCCGATACACTCAAGGAAAAAACCATGAACAGATCCACCGTCTTCGCTGGAGTGGCCTCCATTGCGCTCGCCTTGGTGTTGAGCACGCAAATCAGCAGTTCTGCGCAGGACAGCACTTCCGACCAAATCAGTGCCCCT
>Ga0209648_10004080_pt1 | contig 12361 bp, 12 predicted proteins | sample GraSoi2013_115cm_FD_185830 | JGI IMG/M metagenome (GOLD analysis project Ga0209648, IMG submission 185830) | Grasslands soil microbial communities from the Angelo Coastal Reserve, California, USA - Sample 9_17_2013_115cm (SPAdes) (version 2) | ecosystem: Environmental > Terrestrial > Soil >...
AAATCGCCGGAATCGCCCGGGATCGCCGACATCGCCGGAATCTGGTTCTTCCGATCACGGCGATTTCGCGCGATTACGGCGATTCCAAGGGCTCCCCGCTTTGCGCTTTGCGACACGGCGGATTTCCCTGTAAGCTACTTGCTTCTCTCGCATGCCGGTTTCGCAGACTAACTCGCGTGTGGTTTATGAGGCTCTGAAAAAATGCGGCATTGGGTTGGTCTCGGCGTTGCCCGAGACCTGGCTCGTGCACCTGATTCGCATGGCCGAAGATGATCCGGAGATGATCCTGGTGCGCCTGGCCAAGGAAGAAGAGGGCGTCGGGATCTCAGCAGGGGCTCATTTTGCTGGAGTGAAATCGGCCATGCTGATGCAGAACCACGGCTTCCTGGCCAGTGTGAACGGCATCGTTTCCTTTGCCCAGCTCTACCGGATGCCGTTGCTCATGATCATCAGCTATCGTGGCACCTTCGGGGAGCGTGATCCCTGGCAAACGCAGGGCGGCAGCGTCACCGAACCGCTGTTGCGCGCGCTCGGAATTCCTTATTCATTTCTTGACGATCCTCCGAAGGTCGAAAAACGTGTTGCTGAAGCACAAACCCTGGCCTACAGCATGCTGCATCCTACGGCGCTGCTCCTGACACGCGAGCTCATGTGGGAGGAGGCGTAACGGCCATGATGCAGCGCCTCGAGTGCCTGCGATCCGTCTACGATCAGTTGCAAGATTGCCTGGTCGTCACCATCATGGGGGCGGTTGCTTCTGAGCTGCAGTCGCTGGGGCATCGCGCGAGCTTCTTCTACCTTCAGCATGCCATGGGCCTTGCTTCTTCCACGGGGCTGGGGCTGGCGTTGTGTCTGCCCGATCAGAAGATCGTAGTCTTCGACGGCGACGGCTCTGTGCTCATGAATCTTGGCGGGCTCACCACGTTGGCGCGTTACCAGCCAAAAAACTTCGTACATGTCATCTTTGACAATGAGAGCTTGCTTTCGGTCGGTGGTTTTCCTACCGCAACTTCGACCGGCAGTAACCTGGAAGGCATGGCCAAGGCCGCCGGCATAGAGCGGACCGCAACCGTCGAAACTATGGATGCCTTCACTCAGGCATTCGCTGCCGCGATGAAGAGACATGAATTGAGCTGCATCGTCGCCAAAGTCGAAGCCGTGGGGCCCAAAGGATACGTTACCGACCTCGCGTTGTTGGAGAACCGTTTTCAGTTCAAACGACACATAGAGAATCTCACCGCGGAAACGCGGAGGCGGAGAGAATCTGGACCGCAGTAAGGCGCACTGGCGTCCTCTTAGAAAGTGTCATTCCGAGCGGAGCGAGGAATCTGCTCTGCGTTCTGATAGCCCCAGAAATGCAGCGGGAGCCGATCCCTCACCCACTCCCCTTCGGCAAGCTCAGGGTTCGGGGATTCGGGATGACACGTCGAGAGGTTTGGTGCGTTAGGCTCTGAAGGCATTTTTGAACGACCGTCTAGTAAAATTCTCCGCGCCTCTGCGTCTCCGCGGTAAAAAGGGAGTTGCCTCGATGGCCAACATTCTTACCGAAGTTATCAACCACCTCAACAACGGTTCCTTGCGCGTGGTCGATCTCACGCAGCCGCTCAGCGCACAGACGCCGCTCTTACCTCTGCCACCGCAGTGGCCGAACACGCCGCAGTTCCGTCTTTGGGAGATTTCTCGCTACGATGACCGCGGTCCGGCGTGGTACTGGAACGGATTTGAGACCGGGGAACACACCGGCACACATTTTGACGCGCCCATCCATTGGGTCAGCGGCAAGGACCTTCCCGAAAACAGCGTCGACAAAATCAATCCCAGGAAGTTTGTCGGCCCCGCCTGTGTGATTGACGTGACGGCCGATGTCGCCAACAATCCTGATTTTCTCCTCACCGTCGATCGCGTGAAGCAGTGGGAGTCGCAGCATCTGCGCATCCCGGCCGGCGCCTGGTTCCTCTTGCGTACGGGATGGTCCAAACGTTCGAATCCTGACCAATACATCAATCTCCAGGAGGACGGACCACATACACCGGGCTTCGTAAAAGAGTGCTCGGAGTTCCTGGCTCGGGAGCGGGAGGTACTAGGCGTAGGCGTCGAGACGGTAGGCACCGACGCCGGCCGCGCCGCCACCTTCGACCCGCCGTTCCCGAATCACTACATCATGCACGGAAGCGGTAAGTTCGGTTTGGCCGGATTGTGCAATCTCGACCAGCTTCCTGCAACTGGCGCGGTCGTGATTGCCGCACCTTTGAAAATTGTGAACGGCTCGGGTAGCCCGCTGCGCGTGATTGCGATTACGCCTTGAATTGCGCTACCTGCCTTTTGGATCTTTGTCGCGGTCGTAATGATGAAAAACCTTGCGGTTGATGTCGGGCCAGAACTCGGACACCAGCCCGCCCGCGCTGCCATAGAGAAGAGAAATGGCGGAGCGGCTCATGGTAGGCGAGAAGCCGCGGTCGGTTTGGGATAGTAAACGTTGGATAGCCCACCGCTCGTGAACGCGCCTAATGTGTTGGAGAAGTTGAAGCGGCGCGTCCCCTTATCGGTGACAGTGACAAACTCTTGGGCCAGAGAATACCGGATGCGATGCTTGATTGAGCCTTCCCCAAGACGAAAGTATCGCGGATCTTCCTTGAGAAGTATCGGGTAGAAAAAGTTGGCGAAGAAGTTGCTGGAAACCTGATCGCCGAGGGAGGCGCCATAGCGCTTGCCATACCCTGCTGCGCCCGGCTCCATTCAGGGAACGCCTCCAGCCAGCATCGTCGCGATGAGTTTCAACCGGTTATTCCTTGGTGGGTTGCTCTCCAGCAGAGCCCGCCTCCACTTCACCGGCTATGAATATTGTGCAGGAACCCAAACCGTCTTGACAAAGCCGTCCATTGTTATAGACGGGATGACAGAGGGAAAAGGCATTGGAGAAATACAGCGGGCTGACTCGCTGATCTGCGTTTTTCTGCGTTAATCTGCGGCAGAGCCCTACGCCGCGGCCCGTCGGTCGATGCACCTAGGCAAGAAGACGGAGAACCGCGTGCCATGCTCGCCGCCTGGCCCGTGGCTGCTGCTTACAGAGATGGTGCCGCCATGTTTCTGGATGATCTCTTTCGCAACCCAGAGTCCCAATCCTGTGCCGGTGTTCTGCTTGGTGGTAAAAAAAGGCTCGAACACTCGCTCCAGATTCTCGGCCGCGATGCCCGCGCCGTCGTCTTCGACAACCACCTGAGTCCCGGAGTTGTCGGATGCCATAGAGACCTGAAGCGTGAGCCGCCCGCTGCCGTTCAGGGCGTCGAGCGCGTTGGAGATCAGGTTCGCTAAAACCTGTTGCAGTTCGCTACGCGATGCGCTTACGATGCCACGGTCCGCATAGTCCCGCACCACCTGGATCGAATGTCCGGTCAGCCTTTGCTCATAGAAGGCGAGAGTATCCTCGAGCAGTTCGGCTACAGAGAGCTCAACCCATGCGGAATCGTCGCGAAAGAACCCCAACGTGCGCTGGGTGATCGCCGAGATGCGCCGCACTTCTTTTTCTGTGAGGTCAAGATATTGTTTGGCCTGATCGTTCATCGGCTGGATCTTCAACAGGTATAAGAGATTGACCACGGCTTCCAGCGGATTGTTCACTTCGTGAGAAATCGTGGCTGCCAGACGGCCGGCGGCCACGAGTTTTTCACTGCGTCGGAGAGCGTCTTCGGTTCGGCGCAACAGAGTCACATCGCTCAGCATTGCCAGCGCGCCAATGCGTTCTCCATCGTCGCTGAAAATAGGCGCCGTCGAAAGAGTTGCCCACAACTCCGACCCGTCTTTGTGCCGAAAGCGATTGTAGATTACCTCGCGCCCATTTCCATGACGCCGTCGCTCAAGGTCAGCCCTCTTCCGTGCGACATCTTCGGGGAACACGTAGTCAAAGGGTGTGTGTCCCAGCATCTCTTCGGGAAGGAAGCCGAGCATTTCTGCCATGCGGCGGTTGACGAAAGTAGTGTGGTACTGGTCATCAATGATCCAGACGCCATCGTTGGTGGTCTCGATAATCATTCGGTATTGCTCTTGCGCGAGGCGCAATTTGTTTTCCCGCACCAATGCTCTTTCCATGTGGGTGCGGTCGGCGATGACCGCGGCCAGGCACAGTCCAGAAACCGTGATCACGCTCATGAACACTTGTAGAGCTTCGAAGTTACGGAGCGGGCTGCCGTACGCGGCGAACGGCCCGACGTTGTTTCCCGTCTCGCAAACGGCAAACGCAGAAACCACAAAGCTTGAGAGGGCAGCGCCTGCGATCGAGAAACGCGTGGCGCTCCAGATGATGAAGGGTAGGACGCAAAAGCCGAAGACTGCTGCTGCGACTGTGGTTTGGCGAAACAAGAATTCCGAAAAGATCAGTAGGCAAGCCACCAGCAGCCCAAGTTCAGCGAGGCGTGGTTTGGCGATCTTGAATTCGGCGACGTTCAAAACCAGAGGGACTACCAGGAGTACGCCCATCATATCCCCGGCCCACCACATCAGAGCTGTCGAGGGAAACGGAACCCAGTTGTGCGACCTGGTCAGCACCAGGACGGCCGGTCCGATCAAAGCGCTGATGCCTGTCCCCAGTGCCCCGTAGCCGATTAGCCGGAAAACGTCGTTGAGACGTTTGATCGGTGCAACCGGCTCCCTGGCTAGAAGAGCGGTACCGATCAGCGCCCCGAGTGCGTTTCCAATCGCAATGCCCGCGGCAGCCGGCAGGGAGGCGTGACCGAGACGGTTCACTAAGAAAGATCCAGCTGCGACTCCCACCCAGAGGTAACGGCCGCGTATCAGAAGGATGGCGAAGGCAACGCCCGCGGCAAGCCACACGGGGGAAGAATGACCATGGGTAATGGGAGTTACGCGTTCGACTTCTCCAGCCGCGACGTATAGCACCACAGCAACGAGCAACTCGAATCCCCGGCCAGACGGATTCTGCACTTGCCACTTCATGGATACTTTCGAAAATGCTCAGGTCGAAACCCAGTGTCCTTCTACCTTCTCACCTCTTACAATAAGTTCGACGTGGCGATCGGCGAAACAGGAAGAAAGAGATTGCCTCCAATAATTACGAAAAGTTTTTCCGGGAGTCCCAAAGGTTCCGCCCCGCCGGCTGGCAATCGTAAGACGCGGGCGCTACGAACATATGATGGCTGAGAATCCAAAAGGGAAGGCCAAGAAAATTAGAACACATGGTTACCAAAGGGAAGCAGGCTCTTACGGCTGTGATTCGTTGATAGGCTGCCCCAAAGGTTTCGCTCTCGGCACGTAGATGTGACGAGTGATTCTAATGGGTCGGATTAGAGGTATCTAACACACTCAACAGAAAGCTTTACACAAGCTTTACAGAGAGATCTGAGCTCCGTGCATGTGTGAAGTTCCATCTAGGAGATGAGTGGCTGCTAGCTTTTGGCTTTTGGTACTCGGCATTTGGTTTGGACAATTTGGTTTAAACATTTGGTTCAGCTCACCTCCACCAGTGATATCAGTGTTAATCAGCGGTAAGATTTGTTATCGGTTATTACCAGGGAAGGAAACTACAAAGTCCTGCTTTTTCAAAATTCGGCCTTCCTTCATCACGCGAAACCTAAGGCCCAAGAACCGGATAGTGGCTGGCGATACCCATGAAGAGCAGCATGGGGAAGGTGAGAAAAAAATTCGTTCGTGAAACCAGCTGCGCCACGCGGCTGTATTCGAGAGCCTCGGGGGGCAAAGGCGTTCCGCTCGCCGCCGCTTGCGCCGTCCAGCCGATGATCTTCTTCTGAATACGCCAAATAACGCCCCAGACATTGAGCAACATGAACCACCCGAGCCCGCCGCCAATGCCGATCGCCAGCAGGCGATTACTCTCCCAACCATGCGCGTTCAACGCAAGGTAAAGCCAGGCCGCAGCGGTGACCACAAGCGCGATTATCACGCCAAATACCAGACCCCGTTTTAAGAACGGCGAGGGCATCATGAGCATAGCCATTTCGACGGCAAATGCCACAGTCCAGATTCCGAAGAAGGTTCCTATCGCTCTTCCGCCGTTGGTTTGAGCATTGTGAGCGTCGGAGGCGACGATGATCATCCAATACCAGATGCCTGCCACCACGGTAACGACCGCTGCCCAGCGAAACCACCACAGTGCTCGCGGCATCAGTAACGGCACCACTTTGGCCCGAGTAGAAGTGTCTACTTCCTTGAGGAAGGGAGTGTTCACGACATTGAAGAAATAAAGCAGTCCCACCCAAGTGATGCCGGCAACAAAGTGCACCCAGCGCAGCCCAAGCTGCAAGAGCGGCGTCAGGCCTCCTGGGAAACTGACGCGCGGTGAGCCGAGCAACTCCGGCCCCAAGTTCATGAAGCCTCCGTGAACGCTGATTGATGAAACGCGGTCATTCTAGCGAAGGGCGGCGAGAGTTATCAATGGACTTTGGAATCGCCGAAGTCGCCGTAATCGCGCGAGATCACCGTGATCGGAAGAACCAGATTGCGCCGATGTCGGCGATCCCGGCGATTCCGGCGATCGCACAGTGAGTCATCCTGTCACCGGACTGTGCCAAGCTGTCACAAGGGGCGAGGCGGAGACAACAACCAAAGCGTGCATTTGCAGCGAGTTAGACGCCGTGTTCGACTTGGCCCTTCAGCTGCCTTGCATACCGTCAAAGTAACTGGGCTGGGGCGCCAGGTACGCAGACAAGATTAGCGCTGCAAGGTAGGGTACCGGCGCCAGCCAGTCCTGTTCGACTCCGATCGCCTACCAGGTCTTGCGAATCGGATGAGCTTCGGTGTTGAAAACCACCTTGTTCAAATCCAAAGTTTCGCGTGGCGCAAACGTAAGATACAGGTACTTCAGCGTTTCAGCGAGAAAGAAACTCTCCATCCGATCTTCCTGTTCCATGTTGGCGACCCGGCGCAAACCGGCATAACCGGCATCGGTCTTGCAACAGCGCGTCAGACTCGCCAGGAACGTGGACGCCATCTCGGTATAGCGCGGATCGTTCGTATAGAAGGAGAGGTAGTATCCCGATTCCGCGATCTCCGGGCGAAGCGGATAGCCCTCGTGAATGATCCGGAAATTGGAGTAGTTGATCTCTTCCGGCTCGACGCCGAACTTAGTCCACATCGTATAGGACGACTCCTGCAAACGTTTTGCGCGATCTAAATCGCCGGAGCGGGCCAGCACGGCGGCGAAAAAAGCGTCTAGTGCGCCGAAGTGGGTGGTGGTTCTCTTGCCGGTATCCATGTTGGCCTGGCCGTACCAGAGCCCACCATGACTGGTGTCGGCAAGATATTTGTTCACCGCCGCCACGCTGCTCTTCCACATGTGCGCACAGTCTTGGTCGTCAAACAAAATCGACGCCTTGAGCAGATACTCGTAATACGAATCAATGCCGCCGCTAATATGGCTGGAGGTGTCGGTCCACTTGCCACTTTCTACGTTGATGATGGAACCCACCAACCCGATCTTCGACCTGCGATTGTAGAGCTCTATCACAGCGCGCTTGGCCTTTTCATAAAAGATCGGTCTGCCCGTAAGCTTGCTCAGCGTGCCGAACTCGATCAGAAGTGTGCCGATCTCAGCGGGGTTGCTTTCTGCGCCGCGGGTCTGGCCCGTCTTCAGATTGACGTACATGTAGGGCATGCCGGTCGGTGAATTGAACACCGGCAGCAAACGATTGCCCAGATCGGTGGCTAGGCTGAGGAGTCGCGAGTCGCCGGTGAGTTGATAGCTGCTGAGGAGGCCTCCGAGCAAGCGAATGGTGATCTCGAAGTTTTTGACTTCGATGTCTTTGTCGAAAGAGAGATTCTGGGCGATCAGCTCGCGGGTCTTGTCCGCCTCATCGCTGAGGCCCATCAGGACCATGGTGTCGAGGGCGTCGACCGGAGTCATGTACAGAGAAACCCCATACCAGTCGCGATAGCCGTGGCTCAGCGGCCTGAGTTCGTCATGTCCCCAGGCATATTGTTTGTAAGCATTCCAGGCATGAAGAAACTCTGCGCGCACCTGCTCGGCCGTTGTACCGCCTGCTGCCAAGCCGTTGGCGCTGGTCTGCGCGGGAAAAGCGAAGGGCGTTGGCGTCTGCGCCGCGCAAAGCGCCGCGCAGGCGCCCGCGACAAGAATGATCGGAAGGCACAGCCATACGCGCATGCCGGTAGTCTCCGCAAAAGGGTTTTGATCCGAGGCTTCCATCATAGCCTAGCGTGACTTACAGCCAGCAAACCTACCATGGAGGCAAGAGACACAGAGGAAATCGGGTGATCGGATCATCGGGACATCGGGTCATCGGACCATCGGGGAGATTGCTAATTGAGTAATCGGGTAATCGGGACATTGAAAACCCATGGAACCGCAGGTTTTCAATTACCAGTTACAAATTACCCGATTACAAATCTTTTTGATGTTTCGATCACCCGATCTTCCTCCGTCAACTTTCCAGCTGCGCGTCCATGGTGATCTTGGCGTTGAGGAGTTTGGAAACCGGGCAGCCTTCTTTGGCGTCCTTCGCCGCTTGCTCGAACTTGGCTTGGTCGCCGCCGGGAATCTTGACCTTCACCTGCAGATGTACGGTGGTGATGGCGAATCCAGAGCCGACCTTTTCGAGCGTCACCGTAGCTGTGGTGTCGATCGCTTGCGCGGTCATTGCGGCGTTGCCCAGCTGCGCTGAGAGAGCCATGGTGAAGCATCCCGCATGCGCCGCAGCAATCAGTTCTTCCGGATTCGTGCCCGGTTGCGATTCGAACCTGGTGGCGAAGGAATACGGAGTGTTCCTGAGCACTCCGCTGGGCGCGGTGAGGGTACCCTTGCCGTCTTTTAGACCGCCGGTCCAATGCGCGCTTGCGTTTCGTTGCATGATGTTGATGCTCCTTTGTGTTTTGAGATGCAGTCATTGTATAGCCAGGTTGATCGACGACGGCCGGTCCTCGCTTTTCGTTTTGGCAATCCGCCAACGGGTCACGTCGAGTGTGTCCGTTTCCACAGCGGCTGAAGCCTGGTTCGTTTTACACTTGCCGGCCCGACTTCGCAGCCCGTCACTCGCGATGCTCGCTCCGGTCTGAACGCGCAAGTCGGGCCCTGATACGAGTCTCTCGGCGGATGCCTTATTGTTGTGAAAACCACCAAGCCGAGTTGCTTACTCGCTTGCGCTCCGTCAGCCTCACTCAGGATTGGCCAGGAAGAGAGAAAGGCGGTGTATGCGAAACTTTTTCAGGAATCACGTGTTGTGTGTTTACGGTGAAGTTTATCGAACCTCCAATGTTACTAATATGGGCTAGACAGTGTGTCCAGCCAGAGTCATAATCGCGTTCAGATATTTCTAGGCAAGTGTTTCTTGGACAATTTTGTTCACACCTGACTCAGGAGCGTACCTTGAAAAGACTATCGTTACTCTTTGCGGCCTTTTGCATGTTCTTTGCAGTTACTAGTGTGGCGGGTGCCCAGCAGTTGGACGTAGCTTTTGGATTTGGTACTCTTGGCGGGAATCCGGCGTCAGATGCCACCGTGGCCGACATCACCGCCGGCAATGCCACTGCGCAGACGATCGCCGGGGGCGGTTACCCATCCTTCAGCGGAGATCTTCTGTTCTTCAGGAAATATGCAGGCGTTGGCGGGGAAGTTACCTGGCGTGCACGTCAGAACGTCAACATCTTTACCCAGCCCTACCGGCCCATCTTGTACGACTTCAACGCCGTTTTCGCACCGCCCTTGGGCAAGCACGCGCAGGCGGAACTGCAGGCCGGGATTGGTCTTGAATCGATCCGCTTTTACACACCGTTCTTTACCTGTAGCGGTAGCTTTTTTCAGAATTGCACCGACTACAGCAGCAGTAACCACTTCTTGGGGCATTTTTCCGGCGGCTTGCGCCTGTACTTGACCAGAAGCGTTTTCCTCCGCCCCGAAGTTCATCTGTACATCGTCCACAACAATATCGAGTTCGCCGGTCCGCGCGCAACCCGCTATGCCGTCTCGATCGGATACTCACTCAAGAATCAGTTCTGAAGAGAGCGCGCAGCAGTCAGATTGCTCCTGAAATCCCGAAGCGGAGCGAGGGATCCCTACTGCCACGATGCTTCTAAGGCGCGTATTTGATGACGGGCGCAACAGTGTGAAGCTTAAAGTTCATCGTTGCCATAGGGATCCCTCGCTGCGCTCGGGATGTAAGGCCTGCTCTGGGGCACGTGTCCGCGGCGGTAAACCATGACCGTCCGCTTGAACTCGATCACGATCGTGCCGTCTTGCTTGTAACCCGTGGTCTTGAAGCGCACAATGCCGGCGTTAGGTCGCGACTTGGATTGACGTTTCTCCAGGACCTCGCTGCGCGAATACACAGTGTCGCCTTCGAACAGCGGGTTGGGCAAACGCACTTCGTCCCAACCAAGGTTGGCCATCGCGTTCTGTGAGAGGTCTGTCACCGATTGACCGGTGACGAGCGCAAGCGTGAACGTGGAATCCACCAGCGGTTTGCCGTACTCGGTTTGGGCAGCGTAGGCGCGATCAAAATGGATGGGATTGGTATTCTGCGTGAGAAGCGTGAACCAGATGTTATCGGCGGCGATGACCGTCCTCCCGAGCGGGTGTTGATAGATATCGCCGACCTCGAAGTCCTCGAATACGCGTCCTGTCCAGCCTTGGTGGATTGCCACTTTCACCTCTTTTTCTGAAACCCCGAGCGCTAGCGAGGGATCCCTATTGCCACGATGATTCTAAGGCGCATATTGTAATGCCGGGCAGCAGTGTGAAGCTTAAAGTTCATCGTTATGATATGGATCCCTCGCTCCGCTTCGGGATTTCAGAAAGATCAATAGGAGCGCGGCAGTCCCAACACATGCTCGGCAATGTACGCCAGAATCAAGTTGGTCGAGACCGGCGCGACTTGGTAGAGACGAGTCTCGCGAAACTTACGCTCGATATCATAATCTTCGGCAAAGCCGAAGCCGCCATGCGTCTGCAAAGCGGCGTTGGCGGATTCCCATGAGGCGTCGGCAGCCAGTAGCTTGGCCATATTGGCCTGGGCGCCGCACGGCTGTTGTGAATCGAACAGTTGCGCCGCGCGTTCGACCATCAGCGCCGCCGCTTCCACATTAGCGTAAGCGCGCGCCAGCGGGAACTGCACACCTTGATTCTGTCCGATGGGCCGCTCAAACACGATTCGCTCTCTTGCGTAGCGACAGGCGCGGTCGAGGAACCAGCGGCCATCGCCGATGCACTCCGCGGCAATCAAGATCCGCTCTGCGTTCAGCCCATCGAGCAGATAACGGAATCCCTGCCCTTCTTGCCCGATGAGGTTGTCTGCGGGCACGCTTACGTCATCGAAGAAGACCTCAGTGGTTGCGTGATTCATCATAGTGCGGATGGGGCGGATGGTCAGTCCGTTTCCGGCTGCATGGCGCACATCAACCAGGAGTGTAGAGAGACCTTCGGTGCGCTTCGCTACCTGCTCGCGCGGCGTTGTGCGTGCGACGACCAGCATCAAATCGGTGTGCTCGGCGCGTGAAATCCATATTTTCTGCCCTTTGATGACAAACTCGTCGCCTCTGCGCGTGGCGGTGGTCTTGATCCGCGTGGTGTCGGAGCCGGTCGTGGGTTCGCTCACGGCGAATGCTTGCAGGCGAATGTCACCCGTGGCGATGGCGGGCAGATATTTCCTCTTCTGTGCTTCCGATCCATGACGTAAAAGCGTGCCCATGATATACATCTGCGCATGGCATGCGGCTGCGTTCCCACCCGAGCGATGGATCTCTTCGACAACAATCGCGGCTTCGGTGACTCCCAATCCCCCGCCGCCGTATTCTTCCGGGATGAGCGTGGCCATGTATCCGGCCTGCGTAACCGCTTGAACGAATGCATCCGGGTAAGCGCGTTTGGCGTCGAGCTCGCGCCAGTATGCATCTGGGAATGTACGGCACAGCTCGGCGACGGCGCTCTTGAGTTGCTGATGAAGCTCGGGTTTGTCGAGGCCAGAAAGCATTCTTGTTCCTCGGAGTGAGCAATTAGCAGTTAGCAATTGGTCAAGCCAAAGCGTGTTCAGAGTTGGTGTATTCCGTACAATCTACGACCATGTCATTTCGAAGCCGCAGGCGAGAAATCGGCTCCGCCCAAAGCCCAGCGGGAGCAGATCCTTCTCCCGCTTGGCGGGATCAGGATGACACTCGCGTTGCTGCTGCCTTGCTGTTGGTACACACCATCTCTTGAACTGCAACAAAGCTGACCGATGAGATAGCCAATTGCCAAGAGCCAATTACCAATTGCCATTTGCCAGAACTGTCCGGTCATTGAAATTTGATTTCAGTGTAACTGGTTTTGGTATAAGGACTTGTTGGTGAAAACAAGCGTTTTCGATTTGAATTTGTCACGCCCCTGTGGCCATCCTTTCCAGACATG
>Ga0209648_10004081_pt1 | contig 12360 bp, 10 predicted proteins | sample GraSoi2013_115cm_FD_185830 | JGI IMG/M metagenome (GOLD analysis project Ga0209648, IMG submission 185830) | Grasslands soil microbial communities from the Angelo Coastal Reserve, California, USA - Sample 9_17_2013_115cm (SPAdes) (version 2) | ecosystem: Environmental > Terrestrial > Soil >...
AACATAGACATACATTGGGTTTGCTGAGTCTTGTTTCCCGGTAGATACACTCGACATGCTTCATCCTCAATTGCTGCCACGTTCCTTGCAGCCTGCCTGACTGCTCCGCGGGAGTCCCCCAGACTCCCTTGGTAGCCGCGCAGCGGCGTTGGCAGGCTGGCTATCAAGAGGTTCGCCACCCAATCCACGCAGCATCACTTGAAACTTCAAACAAGACTCTGCATACTCATCCTGAGGATCAGAGTTGGAAACGATGCCGCACCCTGCGAAGAGCGTAGCTTTATTGCCATCGATCAGCCCCGAACGCAGCGCTACAGCGAACTCACCATGCCCGCTCGCGCCAATCCAGCCAACGGGTCCAGCATACCAGCCTCTATCTAGCTTCTCAGTGTTTCGTATAGCTTCAAGAGCGGCATGCCGTGGGAAACCACCAACGGCAGGTGTGGGGTGCAGGTCTGCCATCACGTCAAGAATGCATCGTCCTGGAATGAGTTCACCGGCCATGGGAGTCTTCAGATGTTGTAAGTTCTTCAGTTTGAGCAGTTGTGGCGTAGCGGAGATATGCACATTCGTACAGTGATTCTTAAGGGCTTCCCGCACCCTTGCTACGACAATTGCATGTTCGATGTTATTCTTCTCACTCTGTAGAAGTTCCGTACCAAGCTGCGCATCCTCTTCTTCGGTTTCACCACGCCGCGCTGACCCTGCCAATGCCATAGTATGTATCTGTCCATCCTGTGCCTGGACGAGCCGCTCGGGGGTTGCACCCACAAAGAAGCGCTCTCCGCGCTGGATAGCAAATACGTAAGCGGCTGGATAGCTCCTGCGTAGCCTCTGGAGAGTGGCATCGATATCAAACGCTCCCATAGGATCATTCAGCATTACCTGCATATCACGTGCGAGCACAACCTTCTCGAAAGCACCTTGCTGAATCATATTTACTACGTTTGCCACCATTTCCATCCACTCGGATGCCGGTCGTACTTCGTGTATAGAGAACTGGTTAATTGTCTCCTCTCGAGGTATCATCGGGGCATGCTCTATAGCGGCTTGTAGATGTCTCACACCAGCTTCGATCTCCTGCGCGCTTTGCTCGATATTATCAGATGCATGGACCATCCTGTTTATTGTGAGTGTGACGCTATTGGCACTGTAGCTCAGGAGGAACCTGGGTAAAATGAGCAGTCCACCAGGAAATTCGGCCCAGAGTGGAGTGCGCGGGGGAAGCGGATCAAAGGCAAATCCACCAAAGAGTACAGGACCACTGCCAGCAGTGGGTACCGTTGCGGGCGCATATGCGACAACCGCGTCATTCATTAAGCCACGCCAGGCAGAGGCCGAATCGATAAAGCACGTGACCCCATCTGTTTCGATGGTTGTTGCGGCACCCACACCTACGAGCGTATTTTGCTCTGCTGGCTGCTCCCAGAAAAAGCACTCTCCCAATCCCGCCCGTCTAGCACCACTAAAGGCTCGTATGGTGTCACACCACTCAACCGGCTGTGTAAAACTAGCAAGTACAGTTCGTTGTTGTTTAGCAGCACGTCCGGCTGCTTCGCGTAAGGTTCTGATCAACAGTTCCTGGTCACTGGTAGTGGACCATTCCCTGGTCCCAGTCGTTTTGCCCGCCCCAAGCGGACTGGAAATTACTACTTTCATGCTTTTGTCTAGCCTAAAAAGAAGAATGGGCCGAGAAGATCTCTGGCCCAAAGTCAGCGATACTCTGTACATATTGTAGCGGAGATGATAGGGAAACTGCCAGTATTGTGACCAGGTATGCTTCTACTAAAATCTAAGAGGAACCTTTTCATTGTTCCTAATGAATGACCCGATCCAGCACCATGATAGCGAAGAGCGCCGCCAGGTACATGTTCGAATACCAGAACAGCGTGCGCGCCCACTTCTTGGATTGATCCCGCCACAGGCGAATCGCCAGGTAGACCAGCCCTCCTCCCAGGATCACGGCTCCGGCCAGGTAGATATAGCCCATTATGCCCATGGCGAAGAGCACGAGGGTGAGAGCCAGCAAGAGCAGCGAGTAGAGCAGGATTTGCCGCCGTGTCTCCGCCTCGCCCTTAACCACCGGCAGCATCGGGATGCCCGCCTTCTCGTAGTCTTTCTGGATCAGCAGCGAGAGCGCCCAGAAGTGCGGAGGCGTCCAGAAGAAGATGATGGCGAAGAGCCAGATAGCCGGCAGGCTCAGGCTGTTGGTGACGGCTGCCCAGCCGACCAGCACCGGCACAGCTCCGGCAGCGCCGCCGATCACAATATTCTGCACCGTCGAGCGCTTCAGCCACAGCGTGTACACGAAGACATAGAAGAGAATGGCCGAACAGGCCAGCACCGCGCTGAGCAGGTTAACGAAGGCAGTGAAAATGATGAAAGAAGCTACACCCAGGATGATACCAAAAACCAGCGCCTGGCGTGGTTCCACGCGCCCGGAGGGCAGCGAGCGGCGCTGCGTGCGCCCCATGAGCTGGTCGATGTCGCGGTCGATATAGCAATTGATGCAGTTCGCGCTGCCTGCCGCCATCGCGCCGCCCAGCAGCGTCGGAATGACCAGGACAAGCGGGGGCAAACCCTGCTTGGCAATCGCCATCGCCGCCGCCGTCACGCCGAGCAGCAGCACCGTCACGTGTGGCTTCATCAGATCGACGTAATTGGCGATGGTCTGCCGCACCACGCCGCTCTCTTTTTTCGCCTCGGCTTCTGCCTGCTCCATCTTCTCTATCTCCTGCTGCTGCGGCGCGGCGCGCAGTTGATTGGATGCGAGCGCGGCCAGCAGTACCAGCGTACCCCAGACGGCGGTCGCCAGAGCAAGATGTAACCCCGCTACAAATGCCGGTTCTTTGAGCAGCACAATCAAGCCGCCGACAATGGCCTGGCACACGAAGAGAACGCCGCCCACCAGCCCAACCATCGCCTGTCCTGGCGCGACTCGCCGGCGCCGCAGGGCTGCAATCACGGTCCAGAGCATGACAAGGCCGACGAAGACGGCGAAAACGCGGTGCAGGATATTGATACCCGCGAGATGATTGCTCACGGCCCACGAGGCGGGCGTGCACAGCGGCCAGCCCAGGCAGGCCAGCCCGGCCTGGCTGCCGGTCACATACGAGCCAAACAGCATCAGGATGTAAACGAGCAGCGCGTTGCTGATCGCCAGTTGCGCGAATGTGCGCGTTTTCGCGGGATGCTCTTTACTCGGCGCGGGCTTGCCACTCAGCACAGCAATCGTGATCACGATGGCGAAGATCGCCAGCGCCATACCCAGGTGCGCCGTAATGATCTGCGGCGGCAGCTTCCAGAGAACCGTCAGCCCCCCCAGCACAATCTGGATCGCCAGCAGTATCGGAGCAGCAATCGCCATCGTGAGCAGCACCCGATCTTTACGTGCCCACGCGATAATCCCGATTGCCAACAGCACGATCAAGATGCTGACAGTTGCAGCAGTGAAGCGATGGAACTGCTCCAGAAACACATGATATGTTCCAGAGTAATATGCCTGGCCATAGCAAAGCGGCCAATCCGGGCAGCTCACGCCGGAGTCGGTGGCGAGAACGGTGCCACCGAGCGCGATCAGAAAATAGGTAACGACAGTCGCTGTCCATGCTACGCGCTGTATGAACTTCATATAAAGACTCCTCACTCAATTACTGTGGCTGCGGTAGCCACTGCCGCATTCCAGCCTCTAGCCCGAGTTCTTCACTGCTAAGATCGGACTTACTGCTAGTGTCAAGTGTCTCGAAATAGAGCCGCTCATGCCCCTGGGCGTCTATGATGAACATGATTGGATCATGCTCCACTAGCTCGTTTGAGCTCACGTGGACATACACATTGTACACGTGGTAAACGGTCTGGAGTCGTTGTGCTGTACCCGTGAGGAATAACCACTGATGCAGCATTCCGTGGTTGATGGACCAGGCTTGCACTTCTGTTATGCTGGTTGCAGTCGGATTGGCATTGACTGCCACCAGGTCTACCCGGCTGGCTGCAGAGGACCCCAACCGGACCCTGGCATCATACATAATCTGAGCAGTCAGTGGGCAGAGGGTTTTGCATCGCGCGTCGATGAAAGCCAGCACTACCTCGTGACCGCGCAGAGAAGACAGGGTGACTGAGTGACCGAGCTGGTCTGTGAGGGTGAAGTCCGGTGCGAGATTGCCTGTCATGGGAAAGCCGCCAATTGCATAGTTAGCCGGGTTAGTCGACTGCGTGACTGTCTGGTTGCGAGACATTGCGAAAAACCTGACACCCCAGGCAGTTCCGACAAGGATTACGAGCGTTGAAGTGGCAATAAGGGCAGCGAGAGCCAATTTATGCATACCATCCGAGTGCCACATGGTCATTTCCTTTCACCAGGTGTGTGTTTGAGTGCGTTCACGTCACGCTCTCTGTTTTTCCCCCACGTTTACCTCTCCCTGATCGTCCGACTGCGAGGCAAGCCACCGGTGTACCAGGGTAGCAAGAGCAATCCCGAAAGGGAGATCGCCGAATGTCCACATGATGCCTGCTCCCAATTGCTGATCTTGCAAGGCGGAGAGCCCACCTGGCCACTGAGCCAGATGAGCATACGCATAGAGGGGTACTTGAGCAAATCCGAGCAGCGCCGCCAGAACAACGTTTTGGGCTATTGCGACCCCTATGCACACTATCTGCCCAAGATAGCCCGCGCGAGGGCGGAGCGGTGGCGATGGTATCACCTGCGTCCAGAAAAGGACGCTAACAGCAAGAAAGGTTAAATGCTCACACCAATCGTGGATGGCTTCGTTTGTCAGAGCAAGATCATAGAGGGCAGGGTAGTGCCATACCCAGATACCGATGATCAGGAGCCCGCACGAGATGGCGGGTTGTCGCAGCCAGTGTCCCACACGGTAGAGGACACACTGCGCTTTCAGCCTTGCCGCTACCTTGACGGGCCTTCGAGCCCAGCCCGGTAATCCCAGCCATAACGGTTGCAACGGGGCGGCCGCTACGAGCAGCGGGGCCATCACGACCAGCAAGAGTAGGTGTTGGATCATGTGAACCCAGAAGAAGCGGGCAGAGAGTATGTCAATTGGGGCGGAATCTCCGAGAAGGATAATAAAAATAGCGCCCAGGAAGTAAGCACCGCGCCAGAGCCAGCTGTCCCACCGATATCCACCGGACCCGGTCAATTCAGGGGAAGTCGTGGCCCTGGCAGTCTTCCTCTGCTCCGCTTTGACGAGTACACGCCATCCACGAAAGTACAGGATTTCGGCAGCAAGACACCCGAGAAGCACAAGGGGTGGGATTGGCCACCCATTTGCATCAACCCAGATGTTCATTGTGGCGCCTCCATCTAACGGGAGCTTGCCCTGGGAAAGGGGGAGCAGGGAACTCCCCTGCCGGGGTCTAAAGGGCACCCCCTTACATTTCCCCTTTTCCTAAAAGACTTGTTGAAGATGCCTTACGTCAGATACACACCGAACAGCCACAGCAGGACGCTGGCGACCACAGTGTAGTACCACCAGTAGCCCACCACCTCGACGATAAACTCGTGCCCGGCCAGCCTGCCGCGTAGGATGCGCCCACCAAGCAGCAGGCCAATAAACACGGCCAACAGGAGGTGGACCGCCGTAAACCAGGGCAGCAGCAATTGCACACTTTCGTAGGCTTGGATAGGCATGCCATATCTCAGGGACGCGCCGATCCAGGTTTCGCTCACCCCTGCCACGAGCATGAGCACCAGGGCCAGCAGGAAAAAAGGCGTCTGGCCTGCCCCCCCGGGCTTGCTCGCTCTGCGCTCCCACCAGTAGTAGGCGAGTCCGCTCAGCACCAGGGCGATGGCAATCAGGAGTCCCGGCAAGTAGGCGGGAGCAAAGTCTCCGGCAACCTTGTATTGGCCCTCCGTATTGAGGGTGCGCAGGTAACCGCCCGCGGCCAGGATGGCGAGGGCGGCTAGAGCATCCGATAGGATGAGCATCAGGACGCCTGCTCGCGCTCGCGCCACCTTAATGTGCGGCTCCAGTTCGTGTACGTGCTCTAAGGATGTTTCCATCGTATTTTTCCTCTCGTGCTCTTAAACCTCTCCTTGCGGTTGTATGGGTGCTTCTATGACAGCACTGGCGATATCTGCTGCCGGAGTTACCGGTTCCGGCAAAGGTGACCCGTAGTCGTAGGGCAAGGAGGTCACCACGGGCAGTTCTTCAAAATTCTCCAGTGGAACCGGGGTCGGCACCGTCCACTCAAGTGTTTTGCCTCCCCACTCGTTGGCAACAGCGCGTTCGCCGCGCACCAGTGTGTAAATCACGTTGTAGATGAACACAAACACCGAGGCTGCGATCAGGATGGCAAACAGGCTGGCGATCAGATTGGCGGTGGCAAACGGGGGCGCAATATTCGCCGACCAGCGCGGTTCGCCCTGCAGGCCCGCCTGGAACAGCGCCGTGAATGTCCCCAGGAAACCGATTTCAAACAGCCAGAAATGGAGCCGGCCCAGCGTTGAGTCGAGTCGACGGCCCACCATTTTCGGGAACCAGTAGTAGAGGCCGGCGAAAAACCCGAAGACCATGCTTCCAGGGATGACGAAATGAAAGTGTGCCACGACAAACATGCCACCATGCAAAATCTCATCGGTGGGAAGATCAGCCAGGTAGATGCCGCTGATTCCGCCGATGACGAAGTTCACCAGCATGCCTCCCACAAACAGCAGTGGGACCGTGACCCAGATCTTCCCACGCCAGAACATCCCGATAAGCACCAGGAAGAAGATGCCGGTGGGAATCGAGATGAGTTCTGTATCGAGCATGAAGGGGGCGACCAGGGCGTTCTCTGACCCGCTCAGGTAGAGGTGATGTCCCCAAACGATCACGCTCAGGACACTGATACCGACCAGGCCACTCACCAGGAATCGATAGCCAAATACCGCTTTGCGGGTAAAAACCGCGGCTACCTCAGCCGCTACTGCCATGGCCGGCAGGGAAATCACGTACACCTCGGGGTGTCCCATAAACCAGAACAGGTGCTCATACAGCCAGTTATTCCCGCCATAGGCGGCAATGAAGAAGGACGTCTGGAAGATGCGGTCCATCAAGACCATAATTTGAGACACAATGAAAGAAGGGAACGCGGTCAAACTCAGGATGACCGAGAGCACCACGCCCCAGACGAATACCGGGAGTCGTCCCCAGGTCATGCCCTTCGTGCGCATCACGATCACAGTCGTCAAGATATTCATGGCCGCCAGAGTTGTTGAGACGGCAAAGATTAGGATAAGAAAGCAGTATGCATCCATGCCTGGTGTTAACCCCTGGACAGCAAGCGGTGCGTAACCGGTCCATCCTGTCTGGAATCCGCCGAGGGCCAGCATGGACAGGAATACAGGAATGGCGGCGAACAGCAGCCAGTAGCTCAGCGCGTTAAGCCTGGGAAACGCCATGTCACGCGCACCAATCATGATGGGTAATATGAAGTTCCCGAAAGGACCGCTGACCATGATGATGGTGGTGGCAATCATGAGGATGCCGTGCATGCCCACAATGGTGTTGTACGTGGAGGGTGTAAAGAAGATTGCCCCTGGTGTCGATTGCTCCAGCCGGATCATGAATGCTCCCATCGAGCCTACGAAAAAGAGTACAAACACTGTTGCCAGGTATTGCATCCCGACCACTTTGTGGTCGGTGGTATAGCGGAAGTAGCGCCAGATTCCCTGGCCTTTTCCCGCCAGCTGGAGTTCTTCAGCAGGTGTGGCCTCCCGGCGAGCAAAACCCCACTTCAGGACACCATTGAAGGCTCCAATGCCCACAAAGAAGAAGAGCGTCCAGCCTGTGTAGGCAGCCGCAACGGTTGCGTCCTGGTTCAATCCTTTCGTCGCAGCGTTCACGATTACGCCAGCTACAACCGCGCCTATTACGCCGAGTACGATTCCAGAAACCACACTCGGGAAAAGGGCGTTGATGAGACCTGGGCGTTTAACTTCTCCGGCTTCGGTCATAAGTGTCCTCCTTGGCTTACTATCCAGGCATTGAACGTCGTGTCATCGACCACATTCACGGCTTCCCACATGTAGGAATGGTAGAGCCCGCACAATTCCACGCAGTTCACCGTGTAGCTTCCAATCTGCGTCGCTGTTATGACTGGTGTGGTGGTCACTTCTCCCGGGTTAGCATCGACGCGTACCCCGAGTGCGCGAATAGAAAAGCCGTGCAGCACATCTTCCGAGGTGACGAGGAACTGCACTGGGCGATTCACGGGCAGCTCAATGACCTGACTCTGGCTGGATGCGCCATACTGCGGGTAGTCAAAACTCCACAACCATTGCTGACCGGTTACCCGGACAACAAGGGTGTTAGAGGCTGCGGAAGCGGTTTCCTGGTAAAAGACAACCAAACCCCAGATGAGAAGGAACAGGCAAAGAACTGACGTGACTCCTAACCACCCGATCTGGAGCGATGGTCTGGGCTGTAAGGGGACGCCATCCTCCGTGGGCCTGTCCTTGACCCTGAACACGAACAGACTGTAGCCAAGGAAGACCCAGACGAACATGGCCACCGGCACGGACAGGGCGGTAAGCACTACGATCGTTAAGTCATCGGTGCTTTCAAGATTGCTGGCAGCGGATGGGAGAATAAATGGGGCCACGGCAAGCCATACCGCAATCCCGATCACAGAGAGCACGGCCCAGATAATGATAGCACGACGTAGATGACGCGGCTCCCCTCGTGCTGGTGAAGCACCGCCGGTGCTTCCTTCAATGTTGGGTTCAGACATCTTGCCCTCCCTTAATAATTTGTGACAGACACCGTTCCTGCCATGTACCCGAGGGTCCACATTGGCCCGCTAAAACCAAAGGGAGGTTTGCGAGCGTACTGAGTGTCTCCGCAAGGGTCATAGCAATGCCAGAGGTAGGTGATGCCAGCCGGTCCTGTGCGGAACTGGAATGAGATGATGTTGGGTGTCGAATACATGTTGCCGTTAATGTTCACGTTTGTGGGAGCGTTGGAATTGACTCCAATGAGAGGGACACTGACGAAGATCGCCTCATCTGGAGGCGTGTTGGGTGCTGATTGGATGGTGAACGTGTGGCCTGGATCACTGGAGAATGTGTGGCCTGGAGTATTCTTGCTGATCGCACTGACGTCACTGATATTACTAAAAGGCTTCCCGTCGAGCATCGCCATGGGCTGCCCGTTGCTCATCTGAGATGTGCCCCGCACCTGTCCGAAGTAATTGTTGATCAAGGTGGTGCCAGAGTCATATTGCTTGATGACAACCGTGATGACGCTGTTCGGTGGAACTTCGAGGTGTGTGGCTAGACCGTTAGTGCCCGAGCAATAGGTCACCCAGATGGCTTGCGCCGCTGGTGCGTCGGCGTGGCATACATGAGAGTCCGGATACGTGGCGAGTTCGAGTGTTGCGCTGTTAGGACCCGTTCTGGTTGCTTGCACCACACCGGATTCGGAACCAAGCCCACTTATTGAGCTAAGACCCAGCCAGATTCCGGCTACGATGCCAAAGCCTAAAATAATCGATGCTACGATACCAATGATAAAGCCTGAAGAATGCTGTTTCATTTCAGACCTCCCTGTCTGTGGTTTAGATGCAAAAACTAGAAGGTGTGGTCTTCTCCCTTCTGTGGGTCAATGACCGTAGCTATATGCATTGCACCAGTTGGATGTCTTGCTCATCAAATACCATAATATAGACATCCACTGCAATCAGAAACTTCTCGACTTCCTAAACTCTTCACCTCTTTCTGTAGCAAGGAAAGATCCGAGGCACCAGGAGAGTTCTTCCCCTACCTCATTCGTTGATACCACGAGTATACCATAAAAATACCATCTTGAGAATACTTGAGAATACTTATGTATTGCCTTGATATCGTAATTCCATTACAAAATGACAGTTCCACGAGAGCGTTTCAAATTTTACTTTTGGAAAGCGGGGATACTCGAAGCGATGATCAGTGATTTGCAAGTCGTGTTGCGCGTGGCGCAAGGACACAAGGCTAACCTTCGGCCGCCATCTTTGACGGTCGCACACTGCAATTGAGTTATGAATGGCTGCCTCACTCGCTGGCGAGGCTTCACTTGCTAGCTTTTGTCATGCTTATGCTTCGCCGCTTGTTCATCTGATGGCTCATTGTCTCTAAGTTCAGAACACGCTCCGGGATGAATTGGTGTACATCCTTCCTGCCTACTGCGCTGCATCTTTGCGCTCGGCTGCAATCCGTTCTGCCTTAGCTTTAATTCTTACCCGCTGCTCTTCTGAGAGCCGTTGTAGGGCAAGTTCACGGCTGATGACCTCTAAAAATGCTGCTGTTTGTAACCCCTGCTGATGAGCAAGTTCCTGGAGCATAAGAAATGCTTCGTGGGACAACAGCCATGCGCGTTTATCTTTATATACATTTGTTTTCATGGATGTCCATACACTCACTTCCGTAAAAACCATAGGGATACCCTTAAACTACCTTTAATAATTATACGGTACCAGGTTACAATCGGATCATGCGGAGTCTGTGCCCTTTTTTGGCTGCTTTTGGGTGGCTTTCTCATCCTGTTTTGGAGTATTAGTCTTGTTCCTTGCCGATTGGCTGTAATCTGACAGAAAAATCGGCTCATGGCCACTCTTTGGCATACAGCTTGCTTGTATATGTAGATGGACCTTGTTCTCTCTCTGACAAAAAAAGTCATAATATATACTACAAGCAGGTCTTCTCTGAGCTACGGTCATATCGAATTCAAAATAACAGGAGGTCATCCCAGATGATTGCACGCGTGTGGAGAGGCTGGACATCGATTGAGAACGCGGATGCCTACGAAAGGCTACTCCGAGAGCAGGTTCTTCCCAGTCTCAAGCAGATCGATGGCTATCGAGGCGGTTACATCCTACGACAAGAGGGCAACGATGAGGTCGAATTCGTGGTGATGAACTTGTTTGAATCGTTGGAGGCCGTGCGAGCATTTGCTGGACCGGAATATACGGTTCCAGTCTTTGAACCGGAAGCCCGGCAACTTCTCTCCAAAGTCGAGCCACTTGCGCGCCATTATGAGGTCAAAACCACTCCGTAGTGGAACCAGAGCAGAGATTTGATGTAAAGACTAGGAGTGGTTTTGTGCTTAACCACCAGATTGTATGGTCCTACAAGATAGGGAACTGTTTTATTTCGGTACCGCCAACAGAATGACCAATATGACCAGGTGCAAGAGGCCAAAAAGGACCATCAGCCACATGAACCAGGCGAATTCTCGCTGGAAATCTCGCTGTTCGCGCGTAGGTGTACTCATAGTATACGCTGTGGGCGAACGTTCGGCGGCCACAAGACCCATAGCAATACGCAAGCGCGCTGGCGAACGTAAGGAGGAGCGGCGCATTTCCACGAGCAGCGCCTCGTGGCAAGGTTTGCAGAGCACCCATTCGTGACGCGGTTCTGGCGCTCCAACCGGCTCTTTGAGCGCAATGGGATGAAACCAGATAAAACTCGTACAGATAGAACAGCGTACGGGTTTGTACCAGCGCCATCTCTGTCCTGTTTCTCGCCTGGTGGCGACCGTTCCATCATTTTCTGACATCATCATTTCGGTCGCTCGCTGTCCTCTCCGGGTGCACTGCCGGGTTTCAGCAGGAAGCAGATCTCGTTATTACTCGCGCTACACTTCGCCGTTCAGCATCATTATTGTACCATATAGTTCTTGGCATACTAGTATTGAAAATAGGCAACCGTTGAGGTACTCTACTAAGCAGGTTATCCAGGACATATTGAAAGGAAATAAGAAGGTGATTTCGCTCTTACGCAAATATTGCTATCACTTCTTATTTCTGCTTATGCTGTTATTGCTCGTAGAGTTGTTCTCTCCTTCAGCTCGAGCAGATGGGGGGGCTCCTCAACTCGCCTATGTGACAGGAGCTGCACAAGGCATCAGCATCATTGATATCGCGCGATGGCGTGTAACTGGGACGATTGCCGTAGCTGGGAATCCGCGCACCGTCTTGCTGAGCCCGGATGGCTATGCGCTGTATATCACGCAGCCAACGCTTGGACGCGTTGCTGTGATCGCTGCGAAAACAGGGAAGACTCTCTGCACGGCCAGCCTTCCTGGTCAACCGTCACTGTTAGCACTCAGCCTGGATGCAACAGTCCTGTATGCGGCGGGCCAGGGAGACACGAGCGTGCGTGCGCTTGATCCAGGGTCCTGCGCAGTCCGACAGACCTTCGAGACTCATGAACCTGTCAATGGACTGGCGGTGACGGCTTCGACGACGGCTAATGCCACTCCCTCAACTCCCAATCAGCTCTGGATCGCCGGGACCACTTCGCTTACGATCTTCGAAGTGAACGGACACCAGCTTGGCTCTGTGCCTATTGCCAGTGGACCGCAAAATATCTGCATCCCTGGCGGTTTT
>Ga0209648_10004082_pt1 | contig 12360 bp, 10 predicted proteins | sample GraSoi2013_115cm_FD_185830 | JGI IMG/M metagenome (GOLD analysis project Ga0209648, IMG submission 185830) | Grasslands soil microbial communities from the Angelo Coastal Reserve, California, USA - Sample 9_17_2013_115cm (SPAdes) (version 2) | ecosystem: Environmental > Terrestrial > Soil >...
TCTTGTCGAGAAAGGCGAACAGCGCCTTCTCGCGCTCGCTGATCGGAGCGGTGCGGTAATCCTCGAGCACCGCGTCGACCAGCCCGCGATTGCCCAGCAACGATGCCGCGACCGCGGCGTGCGAACCGATTCAGAACGGGCAGTCGTTGCGGCGCGAGGTGAACGCCGCGATCAGCTCGCGGAAGCCCGCAGACAAGGGGGACGGCCCGCGCATCACGCCTTGCGTGAACCCCGACAGGAATCCCGTGCGATCGGGCTTGTAGGCGAACAGGTGCATGATCTGCGGCACGGGGAAGCCTGCCGCTCGCAGCTCCCTGATCGGCTGCGCGTACGGCCCAGCCGGTTCGTTGTGCTCGACCGCGGCGAGAAACATCGGACGCATGGGATAGCTCCGGCGAAGATGGTCCGCCTACTGCGGCGGGGCTACGATGCCCGCCGCTCAGCGCCGCGTCAAGGGGCGGGACGCCGCGCCGGGCACTGGGTGCTGACGCTCCCGCGCGGCTACGCAGGGGTGTCACGACGGCGCAACCGCGCGAGCCCGTATGCCGGCACGCCCAATGCGAGCAGGCACGTCCCGATCACCGCGTTCCTCGGGTTCGCGACGATCGAGCTCACGACCACGTAGGCGGCCGCCAAGACGAACAGCACGGGCGTCCAGGGATACGCCGGAACGCGGAACCGGGGCTCGGCCGTCCCCGTGGCGCGCGAGCGATAGACGAAGAGACTCGCGACCGTCAGGCCGAAGAAGATCCAATCCCCGAACACCACGTAATCGAGCAGTTCAGCGTAGGTGCCCGAGACCGCGAGCGCGATGGCCCAGGCCCCCATGAACACGATGGCCCGCGTCGGCGTGCGATACCTCGGATGCAGCCGAGCCAGCCCTTGCAGGAAGACCCCGTCCGCCGCCATCGCCTGGAACACGCGGGGCGTCACGAGAATCACGAGATTCAGGAACCCGAAGGTCGACACCGCGATGCCGGCGCTGATGAACCGGCCCCCGAGCGGCCCGAGCACCCGTGTCATCACGTCCGCCGCGGGGGCCGCACTCGTGGCGAGCCCCGCCGCGCCGAGCACCCGGAGGTACGCGAGGTTCGCGAGCAGATACACCACCACGACGCCTGCCACGCCGCCGACCAGCGCGCGCGGCAGGTCGCGCTCGGGCGCGATCAGCTCCTCGGCGATGAAGTTGGTCTGCTGCCAGCCGCCGTAGGCGAAGAGGATGGGCACGAGCGCGGCGCCCACGGCGAGCACCACGCTGACCGGCCCCTCGGGGGGAGTGAGGCGGACCGGTGGCGAGGCCAAGCCGGACCCTGCCGCCAGCCCCGTGACGATCAGCGCGATCACCGCCGCGAGCTTGAGCAGCGTGAAGGCGTTCTGCGTGAGCGCCGCCGGCTTGACTCCGACGTAGTTGATCGCCGAGACTACCGCGATGGCCCCGACCGCGAGCGGCAGCGTGGCCTTGGGAGACAGCCCTACGAGCGCGACGGCGTAGCTCGCGAACGTGACGGCCACCGCCGCCGTCGCACCGGTCGCGATCACGAGCAGCAGCGCCCAGCCATACAAGAAGGCCGGCAGCGGACCGAAGGCGTCCCGCAGGTACACGTACCCGCCCCCCGCGCGGGGCCGTCGTGCACCCAGCTCGCCGAAGCAGAACGCGCCGGCGAGCGCCACGCCACCACCCACCACCCACGCGGCGAGCGTCAGGCCCGCGGTCCGCACCCGCGCCGCCACCACCTCGGGCCCGAGAAACACGCCCGATCCGATGATGCCGCCGATCACGGCCATCGCGGCGGAGAAGAGGCCGAGCCGGCGCGCGTAGCCGACGGCCTGGGGAGGGGGGGATACGGGGTCCACTCGGGCGACAAGATGTGGTTCCCGGCAATGTTCGGAAAGCGTCGCCCCCCTTCCCTCGTCCCGTCCCGCGTGATACGGTTTTAGCTACCTCTCGTCAGGACGCCCCGATGGCTGCGATTTCCTTTACCGTGAACGGCAAGCGCGAAACCGTGAACGTCACCCCCGATACGCCGCTGCTCTGGGTGCTGCGGGACACGCTGGGGTTGACGGGCACCAAGTTCGGCTGCGGCATCGCGCAATGCGGCGCCTGTACCGTGCACCTGGACGGCGTGGCGACCCGCACCTGCGTGCTGCCCGTCTCCGCCGTCGCCAACAAGCGCGTGACCACGATCGAAGGCCTCTCGAAGAACCGCGCGCACGCTGTGCAGCGGGCCTGGATCGAGGAAGACGTGCCGCAGTGCGGCTATTGCCAGTCGGGGCAGATCATGGCCGTCGCCGCGCTGCTCGCGAAGACGCCCCACCCTAGCGACGCGGAGATCGACGCCCAGATCACTAATATCTGTCGCTGCGGCACGTACCAGCGGATCCGCGCGGCGATTCACCGCGCGGCGAAGGGAGTGTGACATGAGCGCTCCGGCACGCGTTTCCCGACGCGAGTTTCTCGAGACCGCCGGCGCCGTCGGCGCCACCCTGGTCATCGGATTTCAGCTTCCTATCACCGGCCGCGGCGCGGGGGCGCGGGCAGTGGGGCCGTTCGCACCGAACGCCTGGCTCCGGATCGGCGCCGACGACAGCGTGCTCGTCGTGGTCGACCGCTCCGAAATGGGCCAGGGCGTGACCACGGCCCTGCCCATGCTGCTCGCCGAAGAGCTCGATGCCGACTGGACCAAGGTCAAGATCGAGTCGGCGCCGGTCGCCAAGGAGTACGCCAATCCGCTGTTCGGCATGCAGGGGACGGGCGGCAGCACCAGCGTGCGCGCCGCCTGGACGCCGCTGCGCAAGGCAGGTGCCGCGGCGCGCGAGATGCTGGTCGCGGCGGCGGCCGATAGGTGGAAGGTGGACAAGGCGACCTGCCGCACGGAGCGGGGCGCGGTGATCCACCCGGTGACGAACCGACGCGCCAGCTACGGCCAGCTCGTCGCCGCAGCTGCTGCGCTCCCGGTCCCCGAAAACCCGTCGCTCAAACACCCGAAGGATTGGAAGATTCTCGGCACTCCTGTCCGCCGGCTTGACACGCCAGCCAAAGTGGATGGGTCAGCCGAGTTCGGCATCGACGTGAAGGTTCCCGGCATGCGCGTCGCGGTGGTGGCCCGCAGCCCCGTGCGGGGCGGCAAAGTCGCGACGTTTGACGCGACCAAGGCAAAAGCCGTCCCGGGTGTGCACGACGTCGTGCAGATCTCGTCAGGGATAGCGGTGGTCGCCGACGGGTACTGGAACGCGAGGAAGGGGCGGGACGCCCTCACCGTAACGTGGGATGAGGGCCCGAACGCGCAGGTGTCGAGCGCGAGCATCTCGCAGCTCCTCGCGCAGCGGGCGGACGACAAGGCTCCCGTGGCGCGCCACGACGGCGACGCCGACGCCGCGCTCGCGAGCGCCGTTTCCAAGGTCAGCGCCGACTATGAGCTGCCGTTCCTCGCCCATGCGACCATGGAGCCGCAGAACTGCACCGCGCAGGTCCGCGCCGACGGTGTGGAAATCTGGGCCCCCACCCAGTTCCAGACGGGCGCCCAAGGTATCGGCGCGAAGATCGGCGGCGTGCCGCCCGAGAAGGTGAAGGTGCACACGACCTACTTGGGGGGCGGGTTCGGTCGACGCTTCGAGCTCGACTTCATCCAGGAGGCGCTCGAGACCTCGAAGGCGGTCGGCGGCGCGCCCGTGAAAGTGATTTGGTCCCGCGAGGACGACACGCAGCAGGACCAGTACCGGCCGGCCTCCTTCCATCGGCTGCGCGCCGGACTCGATGCCTCGGGGCAGCCGGTCGCGTGGGCGCACGCGTTCGCGGCACCGTCGATCATGGTGCGTGTGTTCGGGCCCGGGGTCATCAAGAACGGCATCGACGAAGAGACCGTAGAAGCCGCTGTCGGCATGCCGTACGCCGTGCCGAACGTCCAGGTGAACTACGCCCTGACCGACTTGGGGATCCCGGTCGGGTTCTGGCGCTCGGTGAACAACAGTTTCAACTGGTTCGTCGTGGAAAGCTTCATCGACGAGCTCGCGGCGGCGGCGAAGCAGGATCCCGTGGAGTACCGTCGGCGTCTGCTCACCAAGGCCCCGCGCCACCTGGGCGTGTTGACCCTCGCCGCGGAGAAGGCCCAGTGGGGCACACCGCTCCCGGCCGGGCGGGCGCGGGGCGTGGCCGTGTGCAAAGCGTTCGAGAGCTACGTGGCCGAAGTCGCGGAAGTCTCGCTGGGGTCGGACGGCCAACCCCGCGTGCATCGCGTGGTATGCGCCGTGGATTGCGGTCCCGTCGTCAACCCGAGCATCGTGACGGCACAGATGGAGAGCGCCATCGTCTACGGCCTCACGGCCGCGCTGTGGGGTGAGATCACGATCGAGAACGGTCGTGCCAAGCAAAGCAACTTTCACGACTACCGCATGCTCCGCCTCGCGGAGATGCCGGTGGTCGAGGTGCACATCGTGGCGTCGAGCGACGCGCAGGGCGGCGTCGGGGAGCCCGGCACGCCGCCGATCGCGCCCGCGGTGTGTAACGCGCTGTTCGCGCTCACCGGCAAGCGGATCCGGAAACTGCCGATCGGAAAGCTCGTCTAGGCGCAGCGCCCCTCGAGCAGCGAGGCTTGCATGGCACCACCGCGGGTCACTCGTCGCGATTTCGTGAAAACGGGCGCGGGGCTCGTCCTTGCGTTCTATCTCCCGCCGGGCCCGCTCGGCGCGGCTTCGGCTGCCCGCGCGGCGAGCGACTTCGCGCCCAATGCCTGGATCAAGATCGGGACCGACGGGCTCGTCACGCTGACAATCGACAAGTCGGAGATGGGCCAGGGCGCGCCGACCGGGCTCGCGATCATTCTCGCCGAGGAGCTGGAGGCCGACTGGGCGAGCGTGCGGCTCGGGCCCGTGCCCGAGAACCCGGCCGCGTGGTCGCGGCGCATGCGCACCGGCGGCAGCAATGCGATCCGCTCGTCGTGGGAGCCGCTGCGCCAGGCGGGCGCCACAGCCCGTGAGCTCCTGGTCTCCGCAGCGGCCGCGACGTGGCAGGTCGACCGGGCCAGCTGCCGCGCCGAGAACGGCGCGGTCCTCCACCCGGCGACCGGGCGGCGGCTCTCCTACGGCGCGCTCGCGGCGCGGGCGGCGACGCTACGCGTGCCGGCCACGGTGCCGCTCAAAGATCCGAAAGATTTCCGCCTGGTCGGCACCTGGGTGCCGCGGCTCGACACCCCGGGTAAGGTGGACGGCAGCGCAATCTTCGGGATCGACGTCAAGCTGCCGGGCCTGCTCATCGCCTCGATCGAGCGCTCGCCCGTGTTGGGGGGGCGCTTGAAGCGCTTCTCCGCCGCGCGGGCGCAGGCGATGCCCGGTGTGCGGCACGTCGTGGCGCTGGAGCCGAGCTCGTGGATGGGAACGAATGGCGCCTGGGCCGCCGGGTGCGCCGCCGGCGTCGCGGTCGTGGCGGACAGCTACTGGCAGGCCGTGACAGCGCGGCGCGCGCTCGAGATCGAGTGGGACGAGGGCGACGCGGCCGCGCTCGATTCCGCCGCCATCCGCGCCCAGCTCGCCGCCCTCGCCGAACGTCCCGGGATCGTGGCGCACACGCACGGCGACGCCGCCGCAGCACTTACCGGCGCGGCGACGCGGATCGAGGCCGTCTACGACGTCCCCTTCGTGCACCACGCGACGATGGAGCCGATGAACTGTACGGCGCACGTGCGCCCCGACGGCGTGGAGCTCTGGGTCCCGACCCAGAACCAGGGTGACACCCAGCGTGTGGCGGCGGAGTTGACGGGTCTGCCGCCCGAGAAGGTGCGGGTGCACACGACGTTCTCGGGCGGCGGTTTCGGGCGGCGGCTCGAGCTGGACTTCGTGTCCGAGGCCGTACGCGTGTCCAAGGCGATCGGCGCGCCGGTCAAGGTGATCTGGACGCGCGAGGACGACATGCGGAACGGCTTCTACCGCCCGACGAGTTATAACCGGTTCGTCGCGGGCCTCGACGCCGCCGGCCGGCCAATCGCGTGGACCCACCGCATCGTGGGGACGCCGTTGAGGCTCAAATTCGGCCCGCTGGAAAAGGGCTTGGACGACAGTCTGGTCGACGGCGCCGAGAACCTGCCCTATGCCATCGCCAACATGTTGGTGGACCAGGTGGTGCTCGAGCTCCCCGCCGTGCCGCGCGGCCCCTGGCGCTCGGTGGGCGTGTCGCACAACGGCTTTGTGACCGAGTGTTTCCTCGACGAGATCGCGGCGGCTGGGGCGCGCGATCCGTTCGAGCTGCGCCGCGAGCTGTTGCGCGACAAGCCACGCCACCGCCGCGCGCTCGAGCTCGCCGCGGACAAGGCGGGCTGGGGCACGCCACTCCCGCCGGGCCGCGGGCGCGGGATCGCGCTCGCCGAGTGGGGACCGACGGTGTGCGCCGAAGTAGCCGAGGTCTCGGTCGAGCCCGACGGCTCGGTGCGAGTGCCGCGGGTCGTGTGCGCCGTCGATTGCGGCCCGGTGGTGAACGTGGGCCAGGTCGAGGCGCAAATGCAGGGCGGCATCGTGTTCGGGCTGAGCGCCGCCTTGTACGGCGAGATCACGCTCGAACGCGGGCGCGTGGTGCAGGGAAACTTCGACAGCTATCGCATGGTGCGGCTCTCCGACGCGCCAGCCATGGAGGTGCACATCGTACCGAGCACCGACCCTCAAGGCGGCGCCGGCGAGCCGGGCGTCCCGCCGATCGCGCCCGCCGTGTGCAACGCGATCTTCGCCGCAACTGGCAAGCGGATTCGGCGCCTGCCGATCGGCCGGGTGGTCGCGTAGTCCAGGGAGTGCTGCGACTTTACGGCCGCGGCCGGGCCTCAGGGCCCGGCCGCTCTCACCGACGGAATTCCGTTCCAGGAGCGCCGCATCAGCGCCGCCGCGCGCGCCCGCAACCCAGCCTCGATCTCCGACATCGCCACGGGCGCGGGGACGGTCGCTGCGACGGCCGTGCTCGAGCTCGGGGTGGATGAGCGCGTTTGCGTCCGCTGGCATCAGACGGCCCGGGCCGGCACGTGGCTAGGATGCCGTCCAGCGCCCGTTGGTTGAGACGCGCTACGCCGGGCCGACGGGGGATGAAGGCGCGGGCGGTGGCCCAGGCGGGGAGCTAGGCGGGAGTGGGGGTGGGGGTGGGGGTGCTGGCGCGTCCGGCTTGCGCTGGAACGTCTGGACGATCAGGTCTCGAACGCGGCGCGCGTCGCGGATACCGACGAACGCCTCCAGCTCATCGTCCCCGCCGCCGCTTAAACTCGCCGCCACGTCTTGCGCCAAGCTGCGCTGCATCGGCACCGCGCGGGCCCACGTGCTCCCGAGCGGCGCCGTGCGGTCCTTGCGGAAGATCAGGTCGCCTGTACCGTCGGCGCGCTCGACCAGTTCCACGTCCACGAGCTCGAACGGTTCCTTCCAGAGCGACCCGAGCTGTCCCCCTTGCATGAAGATCAACCGGTTCGGCGTAATCGCGTACGCCGTGCGCCCCGCGACGAAGCGTGCCCACGCGAAGGCGAGGGCGGCGCACAGCCCCACGGCCAGCAAGATGGCTCCCACCAATTGGAACCCCGCGGACGCGAACAGGTCTCGCACGATGGACGCCGTGAGTGCGGGATCCGCCGAAGCCGAACTCGCGGCGGCCCACGCATGAAACAGGAACACAGCGACCGCGACGCCGCCGCTGACCACGCCCACGACCGCGAGCCGTGCCACATGTGCCTCGACCGCGCGCGGTGCCGCGCGCTCGAACCACACCAACTGCTCGCCGCGCTGCAGATGCTCAGCCAGGAGCGACGCCGCAGCGCGGTCGGGCACGATCACGGGAGCCCCGAGGGCGTCACTACCGCGGGCCGGCGCTGGTGCCAGTCGGTGCGCGCCTGGTAGGCGCGCCCGATCTCGACCAGCTTGACCTCGTCGAAGGCGCGGGCGACGAAGCTGAGGCTCGTCGGCAGCCCGGATGGTCCGAATCCATTCGGGAGCGCGAGCGCGGGTACCCCGACCACGTTGCTGGACGCGATGAGCGACCCGCCGCCGGGGACCTCCGGGTAGGCGTCCCGGAACGCCCGGTCGAGCGGGCTCGACACCGTCACGCGGGTGGGGGTCGCGAGCGCGTCGAACGGCTTGAGCAGCGCATCGTACGCCCGCCCCATGACCCGGCGCACCCGCATGGCGCGCAGGTAGTCGTGCGCGGTAATGGCGAGCGAGCTGTAGCCCCCGACCCGGTCTTCGGGTGCGGTCAGCTCCTTGAGGCGATTCGATTCCAGGAGATCGTCGAAGGCAGCCATCCCCTCGGCCCCGATGATCGCGCCCGCGACCACGCCGAAGGGCAGGTCGGGGAGCTCCACGTCCGGGACGATCTCGGCGACGGGCGCTAGGACGTCGAGGGCGGCAGTGAAGTTTTCCGCGACTTCGCCCTGGACGGAGTTGATCGTTCCTTTGGGCACGCCGATCCGGAAGCGGCGGCCCCGCGCCACCGACGAGCGATCCCGCGGGTCGGCGCCGGCGATGATCGCGAGGACGGCGGCGCAATCGTCGACGCTCCGGGCCATCGGTCCGAGCTTGTCCATGGTCCACGAGAGCGCCATGGCGCCGTGCCGGCTCACCAGGCCGTACGTGGGGCGCAGACCGGTGATCCCGCAGTAGGCGGCGGGCGTGAGGATCGAGCCTGACGTTTCCGAGCCGATCGCGAACGGTACGAGGCCCGCTGCCACCGCCGCTCCGGGCCCGGAGGACGACCCACCGCTCCAGTAGTCGGTGTTCCACGGCGTCTTGCCGGGCCCGGAGAAGGACGCGTTCGGCTGGTTGTAGCCCATCCCGCCCGCGAGCTCCACCATCGCGAGCTTGGCCACGAGTACCGCACCCGCGGCGCCCAGCCGGGTGACGACCGTCGCGTCCTCGTCGATCGTCTGATGGCGATACGGCTCCGCCCCCCAAGTGGTCGGGTACCCCTGGGTGGCGAGCAGGTCTTTCACGCCGTACGGGATCCCGTGCAGCGGCCCGCGCGGCCGGCCGGCGCGCAGTTCGCGGTCCGCCCGCGCCGCCTCGGCGAGCGCGCGCTCGGGGGTGAGCGTGACGGTGCAGTTGTAGGTCGGCCCGAAGCGCTCCAGGCGTGCGAGACAGTGCGCGGTTAGCTCGGCGGAGCTGAGGCGGCGCGCCCGCAACAGCGTGCCGAGCTCGGCGAGCGATGCGAACGCCAGGTCGGCGCGCATCACTCGGGTCCCCGGAAAGCGGCGAAGACGAAGTCCGGCTCGTCGGCGTTCGTGAGCGCCACCTGATACAGGCGCTCCATGCCGTCGAGGCGCGCTGCGATGCTCTGGGCAATCGTCTTCAAGTCCTCCGCGCTGAGACGGTCGCCGTAGCGGATGCGGATGGCTTCGGTGAGCGCGCGCGCGAGCGGCGAGGGCTCGGCCTGCTGCGGTAGGGTGGCGGGGGGACCGCCGCGGCTACGGTGCGGCGGCGGCAGGGGCAGGTCGATCGCCACAAACGGCGCCGCGGCCGCGAGCGCCAGGTGCTCTGCGAAGGCTCGCCGCGTGATCGCTCTCTGCATTTCGGACCCTCCGGTCACGGTGCGGACGGTGGGGGCAGCTGCCGCATGAGCAAGCCCGAGGTGGAGACCCGGACCTCGTACTGGGCGTGCGTCGTTGCGGGGACGAACGCGGCCGAGCCGTACTCCGCGTCGACGAGCGGGCCGAGCAGCCGGCGACGCGCGATCGCAAAGAGGTCCACGAGCGTGGGGCGCGCCAGCGCGTACGCGGTGTGCGGTTTGGTCCGCTCCTGCGTCACGTTGCCGTAGCGACCCGCCACCCGGTCGAGCTCGTAGGCAGTGTGGAGACCGAGGACGTTCACCCAGGGGTGCCATTTGAGAATGTGGGCGTCGACGGTGACCGCGTCGCCGGCGAGGTCGTACATCGCGAGGCGCTTGTCGGGAAAGAGGATCGTGGCGCGAAACCGCTGCGGTCCCTCGGGCTCGGTGGTGACCGTCGCGGCCAGGTCCTCGAACGTGAGCGCGCGGTAGCCCCGCAGACCGATCGCGATAGCGCCAGCGAGACCTCCCAGCGCCACGAGCAGGAGCCCCACGAGCCCGCGCCGCGCGGCGCTCGTCCAGCGCCCACCGCGCAGCGCGCCGAGCGCGGCTCCGCCCGCCATAGCGCCGACCACGAGGGCGCCCCCACCCACGACCAGCAGCGCCAGAGGCATATCGGTCGTCTAAATTATGCCGCGCGGTTAGTGTTCGGTATGCCCGTGCGTCCCTGACATGCCAGCAATCGATTCGAGCATCGAGCTCTTGAAACCCGCCCCGCCAGGCTGCGAGGACATTCTGAGCACCGCCGCGCTCGAGTTCCTGGCCGGCCTGGCCGCTCGCTTTGAGCCCGGCCGCCGCGAGCTGCTCGAGCGGCGCCGCCAGCGCCAGCAGGAGCTCGACGCCGGCCGACTGCCGGACTTCCTCCCCGAGACGAAGGCCATACGCGAGCGCGAGTGGACGGTGGCGCCGGTGCGCCCCGACTTGCGCGATCGGCGGGTGGAGATCACCGGCCCCGTCGACCGCAAGATGATCATCAACGCCCTCAACTCCGGCGCCAACGTCTTCATGGCCGACTTCGAGGACGCCAACTCCCCGACGTGGGAGAACAACGTCGCCGGCCAGCGCAACGTGCGCGATGCGGTCGCCGGCACCATCAGCTACGCGAGCCCCGAAGGCAAACGGTACACGCTCGCGCCCGTCACGGCGCGGCTCATGGTGCGGCCCCGGGGCTGGCACCTGATCGAGAAGCACCTGCGCGTGCGGGGCGAGCCGATCTCGGCCGCGTTGTTCGATTTCGGGCTCGCCTTCTATCACAACGCCGCAGCCCTGATCGCGCGGGGCACGGGCCCCTACTTCTATCTGCCCAAACTCGAGAGCCACCTCGAGGCCCGGCTCTGGAACGACGTCTTCAACTACGCGCAGGATGCGCTCGGCATCCCCCGCGGCACGATCCGCGCAACCGTGCTGATCGAGACGATCCTCGCCGCGTTCGAGACCGACGAGATCCTGTGGGAGCTCAAAGACCACGCCGCGGGCCTCAACTGCGGGCGCTGGGACTACATCTTCAGCTACATCAAGAAGCTGCGGCACCGCCCCGAGCGCGTTCTTCCCGACCGCGCGCGCGTCACGATGGAGCAGCCGTTCTTGAAGAGTTACGCCGACTTAGTCATCCGCACCTGCCACCGCCGCGGGATCCACGCGCTCGGGGGCATGGCGGCGCAGATCCCCATCAAGCGAGACCCTGCGCTCAACGCCCAGGCGCTCGACAAGGTGCGGGCCGACAAACTGCGCGAGGTGCGTCAGGGCCATGACGGGACCTGGGTGGCGCATCCAGCCTTAGTCCCGCTCGCCCGCGAGGTGTTCGACGCCCACCTCTCCGGCCCCAACCAGATCGCGCGGCGGCGCGACGACGTACGCGTAACCGGCGCCGATCTCCTGGCCGCGCCGCGGGGCGCGATCACGCACCACGGCGTGCGCACCAACCTGGACGTGGCGCTCCGCTACGTCGCGGCGTGGCTCGGTGGGCTCGGGTGCGTGCCGATCGACGACTTGATGGAGGACGCCGCCACGGCGGAGATCTGTCGGGCGCAGCTGTGGCAGTGGCTGCATCACGGTGCGCAGCTCGAGGACGGCCGGCGCGTGGATGCCGCGCTCCTGCAACAAACCCTCGCCGAACTGGTGGCGAGCCTACCTGAACGGGTGGGGGCAGCGGACGCAGGCCGCGATCACATTTCCCTGGCAGCCCGGCTGCTGAACGACCTCACGACTGGCGCGGAGTTTGCGGAGTTCCTCACCAGCGTGGCGTACGATCATCTCGACTGACCAGGGGATTGAGGCGGCCATGGACGCGAACGCAGGCAGTGCACTCGAGCGCGAGTGGGCGACGAACAGCCGGTGGGACGGCGTCAACCGGCCGTACACCGCTGCCGATGTGCGGCGGCTCTGCGGCCGGGTGCGGATCGAGCACACGCTCGCTCAGCGCGGCGCCGCGCGGTTGTGGCAGCTGCTGCAAGAGGACGCCCCGGTGAGGGCCTTGAGTGCCATCACGGGCGGTCAGGCGGTACAGTGCGTGCAGGCCGGACTCCAGGCGATCTACGTGAGCGGCTGGCAGGTGGCGGGCGACATGAATTCCGCGCTGCACACCTACCCTGACCAGAGCCTCTACCCCGCCGACAGCGTCCCCCACCTTGTGCAACGGATCAACAACGCCCTGTTGCGCGCCGACCAGATCCATCATATGCAGGGTCAGGACGCCGTGGACTGGCTGGTGCCGATCGTGGCGGACGCCGAGGCGGGATTCGGAGGGCTCCTCAACGCCTATGAGCTGATGCTCAACATGATCGCCCACGGTGCGGCGGGAGTGCACTACG
>Ga0209648_10004083_pt1 | contig 12359 bp, 10 predicted proteins | sample GraSoi2013_115cm_FD_185830 | JGI IMG/M metagenome (GOLD analysis project Ga0209648, IMG submission 185830) | Grasslands soil microbial communities from the Angelo Coastal Reserve, California, USA - Sample 9_17_2013_115cm (SPAdes) (version 2) | ecosystem: Environmental > Terrestrial > Soil >...
TAGGCAGGGGACGGAACTCCCCGAGAGTCCGCCCAAGACCGGCTCCACCGAACCTCCCCTTCCTTGCAAATATTCGTCCGAATGGACGATTATGCAACTTACTCAAAAACGGGGCGTTAAGCGAAACTGCGCACTGCTCAGAAATTGTTTGCAGGTAGGAATTGCACAGTACCAGAAGTTTTTCCACTTTTTGCACATTCTGTGACTTGAAAAACAGAATCCGTGACGACGATAGATTGCTCAATGCCCTGTGGAAAAGTATTTTGAAACCCTGTGGAAAAGTGCTGAAGCCAATGATCCGCTATTAGGATTTTCAAAATGGAACAATTCGGGTTTGCTCCGGCCCAATCAATTCGTAGGCCATACCTCGCCAGCGGATTTTGCGTGTTACGAAACAGTTCACAAAATTTGCAAGGTAGAGAAAGGGGACGAAGAGTGTGACCAGGATGTAAATCCAGGCTTGGCCGATGATCTGCGACCGCGCGGCGGGCAGGGCTTCGGTGACGCCGCTGAGCCGAAGGGAGCTCCGAATGGACGAAAGCAGTAAAGGAAGAAAAGTCAGCGTCACGATATGAAAAAAGGGCCGTTGCTCCAGCAAGTCACTCACGATCAGGATCGCACCGAACAAGAGCGTCGCGCAGTACAGAAGATGGGTGAGGGCCGCGAGCCGCCAGATTTTCTCGGCGTAGACACGGGTGATCAGAATTTGACGGTTGGTGAATTCGAACAACCCCCCGAAATCGGTTTCGGCGTAGGAAAGTGTCAAGCACTCCGGTATAAAAACGATCGAATGATTGTTGCGCTCCAGCGCACGCGTCAGGGAATAATCGTCGCTAACCGAGTTTCTCCACTCGTTCATCACACCCGATTGCTCGAAGATGCTCCGGCGAATGGCGGTGCCTCCGCCCCAGCAGAAATTCTTTCCCTTTTCGCTGAGCATGGTCACCAGTGGAGCATTCCACGCGGCCAGAAGAGTCGTGGGCAAATCGCTGCGGTTGGGTATCAACCAGCGCATCGTGGTTGTGGCGCCGATCCTTGCATTCCCCAGCGGAGCCACCAGGTGATGAAGCCAGGCTCTGCCGGGACGTCCATCGGAATCGGTAAAGACGAGAACTTCAAATTCCGGCGGAAGTTGCTCCACGGCGACTCGCAAGTTGTTGACCTTCTCGCTGGAGGTGCTGGGCTCCCCCGCAATAACCACGTGGGCTTTCACTTTCGAACTCGCAACGATCCGCTCAACGATGCCACGGGCTGGATCCGAGCCTGAGGCAAGAATGAAAAAAATTTCGTAATTCTGGCGCACGAATTCCGTAAGGGACACGAGATTTCGCTCGAGGCCCGGTTCGATGCCTTTACACGGGCACAGCAAGGCCACGCGGGGCGAGTAGAATCCCGGATCGGTATGCAATCGCCGGCGCACGTAGCTGAGCCACTGCAAAACCTGCCAGATCAGGTACGCTCCAAGCAGGATCTGCAAGCACGCCAGGAAATAGAAGAGCGTCTCCACGTTGTTCGAGCATAGCAGAGGAAGTTTGCTCGCAGAGTAGCGTTGGAACGGTTAGAATCGCACCGGTAAACCTCCGTGCAAGGAGAACAGAAATGCCACGAGTGGATCCAGGAATGGTAACTTCAGCGGTCGAACTGCCCGGATACCGCATCGTCAGGAATTTCGGCATCGTGCGCGGAATCATTGTGCGCTCGCGGAGCGTGATTGGGAATCTCGGCGCAGCGCTGCAGACTATCGTCGGCGGAAACATCACCATTCTCACGAACCTCTGCGAGAAGACGCGCGAAGACGCCTTCGAACTGCTGTTGCAGCACGCCGGCGAACACGGCGCCAACGCCGTGATCGGCATGCGCTATGACGCCACCGAAGTGATGCAAGGCGTCACTGAAGTGCTAGCCTATGGCACCGCCGTGCAAGCTGAACGGATTTCCTGATATTCCCGGTTCTTCATTTAGGCCGCGAATTTGACGGTGACTGTCCTTGAGCCGCGACTAATTGAGCCGCCAATTCCTCGATGCCCGTTAGCGCGCGGCTCGCCGCCAGGCGCGCCTGCTCCATGAAAGACGAATCCAGCAGAAACGCGCAGCGGTCAACGAACGGATGGTCGGCTGCTTCAAATGGTTTTCGGGGTCTTCGCTTAGCCGCCGCGCGCGCCAGCAGTTCCTCATACAACTGCAGGTCCCGCTGAAAATCGAGTGCGTCGCCCACGGTCCAGCCCTGCTGCCGCGTCAACGACGCCAGAAACTTTCTGCGGAACGCCGTGGCATCTCGCCGCAGCATGGGGCGCGGTTTGGATTTACCTGCGGGCCGTGGCTCGTTGCAAACGATGTCCAGTGCGCGCACTGTCAGGGCCAGCAATGCTTCGCGTTGCAGCAGCGCCAGCAGGTCGCGGTACAGCGAGGCATGGACTTGCAATGCGTGACGGCTGTTTTCTACCACATAGGAATCCACGAAGCGCGGCACGACGCGTTCCCGAACCAGCGCCTCCGCGATACGCTGGGCGAGTTCCGCTGGTGGGTCGGCTACAGCTTGTTTTTCGGGCGGCATGTTCAAGGGAACATGTTAGCAGGAGTCCGTTTCCCGGCTTCCAGTGTCGCCTGAAATGAAAAAGGCCCCCAGCCATTTCGGGGGCCTGCTAAAACTTTCTGTATAGGTGCACCCGCCGCGGCGGGCGCACCGTTCGCGAAACGCTTCGTTATCTTAGTGAATCGCCCGCGGACTATCCGGGTCGACGCGTTTTTGTTTTGGCTCAGGCTGCGGCACGATCGGCGGGGTCACCGCCTCTTTTTGCAGCGCGTGCTCCAGAACTTCGTCGAGCGTACGCACGTAGTGGATTTTCATGTCGCCAAGAATCTCCGGGGGAAGATCAGCGACGGCATTCGGCTCGTTGTCCGCAGGCAGCAGCACTTCCGTGATGCCCGCCCGTTTCGCTCCGAGCACTTTTTCCTTCACGCCGCCGATGGGCAGGACGACGCCAGAGAGCGTCATCTCGCCGGTCATCGCCAGGCGGTCTTTCACCGGGCGGCCGCTGAGCAAGCTCACCAGCGCTGTTACCATCGCCGCACCGGCGGACGGGCCGTCTTTCGGCACCGCACCCGACGGCACATGGATGTGAATGTCCTGCTTCCGGAAAAAGTCTGGATCGATGCCGTAGCGCTCGCCGTTCGCGCGCGTCCAGGTGAGCGCCGCGGTCATCGATTCCTGCATGACTTCGCCGAGATGCCCGGTCATGGTGAACTGCTTGCCGCCGCGCATGCGCGTCGCTTCGATGAAAATGATGTCGCCGCCTACCGGCGTCCAAACGAGCCCGACGGCCACTCCGGGTCGCTTGACGCGTTCCTCGACCTCCTTCTCCGTGCGAAATTTCGGCACGCCCAGGAATTCGCGGACCACTTCCGGCGTTACGACCATCTTTTCCATCTTGCCTTCGGCGATGCGCCGCGCCTGTTTGCGCGTGATGGTAGCGATTTCGCGCTCCAGGTTGCGCACGCCTGCCTCACGCGTGAAGCTGTGGATGATTTCCTGCAAGCCCTCGTTTGTGAACTCGATCTGTTCCCCAACCTTCAAGCCGTGCTCCGTGGCCTGTTTCGGAATCAAGTACCTATGCGCGATGTGGAGCTTCTCTTCTCCCGTGTAGCCGGGCAGTTCGATGATCTCCATGCGATCTCGCAACGGCTCGGGGATGGGATCCATCCAGTTGGCCGTGGCGATGAACAGCACTTTCGAGAGATCGAACGGCACGTCCAGATAGTGATCTCGGAACGAATTGTTTTGCTCGGGGTCGAGAACTTCCATCAGCGCCGATGACGGATCGCCGCGAAAATCGCGCCCCAGCTTGTCGACTTCGTCCAGCATCATGACCGGGTCGTTCGTTTCGCCGCGCTTCAATCCCTGAATAATTTGTCCGGGCAAAGCGCCAATGTAGGTGCGGCGGTGGCCGCGGATCTCGGCCTCGTCGTGCATGCCGCCAAGAGCGATGCGCACGAATTTGCGTCCGAGCGAACGAGCGATCGATTTGCCTAGCGAAGTCTTACCCACGCCTGGAGGCCCCACGAAGCAGAGGATCGGCCCTTTCATTCCTGGCTGCAGTTTCTTCACCGCCAGATAGTCCAGGATGCGCTCTTTCACCTTCTGCAGGTCGTAGTGATCTTCGTCGAGGATTTCGTGCGCCTTGGCAATGTCGATTTCCGCGCTGCCTGACGATTTGCTCCACGGCAGCGACGTCATCCATTCCAGATACGTCCGTGAAACCATGTACTCCGCGGACGCCGGCGTCATTTTTGCCAGCCGCTTCAGCTCGCGGTCGCACTCTTTCTTGGCTTCGGCCGTCATGCCGGCTTCTTCGACTTTTTTGCGAAGCTCGTCGATCTCCTGCATCGTGTCGTCGGATTCGCCGAGTTCTTTCTGGATGGCCTTCATCTGCTCGCGCAAGAGGTATTCGCGCTGGTTCTGGCTAACTTGCTCTTGCACCTGATCGTGAATCTTCGAGCGCAACTCCAGAACTTCAAGTTCTTTTGACAGTTCGCGGATCAGGGATTCGAGCCTCTTGCGCACGCTGGAGGTCTCGATCAATTCTTGGCGCAATAGTGTCGAAAGAGACGGCAAAGTCCCGGCGATGAAATCCGTCAGGCGGCCCGGATCGTCGATGTTCATGGCCGCGGACTGCAGGTCGTCGGAAAGCTGCGGCGAGTGGCTGACCACGTCGCGGAAGAGCTCCTGCACATTGCGCTGCAGTGCCTCGAGTTCGGTATCCGCTTCGCCGATGATGTCCGGTTCCACCTGCGCGCGCGCGCGCAGAAAAGGCCGCAAGCCGATCAGCTCCAGCACCTGAATGCGCTGAAGGCCTTCCAGAAAAACCACTACATTGCCGTTCGGCATTTTGACGGTCTTGTGCACCTTCGCCAGCGTTCCGACCTTGTGGAGGTCGGCGGCCGCGGGATCCTCGACGCGCGGATCGAGCTGCGCCACTACACCCAGCAACTTTTCGTCGCCCTGCAAACTATTCACTAACGCCAGAGAGCTCTCGCGTCCCACCGTCAAAGGCAGCACGGCACCCGGAAACAGGACGGTGTCCCGAACCGGCAGGATCGCCAGAACTTCTGGGACTACAAACTTTTTTTCAGCCATGATGTCCCCTAGTTACAGGCGCAGCCCATTGTAGGCTGCGTCATCCATTTTAGATGCAAAGAGGGAAGAAAGGGTGCACAAAATTACAAGAGTTGCTAACATAAAATCTTAGCATATGGCACTCATACTTATCCAATTCCTCTACGACGCTCTCCGCCTGAAGCAAAGCCATTCTATTCAATGTCTTACGCCCTCTGCCCTGGTGGAACTCGTCGTCTGTTCTGGCAATTCGGCCAATAAAAGATGGCGTTCATTTTCGAGATACCGTTCTCCCCTTGGAAGCAAAATTCTCCAGCACCCAGTTTTTGGCTTCCTCCCGAGTTTTGATCTGTCCCTCGAGCTGGGCGTCCTCAAGCATACGCAGAATCTGAGCAAATACAGGGCCGGGGCGGAAGCCCATTTCCAGAAGGTCATCTCCCGCCAGCAGACGTTCCGGACGGACCTGTTCCGGGGGCGTCACCTCTAGGAACCGCTGGACGAACTCATACGAATCGAGGTGGCGATGGCTGGAAAGACAGTCTAGCCGATGCAGAGCCAGGTGTTCCTCGAAGCGCGGGAGCCGCACAAACTTCTTCAGTGTGGAAGCGCGCATTTCCGCCACGGCTCCGAATTTCATGTGATTGTCCACGAGCGTGAGGATCTGTTCGGTGTCGTCATTGGAGAAACGCAAACGCTTGCAGATGGCTTCGGCCATGCGCACCCCGACTTCCACGTGATGGTTAAAGCGAATGCGGTCTCCCGTCTCCGCTGCGGATTGGAACGTGGGCGGTTTGCCCACATCGTGAAGAAGAACGCCCCAGGCTAGTGTTGGAGAGGCGCCCTTTGGCAGCCCTTCGAGCATCAGGCGCGTGTGAATCCACACATCTCCTTCGGGGTGAAATTGAGCAGGCTGCTCGACGCCTTTCATCGCGCCGATTTCCGGAAGGACTTGCTGGAGCAGGCAGGTTTCATCCAGCAATTCGAACGCCTGCCGCGCCGCACCCTCGGTGAGCATTTTGGTGAGTTCCTCGCGAAGGCGCTCGGGAGAAACTTGATGGATCTCGGCGACGTGGCGGCGTATCGCCCGAAATGTTTCCGCTTCGATTTCGAATCCGAAGCGCGCCGCGAATCGTACCGCGCGCATCATGCGCAGTTTGTCTTCCGTGAACCGGCGGTCCGGATCGCCGATGGCGCGAATGACCTTCGCTTTAAGATCGGCCTGCCCACCGACGAAGTCCAGCACTTCGGCGGTGTCGTGGCGCATCAGCAGGCCGTTGATGGTGAAGTCGCGGCGCTGCACGTCCTCTTGCGGAGTTTTCGAATAAACAACGCTGTCCGGGTGGCGGCCATCGCTGTAACCCACATCCGAGCGGAACGTGGCTACTTCGACTTTCAATTCATTCCATGGAACTAGGATCACGCCAAACTGCGCGCCCACCGCGATACTCTCCGGAAAAAGGGCCATCACCTGATCCGGCGTGGCGTCGGTCGTAACATCGTAATCGGCAGGCTCGTGGCCCAGCAGCAAGTCGCGCACACATCCGCCCACGAGCAGCGCTTGATAGCCGCTGCGAAGGAGCGTGTCGCAAATCGAGTTGGCCATCTCGCGTGGCGTCACGCTCCGATTATGCGGCAATTCGTGCTGTAGCTCACCCCTTTAGGGATGGACTTTTCCACGCGGCCTAGTTGGACGGAACGATGGGCTGAGTTATTTGCTGCGAAAGACGAGGCAGGTAATGTCGTCGGACTGGCGCGTGACGCCAACAAATTCGTCCACGTGCTTCATCAAAAACTGCAGAGATTGCTGGGCGTCCCAATCGGGCAGATTACGAATCGCGCTGAGCCAGCGCTCGTTTCCGAACTCTTCTCCCGATTCATTGAAAGCCTCGACAACGCCATCGGTGAAAAAAATCAGAGCGTCGCCAGATTTGAGCTCGAGTGCGGCGGTCTCGAAATTCGTGGCAGGTTGAATGCCAAGCGGCATGCCGCCGACCTCCAAAGTTTCGATCGCGCCATTCGCGTGGCGCAGAATGGGCGCGTTGTGCCCGGCATTGACGTAGGTCAGCCGACGCGACGTCGGGTTGTATTCGGAGAGAACGGCGGTAGTGAAGCGCAGGCCGTTCAGGCTGTGCGCGCAGGCATAGCGATTCAGGCGCGCCACCAGCTCCGCGAGCGGAGCATTTTCTCCCGCGATCGTCCGCAGGCTCGCTTGTAAAGTGGCCATGAGCAGCGCTGCCGGAACGCTTTTGCCGGCGACATCGGCGATCACCACCATCACCTTCTCGCGATCTTCCGCGTTGGGATAAAACGCATCGTAATAATCGCCCGCGACGGAATTCTGCGGACGCGTGGCGAAAGCAATGTTCGCGCCCGCAACTTCCGGCGGTTGCGAAGGCACCAGCCAGGTTTGAATCTCCCGCGCGATCTCCAGGTCGCGCTTCATGGTGACCTTGTCGGCCAGCTCCAGGGAAAGCAGCAGCACGAAGAGCATCACGGCAATCCCTGTGAAGTTCATCTGCGAGTCGATTACAGACAGCGCCAGCATGACGAAAGCGACGAGCAGAAGGACGCGCCGCGCAGGCGACATTTTCAGAAGCAGCGCCCAGAAAAATTGCCTGGCTATATGAAGAGGTCGGCGCCAGCGGGGAAGTTTCTGAATTTCTTCCCAGTCGACGTCGCGGCCATAGAAGCCGTAGCTGGAGCGCGCGTCGGAAGCGAACTGCGACCAGAGGTCGTCGATCTGACGGCCCTCGCTGACGCGCTGCCAGAAATGGCGCAGGCGATCCATCCCGTGAAGTCGAGGAGTTGGAGAGGAGACACCGGGAATGGGAGGCACGCTCATGGATGACTGCTTGCGAAAGATAGAGTATAGGGCATTCGGCTGCGATGTGCTGGAAGCTACGAATCGTCGCGATCGTGTCCGGTTTCGTCGTGGCGGAGCGAGCCACCGAATTGCACTTTGCCGAAGCCGAAGCGGTCGCGAAGACGATCTGTGGCGCTGGTGAGCCTTTCCAGTTTTGCGCGGCGCTCGGCGTCGAGCAAATCGAGTTGTTCGGTGCCGTGTGTGAGGCCGCTGAGGCTGACTCCGAGCAATCTCACTTTTCTTTTTACATCGCGATGGATTCTGAAGAGTTCTTGGAACACGGCAAAAATGTCGGAATCGAGCCGCGTGGGTTCTCCCAGCGTTTTGGAGCGCGTGTACGTTTCAAAGCCAGCGTAGCGGATCGTCAGCGTGAGCGTGCGCGTGGCGAGGCCGGCTTCGCGCAGACGCTTGCACGCTTTCTGGGAAAGATGACTGAGCATGGCGGAGAGCGCATCGGCGTCGCCGGTGTCTTCGCCGAAAGTGTGATTGTGCGAGATCGACTTCGGCTCCGCATCGATCACAAACTCGTAGGAATCACCGCCGCGCGACTTGCGATAGAGCGCCGTTCCCCACTGGCCGAAAATGCTTTCCAGTTTTTCCAGTGGGACGGCCGCAATCTGCTCGACGGTTTCGATGGACAGGGCACGGAGCGCTCTCTCCGTAACTTCGCCGATACCCGGAATTTTTCGCACGGGGAGCGGCGCGAGGAAGCGCTCTTCGCTGCCTGCAGGGACCCAGACGAGTCCGCGCGGCTTGGCCTGTTCGGAAGCGACTTTAGCGACCAAGCGCGTTGTGGCGAGGCCTCCCGAGCAGGGAAGCGCCGTCGTTTGCGTAATCATGCGAAGCAACTTGTCCGCTGCTGCTAACGGAGGGCCGTTCAGTCGCTCGGTGCCGGCGAGGTCGAGATAAGCTTCGTCGATGGAAACCATTTCGACGATGGGAGAGAATTTCGCGAGGATGGTTGCGACGCGGTCGCTCCACTCACCGTATTTTTCGTGATGGCCGTCCAGGAAAATGGCGTGCAGACAAAGTCGGCCTGCCGTTCGAAGCGGCATCGCGGAGTGAATGCCGTACTTGCGCGCCTCGTAGCTCGCTGCGGAAACGACACCGCGTTGATCTGGCCTCCCGCCCACAACCACGGGCTTGCCGCGCAACTCCGGCCGCTCGAGCAATTCCACGGAAACGAAAAACGCATCCATGTCCACATGGAGGATGGATGCCGTCGCTTCCGCCGATCGCTCGTCGAGCGGCCCATGCTTGGCCCGAAATCGCGCGAAATCCGGCATGACCCATAGCCTACGCCGGGACATTCACGGCGACAACGCCGTAGCCTCTGATGACAAGCCTCACACACTGCCGGAGCAAAGCCTCAGGCCTGAAGGCTTAAGCTATAGCGATAATCAAGTTCGCTCTGCGGCGAGGATGCGGGGGATGCCGGCGAGGTCGTTGGTTACGGCTATGTTTGTCCATGTGGGCGCGTCGAGAAGCGGCTGCACGGCTGGGAGGCTGTTGTGGCCGAGTTCGAGGACGAGGATGCCGCCGGGCTTGAGATGTGCGGCGGCTTGCGTGACGAGACCGGCGTAGAGTTCGTAGCCTTCTTCGCCGCCGTAGAGAGCAACTTCCGGTTCGTGATCGCGGACTTCGCGCATGAGGGTTGCTGCTTCGCGTCGGCCGATGTAGGGAGGATTGCTGGCGATGAGATCGAGGAGAAGTGATGAGTGACGAGTGGCGAGTGGCGAGTCCGACAAAGCGTGGAGCACATTGCATTCGCGGAAATGGACGCGATCGGAAACGGAATGGCGCGTGGCGTTGCGGCGGGCGACGGCGAGCGCCGCGGTTGAAATGTCGGTGGCGTAAATCGTTGCGCCGGGGAGTTCCCTGGCCAGGGCAATGGCGATACAGCCGGAGCCGGTGCCGATGTCGGCGATTTGCAATCCTTCGCCGGTGAGCGTTTTTTTGCGGCCGGCGCGGAGTTCGCCGATGGCGAGGCGGTCAAGGGCGACTTCGATGAGGTGCTCGGTCTCTGGGCGCGGAATCAAGACGTCGGGCGATACTTCAAATTCGAGACCCCAGAATTCCTGTTTGCCAGTGAGGTGCTGCGTTGGCTCGCCATTTGCGCGACGCGCAATCAGGGCGAAGAAGACTTCGGCGTCAGCGCTGGAAACTTGTTCTTCGGGATGGGCGTAGAGCCAGGTGCGGTCACGGCCCAACACGTGAAGAAGCAGCAACTCCGCCGCGAGCGTGAAGGAGGGGACGTGTGCTTCGCGTAGTAGGGCTAACCCTTGCTTGAGCGCAGCGCGAACGTCGGTCATTTCTTCACTTTAGCCAAACAAATGTTTTGTGAAAACATTCCGAAGAAAATATAACGCAGAAACGCAGACGGCGCGGAGTTGTGCAGAGAGGACTCTTGTAGGACAGGCATTCTTGCCTGTCCTCTTCGCTTACTGAAGTGCGAAGAAAAAGAAAGAGGACAGGCAGGAATGTCCGTCCTACTCAGGCGCTGGCGAGTTCTTGTTGGAGGCGCTCGGATTCGTAGTGGGAGACGAGGCCGTCGACGAGCGGGACGAGTTTTCCTTCCATCACTTCGGTGAGCTGATGGAGCGTCAGGCCGATGCGGTGATCGGTCACGCGGTTCTGCGGGAAATTGTAGGTGCGAATTTTTTCGGAGCGGTCGCCGGTCTTGATTTGACCGCGGCGCTCGGCGGAGAGAGCGGCCTGGCGCTTCTCTTGCTCCTGCTCGTAGAGGCGCGCACGAAGAACGCGCATGGCCTTGGCGCGGTTTTTGATTTGCGATTTTTCGTCCTGCTGCGAGACGACGAGCCCGCTGGGAATGTGCGTGATGCGCACGGCGGAATAGGTGGTATTGACGGACTGTCCGCCGGGGCCGGAAGAGCAGAACGTGTCGATGCGCAGATCCTTGGCTTCGATCTTGATATCGATTTCGTCGGCTTCGGGGAGAACCGCGACGGTGGCGGCGGAAGTGTGAATGCGGCCTTGCGTTTCCGTGGCGGGAACGCGCTGGACGCGGTGCACGCCGCTTTCGTATTTCAGTTTTGAATAAACCTTTTGACCCTGAATCGCGGCGACGACTTCCTTTAGGCCGCCGATGGAAGATGGAGAGCTTTCGAGGATTTCGACTTTCCAGCCCTGCGTTTCGGCATAGCGAGAATACATGCGGAAGAGTTCGGCGGCAAAGAGGGCGGCTTCGTCGCCGCCGGTGCCGGCACGGATTTCCACGATGACGCTCTTTTCGTCGAGGGGATCTTTCGGGAGGAGCAGGAGTTTCAATTCGCGCTCGGCCACTTCCTTGCGCGCGGAGAGTTCTTTTTCTTCGTCGTGGGCCATTTGCTTCATTTCGGCGTCTTCGGCTTCGAGAAACATCTGGTGAGCGCCGGCGAGGTCTTTTTCAATCTGTTTGAATTCGCGGTGCTTGGCGACGATTTCGCCGAGCTCGGATTGCTGCTTGGCGACTCTTTGGAAGCGTGCGGAGTCCGAGACGATCTCCGCAGAGGAAAGTTCCTGCGTCAGCTCGTCGTAGCGCGTGCCGAGCTGGTCTAATTTTTCGGTGAGTGTGAGAGCGGCCATTGCAAAACCTCTGTAGTTCTTAGTCGTTAGTTCTAAGTTCTTAGTAAAGGAAAAAGCAAAAAGTTGAATTCAGTTTGCAGACGGGTGCGGGCTCCCGGTGAGGGGGCGAAAAAGCGAGTCGACTAATAGAAGGTGGCGTACATCGATTTGCTCTGTACCAAGAATAGCGCCGATGTCAAGTTCTTGCAAACTCGCGCAGTGGGTCATTTTCAGATTATCCAATACACCGGAGTTAGCACACAGCAGTCAGTGCAGATTACTGGGGGGAATTTACGAATCCCTTTCGCTAAGGCTCAGTGGAGTTGGGCTTTGGCCAAATGCGAATTCCGTGTTTGTCGATGTAGCCGCACAACTTGGAGTTGCATACCTCCGCTATTCCGTCGCGGAAGTCAAATCCCTTCTTGAACGTCGGGCCGATGACATAGACTCCCGTTTTGTCTGCATATCCAAACTTTCCGTCTTTGGTCACGCCTGCAAGCCCTTCCGAGAATGGGGTAATCGTGGGTTCCACTGGAGAGTAATCGAATTGTGGCGCAATGACGACGTGACCTTCACGGTCGATAAAGCCCCACTTGCCGTTCTGTTCCACGGCTGCGAGTCCCTCAAAAAATAGCTGCGCATCTTCAAAGCGGGGAGTGATGAGGAAATCGCCTGTGGCAGTGATATAGCCCCACTGCTTATCGACTCGAACAGCCCCCACGCCGTCTTTCATCCCTCTACAATCGTTAAACTGAAATGGAACGGCCTCAACACCGGCCTCATCGATGAATCCGCACCGGTTCCCACGGAAGACGGCCG
>Ga0209648_10004085_pt1 | contig 12356 bp, 13 predicted proteins | sample GraSoi2013_115cm_FD_185830 | JGI IMG/M metagenome (GOLD analysis project Ga0209648, IMG submission 185830) | Grasslands soil microbial communities from the Angelo Coastal Reserve, California, USA - Sample 9_17_2013_115cm (SPAdes) (version 2) | ecosystem: Environmental > Terrestrial > Soil >...
GAGAACTCGCCGTCAAGCACATCGATGACGGCGCGAAACTCTTTGGGATCTACGCGGCGCTCCTCGCGAGCCTGAAACTCACGCACCGCCGCCCGCAGCTTAGCGAGGGGTGTTCCCCCCTCCCCCAACATGAGAACAGCTTAGCAAACACATGTTCGTATGTCAAGGCCTAATTTACACAAAACCAAGACTCCCCGCCTTCCCAACACCCTCTTCCCAGTCCTTCGTCATCCCCGCAAAACACCGCCACCCCAACATCCACCCACGGCCACCCAAGCCCCGCCCCAACTCCCACTTCCCATTCCCTTCGGCCCGCTCACCTAACGACGAGCGGACTTCGCAGCGTCCCGACCCAGATCAGGGCACGGAGGGGATTAACCCGATGCCCGTTTCAACACACGAGGAACTGGACAATAGATGCCCAGTGCCCACCCCGTCGTCCGATGACGCCTTCGCCGAGGTCAAGGCCAAGGTCGACCTGGTCAAGGTCGTGCAGGAGCACGTCCGCCTGACCAAGCGCAACAAGGACTTCTGGGGCCTCTGCCCCTTCCACCAGGAGGACAGCCCCAGCTTCAAGGTCAACCCGCAGATGCAGTCCTGGTACTGCTTCGGCTGCGAGCGCTCCGGCGACGTCTTCACGTTCGTTGAGCTCATCGAGAAGACCGACAAGCGCGGCGCCCTCCAGCTCCTCGCGGAGCGAGCCGGGGTCGAGCTCAAGAAGCTGAGCCCCGAGCAGAAGGAGCGCTCCGACTCCCGCCGCCGCCTCCTCGCCATGCTCAAGCTCGCCGCCCAGTTCTACGAGTACGTCCTGTGGTCGAGCCCCGCCGGCGAAAAAGGGCGGCGCCTGCTCGAATCGCGGATGGTCAGCGAGGAGACGGCCCGCCGCTTCCAGCTCGGGTACGCCCCCGCTGGAAGGGGTTTCGCCGAGTACCTGAGAGCCAAGAAGAAGTCTCTGCAGGACGCGCATGACGCGGGGTTGATGCGCAGCGACGGCACGGACTTCTTCGCCGAGAGGCTGGTCATCCCGATCCGAGACGAGCGCGGCCAGCCCCTCGCCTTCACGGCGAGGACGGTCCGGCCCGACGAGCAGCGCAAGTACATCAACTCGCGCGAAACCGCGGCCTACATAAAAGGACGCGTGATCTTCGGCCTCGACCTGGCCCGCGACGAGATCACGAAACAAGGACACGCGGTCCTCATGGAGGGCCAGTTCGACGTGATCACCGCGCACCACCACGGTGTGACCAACGCCGTCGCCAGCTCCGGCACCGCGCTGACCGACGACCAGGTGCGCCTCCTCAAGCGCTTCACCGACGAGCTGCTGCTGGTCTTCGACGCCGACCGCGCGGGGCGGGCCGCGGCGTTCAAGGCGATCGAGCTGGCGTCCGGCCACCAGATTCGCACCCGGGTCGCCACCGTCACGGCTCCGGCCAAGGATCCCGACGAGTTCCTCCGAGCGGCGGGGGCCCAGGCCGCGGAGAAGTGGGAGGAGCTTGCGGCCGCCGCACCCTCAGGCTGGGAGTTCTGGATCAAGGACTCTCTGACCGGCCTGAACCCGGGCAACCCAAACCAGCTCGAGCTTGCCGCGAGCAGGGCCCGCGAGGTGCTCGAGAAGATCCCCGATGCTGCCGTCCGAGACACCTACCGCGAACGGGCCGCGGGCTGGATCGGAGTCCAACCGCACCTGCTCACGGCGCAGGCATCCCCCTCTCCCGCGAAGCGGGAGAGGGTCGGGGAGAGGGGCGGGACAGAAAGCAACGGAAAAGGCGGTTTGGCGGCCCGCCTGACGGGGAAGAAACTCACCGTAGGCAGGTATCTGCTGCAGTTGCTTGCGGTCCGGCCGGTCGCCTTCGAGCGGGTGCGAACAAAGCTCACCCCTGATGAGTTGGACGAAGAGGATCGCGGTATATACGTGAGGATGTTGGAGACATACGAGCGCGGCGGTGTGTCCGGGCTCGAGACGGAGTTGGCGGGATATCCCCCAGAGGAACAGGACCTGATTCGAAGAGCGTGGGCGGCGCCGCCGCCGAGTGTGGACGATGAAGTGGCCGTGGAGCTGGCGGAACGGATCCGCCTCGACCACATGAAGGGCCTGCAGAGTGGGATAATCCGCGAGCTTTCCGAGGCCGAAAGTGGGAAGGACTCGGAGCGGGTTGCGCGTCTCGAAGCCAAGGCAAGGGAGCTTGCACGCGCCATCAACGAGTTGGAAAGGAGAGGCTGACATCGCGCGCGTAGCGAAAGTGGCAACGACGACGGCGACGCCCAAGGTGGCGACGAAGAACGGGCCTCGAGCCGGTAAGGCAGAGGCCAAGCCCGAGCACAAGTTCGAGGACGAGCTGATGGCGATGGCCGAAGCTCTCATCGTCAAGGGCAAGGAGCAGGGCTACCTCACGCCCGACGACATCCTCCAGGGCTTCCCGGAGCTGGACGCCGAGCCCGACCAGATCTTCCGCATCTTCGCCGCGTTCAAGGAGATCGGGATCGAGGTCACGGACGGCGAGAAGGACTTCGAGGAGGTCGAGCAGATCGACGACGAGATGCTGCTCGACATCGAGATGATGGACTCGGTCTCACTGGATGACCCGGTGCGCATGTATCTGAAGGAGATCGGGCGCGTCAGCCTGCTCACCGCCAACGATGAGGTCGAGCTCGCCCAGGCGATCGAGGCCAAGCCCCTGCACGACGCGCTCAAGGCGCTGAACGTGATCGAGGAGATGGACGGCCGCCAGCGCTCCGTAGAAGAGCTGCTGCCCGAGGTGGTCGAGCGGCTCGCCACGGTCAAGCGCAAGGGCCACCAGGCGCAGATCGCGCAGGAGCTGATCGGCCTGGCCGACGTGTCCAAGCTGCAGAACCTCATCGACGCCGCCGCCGCGGAGCGCCGCCGCCAGGCGACCAACGGAGCCGCACGCCCGCGCGTTCGCGCCGAGGCGCTGGAGGCGTATCGGATCGCGCGGTACCGCTTGACCGAACGCTACGAGCGCGCCTACGAGGCCAAGCAGCGGCTGACCGAGGCCAACCTCCGGTTGGTTGTCTCGATCGCCAAGAAGTACATCGGCCGAGGCATGTCGTTCCTGGACCTGATCCAGGAAGGCAACATGGGCCTGATCCGTGCCGTCGAGAAGTTCGACTATCACAAGGGCTACAAGTTCTCGACTTACGCGACGTGGTGGATCCGCCAGGCCATCACGCGCGCCATCGCCGACCAGGCGCGGACGATCCGCATCCCGGTCCACATGGTCGAGACGATCAACAAGCTGGTGCGCGTCTCGCGCCGGCTGCTCCAGGAGCTGGGCCGCGAGCCGAGCGACGAGGAGATCGGCGAGGAGATGGGCATCACGCCCGAGAAGGTGCGCGAGATCGTGAAGGTCTCGCAGGACCCCGTCTCCCTCGAGACCCCCATCGGCGAGGAAGAGGATTCACACCTCGGCGACTTCGTCGAGGACCGCGAGGCGGTCTCGCCGCAGGACGCGGCGTCTCTGACGATGCTGCACTCCGAGGTCGAGGACGTGCTCGACACCCTGACGCCCCGCGAGCGGCGCGTGCTGCAGCTGCGCTTCGGCCTGATCGACGGCCACCAGCGCACGCTCGAAGAGGTCGGCAAGCGCTTCGGAGTAACCCGAGAGCGCATCCGCCAGATCGAAGCGAAAGCCCTGCGCAAACTACGCCACCCCTCCCGCTCCAAGAAACTGAGGGACTACCTAGAGTAAGTCCCCCTCTCCGCGCATAGGAGAGGGCACGTCCCCCTCTCCCCGCAGGGGAGAGGGTCGGGGAGAGGGCCGAGAAAGAAGTTCTTCAACCGCTCCTTCTCGTTCACCGGAAGAGCCGAAGCCATGAGCGCCTCGATGATCGCCTCGTACACGTCTCCGTCAGGGTCATTCAGGACATAGTCGTCCCAGAACCGCATGACCTGATAACCGGAGCGCTCGATCTCCTCCGCCCGCCGCGAATCCCTGAGCTGCGCCTCGTCATCCCCGTGAGTATCGCCATCGACCCCGATGACCAATCGAGCCGGCAGACAAACAAAGTCAACGATGTAGTTCCCGATCACGTGCTGGCGTCGAAATTTGAGACCTGCCAACCGCTTCGCTCGCAGCATCGACCACATCCGTCGTTCGGCGGGGGTTGAGTTCGTGCGAAGTTGTTGGGCTCGCTGGAGCATGAACTGGTTGCGGGCCATGTCTGCATGTTCCGGCGCGGCCATCGCGCGCGGAACTGCCTTAACAGGAGTTCTTCCTCGCCCCCACCCCGACCCTCCCCCGCAAATGCGGGGGAGGGGCTAGACCGGGGCGAACAGGACGACGCGGTCCTTGCGGCGCAGAACCCAGATCCGAGCCCCCGGGGTCAACCTCGTCGCCCACCACTGCTGCAGGTAGTACCGGCCCATCTCTCCTGTGGGCAGTCGGTAGGCACCGGTGGCCGCGATCGGGTTCATCCGCGTTCCCATCGCCTCACCCCACGGCGTGCCGTAAAACCGAGCCCGGCTCACCTCCGCCTCGACCACCTCGGCCAGTTGGGCATCCCCGTTCTTGAGCGCACCATCGACCTGCCAGATGCGGTAAGTCGGTAGCAGCAGAGAGAGCAGACCAAGTCCGAGGATGAACGCTCCGGTCGGCCCGTCGGCGGATCCCCTGCTGCTCGGAAGCACGTGCGCAATGATCGCCAGTCCGAAGGCGATCCCGACCACGGCGCCACCCGCATAGATCGCGCAATCAAATCCCCCCAACACGGCGCGGACCACAGAGACCAAAGGCACCTGGCGGGGAGGGGAGGATTGCGCGGTCAGCGTCCTTGACACAAAAATAGGCAAGGGATACGCCATCTCGGCGCGACTATAGAGAGAAATCAGGTCCGCGGCAGTATGTTGACCCGCGTGGAGATCGACACTCCCGCGGCAACGGATGCCTTTCTCGGCGATGTAAAAGCCTCGCTGGCCGCCTGGCGTAGAGCCCCGCTCCTGCCGATTGTGTCTGCGGCCCTGATAGCCGTGTACGAACTCACCATGACTCCCCATCCAGGCTCGTTACTGGTCCTTTTTGGGTTCGCCGTCGGTCTCGTCTCGATTGGCTGGGTTGGCACGCAGCTGGTCTGGTACCGGCGAACGTTTGAAGGGCAGGCCGGCATGAGGCTCGGAGAACTCGTTCAAGTCACAGCTCGATTCATAGCTCCTTATCTCTTGCTGCTGCTCATCGCAGCCGTGCCTGGGTTCGCCGTTCTGCTGCTGGTTGGCATCCGGGCGCACACGCTGGCCTTCTCAACACCAACCGGCCGCGCCGGGGAGCTGGCATACATCGCGTTGGTCCAAGCGGTCGGCACGTTTGTCGTTCCCGCGGTGGCTTTCTCAACTCGCAAGCTGACGAAAGCTATTCCCACAGGTCTTGCGATGCTGGTGCGCAACTGGCCGAAAGACTGGGCATACGCTCTGGTACCGGGACTTATTGATGTCCTGGTCGCCGGCATTTATTGGTGGTTGCCCGTTTGGGCGCGCCCAGTGCTCGAGGTTGTCAGCACCCTCGTCGCACTTGTCCTTGCCGGGGCGATCGCGCGCTTCTACCTCCGCCACGCCTCAACCCGAATCAACCCTCGCGAGTAGGCGCTCCCCGGCTGGCGTTCGCTCGATTTCCAGATCCCGATCGACCCCAAGGCTAGAACGCGAACGCGCGCACCATCGTGGCCAGGCGTAGTGGGTCGACCACTCGCACCAGCCCCGGCGCACTCTCAACGATTCCCCCCTCACGGAGCCGGCTGAGCGCCCGCCCGACCACCTCGCGCGCCGATCCGATGGAATCCGCGAGGTCGCCATGCGTCGCCCGGGCCTCCAGCCGGCCCACCTCGAGCTGAGAACGGCAGGCTCGGTCGAGCAGGTCATAGGCCAGGCGCTGCTGGATGTCGCCCAGCGTCCGGACCGCGATCAGCCTGAACGAGGTCCGCACGAGCACCGCCAGATGCATCGCAACCGCTGTCGTGACCTGGCTTTCCACTGCCGCCAGCTTCCGCACCCTGGGGAGGTCGAGGCTCGTCAGAGTGGACTTGACGACCACCTGTATGACAATCCTGGGGAGGTGGCTGATGATGGCCGTGCCGCCGATCAGCTCTGTGGAATGAGCGAAAGCGCACGTGGCCTGCCGCCCATCCGGAACGCTCACGTATGCGCGGGCCAGCCCATGATCCAGCACGAACGCCCGAGGCGGCATTTCCGGGTGGTAGGCGATCGCGCCGGGGAGATACTCCGCTTTGATCGAGTTCTCGAGCACGCGGCGCCGGTTGGCCTCGCTCAAGAGCGAGAGGAAGTCGACTTCGTCCTTCTCGAAGCCGGGCAGCATGCCCCGATTATGTTCCCCCTCTCCCCGCAGGGGAGAGGGTCGGGGAGAGGGTCGGGAACGAAGTTTGCTAGCCCGGCCGCGTCCCGTTGCGCGACATCTCCTCCATCTCTGATGCCAGCCTCGCGTTGCTCGCCGCCGCCGTGGAAATCTTCCTCGCCGTATCCGACACCTGCCGGCTGCCGACCGTGATCCGCACGATCGCCTCGCCGACCTGCTCGGTCGCGTTCCGCTGCTGCTCGGTGATGAGCTTCACCTGCCCCGATGCCTCCACGACGCTGGCCAGCAAGGTCAGGCTCTGCTGCATCTGCGTCGCGCTGTGCTCCATCGCCATCACCGTGGCCGTGCTCTCCGCCTCGGCGCCCTTCATGATCTCCGCGATCCTGGCCGCGGACGACTTGGAGCGCTCAGCCAGCCGGCGCACCTCGTCGGCCACCACCGCGAAGCCGCGACCCGCTTCGCCTGCCCGAGCCGCTTCGATCGCCGCATTCAAAGCGAGCAAGTTGGTCTGGTCGGCGATCTGGTTGATCAGCTCGAGGATTCCCGTGATGTCATGGATTCGTGCGGCAAGAGCCTGGGCCCGGCTCCCCGACCGCTGCGTATCGACGTTCGCCAGCTCGAGGTTCTCACGCGTCTTGATGGTCTGACTCGCGACCAGCTCCAGCGTGTCGGCGATCGTGGTCGAAGTACGCGCAAGCTCGTCCACGCTGGCCGCGGTCGCCGTAGTGGCCGAGGTTTGCTCGGCCGTCGCCGCGGCCAGCTGCTCCGATGCAGATGACAGGCTCGACGCCGAGGCGGCCGCCCGCGAGCTTCCATCGCGCAGCCCTTCGACCAGGTTCTCAGAGATGCGCTGCCAGGCGGCGAGCGCCGTCGTGAGCTGGCCGAGCTCGTCACGGCGCCGCGTCGGTTCGATCGCGATCGAATCGCCCGCGGCCAGCACGGTCGCCACCTTGGCAAGCTTGTTGACCGGCCGCAGCGTCAGATAGAACTGGTAGAAGGCCAGGGTCGCGAGAAACAGAATTGTCAAAGTCAGCGTGAAGATTTCAATGGTCGTAGACGTCGCATTGGCCGCGTCGATCACGGCCTGGCCGCCCTTGATCTCCGACTTGATGAATTCGTCCACAGGCGCCCGCCCGCTGCGCCAGCTGCTGACCGCACCGTCGACCTGCGTCAACATCTCAGCGTTTGTGTGCGGCCCGGCGGCGATGAACTGACGCGCAAACGCGGTCAGGGTGTGGAACGCCTGGGCGTCCTGGGCGATCTTGGGCTGGTCGTCGCCGGTGAGCTTCAACGCCGCGATCTCCGCGAGCCTGGATTCGATGGCCGCGATGTCTGACTCCGCCAGGGCCTGGTAGGCCTGTGCTCCCGGCGCGTCGCCGGCGAGCTGGGCATCGTTCATCAGGGTCAGGTTGGTCCTGAGCTCCAGCGCTGACTCGCTGGCGCTGACGCTGTCGTACCGCCAGGTGATCAGACCTACCTGCTCGGCCTGAGCTGCGCCGACGGCCACGCTTTCGTCCTGGGCCACGACCGTTGCAATCACCGCAAAGGCAACGAGCAGGACAAAGAACAGCACCGTCTGGGCCCTCAAGCTCCGCCGCATGAAGTTCAGCCAGCCGAAGCCGCGCGGATTGCGAGCCGTAACCAGCGTCAAAGTCGGGGTCGCGCGGACGCGCGACCGTATCTCCTCGATCAAGGCCATGAACCAGTCATACCCGAGACGCACCCGCAAGTCGCCATGGAAAGCCATGGCTCCCACCTCCCCGCTCACCGGGGAGGTGGGCCATCGTCCCTCAGGGCCCCTTTTGAGGACAGCCTGAAACCAAACGGCCCGGCCCAGCGTCTTTAGCAACGAGGGGTGCTGTGCAAGAGCTGGCGATGAGTCGCGGGCATACCGATCGGGCGGACTTCGACGCCCTCATCGGCCCGCACCTCGACGCGGCTTACCGCACCGCGCTGGCTATCCTCCGCGATCCCGACGCCGCCCACGACGCCGTCCAGGAGGCCTCCTTCAAAGCCTGGCGCAAGCTGAACCAGCTCCACGAAGGCAAGCCGGCGCGCCCCTGGTTCCTCGCCATCGTCGCCAACCAGTGCCGCAGCGAGCGCCGCCGCCACTGGTGGTCGGTGATCCGCATGCCAGACGTCGAGAGCGAAGCCAAACAAGGCGAGGTCTCCGCCGAAAGCCTCGACATCGACCGCGAGCTCGCTAAGCTTCCGCGCGAGGACCGCCTCGCGCTCTTTCTCTACTTCTATCTCGACCTCCCCTTGGAGGAGGTCGGCGACGTGTTGGGCATAAGCGCCGCAGGCGCCAAGACCCGCGTCTACCGGGCGGCCAAAGAGCTGCGACCCGGACTGGAGATGAACTGATGGACGACGTGCGCTCCGAGATCCGAGCGGCGTTCGAACGCGAGCAGGCGGCACACCTTCCGGCGGCCGGTCTCCGGCGCAATGTGGTCGAGGCGGTATCCGCGCGGGAGCGTCCAGGAGCCAACTTCCAGTGGGTCGCAGTCGCAGCCGCCGTCATTCTCGGCCTGCTGGTGGTGGTGGGCCTCATGTCCACTCGCTTCCATCCGCGCACAAATGTTCCCGCCGCCACGCCAAATGCCTCACCTCGTGCGGATTACGGGCGTCCTCCTGCCGGCGTTTCGTTGATCTATGTGCATGATCCGACCAACCCGCTGTGGCTCGTCGGCTACGACTGGACGGGCAAGCCTCGTGGCACTGTAAAGATCTCACCGGCGATCGGCGCCGGCTACATCGGACAGGCCCCGGACGGACAGATTTTCCAGGTCACGCCATCGGCGAAAGGTGGGAGCGGTGTTTTCCTCGACCGCTTGGGACAGCCCATCCTGCTTCTCGCGAGCGGCTCAGGCGGCTACACCGGCGGAGTGTGGGCGGATGACAACCGGCACTTCTGCAGCATTTCGTTCGACGCGCAGACATACGCGTGGACACTCGTAACTCAGTTGCCCGGCGAGGGGCAGAAGCCGGTGGCCCTTATCGCGCGCGACCAGAGCGTCGGCCAGACGGGCATCTCAGTGGCCGCGTGCAGCTCTAACAACGACCGGGCGATCCTGGTCCGGACGACGATCGCCTACCCGTCGGAGATCTGGGTGATGCAGCTCTCAGACGGGACCGTGGTTTCTCATCACACCTACCCGGCCAACCTGCTCGCGAGTATCACTGCGAGCCGCGACGCCGCTTACATCTCCGAGAACTCCGCGGCCATCCTGCCCAGCGCCCAACCAGGAGGCGCCGTTGTGACCCGCATTCGTCGCGTCTCGGACTGGACGGAAGTGGCCGAACCCGGCGTGGCGTCGGTCTTGAGCTTCAGCGGTGACGATTCGAGGATTCTTCTTGCAGGTTCGACGGCGGCCGGCCAGAAGAGCCTGCTCATGGTCGAGGACTGGCGTTCAGGCTCCACGATCTGGCACAGCGATGACACGAAGGCCTACGGCCCGTACCTGGCAGAGCCCGGCGGGCGAGCGTTTGCTCTGACCCTCATGACACCAGGCAGCCAAGACACGCAGATGGACATCCTGATCATCAATGGCGACGGCACGACGACCGCTCTCGCCGGCCGCTACGCAACGGCATGGTGACGCCGGCCCCATCCCAGCGCCGCGTCATCATCTCCTTCGCCGTGCTGGCGTCCATAGTGGTCGCGGCCGGGTTCATGGCGACCCAGTTCGCCCCGCGCGCTTTGGTCGTTACTCGTTCCCCGATCGCTGTCGACTATGGGCCGCCTCCACCCGGCGTTCCGCTCATCTGGGCGCAGGACTCTGATCACGAGGGGTGGCTGATCGGCTTCGACTGGACAGGCAATCCCCAAGGCACCGTCAAGATCACGCAGCCCGTCGGCCAATATGACAAGTTGAGTCAGGCGCCCGACGGTTCCGCTTTCGCGTACGAGCCAAACGCCAAGGGTGGATTCCAGGTGTTCTTCGACGGGATGGGCAACCCGATCGCGAGCTCGGGTCCATCGGTCCGCTACCAAAGCGAGATGTGGGCCGACGACAGCCGTCACCTCTGCACGCTGGACGCACAGACCGGAAATCTCGGTCTTATGGTTCCGGGCAGCGCTCCGAACCCGGTCAACGCGGTGGCCCTCGACCCAGCACTCGCGCGGTCCGGCATCATCGCCTTCTCATTCGCGGCGTGCAGCGCCCGCAACGATCGTGCAGTGATTGAGTACAACTACACCGGCAGGCCCACTGAATACTGGGTGGTGCGCATCTCAGACGGCGCGATCCTCCAGCAGCGCACCTATGCGGCCGGCCAGGTCGCGAACGTCACAGCAAGCCTGGATGCAAATCTCATCGCCGAGAACTCAGCCGAATCTTCAGGCCAGTCAGCGAACGCCGCGACCCAGACGGTCATCCGTCGCGCATCGGATCTGTCGGTCATCACGACACTCGACCCGACTGTGGGGATTCTGGCTTTCAGCGGCGACAACTCGTCGGAGCTGGTCAGCACCGCCCCGTTGATCGCCGGAGCGCCGGCCATGCTGGAAGTCGTTGATTTGCAAGCTGGACGTTTGATGTGGCGAGGAAAGGGCACCTCTCCGATGAGCGCGTTCGCTGTACAGCCGGCCGCCAGAGCGTTTGCCGTTGCGCTGGCTGACGGCAGTCAGCCAGCCACCATCCTGATCATCTATGGCGACGGGTCCAAACCCGCCATATTGCCCGGGCTCCTCATACCGGCCTGGTGAAGTAGATTTGACCCCAGATGCCGGTCGTCACGATTGGCCGTCAGTTTGGGGCGGGGGGCTCGACGGTGGGCGAGATGCTTGCCGAGCGGCTTCATATCGACCTGCTCGAATCGCGGATCATCGACGAGGTCGCGCACCGGCTCCAGCTTCCTAAGGAGGAGGTCGAGGCCGAGGACGAGTCTGCCGGCTCCCTGCTCTCCCGGCTCCTGGTCGCGCTGGGCTCCGCGAGCTCCGAGCCGCTGATCCCACCCGAGGTGACGGCCTGGAGCCCGCCCAACGCCGACCCCGCGTTCGACACCCGCAAGGCGGTGCTGCAGATCACGCAGCACGTCATCCAGGAGGCGGCCCGGGCGGGGAACGTGGTGATCGTCGGCCGCGGCGGCGCTTATCTCCTGCACGATTTCCCAGGAGCGCTCCATGTTTTCCTCGGCGCCTCGAAGTCGGTGCGGGTGAAGGCGATCATGGAGCGATTCAAGATCGCCTCCCAAGAGGAGGCGCGCAAGCTCATGGACCGGACCGACGAAAACTGGACCGCCTACATCAAGCAGGTCTACGGCCACGACCGCAACCTCGCCGGCCACTACGACATGGTCCTGGACACAGGCCGCTTGGGCTACGAGACAATAGTTGACGTAATCGTGACGGCCCTCAAGAAGTAACCTCCCTCTCCCCGCAGGGGAGCAATCAGTAGGTCCCATCCTCATCGCCGCTCTGCGCGCAGGGTCGGGGAGAGGGTCGAGAACGAAGTACCCTTAGCGCCCAATGCCCCACGCACTCGGCTCCCGCACGTCCGGCGTCGACGGCTCCAGCGAAGGCGGCCGCATCAACACGATCAACCTGCCCGGCGCCCTCGTCCTCTACGGCGTCGCCCTCATCCAGTCCCTGCAGCGCAAGAACCCTAAAACCAAGCTCACCGTCGCGCCCGTCCAGCTCGAAGGCGTCTGGTGCCTTGAGCTGAGCTACCAGGGAGACGACCCGGTGGGCGTCCCCGACCACTGGCACGGCCACCGCGTGATCCTCCGCAAGCTGGAGCCTCCGCCCAGTGCCTGAAGCCGTAGTCCACTCCTTCGGCCCCCAGACCAAGATCCGGGAAGTGGTCGACGCCCTAGGCGACGCGGGTCGCGAGCTGCTCAAGAAGCATGGCTACGACCTGGGCGAAGGCTTCGTCGACGTCCTGTCCCAGTATCAGACGCTCGAGCACGCCGCCCGCACCGAGCGGTTGAGAGATCTGGACGGCTTGCTCCGGGAGCTGAACGCCGGCGCCTGACAATTGCGCTCGGCGCAACGGCGGTCGGCGCTACGTGTGACCCCTACAAAGTCAGGGCCGATAT
>Ga0209648_10004087_pt1 | contig 12353 bp, 4 predicted proteins | sample GraSoi2013_115cm_FD_185830 | JGI IMG/M metagenome (GOLD analysis project Ga0209648, IMG submission 185830) | Grasslands soil microbial communities from the Angelo Coastal Reserve, California, USA - Sample 9_17_2013_115cm (SPAdes) (version 2) | ecosystem: Environmental > Terrestrial > Soil >...
CGAACCCCGTTTCTGGATGGCTTCCGGGTTGAGAATGAGGCGGTAGGTTCGGGTGCTTCTCAGAAAGGGTCTTACAGGGCCTCGTAACCCTCGTCTTGGCAAAGTGTGAGAACAAGATCCCGGCAAGTCTTCGCTCATCTAGGGTGAAACTCCATGGTTACATCCCAGGGGAGTTTGACGCAGCACACTAGAATTCCAGTTTTAGCGCATATTGCATGATCCGGGGGTTCACCGTTAGCGCGCTGATCACGCCGAATGTGCTCGGCGTCAAACGCCCGTTCATCTGGCTCACCCGGACGTCGTTTGAAGGATTGGCAAAGTTTGGCCGGTTCAGCACATTAAAAACCTCCCAGCGAAAAATCAGCCTCATGCGCTCTGTGACGGGAGTGGACTTAATTACAGCAATGTCTCCGACGCGTTGATCAGGCCCGCGGAGGATATTTCTTCCGAGGCTCCCGAATATCGTCCCGCCACCGGAAACCGGATATTTGCCATCAATAAGGCCACCATCTGGAACAAACGGCGCCGGAACAAACGCTTTCGTGTTAAAGAATTCGTTGACTCGGCTGCTGACGCTGCCGCTCCGACTGGCATCCCCGAGTATCGCACCCGGAGCCAGGCTTCCTGTGGTGAACAGGGTTGCGGGACCAAACAGCGTACCGGCTGCGCTGTCTAGGATGCTGAAAGGGAGTCCGGATTGCAGCGTGACGATACCCGAAATGCTCCAGCCATTTCCGAGCTTTTGAACAGCCGCGCTTGTCGCGTGCCCGGGAGTGGGCACGGCCCAGGTACCGCTGATAACCAATCGGTGAGTTCGATCAAAGTCAGAGACGCCCCGCTGAGCACGGACATTGTTCTGATCGTTGTACACCACTTGCCCCAAGATCGGTCTTCCGAATGAGCCACCGAGAGGTGTACCGAGACTATCAGCCGCATCATCAATGGATTTTGAAAAGGTGTACGCAGCCAGGAATTGAAAGCCGTGAGTCAGGTCTTTCTTCAATGTGGCTTGTAGAGAGTTGTAGATTGAATTCCCGCTGCTCTCCAGACGGTAAATCAAGGGAGCCAGCCCGACAAAGTGAACACGCTCGGTCACGTTGGCCACTGAATTGGTTGTGAGTCCGTTCACAGGGTTAGAAGGATTGGCGAGAAGAGGCTGATTGTTGCTCCGCGCTAGCGCGAGATGCGTGCCCTTGGCGCCGGCATACGCGATTGAGAAAACGTAGCTCTTGTGTTGAACCTGCAGATCGAGGTCAAACTGCTGGACCGTAGACTCCTTAAAATCAGGATCGGTAATGGTGGCGGCTCGGGGGAATCTGTTCCCGGTAAACGGTGGACCGGGTAGCGTATTGGCCACGAAATTTGGGAAGGAGGAGGTCGGCGGCAGATTTGGAAAGGGATTCTGCAGGCTAGCGGCCGCGTTAGCGCCGCCATCTAGCGCAGCATCCAACACGAACGGGGGGTTAAAAGTCATTAGTGCGGCATTCCCCTCGAAGCTGATGCGGTTCGCGTAGATGCCATATCCTCCTCGAAGAACCAAGTTCTTCGAAGAAAATGGCTGCCACGCGAAGCCGATGCGGGGTTCTGGATGCACTTGAATGGGATGATTCAATAGCGTCGAGTTTGTCCGTGGAAATCCGGTCGGAGCAGTACCGTGAAAGTTATCGGGCAGGACGAATCCCGAAGAGATTGGATCTCCGAACCCTCCGGCTGGAGGTGGGGCGTAGAACTGAGGGAAGAAATTCGATAGCCGACCCTGGACTTCGCTTGGTTGGCCATTAACCTCGACTCGAACCCCGAGGCTTATTGTGAATGTTCGCGTAGCTTTCCAGTCATCCAACGCAAACAAATCCACAGCGCTTGCGCGTAACCCCACATTGGGAATTCCAGCATTCACGGCAGACCCGAAAATGCTTGAAAGCGGAGTGCCGTTCCCTCCTGCGCCAGCAGGCAAGCCGAGCAGGAAATCAGGGAACGACAACAGGAACATGAGGCCAGCCGTGCCATCGCTTAGACTGTTAAATTGATTTCGGAAGATTTCCGTGCCCAAGCGAAGCTCGTGCTTGCCCCGGGACAGGAATATGACGTCGGAGGCGTAAAAGTTATTACTGGCTGTCTTGCCTCGGTCGTTTTGCGAATTGCCTAATTGAAAGGCTCCAATAACCAGAATCTGTGGAATGAGCCGCTCTTGCGGGTCGCTGAAGCGGTTTATCCCCACCTCCTGATCGGTGAGCGTCCCTCCGGCGACGTCTTGACCCGCAAGCCGAGAGAAGCCAAAGCGGAATTGGTTGATCGCTCGGGATGAGAAAATGTGAGTCTCGTCGATTGCCAAATTCCGGTTCTGAAAGGAACGGAGCGCCGGAAAGCCAGGCACAGTGGCGCCGAAGAAAGGAACGTCTTGATTCGAGTTCGAAAAGAAGAATTTCCCCGACAGGCGATCCGGCGTGCGCAAGTTGACGTCGAAGTTCGTATTGAACTGGTCTTCGTTGTAGTCTCCCGGCACCACTGCGGTGTAGTTGACACCTCTCCCCGAAGTCTGAGGGCTCGGAATCACAAATGTTCCATCGGCGTTCTTCGCGTTCAAAAGATTGAGCGCTACCGGGTTAATATTCGAGCCATCCGGAGCCACCGCCACACCTCCGAATAGCCCGGTTTGGCCGCCGAATACCGATCCAAGGGTGGCTGGCGTGCGGACCAGCGGTATGGGAGGGAGGCTTAGAGAGCTAACACTGGTGGCCAGCGACGCGCCATTGACATCCCTTGTGGCCTGGTAGGAAACAAAGAAGAAGGCGCGTCTCTTTGACCAAGGTATTGGCCCCCCCAGAGTGCCACCGGGTTGCGAGCGGCGGAATTCTCCCCTTGGCACCCCGGTTGCGTTCGCAAAGAAATTGTTCGCGTCCAATGCTTCGTTGCGGCCGAAATAATAGAGATTCCCGTGAAGATCCGCGGTGCCCGACCTGGTTTCGACGTTTACGTTCGCACCTCCTCCTCGACCATACTGCGCGTCGTAGAGCGAAGTCTGGACCTTGAACTCCTGAATGGTATCCGGAGCGGGGATCGCGATCCCTGCGCCACCGAAAGGAGTGATCTCTGTGATGTTGGACCCGTAGCTGTTCGCGTCCACGCCGTTCATCATGAAATTGTTGTCACCGCTTCGTGCCCCATTGGCGCGGATCTCCTGGCTTCCGGCCCCGAGTTGGGTGGCATCCACGATGTCGGTGTTTATTCCAGCCGTTAGGCCTAGAATTTCGGTGTAATTGCGATTGACCAGCGGCAAGTCGACGATAGTTTGCTGACCGATAACTCGTCCGAGAGTTGCATTCTCCGTTTGCAGGAGTGGGGGCTTGGCGCTGACGGTGATCTGTTCCTTCGCGCTGCTGATCGTCAGCTGAATCTTCAGCCGGCTCACCTCGGTGATTTGGACCAGAACGCTTTTCAAGACGAGTGGCTTAAATCCGGGTGCACGAACCGTCAGGTCATAGTTGCCGGGCGTCAGGAATGGGACCGAGAAAATTCCCTCGGCATTGGTAGTGAGATCGCGCTCTTCTCCCGTGGCCTCACGGTTGATGACCACCGCCGCGCCAGCTACTGGCGCTCCACTGGGGTCGCTCACGCTGCCGGCGATCGCACCGGTGTTGGCTGTCTGGCCATACATCGGCCGGGAGCAGAGAGCAAACGCGGAAATGACAAGCAAATTGCGTCTCGCCGAAGCCGAAATGTTCCGCATGGGGAACTCCTATCCGTGCACCGCTGTCGTGGCAGGCAGAGTGAACTGAAAAGTCGCGCCGCGCGGAGAATTGTCGGCAGCCCACAAGCGGCCCCCGTGCGATTCAACAATGGAGCGGCTGATCCGCAGTCCCATGCCCGTGCCGCGCGTCTTGGTGGTAAAGAACGCCCTAAAGATCTGGTCCGCCTGCTGCGGTGGCAGCCCCACGCCGGTATCGCTGACCGAGATCAGCACCTGACCATTCTCGCCTCGCTGCGACTGGATCGTTAGCTCGCGCGTCCGATCCACATCCTTCATCGCATCGATGCTGTTCATCATGAGGTTCATCAGCACCTGCTGCAATTGCACGCGATCTCCCATAACCTGAGGAAGGTCTGCCGCAAGGTCCGTCTCGACTAATATGCCGTATCGTGTGGTCTCGCCGCGCAGCAGGACGATCATTTCTCCGATGGCTTCGTTTACATCAACCAAGTCGTGTTTCGGAGCACCCTTCTTGAAGAGCAGGCGGATCCGGCTGATGATTTCCCCTGCACGCGTTCCGTCTTTCACGATTCTCATGGCCGCCGCGCGAGCCTCCTCCAAATCGGGTTGATCGCGGGATAGCCAGCGCAAGCAAGTATTGGCGTTGGTGATGGCTGCCGCAATCGGTTGATTGATTTCGTGCGCTAGCGAGGCAGTCAGCTCTCCCATGGTGGTTACACGGCTGATGTGTGCGAGATCGGCCTGCGTTTGGCGCAACGCCTCTTCGGACCGCGTGCGTTCGGTGACGTCGCGGACGGCACCGGAGACAAGCGTGCCCTCTTCCGTCTCCAGCGGACTGAGACTGATTTCCACGGGAAACTCCGTTCCGTCTTTCCGCCGTCCGTACAGCTGCAGACCTTCACCCATCGGCCGTACCCGAGGCTGGTCGAAGAACTCCTTGCGGTGTTGGGGGTGTCTGCCCCGAAATCGTTCCGGCACCAAAATCTCAACCTCTTGCCCCAGGAGGTCGTCCCGCTGATACCCAAACAGCTTCTCGACTTGCACATTGACCAACACGATCTGGCCCTGCCGATTCATGACGATCATTGCATCCGGAGCGGATTCCAGAAGCCCGCGGAATTTCTGCTCGGCTTGCTTCCGCTGGCTGACGTCCGTCACGGCACCCACATATTCGAGGTTGCCCGAGGAAGGCTCCAACGCGCGAGCTAAAACGTGGAGGTACTTGACTGAACCGCCCGGCGTCAACAAACGATGCTCAAAATCAATCTTTGCCCTTTCGTTGGTCGCGCGGTCGATAGTCTGCTGCACGAGCTCTCTGTCGTCGGGATGAATTCGCTGGAATGCTAAATCCACGGTAGGCTTAACCGCTCGATCGTACTCAAAGATCTTGTAGGTTTCCTCCGACCAGTAGATTTCTCCACTCGAAACGTTCCAGCCGAAACTGCCTGTGTGGCTTATGCTCTGCCCATCAGCCAGGAAAGCCTCGCTGCGTTGCAGATCAGAATAGAGGCTGGCGTTCTCCAGCGAAATCGCCGCTTGCGAAGCCAGCATCTCCAGCAGTGCGACCCGGTCCGACGTGAAGGCGCGCGGAGTCAAATTGTTCTCCAGATAGAGTGCGCCGATAAGCTTTGTTTGTTTGACGATGGGCAGGCACAGGACGGATCTGGCGCGCTTCGCCCGCACATACTCGTCCTCCGAGTACAAGTTCCCGACCGAAGCATCATCAAGCACCACGCGCTCCCGCGTCCGGATCACGTAATGAAGTACGGATTGGGGGAGATCAGATGGCGCGACGGCTGCCTGTCGAACGGAAACCCTGGCCCTGCTGTGGCCGGTGGTGGCCTCCGCCTCGATCCGCGGCTCGTCGCCCCTGAGAAGGATGAGCAGACCCCGTTCGGCCCCTGCATGCTCCACCGCGATTTGCATGAGCTTCTCGATCAGCCTGCTAAGGACAATCTCGCTCGAGAGTGCCTGTGAGGCCTTGACTACCGTCTCGACGTCCAACTGCCGGACCGGCGTGCCGATTGTGGAGGTAATAGGAGTAGTAGAAGTAGGAAGGTGTTCCTCATGCAAGCGCGGGTAGCGTTCGTCGAGTTGCTTCACCTTGCCGAGCGCGCCCCAGCAGTCATAGCAGTTCCGCGCGTTGCGTAGATACGTGTGGGCGATCGTCTCGAAGCCGCACGCCAAGTAGAACCGCGCGGCGACCTCATGGGCCAGCGCTTCGTTCTGAAGGAAGCCGTTCTCGTGAGCCGACTGAATGGCCTGATCGTACAGGCGCATTGCGTCAAGATCTCGCCCCTCGACACGGGCGATCTCGGCCGACACCAAGGCGTGCTTGTCGGCGAACGTCGGTGGGTAGTTTTCCGCCCACTCACGCAGTTGTTCGCTGTGCGCCGCTAGGATTTCACGCCACCCGGTCTGCTCGTCGGCGGAAGCCTTCTCATAGAGCGCCGCCACCGTCAGCGCGGCGTAGTAAAAGTAGTCGAGCAGCGGGATCTGCCCGACCATGGCCCCCAGCAGCGGTTTCGCTTGTTGGGCGGCAGCGAGTGCTGCTACGTACTCGCCCGCCAGGAACCGCGCCTGCAGTTTGATGATCCAGTACGCGCAGACCACCGAGCTCATCCGGTCGGCCGTCAGTTGCGCCTCGAACGCCGCCTCGTCGAACTGCGCGTCGCTGAAGGTGGAGAAGGTCGCGGTCCGGCCCTGCATGGTCGCGATGAGGCGTTGCTGGATCACGATGCTATCCGCGATGTCGCGGAACCTGGCCTTCCGCACGAAGTCCAGGCCCCTCTCCGACTCGCGCCACACCGCGTCGAGCGGATCGTTTCGCATCAGAAGGGGTGCGAGGACATGGGTCATGTTGTAGCAAGCGAAGGTCAGATCCCCCGTTTCGATCGCAGTGCGAAAGGCTGCCCGAATGAACTCGATCGTGCTCGTGATCGGCTGCGTCCAGACGGCAACGAGTCCCATCGAGGTGTAAACTTTCGCCCGACTTGCGATGAAGCTGTTCTTCTCCACCAGGTCGCATGCAAGCTTGGCGAAACGATAACCCTCGGGGTAACGGTGAAACAGCGGGCCGAGGATAAACCCGAGATAGCCACAGGCGTTCGCGGATACGCCGCTCGTCCCGTGCTGCATGCTGACGTTCACCATGCGACACATGAGCAAGCAAAACAAATGGAAGTCGGTAAAGAACGCGGCGTTTGCAAGGACAAAGAACAGACGCATTGCGGCCTGCAGTTCCGGATCGGTCATCAGCGGCAGATCGATCAGGCTCTCGATCGGGCGCCCATTGATGGTGCGCCAGACTGTCTCGTATTCGGCCTGGACCTGCTCCCACGTCGGGTGCGCCGGGATGTCGATGCCGAACAGGCGCAGGCACCTGAGCGCGCTGTCCACGGCTTGCGCGTGTTCCCCCTTCACGATATGCAATTGGACTTTGAGATGATAAGCGGCCGCCGCGTCGACTTTCGAGGTGCCTCGCTGTAATAACTCCATAATCAGTTGCTCGGCATTTTCGAAGTTACCGCTCAGAAGCTCACACTCCGCGCGTTCGAGCCACAGGCTGAACGTCAACTCGTACTGGCTACTCCAGTCCCTTTCGTCCAACAGCGCCATGCCGGCCGAAAAATACTCGCGCGCCGACGCATAGGCCGTGGACGCCTTGGCTTTTCGCCCAGCACGGAGGTCGAGCGTCGCCACCTGCCTTTTCTCGTCCCGGTCGATCAGCAATGCGGCGCCGTGGTTGAACTGGTTCACGATGTCGAAGATCTTCTCCTCGAGTTCTTCCGGCGCGGTGAGTGAGGCGAGTAGTCTGCCGATTGCAAGATGGGTCACCGCGCGCTCGCCTTCAGGGATGAGCGCATAGGCCGCCTCCTGAACGCGATCGTGCAGGAACAGGTAGGAGCCGTCTTGGCGGAAGATCAGCCCGGTCCTGGCAGCCTCCCATAGCGCCGTGTGGATCTCCCGTTCTGATTTGCCGTGAACCAGGGCCAGAGTGGCGATCTCGGCGACGTTCCCCAAACAAGCGAGCTGCTGTACTGTTTCCTGGGTGGTGTCGGGCAAGCGCTTGAGCTTTCCGATCATGAGATCCACCACGTTGTCGGTGTAACCCTTAGCGCGGATGCGCACCAAGTCCCAGATCCAGGCTGCCGCGTCCGGGTCGTACGCGAGCAGCCCTTCCTCGGCCAGCGCCGTGAAGAACTGGATCGCGAAGAACGGATTTCCGCCGGTCTTCTCCTGCACCAGTTGCGCTAAGGGCCTCACGTGCTCCGGCGCGCAATGCAGGGCATCGGAGACGAGCGCGCCGACATCGTCGAGCCCGAGAGGCGCTAGCACAATCTCTTGGACCCGCGCTCCAGCTTTGCGGATCGCTTCCAGCGTCCGCAGAAGCGGGTGCGAGGGACTGACCTCATTCTCCCGGTAGGCGCCGACCAGCATCAGGTGCCGCACCTCCGGGTGCGTGACCAGACGCTCGAGGAGGTCGAGCGTTGCTGCATCCAGCCATTGCAAATCATCAAGGAACAGCGCAAGCGGGTGCTCCGGCCGGGCGAACGCGCAGAGGAAACGCCGGAACACCAACTGGAAGCGGTTCTGCGCATCTTGCGGCGGCAGGTCTGGAACAGGTGCCTGTTTCCCGATGATGAACTCCACCTCGGGGATGAGGCTGACGATCAGCTGCCCATTCGGTCCCACCGCATCCAGAAGGGTGTGCCGCCATTGGTCCACTTCCGCTTCGCTCTTGACGAGGATCTGACGGACCAGCGTCTGGAAAGCCTGTGCCAGGGTCGCGTAGGGAATGTCGCGCTTGTACTGGTCGAACTTGCCCGCCGCGAAAAGCCCACGCGGCGGAACAAGCGCCTTGTGCAGTTCGTTCACCACAGAGGATTTGCCCACGCCGGAATAACCGGATACGAGCACGAGCTCTGGCGTACCCTGGGCCACCACCCGGTCGAAGGCCGCAAGCAGGGCGTGGATCTCGCGCTCCCGCCCGTACAGCTTCTCAGGGATCAGCAACCGGTCTGATGAGTCGTGCGCGCCCAGAGGGAATGGATCGATACGACCATGCGACTGCCATTCCGCCAGACACCGTCGAAGATCAGCTTCCAGCCCGGAAGCGTTCTGGTAACGCTCCTCGGCGTTCTTGGCAAGGAGCTTCATGGCGATAGCAGACAGCGGCTCGGGGACTGCGGCGCGATCACTAGGCGTTGTCGGCTGGCGTGCAATGTGGCAGTGGACCCACTCCAGAGGATCGGCGGCGGCAAAGGGCAGCGCGCCCGTAAGCATCTGGTACAAGGTGACTCCCAACGAGTAGAGATCGCTGCGGGCATCAATCGAGCGATTCATGCGGCCGGTCTGCTCGGGCGCCATGTAAGCAAGGGTGCCGGCGATGACCTCTGGAGGCGCGGGCGCCTGGCGCTCGTGCGGCACTTGGGACGCAATCCCGAATCCGGTGAGCCATACGTTGCCGGCGTCGTCGACGAGCACATTCGCAGGCTTGATGTCCTTATGTATGAGGCCGTGCCGATGGACTTGGCCGAGTGCCGCCGCCAAGCCAATGGCGATGCGCAGCAAGCAAGTCAGATCGAGCGGTTGCCCCTGGTCCCGCTCAAGAACAAGATCCAGCGGCTCACCGCCAGGGTCCGTGAGTACGAGGATCGTCCGCTCGTCGTGACGAGTAAGCGCCAGCGGCTTGGCTGCCCACGCGGGATCGAGTTCGGCTGCGAGCGAGTATTCGTGCTCGAGCCGCCGGAGAGTCTGAGGTGACGGCTGTTCTGCGGAGAGCGCGATCGCCAGGACTGGCGATGGGTTACCGTGCTGTCGGCCGCGGTAAAGGGTAAAGTCCGCGCCTTCACGGAGGGGCTGCAGCACGTATCCAGAAGGCGCTGTCATCGAGGACATACTCCTCGGCACTGCTGTACGAACCCAGAATATTCATGTTGACGAGGGGCTAGAAGGATGGCAACAACCCGAGTGCGATTACATGGACATAAGCGCAAGAACGTAGCGGAACAAGAAGTAGAGAAGTCGAATATGAAGGAGCCGATGGCCATGGCTCGCCTCGCTTGGATCACGTCAGAGGTCGGTTCCGCAACCGGCTTTCCGAAGGAAACCATCATACCGCAAAAGCTCTCACCCGACGACGATACGGAGTGTTGGCGGGACGCTGCGTACTTTATCCGCCACACTTCACGCCGTTACTCTCTCCTGACGGCTAGTGTTTATCGAACTGGTCAACTTCGGTATTGTCGGCGACTCTCCAGAAAACAAATGCGTAAGTCGTTTGTTTTCTGTCACCACTGACGGCGCCCCGCTGTCCCCTGCTCGGAACTAATCACAGAATTGGGGACATGCGGACCGGTAGGTACCGATAAGTGTGGTTCGAGGAAGCGAGGTTTCGGCGAACGTCGCTCGCGTCTGATCTCCTCGAACCCCGTTTCCAGACCGTGCCCACTTAAATTTCTAAAGGCTGCTGCGTTTGTGGAAACCAGCTAGTACATAAGTCCCATTGCGGGCAGAATGCTCAACTATCTAACCTATTAGTGATGAAGGTTTTGCATCTCCCTTTGGCAGGAGGCCTGGAGTTAGCAGCTCTACTAATCAAAGACATCTTTCGCGGGGACTTGAACCCCAGACTGGAGAGGCACCACTCATGCGTCGTGCGCGCCTTCTTATGTTCTGTGCCCTGGCTCTGGCCCTTCCTGTTCCGTCCTTTTCACAGAGTCCGTCGACCGCTGCGGTAATGGATCCGCCGCCGGCCACTCTATCTCTGACGCCAGATCATTTTGCAATGATCCCGAGCGAGACGCGGAAATTAGCGCTGGTGGATGATTTAGGTCGTGCCATTCCCGCATCGAGCTGGTCCGCAAGTGACTCTGATGTGGCACAAGTTGCGTCTGACGGAACGATCACTGCAGTTGCCGTTGGTATGACAACCATCACAGGGGCATACGAGAACCTAACTGCCACTGCAGAGCTGACCGTGTACGCCTCGAAAATGCTCGCCGCAGGAACTGTTCGTTGGTCTGTGCGGCCCTTGCCTGAAAACACCTTGATGAGGGTACTCCCCGGCCAACCCACCGAACCTGAGGATCCCGATGTTTATTTTGTAGAGAAATCGGGCTCGCAACTGGTTATCAGGGCACTGACAGCAGACGGGCAGCAAAAATGGACGCACACGATTCTGCCCACGCTTGGCACGGCGTCCCTTCAGACCCCTGGCGCAGATTCGGTCTCGGTTCGAAAGATTAGCGCAGCCGCACATGGATCAGCCACAATTCCTCCGCATCGTTGGGGGAAGCAGATCACGGAACTCATGAACCAAGTCAACGGGAAGGGCAATCCTTCCGTGGCATGGTCGGCTTACGGTGCGCGGGTGCAGCCAGCCACGATTGGAACTTCAGACCGGGTGCGTAAGCTTGGATTTGAAGCCGGACGTGGTAAGAACGCTTTGAAACGGGCCAACTCGGACTCACATGTCGCGCAAGGCCTACTGGCTTACGTTGTCACCGACGCGGGGAATTACTTGCTGAACAGGTTCGAAGTAGCCCGTTCCGGGGAAGGCATCTACAACAGAGACGACATCATCGTTTTGGACGGAAATCGAAAAGAGCTGTGGCGTCACTCGGTTGTCGGCGGAGAGATGGGCTTCGCCTTACATCCGGAGGGGATTGTGTACATTGTTCAGGCCGATTACCAGCATAACGGTGCGGTCACACTGCTTGCGATGGACGAGCTGACGGGCGCGGTAAAATTTTCTATTAATTTGCCCTTCTCTTACGGCGGCCAGCTCCAGCCGTTCCCTGGCCTGCCGTCGGTACTGCCAGACGGCAACTTGTATCTCCCCTTTGAGACGCTTGATAACGAAGCGGCTCCCGATGTTTTGCAACTCTTGAAGGTGTCGCCGGATGGGACACACTCTTGGACCGTCGTGGCGAAAGCCACACCATGCCACGGTCCAGTGATTAGTCCCAATGAAGCGCTCCCGGATGGGCAAGGCGGTGTACTGGTGACCTGGCAATATATCGGCGGGCCCCTTTGTGTGGGCTCGATGAGTCCAGTTCAGGTAACCCATCTGACTGTGTCGGGTGAATCGCTGCTCAATTCGCTTCCTTTGCCAGAGCTGCAGAGCTATTTTTCGGATAACGATGGCGATGCGATTTTAGGTGCGCAGCACTTGTTCGTAACCGACGGCTGGCAAGGGGCTGCGGGCCTCAATCTCAACAATTCGAGTATCGACCTGAATTGGCAGGCGCCTAATGGTCAGTGCACTACTTACCGGTGTCAGCAGATCTCGATCATGGGAGCGGCAGCAGGGGATCGACTCCTCGTGAGCCAAACAGGCAAGAGTGACGGAAGTTCTACTGTGTTCGCGTTGACTCCAAATTCCGATGCATGCCCCAACCTCGTTTGCGTTGCGAGCTGGTCGGTCTCCAACGCCACGCTTGTGGCGTTCGATTTCAGCGGCGCGATATTGTCAGAGGTGCCCGGGCAATCCACCCTGAAGAACCAATACTTTTTCTCATTCCCGGCCTCATCCGCACACCCGGCCTCCTTGGGGACACAAGATGGAGGCGGCATCGTGACCGTGCCCTGATAAACGGTCTACGAGTAGATGTCAATTCGACAATGCGAGCCAGAAGTC
>Ga0209648_10004091_pt1 | contig 12348 bp, 9 predicted proteins | sample GraSoi2013_115cm_FD_185830 | JGI IMG/M metagenome (GOLD analysis project Ga0209648, IMG submission 185830) | Grasslands soil microbial communities from the Angelo Coastal Reserve, California, USA - Sample 9_17_2013_115cm (SPAdes) (version 2) | ecosystem: Environmental > Terrestrial > Soil >...
TAGATGGTGGAACGGAGAGCGTGCGCGTTGCTATCTTTGACAGGGAAGGCACACAGGTGGGCTTCGCGAGCCACACGTATGCACTCAAGCATCCACGCCCTGGTTGGGCAGAGCAAGACCCTGATGAGTGGTGGTCGTCTCTGGTAGCGGCGTTCAGGGAGATGATGAGTAAAAGCGGCATTGCGCCCAATGAGATCGCTGGCCTCTCTTTAGACTGCACAACCTGCACAGTCGTCGCGTTGGATAAGTACGACCGGGTACTGCGGCCAGCCATCATCTGGATGGACGTGCGTGCTGCCGAGCACGCACGCCGAATCGCTAAAACGGGGGATGCCGCGCTCAAGTACAACGGTTTCGCCAAAGTGTCAGCGGAGTGGATGCCCTGTAAAGCCCTCTGGTTGAAGGAGAATGAACCAGACATTTATCGGGCTGCTACACATATTTGCGAATACACTGATTGGATGACCTACCGTCTCACTGGCGAATGGACGGCGAGTATCAACATCGCCAGCCTTCGCTGGTACTACGACCGCAACAACGGCGGTTTCCCAGCCAGCCTCTATCAGGCCGTTGAACTGGATGATCTTCTCGAGAAGTTTCCCCCGAAGGTACTGGACATGGGTACCGTGGTGGGTGGTCTTAGCAAGAAAGCCGCTGAGGAGCTTGGTCTGCCCCCTGGTATTCCGGTTGCTGAAGGTGGGGCGGATTCGATGGTGGGTACAGTGGGCCTGGATGTGCTGGCTCCGGGCAAGATCGCTCTCATCACAGGCTCTTCACATGCTATTTTCGGCGTGTCCGAGCAGGCCATCTACGGACCGGGGTTCTTTGGTGCCTTCACCGACGCTGTGGTTCCCGGTCAGTACGTGGTGGAAGGTGGTCAAGTGTCCACTGGTTCTATCGTCAAATGGTTCCGGGATAATTTCTGTGGAGGACTTCTTGAGGAGGCCAATATGCTGGGACTCGGCCTTTATGAACTGCTTGATAAGCGTGCTGAGAACTTGCCTGTAGGTTCTGATGGACTACTGGTGCTGGATCACTGGCAAGGAAACCGCACTCCCTATACCGACTCCGAAGCACGCGGGATGATTTGGGGACTGACTCTCAAGCACGACGCGACGCATATCTATCGTGCGATTATGGAGGGCATCTGCTATGGAACAGAACTTATCTTTCGGACACTCCGCCAGTATGGCTTCGAGCCGCAACAGATCGTTGCTTGCGGAGGTCCTCTGAAGAGCCAATTATGGGCGCAGATTCATGCGGACGTGAGTAACCTTCCTATTACCTTCACCACAGTATCGAATGCAGCGGTCCTGGGTTCGGCGATACTGGCAGCGGTTGGCGCAGGAATATACCCGAATATCCAAGAAGCAGCAGGTCATATGGTCCACACGAGCCATCGTATTGAGCCAGATCAGCAACGGCACAAAGAATACCAATTCTATGTGGAGAAGTATATTGCTACTTATCTCCAAATGCGGGACCTGATGCATGACGTAGCCCAATATGTTGCAGGGCATGAAGCATGACAGACAGGAGGAACAAGATGCTTGCAGCAGTGTTTCAGGGTCCCGGCCAGATGGAAGTAACCGAGGTTGATACACCCGATATCGGAGCGGACGAAGTTCTGGTCAAGGTAGGAGCCAACACGATATGTGGAACCGATGTGCGTATCTTCCGTGGGGAAAAGACGAAGGGCATCCATCCGCCCACCATCCTAGGCCATGAAATGGCAGGCCATATCTATCAGGTAGGGAAACAGGTAAGGGGGTATGAGGTCGGAGCGCCAGTGGCGATAGCTCCGGTGATAGCTTGCCAGCGATGTTTTTACTGCCAGGATGGAATGGAGAATGTCTGTCCCAACCAAAAAATATTGGGCTATGATGTGAAAGGGGGATTGAGTGAGTATGTACGGATTCCTGCCGACGCCATAGCAGCAGGTAATCTCTTTGTGGTGCAAAATGATCTGCCCTCGGAATACCTGGCCCTTGCTGAGCCGCTGGCTTGCTGCGTCAATGGCCACCATCGTTCCCAGATACGCTTGAATAGCAGCGTGCTCATTATGGGATCAGGCCCTATCGGCCTGTTTCATCTCCAGCTTGCTCTCCTGGCCGGAGCACGGACCGTCATAGTAAGCGATCCCTCTGCTCCTCGCCGTGCGGTTGCCTCCGCCTTTGGAGCACATATCACCGTTGATCCCACTGCCGAAGATCTTCCTTCACTGGTGTCAGAGGTTACAGGAGGTCTTGGAGCAGACTCGATCATTATCTGCATTGGTGTACCTACGCTGGTGAATGACGCACTTAATATGGCTCATCAGGGGGCACGTATCAATATCTTTGCAGGCCTGGCTGCCAAGGGCTGGGCAGAGATCGAGGCCAACCTCATTCACTACAAAGAACTAGAGGTAACTGGCAGTGCAAATTCCCGACGTGCTGACTATCAAACGGCTCTTCAACTCATTGAGTCAGGCCGGATTAAGGTGGAACAGATGGTGACTGATCGTTTCCCTCTACGATCTGCCCGTGAAGCGCTGGACAAAGTTGCCAGTGGAGAAGGTCTCAAGATAGCAGTATTGCCTTGAGCAGTGGCGCAAAGCTCTCAATCCTGCAACAGAGCCCCGCTCCATGCCTGGCGTGCGTTAAGACAACTGCGTGTTAAGGTTGTTTTTCCTATTCCTCATCAATGATAGCCTATTTGCCCCATAACACTGAACAAAAATGAACCAACATGGTACACTTTGGCGTGGAAGTAGAGTTAAAAGGGGAAGATAGCATTGCAGACGGTCCAGATATTGTTAGAAGAGAATGCCTATGGCGCGGTGCGCCCTATGGAAGTTGCCGCAGACGCACCTGTTGCTGCACTTGTACCTGCTATAGTTGAAGAATTGAAATTGCCGCGAACAGACCTTTTTGGCAATAAACTCGTCTATATGCTGCGCTATCCATCCGGCGGGCCTGCCCTGCCCGATGACAGGAGTTTAATGGCGGCGGGCGTGGGCGGGGGCGCGAAGCTCGCCCTGGATTCGTACGTGATGGATGGGTCTGTCGCAATCCTGATGCAAGGAAAGGAGCGCCCTCAATCCTCTTTCTATGCTTCCGAGACCATTGCTGATGGGCCATACTTTCCTGCGCTGGGTAATAATACCCCTGCAGCATTGCCAGCTTTCAGGCAGAAGCAAGCGAGGAGCAAGAGCCGCTGGACGCGCCGGGCCTTTTTAGCGCTGGGAGGAGCCGCTTTTGCTGCTGGCAGCCTTGGTTTTGGTTACGCTGCTTATCGCCGGTTTGTTGCCGACTCTGTTGCTATGCCGGCGGCCATGGCGCCTATGAGACTTGCACAAACTACGACGACCCAACCAGTGATACCTACGGCGGCAAAGCGGGTGCTGGTCTTTGAGCAACATCAGCGGACTGTACGTTCAGTTACCTGGTCACCCGGCGGCAACATGCTGGCGAGTGGCGCGAACGATGCTCAATTGCTTACCTGGGATCTGAACGGTACTGTGCATGTAAGTCGACAGCAGGCGAATGCTGTGCGTGCTGTGGCATGGTCTCCGGATGGTCAACAGCTCGCCGCCGCCGTGGCAAATCTGGTAATGTTCTTCAATCCCGTGACAGGCGCTGTGCTGGCCCCGCCTGCCCAGGCGCACACCGACCAGGTGACAGCTCTTGCCTGGTCGCCCCGGCAGCCTTTACAGGTGGTTTCTACCGGGTTGGATAAACGGGCGATTGTCTGGAATGCTACCCCCTCCTATATGCTGCAGACTGTTTTCACCCAGCATACCACCGCGGTTGAATCCGCCTCCTGGGCAGCGGATGGACAGACGGTCGCAACCTCTTCGCATGGCGGGGCCGTGCGTGTTTGGCATGCTGGAAATGGTCAGCAAACACATAGCGCCTTTATAGACGCCCAGCTTCCTATGCGTGCATTATCCTTTGCATCCTCCGGGCTGCTTGCAGTAGGGGGAGATGACGGCGTAGTGCGTCTCTGGAATGGCCTGGTCTGCCAGCAGCAGGGCCAGGGAAGCTTCGCGAATCAATGTGTGGATGTACCGCAGCGTTTAGAGGCTCACAAGGGCGTTGTACGCGCGCTAGCCTGGTCGCCTGATGCTCGTTTGCTGGCCACAGGAGGGGACGATGGTATGCTGGCGATCTGGTACCCGGCCCAGGCTCAAACCCTGCTGCTGAGGGTGCACCACGATGCCCCTGTGCTGGCCCTCGCCTGGTCCTCAAGCGGCAAACAGGTAGCAACGGCTTCCGGTAATAGGGTGACCATATGGGAGCTGCATTGACGATTCCACCTCACTCTTTAGCCAGCAGTTCACGCCGCTAGAATGGAGAGACTTTCTCTTCCAGTTCGGCATTCAGCCCAGCTTCTTGTAGCTCGCGTTGGAATTCCTGCAAGTAGAGGCGTAGGAAGGCGGTGCGGCGCTGCGCCATTGCCCTTCCCGCTGCTGTGGTCATACTCTTTTCGAGGGTCAAGAGTTTTGTGAAGAAGCGGTCTAGCAGGTAGTGCTTATCGTCCGGCATCCGCCGTGTAGCGAAAGGATCTTGAGGATGGTACGTCTTTGTTTCGGGCCAGCGTCGATGCGTCGAGGTCATGGCCCAGCGGAGCACCCCGCTTGCGCCTGAACTATCCAGCCGGTCTGCATCATAGAGCACACGGGCCTCCAGAGTTGCCGGGGCGATGCCGCGACTATAGCTATGGGCAAGGATCGCGTGCAAAATGGCATACCGGGTGTCAAGTGGAAGGTCATAGGGAGCCAGTAGCGTGGTGGCCAGTATGGCGGAGCGTTCCGCGTGCGTCCGCGTGGGGTCTTTGGTGGTGCGCCCAAGATCATGCAGCAGCGCAGCCATCCCCACAATAAAGCGGTTGGCGTGCTCCTGCTCTGCCAGGCGTAACGCCAGGTGATAGACCCGCTGGGTATGCTCCCAGCCATGAGCCAGGTCATCGTAGCCGGCGAAACGGCTCTCAACCTCCGTCCAGATGGCTGCAAGCATTTGTGACTCTTGTTCCTGTGTTTCCATGGATGAAAATCATCCTTTTCTTGTGTGTTTTTAAGCTAAACAATTGACGCGAGTAGCGAGTAAAATAGGTATAGCAATACCCCTTACTTATAACTCGGTAGTAGCTATATATTATACGCCTGGTAACAATATTTTGGCGAAGAACGAGGAAAACGTATAGCCAGTTATCTCTCACCTATTGCATATAATAGCGGCCCTTCCACATAGCGCCTTTTTTCCGGTAATGCCACCGGATCGAGTTTAGTAGGAACAGGCATTCAAGCATTATGGAGATTGGATGCAGCGGACTGAGCAACAACAGGACGCGCTGAGAACGTGCGCAGGTAAGGGTCAGCAGTACCCGCATCAATACGGCAAGTATGTAGCTACCGAGCGAGAATAGCACGGTGGGTGGTGCAAGAGGGACAAATAGCGATGCCAGTGCAAGCAGAGGTGGCACCACAAAAAGCGTCAGGTCGAGAATGATAATTGCCGATGCAGCCAGGAGTGAATAGTTGTAAAAAGCGAAGAAAGTTCTTGAGAACCCGGCCCATAGTTCAGCGAAGGAATCGTACATGTAGCAGCTCGCCAGGTCTTGCCCGTCTACATAGGCCATACGATACCCGGCTGCTTTGACCTTACGAGCTAGCGAATTGTCTTCCAGGATAGAGGTCTTCACTGCTTTGTGGCCGCCTATTGCCTCATAGACTGAGCGCTGAAAGCAGAGCAACGGCCCGTTGGCTACAGCTAGAATTGGCTCTGATCGGTGCCTCACAAGCACCAGGGGCAAGAGTGTGAAGACCTTAAAATAGAGCAATGGAAGAGCAAGGCGTTCTCCTATCCCACGGAGGATATAGCGGGGGTGCGCTGTGAGGAATTGGACGCCGAGATCATGCAGCCCTTGAATAACTGTACTAACCGTCTGTGGCGCATGAACCGAGTCGGCGTCAGTAAAGAGCAAATAATCGCCCTGAGCGCACTGTGTCAACTGATAGCAGGCAAAGTTTTTTCCAATCCAGCCATCTGGTAAGGTTTCACCATGCAGTAAATGCAAGCGACTCTTCTGTTCAGGCGGCAGTTCGTCAATCATTTGCTGTACAATAGCTGGCGTTTCATCGGTACTCTGGTCATCAAGAACCAGCACTTCCAGTTTTTCATATCTTTGTCCTATCAGCGAACGCACACACTCCTCTATATGATCTGCCTCATTTCGTGCTGGTACGAGAATGGAAACCATTGGGCAAGTGCCGAGTTCTCTTTGCACATCTTCGCTTGTAGCAGACTTGAGTCGATCAAAGACAAGGAGGTTAAGAAGGAGGTTGATGAATAGTACAAATAAAGAGCCGAATAGAATGCCTGAGATTGTGTTAAGGTACATAGTGCTTACTCCGCAGTGGAAGCTCTGGTTCGCACGCAACTATCTGTAAATGTGATCACTCGATGGTGGCAAATTTACAGCGCGCAGCACCGTCCGGCAGCAGTATGCGAGCGATCACAACCGTCCTGAAGTATGCTGGTCAACGATCTGGAGCACCTCGCTGCGGCTGAGCTTACTGTCGCCACGGGCTAAGGATTCCAGGGTGGCATAGGCCAGAGCGAGCGGTAGGGAGCAAAAGTCCAACACGGGACCAGGAGGAAGAGCACTGGTGTAGGCATCGGCCAGGGCTAGATTGCGGCGTGCGTAGGCATGCATATCCTCTGCTCGCCAACCGTGTGGAAAGAACTCCACACCGCGCACCACATCTTCTGCGTGGTTACGTAGGATATTGACGGCCTGCAGGCCACGCCCGAATCCTACGGCGTGGATGCGGTTCGATTGTGTTCCGTTGTACCAGGCCCACAGATCCGACAGTAACAGGCCAACCGAGCCAGCTACCCCAAACGTGTAGCGGTCCAGATCCGCCTCTGTCCTGATCATCCAGGCATTGTCTGCCCACTGTGCCATGCGGTCCGCCATGGTCGCCGTTGCCTCCCACACGCGCGGAGCGACGGATGGAGGTGCGAGCAACGCCCAGTCGCCTACTCGAAGCGTCACCTCTGGAAGTTCCTGTTGGTAGCCGCCCAACGCTGTTGTGAAGTCGCCAGTGACAAAGGTCGTTTGCAGCGTGTGGCTGATGGAGTGCAACAGCATGGCCTTCGTGCGATTATCCAGCCTGGGATGATCTTCCACTTCATCAATGGCACGCAGGCATAAGTAGCCCGACATGACCGCATCCTGCAGTCCGGCTGGTAAACGGCTTATGGGGATAAAGAACGTTCGGCTGGTTTCCTTCAACGTGTCTAATGCATCTTCACTAATGCTCACTGCGTCAATTCCTTCCGTTATACAACCTTTACTCAGCAAATATGCTGCCTGGCCCAGTGCCAAGCCCGGCTTTCAGCACGTGTGCTGCTCGCAGTGCATACTGGGGAGCCACACGGCTGAGCCAGAACAACTCCCGCCAGAGCGGCGGCTGCAGCAATGCCCTCGTGGGCCGCAGCCAGTCTGGGGAGATGCCATGTTCTGGACTATCTAGTACGACCCGGATCGTCGCCACGCGCAGGTTTCGCCCTGCGAGAAGGCCCGTCTCCATGTCAGCAGCCACGAAGCCCCGCTGGGACCAATCGTGACGATCGCCGCCGACAATAAGGGATTGGGCAGTCAGCAGCGGCCCGGTGTCAGGTTGAAAATGTAACGTGCGTGCGGCTGTCACCAGCGCTTGTACAAGTGCGGGATCGCAATGCACGATCCCTCCATCAGCAAGGCCGACCCAGTCAGGTATCAGGACGGTCCCCGGACGCAGGCCGGGTGCGAGCGCTCCTGCCAGACCACACACTACCACGATGGAGTCCTGGCGTGCCCCTTTCCAGCGTGCTAATCGCACGCCCGCCCAGCTAGCACGAGCATGGGGGAGTGTGCGCCGCACTGCCCAGTACTCAAGGAATGTTGGTGCCAGAATCTCCACGCTACGCATCACCAGATAACGATGAGGCGCACCAGCTACAAGTCGTGTGATGATGTTCCAAGAAGGTCCCCCGTTCTTGATTAAGTGGCATACCCGTTGTCGCAGTACCACCGAACTGCCCGTTCCAGGGCTGCGGTTACGGATGTTGCTTCATAGCCAAGCTCAGATTGAGCCTTGGCAGAGCTGACGTACATATGATGGCGAGCCATCCGAACGCCTTCGAGTGGGATCAGCGGCGCGGCCATGCCGCCTTTCCCCTTGCGAAAGAGCTGGCAGCGAAGATCGTCAGCCCAGCCGAGGGTAAGTGCCAACTGAAAGGGAATGCGGACGGTCGGGGCAGGGCGACCACAGATCTGAGCCAGACGTTCCCACAATTGGGACAGACTGATATTCTCACCGCCCACCAGATAGCGCTCCCGGGGACGTCCGTGTTGAAGCGCCAGTACATGCGCCCTGGCCACATCCTCCACTGCCACTACGTTCAGTCCGCCGCCTAACGTGGCAAAGATCCGCCCGCGCATAAAGTCCACTACCATCTTTCCCGTTGGAGTCGGCTTCCAGTCTCCTGGCCCAATGGGCGCGGTCGGCAAGACGAGAACGACCGGTACTTGTGCAGCAAGTGCTACTCGCGCTTGCTGCAGTTTCGATCGGTGGTATGCTGAGGGACCAGCTTCGACGTCCCAGTCATCCTCAGTCGCCGGACGTCCCCCATAACTCGGCCCCACTGTTGACGAGCTCGAGGTGATGACAGCGCGCTCAATGCCTGCCAGGTGTGCCGCCTCCAGTACCCCGGCACAGCCGTGCACGTTGGTGGCGAACATCTTGTGACGCATGCCCGGGGAGAAGGAGTAGAGGGCCGCCACGTGTACGAGATAACGGCAACCAATCATGTGTTGGACAAGATCACCGGGGCGGAGGACATCACCCCATACAGCCGTACACCCGTCAAGCGGGGGCAGCGGCCCGGAACCAGGACGCACCAGAGCACGCACACGATACTGAGCCGCCAGCAAGGCACGAAGTACGTGGCTTCCCACGAATCCGCCGGCCCCGGTCAAGAAGACCTCGTCACCCGCTCCCATCACCCGCTGTAACTGCTCAGCCATCAGCTCTGTACTACCGTTCTTCTAGACTTATTCAAATGCAACCTCGTCCACTAGCCTCCTGGCGGAATGCCTACTTTAAGTGCGGGTAGATCCCAGGCTGCCACGCAGCACATCGACCGTGGCTCGTAGCGACTCACGGGGCGACTTCATGGTAGCTGTCACCGCAGAGGGCTCATAGCCGCAATGCGCCATGCAATTGGCGCAACGAGGATCCTTGCCCCGCCCATACTTCTCCCACTCGGTTGTCTCGATCAGCTCCTTATAGGAGCTAGCGTACCCATCGGCCATCAGATAACAAGGCCGCTGCCAGCCCAGCACTGAGTAGCTGGGGATACCCCAGGCGGTGCAGGTATAGTCGACCTTGCCCTCGAGGAAGTCCAGGAAGAGAGGGGAGTGGTTCAGGCGCCACTTCTTGCGCTTGCCGTCTGCAAAGGCTTGACGGAAGATATCGCGCGTCCGCTCGACGCCGAGAAAATGCTCCTGGTCCGGCGCTTTCTCGTAAGCATAGCCCGGGGAGATCTGCATGGCATCTACCCGCACATCATCGTTCAGGAAGTCGAGTACGTCACGGATGCTGCGCGCATCGTCCTGCGTGAAGAACGTAGTGTTGGTGGTAACCCGGAATCCCCGGCGTTGGGCCTCCTTGATTGCTTCGATCGCCTTATCGAATACACCCTGCCGGTCGACTGATTGATCGTGGCGCTCCCTCAAGCCATCGATGTGGACCGACCAGGAGAAATAGGAGGATGGCTTGAACTGATCGAGCTTCTTGCCCATGAGAATGGCGTTGGTGCACAGATAGATGAAGCGCTTGCGTTCTACCAACGCCGCCACAATCTGATCGATCTCCCGGTGGATGAGCGGCTCACCGCCAGCGATGGAGACGACCGGCGCGCCGCACTCCTCAACTGCGTCGATACACTGCTGAACGGAAAGTCGCCGCGCCAGGATATCCTGGGTGTGCTGTATCTTGCCGCAGCCGGCACAGGCAAGGTTACACTGATAGAGCGGCTCTAGCTGTAGCACAAGCGGAAACTTCTCGCGGCCCCTCAGCCGCTGCCGGACGATATATGACGCGACCCGAAGATTTTGGCGTAGTGTGATCGCCATAGCTTGCTCTCCTCCCCCTGCACAAGCGATAAGCTGTACTGGTTTTCCAGATACTACTGTAAGGTAGTCCTAAAAGGATAAAAAAAGATGCCTTTTCTTGTTACAATAAAAAATGAGAAAAGACTTGTGAATACTTTACCATATTCAACGAAGGAAAGCAAGCAGGCCAGGAGTTAAGTCATGGAGGCAATATCCTTGCACTTTGCATTGTAGCTCTTCCTTCATTCTCCTTCTCTCGAAAGGTCTAACTATGGATAATACTAAGCTGAGCAAGGGGGGGAACCCCAGTTGAAGCAAGCGCTGGATCGAGCAGTGCAATGGCTGCTGGAGCGTCAGGATGCCGAGGGCTGGTGGTGCGGCGAGCTGGAAACGAATGTGACCATGACGGCAGAGCACGTCCTGCTGCTGCGTTTCCTGGAACTCAGCCTGGAGCGGATCAGGGACGGCGCTATACGGCACATCCTGAACAATCAGCGAGATGATGGCTCATGGGCGCTCTACTTCGGCGGTCCCGTGGATCTGAGCACCACGATCGAAGCCTATGTCGCGCTCAAGGTACTCGGGGTTGATCCCGGCAGCGACGCGATGCAGCGAGCGCTCACGGTTATTCACCAACAAGGGGGAGTAGCGAAGGCCAGGGTCTTTACCAAAATCTGGCTGGCGCTATTCGGCCAGTATCCATGGTCTGGCATCCCTAGCATGCCGCCGGAGTTGATCTACCTGTCGCCCAAGGTGCCGTTCAACCTCTACGACTTCGCCTGCTGGGCACGTGGTACCATCGCCCCACTGCTGATAGTGATCTCCCGGCGTCCGGTAAGGTCGCTGGGTTGTAGCGTGCCGGAGCTGGTTGTTCCTGGGACCGAGGGCTTGCTCACCCGAGTCCCCGGGTCGGGGCTCTTCTGGTGGACCGATAAGCTCCTCAAGCTGTATGAGGCTTTTCCGTGGCAGCCCGGTCGAGCACGTGCCCGGCGGCGCGTGGTCGATTGGATCGTGGAACGACAGGAGGCAGATGGGAGCTGGGGTGGTATCCAACCGCCCTGGGTATACTCGCTGATCGCCCTGCATCTGGAAGGCATGGGCACCGATCACACGGTCATGCGCCGGGGAATCGAGGGGCAGGAGGGCTTCGTGCTGGAAGACAAGAGCGGGTGGCGGTTTCAAGCCTGTATGTCCCCGGTCTGGGATACCGCCTGGGCACTCCTGGCCCTGCGCCGCGCCGGTGTGGATCGCGACCACCCAAGCATGCAACGTGCGGTCCAATGGATGCTGCAAGAGCAGATCTCCACAGGAGGCGATTGGCAGGTGCGTTGTGGCACTGTGCCGTGTGGTGGCTGGGCGTTCGAATTCGAGAATGACATCTATCCAGATATCGACGACACGGCGGTCGTCGTCCTGGCTTTGCTCGAAGCTGGGGCAGAGACAGCCGTGCAGGCCGCAGTGGATCGTGCTGTGCAGTGGGTGCTGGTCACGCGGTCGAGCAATGGGGCCTGGGGGGCATTCGATAAGGACAATACGCGAGCGATCGTCTACCGGCTGCCATTCGCCGACTTCGGGGCGCTGTTGGACCCACCCTCTGAAGACGTTACGGCCCATGTGCTGGAAATGCTGGCACACGTAGATGCTCCGGACAAGGAGCGGGTCATACGAGCGGCGCTCAAGTACCTGCGGCATACGCAGCGGCCAGACGGTTCCTGGTTCGGTCGCTGGGGCGTCAATTACATCTACGGAACGTGGTGCGCCATCTCAGCGCTCACTGCGCTGCGCGATGGCGGGTACGCCGTGCAGGATATGATTGATAGGGGCTCCTCCTGGCTGCTCGGGCATCAGAACGGTGATGGCGGCTGGGGGGAATCCTGCTACTCCTACGAAGACAGCTCCTTTGCGGGCATCGGGCAGAGTACGCCATCGCAAACGGCCTGGGCTGTCTTAGCCCTACAATTGGTTGGCCTGGGCCAGCATGCTGCCTGCCTGCGTGGTTTGACGTATCTTCGCGAGACCCAGGTAGATGGCACGTGGGAAGAGCGGGAGTATACGGGCACGGGCTTCCCGCGAGATTTCTACATCAATTACCACCTGTACCGGCACGTGTTCCCGACTATGGCGCTGGCGGGGAGCCTGTAAAAGGAGGAATGTATGGCAGGCGTGCATTTACACTCACTCTACCGCCTAGCTCTCGACAAA
>Ga0209648_10004092_pt1 | contig 12346 bp, 12 predicted proteins | sample GraSoi2013_115cm_FD_185830 | JGI IMG/M metagenome (GOLD analysis project Ga0209648, IMG submission 185830) | Grasslands soil microbial communities from the Angelo Coastal Reserve, California, USA - Sample 9_17_2013_115cm (SPAdes) (version 2) | ecosystem: Environmental > Terrestrial > Soil >...
TTCTCGAACTCCGCAACCAGCGGCGCCATCGCGAAGAAATAGTTGCCGCCGACATAGAGCACGAGCTTTGGATCGGTGATGTTGCCGTGGAAATCGGCGAGATCGTCGACCTGAGGAACCGTGAACTCGAAGCCGCGGTTGGTGGCATCGTTGTTGTTGCCGTGCTGCCAGGGTGGAAAGACTTCGGCCTGCGGGGCAGGCTGCGCGGCGAAGGTCGGCGCCGGCAGCATCGGCATCAAAAAGGCGGCGGCCATCAGGGCCGTGCGAAATGATCTCTTGTGCATGGTGATCCTCATTTCACGTAGTGGAAGCCGGCTTGCTGCAGCTCGGGGATCGTCGCGACGATCCCCGGAGTGAGCACGATGCCGTCGATGAGATGGTTGGTGAGCTCGGCCGCGATCGCTTTGTGCGAGAGCCGATCGGGGTTCACGCCCTTTGCCAAAAGCTTTCCCGTCACTTCCCAGATCGCATTGTGGCAGGCCATGAACACGACGCCGCGGCTCTGCAGCACCGGGATCGTGTTGCCGGCAGGCCCGAACACGCTCTTGGGGTTCTCGAAGTCGGAGAGCTCCGACGGCGCGGCCTTTCGGACAATGAGGGTGTTCTTCTTGAAGTCGCCACCTGCCATCTCGGCGAGCCTGTATTTGTCCCACATATCCTGGTCGAAAAGCGCCAGGTGAGCGGAGCCGTGCGTGGCCGAAACAGTCAGGAAGTCGCCATGCCCGAAAGAGAACACCTGCGCATTGAGCGAATTGCGCATGAGATTCATCCAGGGGCTTCCGATGTCCGTGTTATCCCAGACCTGCTTTCGCGTATCGCGATAGGCAATCACTTCCTTTAGCGCGGTGTCGTCCCACAGGTCAGGGCGATCGAGGATCATCGGCACCGTCTTGAAGTCCCGCCTGCGTGGAGCCTTACGAAGACGCTCCATGAGTTCGGGCAGCGCGTGCGCGCCCTCCGGGACCACGCTACTGCCTGCTTTGGCAGGAGCCGGGCCAGCGGCCAGAGCGGCTACGCCGAGAGCTACGGAGCTAAATCCGAGAAGCGCGTTCCGTCGTCCAGCATCAACAGACATTCCATTCTCCTTGAGATACGAGGGAGCTCGCGAACGGCCGAGTGCCGCGCGACAGCTCCGTCTGAGTGTGGTCTCTGAGGTCGAAGTAATGCTGAGGGAGCTGGCGACCAACGAATCGTTGCGATCGAACCGATCCGAAATGCAGATTGGAACTGCGAGCGCTATGCACTCAAATTACCCACAGCCTGCAACCCCCGTCTGCCGGTCAGCCTTTCCAGCCAGACAAGGGTAGCGGAACTCGAGAGGTTAGAACTCGTTCAGAATAGACTTGGCTCACCAGCGGAGGTTCGCCATGCCAGTAACCGAAATGAAGGATCACGTTTATAAGATCCTAGAACTCGTAGGATCTTCCGAAAAAAGTATCGAAGATGCCATTCAAAATGCCATCACCCGCGCATCAAAGACCATTCGCGAGATGAAATGGTTCGAAGTCGTGCAAACGAGGGGCCATATCGAAAATGGGTCTGTCCGACATTACCAGGTGACTTTGCGAGTTGGATTCACGCTGGAGGAGTAGGTCTAAGCGCCGAAGTGCAGTCGAGTTCGAGCCCAGCATCGCCGCCGGCACGCGAAAAGCCGCGTGGTCCACAATTCATGCGGATAACCCAGCTCCCTTCGCCTTCCGGCACGACAGCGATGTCAACCAGGCTTTCGCTTCCAGCGTGATCGTCGGCTCGCCGAACGGCCGCTTTGCCATGAGCAGACATTGAGGCTCCGAAATGTAGGTTAAATTCGGCGCTGCTATTGATCTCGTGCATCCGCGCGCCATGCGCGGGCTTTCGCCGTTGTCTCCTCGACGAACATGTTCTTGCCGGTTCGATAGGCTTCTATGTCGTCTTTTGACGAAGCAGCGAGGGCTCGCTTCGTCGCCGCGGGCACGCGAAAAGCCCCGCCCAAGGGAGTTTGAGCAAGGCGCGGGATAAGTGTTGCGCGCTAAGGATCACGGCGCGCTAACTGGGCCTCGCAGGGCTCCAGGAGTCGTTCGGATTCTTTCTAATGACGGCTGGTGATCAAGACAACCAGCGCCGGTTCGTCAGTGGCCTTACGAGTCTCTTCGGAAGCGACGCTTGTCGGCTGAGGCGCAGGGCAATTTGGTCCACTGCATGTTGGCGAAGCTTCGGCCGTCTGATCGGTGGTGGCGACAACCTGGTCCTTCGCACTGGCCTCACGATTCCAGTCGCAAGCGGCAGCCGAATGCGCGGCAAAGGCAAAAGCCGCAAAGGCCGTAACGACGAAGAGCTTCTTCATGGCAGGGCTCCTTTCATAGGGAGCCTACTTCTACCACAGCCCGAGACCACCTCAAATGCTTAAGCGCAATCACGAAAGGGTAAAGACAATCGTCATGGGCTAGGAATCCCGACATGGAGTTGCGAGGTGCAGCAAGGGCGAGCAAGCTTTATCGGATGGCAAGACTTGCGTTCGAGGCCCGGTATTCCGGAACGGGTTAGCTTATTTTCGAATGCGGGATCACGGTTACGCGAGGTCGAGGCGCCGCGCTGATCAAACAAAGCGCCGTGCAAACGCTGAATGTCAGCGGCCGGCCCGGATGGATTCGAACCATCTTCACGACATCGGAGAGTACCGGTCCATAGCGCATAACAAAGGATTTAATGGTGACGGTGCGGTTGGCTCTTAACTAAACCAATGTCCCAGAACAGTAGAGAAAAGGCCAACATGCAAATCACCGTCGTTGCCCTGATGTGCCACACGCTGGCCAGCATCCCGCAGCCGGTCTGCCGTGAGGAAATCGTCGTCAAGGATGAGATGCCCATGCAGGCCTGCATGCTGTCGCAGCCCGCGATCGCAGACTGGAAGCGCCGCTCGATCTTCAGCGGCGATCAATGGACGGTTTCCCGCATCAAGTGCGTGCCAGGCGACTACGTCGTCAAGGGGGCGATCTGATGAATAAGACCGGCTGTGCCTACCGCAAATTAAATCCGGGCGTATTGATGGTGCAAACCTCCAAGAATTGGGCGTGCAATGATGCGGCCAGCTTTCGCGACAGCGCGTGTGAATGGCGCGTCCTTGTCCAAGGAAAGGTGCGTGCGCGTCTCATTGTAATAATTCATATATGACAGCAGCACATGTCGGAGGTGCCGCTCGCCCACAACCACAATATGATCAATACATTCTCGTCGGATTGATCCGATGAGCCGTTCAGCATATCCGTTTTGCCATGGGGAGCGCGGCGATGTCGGTCGATCACGAATGCCCATTGATCGAAGTCTTCGGATGAAGACTTGGCCATAGGCCCGATCGCGATCGCGGATCAGATAGCGAGGGACTTGTTCCCAGCCGCAGGCTTCCGTGATCTGATTTGCAGTCCATTCGGCGGTTGGATGCGATGTGACGCCAAACCACAAAATCTGCCTTCGACCATGCCCCACAATCAACAAGCAATAGAGCAAACGAAATGAGATTGTCGGCACGACGAACAGATCTATCGCAGCGATCCCATCCGCATGATTGCGAAGGAAAGTCTTCCAACCTTGCGACGGTGGTTCTCGCCTCTTGACCATATATTTGGCCACACTCGTCTGCCCGATTTCGATGCCGAGCTTGAGCAACTCTCCATGGATCCGGGGCGCTCCCCACAGCGGGTTGGCAATGCTCATCTCGCGGATAAGCTTGCGCATCTCCTGCGGTACAGTTGGTCGGCCACCACGATGTCTCGACTTCCAGCGCCAATACGCTCTGAAACCCGCGCGATGCCAACGGATGATTGTATCCGGCTTGACGACCGCCAGCGCATCGCATGCTTTGGGAAACAGTCGATAAAGACTAACGAATATCAACCTATCAAAAATACTAAAGGACTGCCTCCTCGGCGCGGCTCGCCGCAGGACGTTGATCTGCTGCCGAAGCACCCAGATCTCTGCCTCCAGTGTTGCTCGCGCTCGCATCAGGTCAACGAGCGTCCAGAAAATCAGCCTGCAAAGGTCCGTCATTACGCAGTAGCATCAGCCGATTCGTCTCTGCTCGCCAACTGGATTAAGTTTACGATAGGGACAGGCATTGCATCAATTGTCGACAGCTATCGAGGCCTCCGAATCTGGCCCAACGAGCTTTCGGCTCAGTCGAGCAATCTGGCAATGCTGTTTCGCGGTTGGATGCTAGGCGATCTGGAAAAAGCCAACGCATTGCAAGGAGCTTGCGTCATCTGGTCTCAATGGGACGGATACCTCAAAGACGGTCCCGGTTAGAAACTGATCGAGACTTGTGCTCTGAAAGACATTCCTTTTGAGGTCGTGCATACATCTGGGCACGCCAGTCCTTCGGATTTGAAACGCCTGGCATCGGCGGTTGCACCCAGGAAATTGGTGCCAATTCACACATTCGAACGGGAAAAATTCCCAGCACTGTTCGAGAACGTAAGCATTCATAATGATGGCGAGTGGATCGAGGTCGCAAATGGCTAAATTCGAGAGATATCTGTCGAAGGAAATGGTGGAAGCAATGGGAAAGCTATCGCAGAGTAGCAGAGGGGCGACGAACTGGTGGCAGGATGTGCTCGCGAGCAAAGACCTACATCTTGGAGTTCGTGCGGGCTATTTGAATGTTTATGCACAAGGCCAAAGCGTCTTTAAGATAGGGTCCAGCAATTCGTCCGGATTGGATTGAGCGGGCAAACCTCGGGTTGAGCTTCACTACAAATATTTGCTGAAACCCAATCTGCCTGCCGAAAAGGAGTACGTTAGATTTGACGGCAATGAATTTTATATGGGGAGGAAGGAGTTCGATCCAGCCAAAATCGTGCAAACAAAATTTACACCCTCTGAAACAATAATGGAGCTTGCGGCGTCGGCGCGAACATATTCTGGCCAGGAAAAGCAAGGCGTTCATGAAATTGCACAAAGAAACCCTTCCGTCATCGATCTCGAGATCGCATTCACAAAAACTGATGAGGAAGGCAAAAAGAGTGCGCCACGGATCGACTTGGCGGCCTTACACAATTCGGACGGCAAAATTTCGGTGAGGTTCTACGAAGCAAAAATGGCTTCCGATTCGCGGCTTCGGTAGAACAGCAAGGGCGAGCCTGAGATTGTCGATCAGATGAAAAAGTACGATCACTTTGTTTACTTCTGCAGGCGTGAACGAAGCCCCAGCCAGGGCGGCACGGCGGGCACGACTATTGCTTCAATCAACCTCGGCTCCGAAATCCCACTAACTATGCGGCGCCTGGGCTCGGCGCACCCCTTTCATACCCGGCAACAGTGGCGTCGGGCTCCCTCAGCTGGCGCTTTGAGGGCGGTTTAGCCTCTCGATGCCCGCTTCTATCACGGCGATCTCTTCGTCGATTTGCCGGATCGGCATGCTGACGTCGAGACCCATTTGAGATTTAAGGTCGACCGCCAACCTCCACCGTTGCATCTTGAGATCCTCCAGCGCTTGGCGGTCATTTAGCCGAACGTAGAAGTCCACGATTTGCTGGATTGCTTTCGTCATAGCTTATCGACGATGTCAATCGCCATCCTGTCGTCCACACCGGGTCCTACAAACTCGCCGAGGCTGCCTGATATGATTCGAACCAAGAAAACGCTGGTCTAGCTTGATTAGTCGCGCAACCCGATCCAAGATGTTGGCGATCACTGCCCCCGCGATCGAGCCAAACGCTTTGGTCACGAAATCGGCAAATGTGCCGTGCCGGTCCGGAAGAAGATTCTGGGTTGCTTCAAGGGCCCCATCCCCAAGCAGAATAAGGCACAGAACCAGATACCAACAGCGCGGATATGCGAACGCGTAAGCCCCGCAGAGCGTCGTAAATGCGAGGAATCGCTCAGCATCGGCGGACTCGCCGATCCGCGGCCGGAGGTGATCGGGACAAAGCGTCGCGAAGATAATGACGCCCAGGATCACAGGTCCGAGGACTGCCGCGGTTGAACGAAGCCAACAAAATATTCGGCTTGTGCGTCCTTCGATTATCGGCGTGGTTTTTGAGTCCCCTTCGGCGTCGGGCAAGGCTGTTCTCCGGTCGAAAGTTGAGAGGTTCTTTTTAAAACGCACGGGGTTGAATGCGCCCCTGATCGGAAGATTATCGCAACGGTGAATTAACTCTCGGCGTACGCCTGTCCCCCGACGCTGATCATACGAACGGCATGCCGACCCCACCGTAAGACTCTGCGCGGGAAGACTCCACAGATAGTTTCCATCTTGACGCCGCCCCGAGAGGGCTCGGCAGGGGCCAGATCTCCTTCGGCTGGCAGCCCGGCGTGCGGGCGACGTGCCGCACGCCCTCGTCACCTGCTCCCGACGCGCAGCGAATCGTCTCCGGTCGCGTCGGCCCGGCCTATCCCTAATGGGATATTTAACCTACCTAGCCTTCGGAGAGGCGCGTCAGGACCGTCCTCGTATCGCAGCGAGACCTCAACGATGTCACCCGGCTGCAACTCCGCATCTTCGCTTGCGATAATCCGTTCCTGCCCTTTCTCGCCTTTTCTAATGATGGCAATCTCCGCTTTGTTGCTGGCGCCTTGTGCGAGTTGTGATCGAACCATCGCAGTGTACTGAAGCTTCTCGCCGACGCTCTGCAGCTTTTCGCGAATTTCGTTGAGCTTTACACTGGTGTCTTGCAACTCACGGAGCAAGTCGAGCCTCCGCTGGTCGTCGAGCTTTTCCAGCTTTCTAGTGAGCTCGTCCTGCTGCTTCTTGACCAGCATTAGTTGCGCAGTGGTCTGCAGCTTCCGAGTTGATGACAGCAGTACGGCGCGACGCGCATCCGTAACGCGGGGGCTGATCAAAGCACCCTTGCCGAAGAGATCGCCTACTTTCTGCAGTTCTTCCAGGTCCGACTGAAATCCCTGTTCCTCATTCTTCTGCTGCTCTGACAGCACGCTGACCTCGTCGTCTCCCTGTCGGACGCCGCGCTGAAGGAACGCCTTTTCCCGCTGATAATCGCTCTGTTTCGTCTTCAAATATTCCGTTTCTGCATTGACGATTTCCGAAACCGCCGATTGAGCTATAGGCACGTCCCTCAGAGCGCGTGGACTGACCTGCGACTCGTCTCCAAGCTCATTCTTGATACGCCACATATGCGCCTGTTCTTTGGCGAACTCTGTCCAAAGCGATGCATACTCGCTTCTCAAGTCTGCTGACTCGAGATACGGGTTATTCATTCTGATATGCATGATGTCGTAGCCGCCCGCCACGGCGATGACTTGGCGTGCGGTGGTGGCTGGACGATAAGGGTACTCACCCGGCTTCGACACGTCCCCATTTACGTATATCGGCCTGTATTCCGCTACGATCGTCGTGACCTCATCTGGTTCTATCACGACGACGATCTCACGGCCGTCCGGAGTCCTCTGTCGAAACACCTTGCTCGCCAGTGCGACCCGGATTTGGTCTCGGATCTGCGATAAGGGCAGGCCGGCTACTGGAACCACTCCGACCAGCGGCAGCGAAATGTTCCCGTCAATTTGGACGGGAGCACGATGCCCTAGCTCCGGCACGCCAGCCACCGCGACCTCGAGTATATCTCCGACGTTTACTCGATATTCGGCCTTTGCTTGAGTGACGGAAATTGTCAGGCCAACAGCTACCAAGCCCCATTTGATGCAACGACCCAGGTTACTGCCAAAGACATCGATATGGAAACAGTTGCGCAATCTGGAATTCGGCATGGCGGCAGCTCCCTGTGCGGACATGGTCACCGGGTGAAATCCTTCTGTCCCCGGAAGGCAGCGCTCCGACATGGCTACCGTCCGAGCAACCGTCCAGACGGCAGTGCGATCCGCGAAACCACAGTTCTGTTCACTCATTGGCGCCAGGCCGCACAGTGCCATCTTCACTACCTTCGATTGATCGACCTTCGATTGACTCGCGTTCCCATCAGACACATTAGCATGGGCACTTCGAGCAGATTGCTTCTCGACAATTTTGATCCAGCACTGCCGCGGCGCAATGACCCATCGTAGTTACCCCTCATGCTCTACCCATTTATTGGCAATTCCCAACCAGTGACCCGAATGTTAGGGAGACCGGGTGACTGGGCAGGGCGCTATGAACTATGCCTCCTTTACCAAATTGCCGGCCTCTACCAAGTTTCCCAAGTTTCCGGGACATTCGGTCGATCCCGGCAGAGCAGCCCCAGCGCGCGTCGGTAGGGGCCGATTGGTTGCCCTGTTAGTTTTGGCAGCAGCTACCGAATTCCTATTCGTAGCCGTTGCGGCCTATTTCGCAGCCGTACTCTATCATCGGTTGTTCCTGCTGCACTGGCCGGACCCCGCCAAGTACATTCCGGAATCCCTTCTGATTTCCACGTTGGATTTGTTCGTTTCCATAGGGCACCGGCAATATTCCCGGATTCAGACGCAGCCCCGCCAGGTGTTCCTATGGAACGGCGCCAGCGGCGTCTTCCTCGTATTCTCCTTCTTCCTCTCGACGATATTCCTTCTGAAAATCTCCGAAGACTACTCGCGCGCTACTGTCATGGTCCAAGCTGTGAGTGTCGGCCTCGCGGTACTCTACACACGGACAATATGGTTCTCATTACTGCATTCCGCCATTGCGTCGGGCCTGGTCGACGCTAGGCGCGTCATTCTTATAGGAGACCCGCGTCACTGCTTGCATTTTTCCGCTCGAGCGATGGCCACCGGAATTCGGACCATCCGCTCGTTCGACTTTCCGACGGTTCACGCCTACTCCTCAGTACCCGCGCGCCCCGGTGCCGTCCAAGTGCGACCTGATGCCCGCCAGCTGGTCGCGGATTGCCGGCCCCTCCGGGCGGATGACATTATCATTTTGATTTCGCAACAGGATGTTCCGTCTGCCCTCGCGCTTGCCAGCGCCCTATCAGACCTGCCAGTTGACGTTCACGTCGTCCCCGTCGGATCTGTCGATCTGATGGCCGTGTCGCGGATTACTCAGTTCGGCAACATGGTGACGATGCGGATCTTCCAGTCCCCGCTTTCTCCTTTCAACCGAGCAATTAAACGAGCATTCGACGTCGCCGCTGCAATTGCTGGCCTTATTTTGCTTAGCCCCTTCTTCGTCATCGTTTCGCTCGCAATCAAGCTCGATTCCCGTGGGCCGGTGCTATTTCGCCAGACGCGGCACGGCTACAACAACGAGCCCATTCGCGTGCTGAAATTCCGATCAATGACCGTGATGGAGGATGGTGACAATTTCAGACCAGCCATCAGACACGATCCACGTGTGACCCGTTTAGGACGCATCTTGCGGTGCACCAATATCGATGAGCTTCCGCAGTTGTTCAATGTCCTAGTCGGCGACATGTCGATCGTCGGGCCCCGTCCACATGCAACCGCGCAAAACGAGTTGTTCGCTGAGCTGATTTCGTCATTTTCCCGTCGCCACAACGTCAAGCCCGGTATCACGGGTTGGGCGCAGGCCAATGGATACCGTGGAAACACGGATACTCTCGAGAAGATGCGACGCCGCGTTGAGTATGATCTTTACTATATCGACAACTGGTCGCTTTTTCTCGATCTGAAAATCATGGTCATGACCTTGTTTTCCAGAAAGGTGTATTGGAATGCTTATTAACGCGACTCCGTCTGCCGCATCTTCGATGCGTGCACATTATGCCGACGCCGTTCACAGACGGCGCGTCCAACGCAGGGAGTGTTGTGTCCCTCAAGGCGCTTCGTTTCATCTGATGTGCGGAGCCTCAGTTGTGCAAGTATTGGCGCTGGTACGACAAAATGCTGCAAATTGATAGAACGGTTAATTCGGTAAATCCGGACAGTATGCCGCCTGAGTTTCGTTCGCCGACCGAGTCACTGGCAGAGGGGATGGCCTTCATACGACGACGTCTATCGATCATATTGTTGATGTGTTTGATAGCGTTTGGCATTGCTCTACTCTACCTCGTTACTGCGGTACCGACGTTTACTGCCGACGCGGAACTCGTCATAGAGTCGAAAGCGGCTCCGGGAGACACGACGTCGGTGTCAACGATCGTGGAAAGTCAGATCGCAATCATAAAGTCTGAGGGTATCGCTCGTGCCGTGATACGGAAACTCGGTTTAGCAGAGGATCCGGAATTTGCCGATCGCGGCGTCTTGCGCGGCATGATTGGGTCGATATCCCGGCTACTCGGCTGGAGTAAACCAGAAACGGAATTCAGCGTGATGCGATATGCCATAGAATCGTTTCAACGCAAGCTTTCGGTTAAGCGCGTCGGTGTCACGTACATCGTCGAGATTACCTTCGTCTCCACCGACCCTGAGCGAGCGGCGCAGATCTTAAGTACCGTTGCGGAAACATATCTTGTGGCTCAAATGGACGCAAAATACCAATCAAACATACGAGGTACGAAATGGGTCAAGGATCGGATGAACGAATTAAGCCGTCAAGCGTCAACTGCCCAAAAGGCAGTGGTGGATTATTATAAGAACAGGAATGATATCGCGGATTCCGCAAATACTGTCGATGCAGGTGCACCCTCATCGCAATTGACGGAGAGGATGCAAGGTGAGCTTCGCGAATTGGAAGCCGCCGCGGAATCCACCGTAAGGAACTATGATAATTTTCTTCATGTGCTGCGCTACATGGATGCCATGCAACAGCAATCCTTGCCGGTGTTCGAGGCGCATCTGCTCACCGAGGCGTCACGTCCCTTGAGGGCCAGTTCGCCGAAAGTCGGAATCGTGCTGGGGATATCGACCATTGGGGGGGTGCTTCTTGGCATCGCTGTCGGAATGCTGCGCGATCTGTTAGATCGAGGCGTCCGCACCAGCGGGCAGGTCTGGAGGGAGCTTCAAATAGCCTGCATCGCAGTTGTCCCAATGGTCAAGTCCGATGGCGCTAAGCGTGCTTTATCCAACCCCAGGTCGACGGTTCGTCCAAAATCGAAAAACATCGTACCTACAGAGAATCCAATCTGGACTATTACGGATGCACCACAGTCCCGATTTACCGAGTCGTTTCTTGAGATCAAGCTAGCCATCGATTCGATGAACCGTAACGGTAAGCGAAACCAGGTTATTGGGATTACCTCAACGCAACCCGACGAGGGAAAGTCAACTGTTGCAGCGGCCTTGGCGCTACTCATGGCACATACTGGGGCCCGAGTAATTTTAGTAGACTGCAATTTGCGAAATCGATCGCTCTCGGCCGCATTAGCTCCAGCTGCCGAATTTGGTGTTTTGGATGTCATGTCGGGAGCGGTTTCGGTGCGTGAAATAACTTGGACCGATTCAATAACACAGCTGGCCTTTCTACCAGTCGGTAATAATTCTCGACCAATTTACGCGAGCGAAGTTCTAGCATCGGAGACACTCGATAAACTATTTCAGACTCTTCGTGAAGCTTACGAATACGTTATTGTCGATCTGTCAGCGGTGGCACCGTTTGCGGATGTGCGGGCCGCAGCGTATGCATTGGATTCGTTTATCTTTGTGATTGAAGCGAGTCACACGAATATCAATGTCATTAAGCGTGGGCTTGATGTTATTCGAGAGATCCATGAAAATATCGTCGGCATCGTACTCAATAAGGCAAAATTCGATGAGGTATAGGCGCGCTTGGTACGTAGACCGTATGTCGATGGGTCCAAAGCTTCCGGCTGGTCCTGACGTTGCCCCTCGGGCTTAATCCAGGTTGAAGTTCGCTCTGGCCCATGACGAGGAGCAAATGGAAAGCGCAGTTCGGCGGCATGGAGGACCTCTTGGGAAAGAAATGGTGACGCCCGCGGCCGAGCGGATGGCAATCACCGGACGCGGTGTGGCGTCCACCAGCGTTGGCATGACCGATGACGAGCCTATTCGAGCGTCCGGCGGGCCGGGGACCATATTCAGCCCTATCTTCCGGCAGTCGTGGCTGGCTCTGGTCTATCGCTGCTCGGGTGCCGTCGTCACTTTCCTCTTCGGCGTGAGTTTTGCGCGGATGATGAGCATCGAGGAATACGGGGTGCTCATGTCGCTGATGACGTTCGGGTTCATCGCCGCTACGGTCGGCCTCGTCGGTCAGCAACTTCATGTGCTGCGGGAAATACCAAGTCTCGCAGCTCGGAAAAACTATACGGCGATCGGCTCGATTGTCGCAAAACGGGTTCGTGTGATATGTCTGGGCAGTATTGCGGCGACAGTGACCGCCCTCCTCGTGTTCGTCGCCGCTCACGGCCGGGGAGGAATATTCGGGCGCTGGGAGTATTCCACGAGCTTGCTTCTGGTATTGCCATTGGCATTGATCGAAATGCAGAGCTCGGTCGGTCGCGCGCTCGGCTCCGTCAACCTCGCACTCGTGCCGAAGGACGTGTTGTGGCGTTTGCTCGTCATATTGTTAGGCGGAGCTCTCTTCGCAACGTAT
>Ga0209648_10004093_pt1 | contig 12346 bp, 10 predicted proteins | sample GraSoi2013_115cm_FD_185830 | JGI IMG/M metagenome (GOLD analysis project Ga0209648, IMG submission 185830) | Grasslands soil microbial communities from the Angelo Coastal Reserve, California, USA - Sample 9_17_2013_115cm (SPAdes) (version 2) | ecosystem: Environmental > Terrestrial > Soil >...
CGGCATGAGCAGAAAAAAGGTGACGGTAGTGGGAGGCGGATTCGTGGGGTCGACCACGGCGCAGCGCATCGTGGATCTGGAACTGGCCGACGTGGTGTTGACCGACATTTTGGACGGGCCGCCGGCGGGCAAGGCGCTGGACATGATGGAATCAGGGCCCATCACGCGGACGGACTCGCGTGCCACCGGCGTTTCCACGGCGACCGGCGATTATTCCGCGACCGCGGGAAGCGACGTGGTGGTGATCACCGCGGGCTTTCCGCGCAAGCCGGGGATGAGCCGCGACGATTTGCTGAAGGCCAACTACGACGTGGTGAAGGCCGTCGTCGAACAGATCGTGAAGCATTCGCCGAACTGCATCATCATCGTGGTCACGAATCCGCTCGACGCGATGGCGCAGGCCGCGCTCAAGGTCAGCGGCTTCCCGAAGAACCGCGTGCTCGGAATGGCCGGAGTGCTGGACTCCGCGCGCATGAGCACCTTCGTGGCGATGGAATGCAAAGTGAGCGTGGAAAACGTACACTCGTTCGTACTGGGCGGTCATGGGGACGACATGGTGCCGCTTCCGCGGTATTCGACGGTGGCGGGAATTCCCCTCCCGGATCTGTTGCCGAAGGAGCGCATTGACTCAATCGTGGAGCGCACGCGCAAAGGCGGCGCGGAGATCGTGAACTTGTTGAAGTCCGGCTCGGCTTACTACGCGCCGTCCGCGGCGGCGGTGGAGATGGTGGAAGCGATTCTCAAAGACAAGAAAAAGATTCTTCCCTGCGCCGTCTACCTCGACGGAGAGTACGGAATCAAAGGACTGTTCGTCGGCGTGCCCGTGAAGCTCGGCGCCAAAGGCGCCGAGGAGATTATTCAGATCAAGCTGACGGCGGAAGAAAACGCCGCGCTGCAAAAGTCGTCGGCATCGGTGCGCGAGCTGGTGACGGTGCTTGGGCTGTAGGTAACCGGCCGCCGACAATGTTCTTTACCAGCCGAAGATTTTTCCGGCGCCATACACGAGCGCCAGCGTGAAGCCCGCGATCACCACTTCGCCGATGGCTCCGACGGCGAACGGGCGCAGGCCCTGCTTGCGCATATCGCTGAAATTTGTTCGCAGTCCGACCCCCGCGAAGGTGAGCAAAAACGCCCAGCGCGAAAGATTGGCGAGCGCTCCGACCTGATCCTTGTTGAAGAAGTGATAAGTGGCAAGGACCGAGATCAGCAGGAAGCCGAGGACAAACTTCGGAAATTTTTGCCACAGGAATGCGGCCTTGTTCCCTACGGCCTGCGCCTGTCCTTTGCTGGCCCAATAGATCGCATATGCGAGAACGACGAATCCGATCATGGCGTTGCGCGTGGACTTGACGAGGACCGCGAGTTTTCCGGCAGCGTCGGAGTACAGCGCTCCCGCGGCGGTAGCCTCCGCGGTATTGTCCACTCCGAGGCCGGCCCAGAGTCCGTAGGCGCGGTCGCTCAGATGAAGGAAATGCCCAATCACCGGGAAGGTAAAAAGAGCCAGCGCGCCGAGGGCGAGAATCGCCGCAATAGAGAACGAAGAATCTTCGTCATCCGCTTCAATGGCGCCCTTGGTGGCGATGATGGCGCTCACCCCGCAGACGGCCGAGCCAACGGCAAGAAGCGTCGTGAGTTTGGGCTTGAGCTTGAAGAGGCGGCCGAGAAACGTCATGAACGCAAGTGACCCAGCGATTTCAATGGCTACAAGAACCAGGCTTACGCCGCCGAGCTTCAAAATGTCACCCAGAAGAAATCGCGCGCCGAGCAGCACGATGCCGGCTTTGAGCCAGAATTCGTACGTCGCAACGCCCGTCCGGAAAATTTCCGGGACGCCGACGGTATTGGAAATCAAGAGGCCAAGAACAATGGCCCACAGGACGTATTCGATATTCGGAAATGTCCAGTGACGGGCCTTGGCGTAGGCGCCGACGTTTTGCTCTAGCAGTTTGCCAGCGTACCCCACCCCAGCGAGCAAGAGCACTCCGGGGATGACGCGTAGAAATCGCAGCGCCGGTTGGACCGGCTGAACCTGCGGAACCGTGATTACATCAGCCATGTCTCGTTATCTCCATTCTCCCGAAAATGTTCACCAAGGGATGTGCTTGAAGACGCCCGTGCGGACCAGCAACGCCAGAAGAAACGCCACCAGCACTGCCCAGGTGTCGAGCGACGGCTTCCAGCGGCTTCCCTTCTTCCCTCTTTCGACTTCTGCACTCATAGGTATGCTCCTGACGATTTAAATCACTGGTGTTTGTTGCAAATCCGGATCTTTCCGATTCGCGCCCCAGAACTGCGCGCTGATTTCCGCAACGTCGCGTGAGGCCACTCGGCCGACAATCAACAAAGCCGGCGCCGGCAGTTTTTCTTCGCTGGCGAGCCGCGCGACGCTCGACCAGCGCACCTGCTGTTGAGAACCCGTGGCCTGGGAGACGATTACGCACGGAAGGTCCGCCGGAAGCCCGCCGCCCAGCAGTCGCTCCGAAACTTCAGCATAATCCGCGCCGGGCATGAAAAGAACCAGCGTGGTGGTGCTGGTAACGCAACCCCAATCCATCACGCTGCGATCGGTTCCGCGCGAAAATGTTGTCAGTAGAATTTGCGAGGCCACCCGGCGATCGGTGAGCGAAATTCCCGCAGCCGCCGCGGCTCCCAGAGCCGCGCTGATGCCCGGAACAATTTCGTGCTCAATTCCCGCTGCACGAAGGGCTTCGATTTCTTCCCCGGCGCGGCCAAAAATCGATGGGTCGCCGCCTTTAAGTCGGACAACGGTGGGACGCGTCCGGCCATACGAAACCAGAAGCGCGTTGATCTCATCCTGAGTAAGGAGTTTGTGGCCGGCGCGTTTGCCCACGTTGATGATCTGGGCAGCGGGCGAAATCATCGCCAAAACGGCGTCGCTGACAAGCGCGTCGTGCAGAACCACGTCGGCACCAGCGAGCAGGCGTGCCGCTTTCAAGGTGAGCATGTCCGGATCACCCGGTCCCGCGCCAACAAGATAAACTTTGCCCATCATGCAACGCACTCTCCCCGGCCTAGCTTCAGTGAATACGTTTCCGTGTCGCCCCAGTCTACGAACAGATCCTCGGTGCTAACCGTCACCTCCGCCAACGGAAGGAGCCGGTCCTTGATAGTTTTCTCCGGCGTCCGCGATACCCACGCAGAAAATGTTTCAGCCGGTTGCCGAGCCATCTGATAGAAAGCCAGGAGTTCGCGAATGATCGCGGGAATAGGCCGAGCAGGCACCGCCATGATTTGCCGCGCAAAGCGCACACCATCGGCACTCACCCTGCCGCCAAGCAAAAGCTGATAGTAAGGCGCCTGCTGTTCTCCAACCTTCCTCACGTTGCCGTAAAAACCGATATCGGCAATGTGATGATGCCCGCAGGAATTAGGGCAGCCGCTGATCTTGACGCGCAACTTTTGAATTTCCGGATCGGTGTAACCGTTCAGTTCGCGCGATAGCACTTCGGCCAGCGTAAGCGAGCGCGTGATTCCTAGATTGCAAGTAGTAGCCCCCGGGCAGCCGGTCACATCGGAAATGGTGCGCGCACCCGGCGTGGCCAGATCCAAGGCGCGAAGCTCATCGTAGATCGCCCGCACGCGGTCAAACGGAACCCACGGGATGACCAGATCCTGGTTGACGGCGATACGCACGCCGGTCAGTTCGTTTTTCTCCAGAACATCCGCAAGCCCGCGCATCTGGTTGCTATGCAGCGTTCCGGCAGAAAGCTTGAGCCACACCCCGCCGTAGCCGGCCTGGCGCTGAGACATCAGATTGTGCTCGGCCCAGCGGTCGTATTCCGGATCGCTTTGCGATTCTGCCGCCGTGGAAGACAAGGGTGCCGGCGCGATGGTGACCAGCGTCGGCTTTATAGGAGTAGGCACGGTAAAAGTTTCCGCGGGAGCCTGCGAGACTTTGCGTTTCTCCGCAACCAGGCGGCGGAGTTCTTCGATGCCTTTAGCGCGCAAGACGAATTTCAATCGCGCCATGAGCTTGTTCTTGCGGTTCCCCGTTTCCGTAAAAACCCGCAGAATGGCCTCGATCGTGGGCAGCAACTCTTCTTCCGGCAGAAAATCAGTGAGGACCGCGGCCTCCGTCGGCAAGCTTCCCAGCCCGCCGCCGACTAGAACCTTGAAGCCGCGATGCGCCGTGCCGTTGTCGCCACGGACTTGCGCGATGAGGCCGACATCGTGAATGCCGGCAACCGCGCAATCGCCATCGTTCTCGCAGCCGGAGAAAGCGATCTTGAACTTGCGCGGCAAGTCGTGAAAATCGGGATGACGCAGGAGGTATCGCGAAACGCCCAAGGCGTACGGCGTCACGTCAAACGCTTCGGCGGGGCAAATACCAGCCACCGGGCAGGCCGTGACGTTGCGCACCGTGTTACCGCAAGCCTCGCGCGTAGTAAGCCCGGCATCGGCGAGCAAGCGCATGGCGCCGCCCACGTTTTCGAGTTTCACGAAATGGAATTGAATGTTTTCGCGCGTGGTGAGGTGGCCGCGCCCGGTCGAGTATTCATCGGCGATGTCCGCCAGGACGCGAAGCTGCGCGGGCTTGAGCACGCCTGCGGCAATCTTGACGCGCAGCATCTGGAAACCCGGCTGCCGCTGGCCATATGTGCCGTGCTTCAGGCGAAAGGGGCGGAACTGTTCCGCCGTGATGGCCCCGCTCTGCAACTGTTGAACGCGCTCTTCAAAACGGACGATCTCGTCTTCGACGGCTTCGCGGCTGTGCCGTTCTTCGACTTCAGTTAAGGTTGCGACACTCATGATTCTTGGCTCCCAACTTCTTGGCTCTGAAAAATCCCCGATCCAAAACAAAAAGCCCACATAACCAGGTGCTCTGGCATGCGGGCTTCGGAACTTTATGATTCAGCTGCAGCTAAGTCCGGAAACTCCTCTGGCCAGAGATGGGCGTCGTGCAACACGCAGCGTTGCACGTGCACGGACAACACATCACCTGGCAGCAGGTCATCATGAAACTGAAGGATACTTTCCCGGCTGTCCCCTTGTCAAAGGGAACGTCCTACAAAGATTAGATGCATCGCATTCAAAAAAGTAATCAATGGCAACCAGGAATTATTAGGGCTTCGCGGCCTCCGGGGGCGGCTCGATCAGCGTGGTGGACTTGATCGAATCCAGCTTAGGAAAACTCTTGTCGATGTACGCCTTGCCCAGCCTTTCGATATCACCGGGTTCCGGTCCAGGCCCGCCCATCGCCGGTATTTCACCATAGCCTTCGTACAGCATCTCCACGACGTTAATGCCCTCAGTCACTTTGCCAAAAGGCGCAAATCCGTCTTTGTCCAATCTCGAGTTGTCGACCAGATTGATGAACAGCTGCGTCGTTCGGGTGTTTGGACCCGCCGTCGCGAAAGTGACGAAGTTCATTTTGTTGCTCTGCTTCACAGGGTCGTCCTTGATAGTGGCGTTGCTCCATGCGGCCGAAACCGGTGGATACGCGCTAATGCCAAACTGTACGATGAATCCGGGGTGCACCCGGAAGAAACTCGCATTGTCAAAAAAATGATGTTTGACCAGATTGTAAAAGCGGTCCGCGCCGTTGGGAGCCCAGGCGCGATTCACGGTCACTACAAAGTCTCCGCGCGTGGTCGTGAACTTCACCTGGAACGTCTCCGGAGCTTTATCCTTGAGGAGCGCAGCTCGAAGAAGTGCGCGGTCATAGCCCGCGCGCGGCGTTGGTGCGGGCGCACTCGCCGTGGCTTCGGGTTGTGCTGGCGCGGGCGTTGGTGTTTCAGCCTTCGGCGTGGCTGGCGCCTCGGCCTTCGGTTGCTCCGGCGGTGGAGCCTCTGCAGTCTGTTCTTTTGCTTTGCAACCGAAAAACAGCGTTCCCACTGCCAGTGCAGCGACAAACCACTTTACACGTTTCATTTTCCAACATCCCCCTCAGTATCCTTCTAAAATCTCATCCGTTGACTTTACTTCCCGGCATGCAGCTCCCGGCTGACGCGTTCGACCTCCGTCATGACACGGAGAGTATTTTCGCCGAGAATTTTCTTTACGTCACCTTCGGAGTAGCCTTTCTGCAACAGGGCCTCGGTAATCTTCGGGAGCTTCGTGGCGTCTTCCATGCCGTAGGGCATATTGGCGCCGTCGAAGTCCGAACCCAGACCCACATGGTCTATGCCGGCGACCATTACCGCATGATCGATATGCTCGATGATCTTAGTGTAATCCACCCGCGGGAGCTTGCCCTGCTCGACGTACTCGCGGGTGATGCGGTCGCCTTCGATGACCTGGCAGCCTTCGTTCTCGCCGCAACGTTTCATCTTTTCGGCACTGATGCTCTTGTCAAGCTCCGGATCGGCCTTTTCCGCCGCGCGGAATTCCTGGCTGAGAAACCCGACATGGTAATTGATCTGCACGACCCCGCCTTTCCCAGCGAGATCCTTGATCATTTGGTCCGTCATATTGCGAGCCGCGTCGCAAATCGCGCGGCAGGAAGAGTGCGAAGCGAACAGCGGCGCTTTGCTGACTTCCAACGCATCGTAAAATGTTTTGTCGCTGACGTGCGAAATGTCCACCATCACGCCCAACCGGTTCATTTCCCGGATGACGTCCTTGCCGAAATCCGTCAGGCCGTTGTGCACGGCCTTGTCGGTGGAAGAGTCCGCCCATTCGTCATTGCCGCTGTGAGTGAGCGTCATGTAGCGCACGCCCAGCGCCGCGTAACTGCGCAGCACCCCAAGGTTGGAATTGATCATGTGGCCGCCTTCGACGCCCATCAGTGCGGCAATCTTGCCCTGTTTGCGAGCTTCACGGATTTCGGCGGCAGTCGTCGCGAGGACGAGATCGTTCGAATGCTTGCGAACCTGCTCGCGCACCGCGTCGATCTGAACCAGGGCGCGATTTACGGCCTCCGGGCCGGTAATCTTGCTTGGAATCCAGATGGAAAAGAAAATGGCGCTGAGGTTTCCTTCGCGCATGCGCGGAATGTCGATGCTCCCGGTAGCGCTGCGCTCGCCGAGGTCGAACTTGCCGTCAAGCAAGCGCTGCGTGGTGTCGTCATGCGTGTCCGCGACAATGGAGGAGAAGTGCAGCTTGCGCGCTTTTTCAGAGATGGAATCGGCGGAGACCGCGAGTCCCGCCAGGGCAATCGAAGAAACACACACGACAACCAGCAACAGAGCGCGGACCATTCTTTTCCCCCAGTGAAATGCTCCAGTGAAACGTCCAAGTCAAACGATTGATGTTAACGGAAACGAATTAAGAGTGCCACGTGATTAACCGACAAGCCAGCCGAGAAGCGCTTGCTTCCACACCTCGCGGTTCACTTCCGCGATGGATTCCGTCAGGGGAATGCCCTTGGGACAAGCGTGGACGCAATTTTGCGCGTTGGCGCATTCCTGAATACCTCCCGGACCCATCAGCGCGCTCAGCCGCTCGCGCTTATTCATCGCGCCCGTGGGGTGCATATTAAAAAGGCGCACCTGGCTGATGATGGCCGCGCCCACGAACTGATTATGCTCATTCACCTGCGGACAAACCTCGAGGCAGTTCCCGCAGGTGATGCAGTTTGAAAGCGGGTAGCCTTTTTCCTGAATTTCGGGCGATACGCGCGGGCCTTCGCCAAGACTGTATGTGCCGTCGATGGGAATCCAAGCCTTCACGCGCTTGAGGCTTTCAAACATGAATTGCCGATCGACCGCCAAATCGCGCACCAGCGGAAACTTGGACATCGGCTCGATTCGAATGGGCTGCTCGAGCGGATCGACAAGCGCCGAACACGCCATGCGCGCCTTGCCGTTGATAAGCATCGCGCAGGAGCCGCAAATCTCCTCAAGGCAATTCGAATCGTAAGTGATGGGTGTGGTCTTTTTCCCGTCGCGTGTAACGGGATTCTCCGCGATGTCGCGCAGGCAAATGATCACGTTCATCGAAGGCCGCCACTTGAGAGAAAATTCCTCCCAGCGCGCGGCTTCCTTCGGCCCTGCTTGCCGTTTTACTTTGACGATGACCTGTTTAGTTTCTGCCATAATTCCTCGAACACTGCCTGCCGCAGGCCAGAAGGCCCCAGCCACCGTTTCTACTTCGCCGCGTCGTAACGCCGCGGACGCGGCTTGATCAAAGAAATGTCAACCGGCTCATACGTGAGCTGAATGTCGTTGTTCACCCACTTCGCGCGCGTGGTCTTCAGCCAATTGGCGTCGTCGCGCTCCGGAAAATCCGGCTTGTAATGAGCGCCCCGCGATTCATTGCGGGCCAGCGCGCCGAGCGTGACGACCCGCGCCAGGACAATCATGTTCTCCAGTTCGCGGGCGAAGTTCAGCGTCTGGTTCGACCACTTAGTGCGGTCGCTGAGATTGATTTTCTTGTAGCGCTCCTGCAACGTTCGGATCTTCGCGTCGGCCATCTCCAGGTTCTTATTGATCCGCGTGACGGTCACGTGCTCCGTCATCAAGTCTCCCAATTCGCGCCAGATCGTGATGGGATTCTCCGATCCATCCTGGTTGATGAGCTTCTGATTCTTTTCTTCCTGGCGCTTTCGTTCCGTGTCAAAGACCGCTGCCGGCGTGGACTCCGCGCCCTTCTCCAGATTCTTCGCGTACTTCACGGCCGCGGAACCCGCATTCCCTCCGCCAAAAATACAGGACACGAGCGAATTTGCTCCGAGCCGGTTGGCGCCGTGATACTGGTATTCGCACTCTCCGGCCGCGTAAATTCCGGAAACGTTGGTGGCCTGATCCTCGCCGTTCACCCAAATTCCGCCCATGGTGTAATGCATCGCCGGAAAAACTTTCATCGGCTCAACGCGCGGGTCCACGCCCAGGAATTTTTCGTAAATTTCCAGAATCCCTTCGAGCTTGCGGTCCAGCGTTTCGCGAGGGATGTGCGTCACATCCAGGTAAACCGCCTGCTGCCCGTCAACGCCCAGTTTTTCCTGATACACGATGCGGTGAATCGCGCGCGTGGCAATATCGCGCGGAACAAGATTCCCGTACTTCGGATACCACTCTTCCAGAAAATAAAATCGTTCCGCCTCCGGAATGCTTCTCGCCGCGCGCTTCTCCGCGGGATTGTGCGGCACCCACACGCGCCCGCCCTCACCGCGCGCCGATTCGCTCATTAAGCGCAGCTTGTCTTCGCCGGGGATCGCCGTTGGGTGAACCTGAATGAATTCGCCATTCGCATAATCGACGCCCTGCTGAAACAACGCGGATTGCGCCGCGCCTGTGCACACAACGGAATTCGTGGAGCGGCCGAAGATCGCGCCAATCCCGCCCGTAGCGAAGATGACCGCGTCAGCGGCATAGCTCTTCACTTCCATGGTGCGCAGGTCCATCGCGCAAATTCCACGGCACACGCCGCCTTCATCGATCACCGCAGACAGAAACGTCGCGCCTTCGAACTTCTTCACCTTGCCTTCGGCCTCGTGCCGCCGCACCTGCTCGTCCAACGCGTAGAGCAGTTGCTGTCCCGTCGTTGCTCCCGCGAAAGCTGTCCGGTGATACAGCGTGCCTCCGAATCGCCGGTAGTCCAGCAATCCTTCCGGCGTGCGGTTGAACATCACGCCCATGCGGTCCAGAAGATCGATGATTCCCGGCGCCGCCTCGCACATCCGTTTCACCAGCGGCTGATTCGCCAGAAAATCCCCGCCGTAAATGGTGTCGTCGAAGTGCTTATCGACTGTGTCTCCTTCGCCCTTCTGATTCTTCGCGGCGTTGATCCCGCCTTGAGCGCAAACAGAATGAGATCGCTTCACCGGCACAATCGAAAACAGATCAACTGGGATGCCCGCCTCCGCAACGCGGATGGTGGCCATCAGGCCGGCCAGACCACCGCCCACGACTATGATCTTTGGCTGTCTCATTTGTTTGGCAGGTAGGCGGAGAAGGGATGCCAGTCGAATCGGAAACTAATAATAATCAGAATGCCGACGACGCTAAACGCGACTCCAACAAGCGCGCCAAAGCGGCCCGCCGCCTTCTGCGCCTTGACGGTGGCCGCCAGGCCCCATTTGCAAAGAAAATTCCAGATGCCCACGCCGAGATGAAACGAAGAAGCGAGCACGCCGACAATAAAAAACGCCAAGTACCACGGATTCTGCATATCCTCCGCGACGTTCGCATACGTCGATCTGCCATGCGTGAGCCAGCGCTCCGTGTAAAGATGCCAGCCGATATACGCAAACGCGATGAGGCCCGTGTATCTCTGAGTCGCGTAGAGCCAATTCCCTACCCACGGATACGCCGAGACATTTGATTTGCCGCGCAACCAGATGTAAATGCCATACCCGCCATGAAACAGCATGGGAAGAAAAATTCCTCCCCATTCCACGATCAGGCGGAACGGAATGGTTTGCAGCTCTTGCGAAGTTGTGTTGTATTTCTCCGCGCTCACGAGCGCGGCGCTGTTGGACCAGAAATGCTCCGCCAAAAATGCCCCAACGGGAAGGATGCCGGTAAAAGAATGCAGTTTTCTGAGGAGATAACTCGCATCAGGCTGGGTTGCCGTCGAAGACATGCCCTCTCCGCCGCGCAAGTCCCAGCCGGATCACGCTAAATGACACGGGAGGAGCGATGAGAAAACGCGGCGAAATCAGTATAGGGACATGATTCCGGGGATGCAAGTTGGACTGTTTTTTCCGCGGGCGCAAACATTTCGAAATCTTCTTGCGGCGGCAGATCATTGACGTCATTCAAGTCAGCCGCAAGGGCGCAAATCCGGCCAGCGCTGGCCGCGACTTCAGCGCGGACGACCTCGGAAAAATCGTGGCGCTCTGCAAGCCTCTCGGCAAGTTGCTCCACCACGTCGCCGGCGAATGATCGTTCCGCGCCCGCCGGAATTGTCATCTCGCATTCATAATTTTTCGGCTCCGCCCACGATTAGGGTCGGATTTGAATTGACACTGCAATACCTTCTTGTTACTTTTCCACAGCGGGAAAATTTTTCGCGCGCACTCTACTCACGGAGGCACGGCAAACCGGCACAATGTCGTTCGTTGCTAAGAAAATCTTCCTCACCAAAGGCGTCGGTAAACATCGCGAAAGGCTTTCGAGCTTCGAGCTCGCCCTGCGGAACGCAGGGATTGCGGCTTGCAACATCGTCCGCGTCTCCTCCATCTTTCCTCCCAATTGCAAATTGATTTCCCGCAGCGAAGGTTTGAAGCACATCAAGCCCGGGCAAGTCGCCTTCACGGTCATCAGCGAAAATTCCACCAAGGAAGCGCACCGCCTCATTGCCGCGAGCATTGGCCTGGCGCTGCCCAGCGACAAATCCATGTACGGATATTTGTCCGAGCATCACTCTTTCGGTGAAACCGAAGAAGTCGCCGGCGAATACGCGGAAGAGCTCGCAGCCGAAATGCTCGCGACGACGCTGAACGTGGAATTCGACCCGGATCTTAGCTTCGACGAGAAAAAAGAGGTCTACCGCATCTCTAACAAAATCGTCCGCACCATGAACGTCACGCAATCCGCCGTCGGCGACAAGCGCGGCCTCTGGACCACCGTCCTCGGCGCCGCCATCCTCATCGGCGAAGACGACTAGTTTTTTGTTTCCTCGTGGAGGTCCGATGCATCCTATTCTCAGACTGGCGCGATTTGTATGTTGCTTCTGCGTTGCGCTTCTCGCTCGCCCCGCATCTGCTGCCGACCGCGTCACCATTCTCTACGACGCCTTCGGCGGCAATCAGACGCTCACTCGTGACTGGGGTTTCTCCGCCCTCGTCGAGCACGACGGCAAGCGCATCCTCTTCGACGCCGGCAACAACCCGGAAATCTTCGAGCACAACGTCAAGGCCCTCAACGCCGACCTCACCAAACTCGACTTCGTCGTTATTTCTCACCGTCACACCGATCATGCTTCCGGGCTGAAGTATCTACTCAAGATCAATCCGGACGTCACCGTTTACGTCCCCGCCGACGGCGCCAACGGTTTTGGCGGTTCGGAAATCCCCTCGGCGTTCTTCCGGCCCGAGCCTTCCCTGCCCGCTAAAATGCGCTATTTCGACGGAGCCTATCCCGAGCACCCCCGGCTCGGCAAACTCTATGACACGGGCCACTTCGTCCTCGTCGATAAACTTACCGAAGTCGCCCCGGGTATTTTTCTGGTGTACACCGTCTCCAGGATTCCGCGCACCATCGAGCTGCCGGAGCTCACCCTCGCCATCAAAGGACCGCACGGACTGATTCTGGTCGACGGCTGCTCGCATTCCGGGATCGAGGAGATTCTGCAAGCCGCCAGCGCCGTGGACCCGCACACCCACATCGTTTTCGGCGGTCTGCACCTTGTCCAGACACTCGTGCCCGACATCGACAAGCTGGTTGACTCGCTCAAGAATAGATGGAAGCTGGACGAAATCGCTCCCGGCCACTGCACGGGC
>Ga0209648_10004095_pt1 | contig 12345 bp, 14 predicted proteins | sample GraSoi2013_115cm_FD_185830 | JGI IMG/M metagenome (GOLD analysis project Ga0209648, IMG submission 185830) | Grasslands soil microbial communities from the Angelo Coastal Reserve, California, USA - Sample 9_17_2013_115cm (SPAdes) (version 2) | ecosystem: Environmental > Terrestrial > Soil >...
GACCCGGGTGTCGAAGTAGCCCTCCTCACCGGTCACCCGCTTGTAGATCGCGTCGGCGATGATGTGGGCGAGTCGCCGCCAGTTGTTGGGCTGGCTGTTGAAGGACAGCCCGGCCGCCTGGTTGCCGACCACGACATCCCACAGGCGGAAGTCGACCTTGATGTTGCCGCCCGCCTGCTGGACCTGGCCGACCACCAGGCCGGCCGCGCCGACGCCCCGCCAGTCGGCGAAGCGCGGCGGCGCGTTGGCGTCGACGTCGCGCTGGATGAAGGAGCTGGGCGAAATCGAGCGGAACAGGCCGGAGTTCTGCAGATCGTTGCGGATCACCCCGGCGATGTCGGCGCCCACGCGATCGCCGGAGAAATCGACGATCGCGATCGGCACCGGCTCGAAATTCGGCCTGGTCATGTCGATGGTGAGCTGCGCGCGCGCCGGCGCCGCGGACCCGGCGGCGAGCGCAACACTGCCCAGGATCGTCGACCGTCGGGAAAATTTCATGGCGAACCTCGTGTTCATGAAGGGGGTTTCTATGGCGTGACGACCGCTAGTAGTCGCGTGGATCGAAGTTGAAGGTGATGGTCCGCCAGGCGTTGAATTTTTCCGGTGACAACGGCCAGGGCTGGCAGCGCGGATTCATGACGGCGCGATGCGCTGCATCGGCGGCAGCGCGAAAGGTCGGATCGTTGCCGTAGCGGCCCGTATCCTTGATCTCCGCCGTCACCGGAGTGCCGTCCTGGTTCATCTGAACCACTAGTGTGACGATGAGGGCCTGGTCCCTCGCGCCGCCCAGAGTATTCCAGCACGGCCGGATCTTGTTGCGCACGCCCTCGATCTCGCTCGCCGTGACGACGGCGGCGAGGTTGGGCGCGGCGGGCGCCTGGCGCGTCACCTGCTGCGGCGGCTTGGGCTGCTGCTCGGGAGTCTGATGCTTCTGCGGCGAGTCCTTGTTCTTCAGGATATCGTCGATGATCGAATCAGCGGTCTTCGGCGGCGCGGGCTTCGGCGGCGCGGGCTTGGGCGGCTCGGGCTTCTTGACCTCGGGCGCAGGCTTGGGCGGCTCGGGCGGCTTCTCGACCTTGGGCGGCTCGGGCTCCTTGGGCTTGAGCGCGATCAGGTCTTCCGCCGGCTTGGCGACCTCCGGCTTGGGCTTTTCCACCGGCAGCGGCGGCAGCGGCTTGGCCTCGGCGACGTCGGGCTTGGGCTTCTCCGGCGCGGGCGGCGGATCGGCCGTCTTGGGCGGCGGCGCCTTGGTCGCCTCCTTGGCGATCGGCACCTCCTTGGGCTGCGGCGGCGGATTGCCGACGGTGGGCGCGGCGGCCTTCTTGTCGATGGCCTCGAACTCGACCATCACCGGCTCGGGGTCCATCAGCGGCGGGCGATTGAAGAAGTCGAGGTTGAGCACCGCCGCCGCCAACACCAGGACATGGAACATCGCCGACACGATGGCCGGTGTGCGCATCTCGGTGCTTTCGGGGGAGCGCTCGGCCATCGATCGCTTCGCCTCGGGTTTCTACCGGCGGGGTGCCGGCTGCTGTGGTGCGGGTACCGGCGTCACCGTGCCGCCGCCGCCCTTGCCGAGCTGCTGGGCCTGCTCGCCGAGAAGGCCGAGCTGGCGGAAGCCGCTGTCGATCACCACACCCATGACTTCCATCATCTTTCCGTAGTCCACCGACTTGTCGCCGCGCATGAACACGCGCTGGTCGGGCTTCTCCTCGTGCACCGCCTTCAGCTTGGTCGCGAGGTCGGCGACCTCGTACGGGGTCTCGCCGAGGAAAACCTCGCCCTTGGCGTTCACCGACACGACCAGTGGCTCGTCCTTGCCGCCGACCTGCGAGGCGCTGGTCTTCGGCAGATCGACCGGAACGCCGACCTGCAATAGCGGCGCCGTAATCATGAAGATGATCAGCAACACCAGCATGACGTCGACCAGCGGCGTCACGTTGATGTCGGCAATCGGCGTGTAGCGCCGTCGCCTGAACCTGCCGCCGGAGCTGCCGGAGCCGGCAGCGGGAATGATGCCTGCCATCAGACCTCCTCCTCGAGCTGGCGCGACAGGATGGTGATGAACTCGCCGGCGAACGCCTCGAGTTGCTGGGCGTAGCGCGCGACCTGGCCGGACAGGATGTTGTAGGCGCCGGCCGCCGGGATGGCGGCGACCAGGCCGATCGCGGTGGCGAACAGTGCCTCGGAGATGCCGGGCGCGACCACGGCGAGCGAGGTGTTCTTCGACTGCGCGATATGACCGAAGGCGTTCATGATGCCCCACACCGTTCCGAACAGTCCGACGAAGGTGGCGTTGGCGCCGACCGTCGCCAGGAAGCCCAACCGCTTCTCGATCGCCTCCATCTCGCGCGCGATGGTGACGCTCATCACCTGCTCGATGCGCTGCCGAAGGGCGGCTCGCGCCGTGGCGCTCTGCGCCAGGCCCTTCGACACCGAACGGCGCCATTCGCGCATGGCGGCCGAGAAGATGCTCGACATCGGATCGTCCGGCTTGGCGCCCACCCGATCGTAGAGATCCTCGAGCGAGACGCCCGACCAGAACGTGTCCTCGAACGATTGCGCACTCTTCTTCAGCGAGCGAAGCCGCAGCATCTTCTCGAAGATGATCGCCCACGACCAGAACGACGCCAGCAAGAGGGCGATCATCACGGCCTTGACGACCCAGTCGGCCTGCATGAACAGCCCGTAGACCGACATATCGATCGGTCCGGTGCTGCCGCCGAGGGGGGTTCCGGCGACCTGCGCAAACGCGTCCATTTTAGTATCTCCGTTGGTTCAAAGGTTTATACCTGAATGTGGCGCGAGCGGGGCGAGCCGCCCGATGAGACTTGGGCCAAGGTTGTGCGCAGATGCTGCGGCAATCGGACCGGCCGGCCGCCGGCGCCCAGGCAGGCGACGACGAGTTCGGCACGGACCAGGATCTCCTCGCCGCGCCGCGCCTGCTGGATCATGTCGAGCGAGGCGCCGCGCAGTTCGCCGCAACGGGTGACGACCTCGATCGTCTCGTCGAGCCGGGCGGGCTTCAGGTAATCGATGGTGCAGCGGCGGACCACCCAGTGGACCCCGCGCTCGTCGCGCAAGGCGCTGTGCTCCTGGCCAAGCAGCCGCAGCAGTTCGGTGCGGCCGCGCTCGAGGAAGCGCAGCCAATTGGCGTAGTAGACGATGCCGGCCGCGTCGGTGTCCTCGTAATAGATCCGTAGCGGCAACACATGGACGCCATCGGAAAAATGGCCGGACGTGGGCCCGCTCGATATGGGCGCGCTCACGCCTCCTCCGCCGGGTCGCCGGTCGCCAGCAGGTCGAGCTGTCGTTTCTGATCCTTGGGCATCGCCACCCCGAGATGGCGGTAGCCGCCTTCCGACAGCAACCGCCCGCGTGGCGTGCGCATCAGCAGGCCGAGCTGCATCAGGTAAGGCTCGATCACGTCCTCGATGACGTCGCGCTGCTCGGAGAGGGCCGCAGCCAGCGTCTCGACGCCGACCGGACCGCCGCCGTAGTTCTCGGCGATGCAGCCGAGGTAGCGGCGATCCATGGCGTCAAGCCCGCGGCCATCGACTTCGAGCCGAGTCAGGGCCGCATCGGCCACGCTCGCGTTCACCACTGCCTGTCCATCTACCGCCGCGAAGTCGCGAACGCGCCGCAGCAGGCGGTTGGCCACCCGCGGCGTGCCGCGCGAGCGCCGGGCGATCTCCGCGCCGCCGTCCTTGGCCATCTGCATCTTCAAGACGCGGGCGGCGCGATGCACGATCGTCTCGAGCTCGGCCGGCTCGTAAAATACGAGGCGGAGGGGAATGCCGAAACGCTCGCGCAGCGGGCGCGTCATCAGGCCCGAGCGGGTCGTGGCGCCGACCAGGGTGAAAGGCGGCAGCTCGATGCGCACCGAACGCGCGGCGGGCCCCTCGCCGATCATGAGATCGAGCTGGAAATCCTCCATCGCGGGATAGAGGATCTCCTCGATCGACGGGGCGAGGCGATGGATCTCGTCGATGAACAGCACGTCGTGCGACTGTAAATTGGTCAGCTGGGCGGCAAGATCGCCCGCCTTCTGGATCACCGGTCCGGACGTGGCGCGAAAGCCCACCCCCATCTCGCGCGCCACGATCTGCGCCAAGGTCGTCTTGCCGAGACCGGGCGGGCCATGGAACAGCACGTGGTCGAGTGCCTCGCCCCGCGACTTGGCGGCGGCGATGAAGATTTTCAGGTTCTCGCGGACCTGCTTCTGGCCGATGAAATCGTCGAGCGTCTGCGGCCGCAGCGCGAGTTCCGCCGCATCCTCGTCGGCGCGCTTGGGCGTCACCAGGCGGTCGGGCGCCTCGTTCATCGCGCCAGCTCCTGCAGGCCGGCACGGATCACGGCATCGAGCCTGGCTTCAGCGCCAAGCCGCTGCGTCACGCGCGCCACCGCACCGAACGCCTCGACGCGCTTGTAGCCGAGATTGACCAGGGCGGAGACCGCGTCCTCGTTGATTGAACCGGCAGGCATCGCCGGCGCCTCCACACCCTTGCCCAACGGCGCGACGCCGAAGGAAGCGGCCTTGTCCTTGAGCTCGGTGGCGAGCCGCGCCGCGAGCTTGGGCCCGACGCCCGCCGGACGGCTGAGCGTGGCGCGATCCTGGGCCGCGATGGCGCGGGCGATCTCGTCGGGCGACAGGGTCGAGAGGATCGACAGGGCCACCCGGGCGCCCACGCCCTGCACCGTCGTCAGGATGCGGAACCAGTCGCGCTCGGCGGTCTGCAGGAAGCCGTAGAGCGCGATCGCGTCCTCGCGCACGATGGTCTCGACCAGCACGGTCACCCGATCGCCCGCCGCCAGCTCGCGCAGCGTGCGGGACGAGGCCGAGACCAGATAGCCGACGCCGCCGACATCGACGATCGCTGAGTCGGTGTCGACGGTATCCACGACGCCTTTCAGCTTGGCGATCAAAGGGCTGCCTCCACGCGCTTGGCGGTGGCGCGATGATGGGCGTGACAGATCGCGACCGCCAGCGCATCGGCGGCGTCGCTGGTCGCCTCGACGCCGGGCAGCAGGCGTCCGACCATCATGGCGATCTGGCGCTTGTCGGCGTGGCCCGCGCCAGTCACCGACTTCTTCACGAGATTGGCGGCATATTCGAACACCGGCAGGCCGGCGCGCGCCGGCGCCAGCACGACGACACCGCGCGCCTGGCCGAGCTTCAGCGTCGATCCCGCATTGATGTTCACGAAGGTCTCTTCGACCGCCGCCTCGATTGGCCGCTGCGCCTCGACGATGGCGGTGACGCCCTCGAAAAGCTCTTTTAGGCGTTCGGCCAGCGTGCCCGAGGCCGCCACCCTGACGACGCCATGCGCCACGTGGCGCAGCCGGTTGCCGTCGACTTCGATCACGCCCCAGCCGGTCAACCGCAGACCGGGATCGAGGCCGATCAGTCTCATCTCGGCAGCACTTCAGGCCGCGAACTTCGCCAGAGCGTCGTCCGACACCTCGAAATTGGCGTAGACGTTCTGGACGTCGTCGTTGTCTTCCAGGGCCGCGATGAGGTCGAGCAGGGTCTGGACGACCTCGCCCTCGACGGGTGTCGTGGTCTTGGGCCGCCACATCAGCTTGGCGGCCGACGGCTGGCCCAGCGACTTCTCGAGCGCCTCGCGGACGGCGTTGAAGTTCTCCTGGGCGCAGTAGATCTCGTGCACACCCTCCGGCCCCTCGCCGCTTAAAACATCGTCGGCGCCGGCATCGATCGCCTTCTCCAGCACCTCGTCGGGCGTGCCGGCGCTCAAGGGAAAACGGAACTCGCCCAGCCTGTCGAACATGAACGACACGCTGTTGGTCTCGCCGAGATTGCCGCCGAACTTGCTGAAGCTCGAGCGGACCTCGCCCGCCGTGCGATTGCGGTTGTTGGTCAGGGCCTCGACGATCAGCGCCACGCCGGCCGGCCCGTAGCCCTCGTAGCGGACCTCGTCGTAGTTGGCATCGGCGTCCGAGCCCGCGCCGCGCTTGATGGCGCGATCGATCGTGTCGCGCGTCATGTTGTTTTCGCGCGCCGCGATCATCGCCGCCCGCAGGCGCGGGTTGGCGTTCGGATCGGCCGCGCCGAGCCGGGCCGCCGTGGTGATTTCGCGGATCAGCTTGGTGAAGATCTTGGCCCGCTGCGCGTCCTGGCGCCCTTTGCGGTGCATGATGTTCTTGAATTGCGAATGGCCCGCCATCGCCTGACAACCAGATTGAGTGACTTGATGGGCCGGCTATACCACTTCTCGTGGGTTTTGGGAGTGTTAGTGACCGTGCAACCGGCGCTCGGCACAAAAAAAGGCGGGGGCCGAAGCCCCCGCTAAAAAACGTCGGAACCTAGATTCCGACGCCCCCTCTAACCTTGAAGACAGTCCGCCAACGCGGCGAAAAATCGTTTAACATCAAAAGGATGCCGCTTTTTCCCCAAGCCGTCAACGAGGGTCTTCAAGGTACCTCTAATAGGTATATATCGACCCTGTGAGATACAAGATGCTGCAATCTAGGCCGTCGGCGGCAGCCGACCGCCCAGTCGCAGCGGCCGTACCGACTTGGCGAGACCGCTCCGGTCGTCGGTTTCTACCACCGCCGCGCATAAAGTCCCCTCGCCTTCGGCCGGTGACAGACGTTCGCCAGGCATCTTCTTGATGAAGCGCTGCACGGCGATTTCCTTCTTCATGCCGATCACCGAATCATAGTCGCCGCACATGCCGACATCGGTCTGGTAGGCGGTGCCGCCGGGCAGCACCCACGAATCGGCCGTCGGGATATGGCTGTGCGTGCCCAGCACGGCGGAGACGCGGCCGTCGCAATAGTGGCCCATCGACTGCTTCTCGCTGGTCGCCTCGCCATGGACGTCGATCAGGATGAAGTGCGCCGAGCCCCCGAGGCCGTACTTGGCGAGCTCGGCATCGATGGCGCGGAACGGATCGTCGAGCGCGTCCATGAACAGCCGGCACATGACGTTGATCACCACGATCTTCTGGCCGCGCGCGGTCTGGAACAGGTTGGCGCCCCAGCCGGGCGTGCCGGGCGGGAAGTTGATCGGCCGCAGCAGCCGCTTGTCCTGCGCGATGTAGGGGATGATCTCGCGCTGATCCCAGACATGGTTGCCGGTGGTGATGCAGTCGACGCCCACCTCGTGCAGCTCGGCGCAGATCTTGGCGGTGATGCCGAAGCCCGCCGCCGCGTTCTCGCCGTTGACTGCCACGAAATCGAGGCCGAGCTCACGGCGCAGCCGCGGCACCTCCTTGATCACCACATCGCGGCCGGCGCGGCCGACGATATCGCCGCAAAACAGAACCTTCATGCGCTAGACAAAGGCGCAAGCACGCCGGTCGGTCAACAACCAATCGAGTGGCTGATCGTCCGGACCGTGCGGGACTTCGGGCACAAGCTGAGCGTCGAAGCCGACGCCGACCGCCGTCACCTTGCGCCGCGCGCGCAGGCCTCCGAGCGTGCGGTCGTAGAAGCCGCCGCCATAGCCCAGCCGCCAGCCCGCCTCGTCGCAGGCCAGCAGCGGCACCAGCAGCGCGTCGGGCTCCACGGTCTCGCGTCGTGCCGAGGGCTGCAGGGTGCCGAACACGCCGGCCTCGAGGGGATCGCCGGGGCGCCAGGCGCGAAACAGCAATGGCTTGCCGCGGCCCTGCACGACGGGCAACACCATCTGACAACCCGTATTGAACAGTTCGATCATGAGCGGCCGGATGTCGATCTCTTCCTTGATCGGCCAGAAACCCGACACGACCGCCGGCGTCTCGAAGGGCGTCTCGCGCCGCAAGGTGGCGAGCAGCCCGTCGGCGGCGGCGCGGCGTTCATCCTCCGCCAGCGCGCCGCGCCAGGCGAGCATGGCGCTGCGCAGCGTGCGCTTGTCGTCGGTCAGGGTCATGTCGGCGGGAGAAGCAAGGTGGGGCGGCTCCACGATGGGCCGTGGCTCGTAGAACCTCCAAGGCCTGCGTAAGCAGGTGGGCACCGTGTAGCCAAGACCACGGTCAAGGCCAGGAACAGTTCCCAGGAGTTCTTATTGGCCCCGGGGTTTTAAGCGAACCACGCACCGCGCAGAGATCCGCCCCACCTATAATCTAGGCACTCCGGGCGGATGCCGCAACGTGCCCAAGTCGCGCGTTCTGAAGCTTTCGCCACCAATTTACCTCACCCTGAGGAGCGGCCCGCAGGGCCGCGTCTCGAAGGGTTGCAACAGGCACCGCGTCTGAGGCCATGACAGCGCGGGGGTTACCCCGCGCGATCGAGACGGCTGCTGCGCAGCCTCCTCAGCGTGAGGTCTTTCCTGCTCGAAAGACTTTATGCCACGCCGCTCACCTTCTTGCTCATCTTGTCGACGCGCGAGGTGATCAGGTCCTCGAGCGCCGTCGCCAGCGTCTCGGCGCTGTCGGTGGCGCTCGCGCGTGCGCTCTCCGCCGCCTTGGCCATGCCGCGCGCCTCGCGGCTCTCGTCGGCCAGGATCAGGGAGGCGAAGACCATCAGCTTGATTTCGGGAGCGCCCGGGAGTTGCTTGCGCAATTCGCCGACCTTCTCGTCGACATAGGCGGCCAGTTCCTGGACCCGCTCTTCCTCGCCGTCACCGCAGGTGAGTTCATAGGTGCGATTGGCGATCTGAATCGATACCAGCGGCATTTTCCGCTACTCCTTTTATTGCGCCTTATCGGCGTTTGAGGGGATTCACAGTTTGACACGTCGCGCCGGCCGAAGCACCTCTCCCGTAGAAGGCAGCGGTGGACTTGTTACTGCTGATCGGCGGCCAGCAACGAGCGGATATACTCCATCGCCCGCTCCAGCCGACCCTCGACCTCCATCGCCACTTTCTTCAGGTCGTCGTGCTGACGCTCGAGCTTGCTGAGACGCTTCGCCATCTCGTCGGCGCGTGCCGATTCGGCGCGCAGGCGCTCTTCCACCATCGATTCCAGCCGGCTGAGCGCATCGTCGACGCGGTCCTTCGCACTGGCGGCTTTGGACATCGCTCCCCCGGTGGCGGATGGCAGGTCGTCTCCCGGCTGCATCTGCTCCATCCCAGAAGGATAAGTGGAGCACCCGTGAGCGGTCAACATGTTGGTCCTGTGGAGCATCGTCGGCCGCTAGATGTTGGTCGTGCCGCCGGTTTTGCGCATTGACGCGCCAAATCGCGGTCGGCATGTTGCGCGCCGCCCGCTCAAAACCGTACGGCGCCTGTATAAAATGACCGAACAAATCGCTGCCCGCCGCGACATGGCGAACGCCATCAGGGCTCTCGCCATGGACGCCGTGCAGCAGGCGGACTCCGGTCATCCCGGCATGCCGATGGGCATGGCCGACGCGGCCACGGTCCTGTTCACGAAGTTCCTGAAGTTCGATGCCTCGGAACCCCGCTGGCCCGACCGCGACCGTTTCATCCTGTCGGCCGGCCACGGCTCGATGCTGCTCTATTCGCTGCTGCATCTCACCGGCTACGCCGACATGACGCTCGACGAGCTGAAGCATTTTCGCCAGCTCGGCAGCCGCACCGCCGGCCACCCCGAACACGGCCACGCCAGCGGCATCGAGACCACGACCGGCCCGCTCGGCCAGGGCCTCGGCAATTCGGTGGGCTTCGCGCTCGCCGAGCGCCTGCTCGCCGACCGCTTCGGCCGCGACATCGTCGATCACTACACTTATGTCATCTGCGGCGACGGCTGCCTGATGGAAGGCGTCGGCCAGGAGGCGATCACGCTGGCCGGCCATCTCGGGCTCGGCCGCCTGATCCTGCTGTTCGACGACAACAAGAAGCGCTTTGCCGCCGCGGGCTGGCACGTGCAGGCGGTCGACGGCCTCGCCCCCGACGCCGTGACGCGCGCCATCCGCAAGGCGCGCAATGTCGCCGACAAGCCCTCGCTGATCGCCTGCAAGACGGTGATCGGCTACGGCGCGCCGACCAAGGCCGGCACCGCCGCCACCCACGGCTCGTCGCTCGGCAAGGACGAGGTCGCCGGCGCCCGCCAGAAGCTCGGCTGGAACCATCCCCCGTTCGACATTCCCGAGCCGATCTTCACCGCCTGGCGCAAGATCGGCGCGCGCGGAAAGTCGGCACGGCGCAAATGGACCAAGCGCCACGCCGCCATGGCCGACGCCGACCGCGCCGCGTTCGACCGCCGCCTGAAGGGCGACGTCCCACCGGCCGTCGGCGAGGCGATCGCAGCCTTCAAGGCCAAGGTCGCAGCCGAGAAGCCCAGTTGGGCCACGCGCAAGTCGAGCCAGGAGGCGCTCGAGGTTATCAATCCGATTCTGCCCGACACGGTGGGCGGCTCGGCCGATCTCACCGGCTCGAACAATACCAAGACGGCGACGCTGAAAGAGATGACGCGCGCCAACGTGGCCGGCCGCTATATCCATTACGGCATCCGCGAGCACGCCATGGCGGCCGCCATGAACGGCATGGCGCTGCATGGTGGCGTGATCCCCTACGGCGGCACCTTCCTGGTGTTTACCGACTATTGCCGGCCCTCGATCAGGCTGGCCGCGTTGATGGGCCTTCGGGTCGTCTACGTGATGACCCACGATTCGATCGGGCTGGGCGAAGATGGCCCGACGCACCAGCCGGTCGAGCACCTGGCGGCGCTGCGCGCCATTCCCGGCCGACGCCATCGAGACGGCGGAGTGCTGGCAGATCGCGCTCGCGTCGAAGAAGACGCCCAGCGTCATCGCGCTCACGCGCCAGAACGTGCCGACCTTGCGCGGCGCGGACGACGCCAACCTCTGTGCCCGCGGGGCCTATATCCTGGCAGGCGATGCATCGGCCGCCGTCCGCCTCATCGCTTCGGGCTCGGAAGTCCATCTCGCCGCCGCCGCGCGCGAGCTGCTTGCCCGGGACGGCATCTCGGCCGCCGTTGTATCGATGCCGTCTTGGGAGTTGTTCGCCAGGCAGGACGACACATATCGGGCACAAGTGCTGGGCGGCGATGGCATGGTAAGGATCGCCTGCGAGGCGGCGTCAGGCTTTGGCTGGGAGCGCTGGCTGGGGACGCGCGGCGCTTTCGTCGGCATGAAGAGCTTCGGGGCGTCGGGCATGGCCGCCGACCTTTATAAGCATTTCGGCATCACGGCCGAGGCGATCGCCGATGCGGCACGCCGACTCAGCACTAACGGAGGGTGACATGGCAGTTCGGGTGGCAATCAACGGCTTCGGGCGCATCGGTCGCAACGTCATGCGGGCCATCATGGAATCGGGCCGCAAGGACATCGAGGTCGTATCGATCAACGATCTCGGTCCGGTCGAGACCAATGCCCACCTGTTCCGCTTCGATTCGGTGCATGGCCGTTTCAACGGCGAGGTAAAGGTCGACGGTGACACGATCGACGTCGGCCGCGGCAAGATGAAGGTCACGGCCGAGCGCGATCCCGCCAAGCTGCCGCACAAGACGCTGGGCGTCGATATTGCCTTGGAGTGCACGGGCTTCTTCACCTCCAAGAAAGCCGCAACGGCCCATATCGAAGCCGGCGCCAGGCGCGTGCTGGTCTCCGCGCCGGCCGACCATGCCGACCTCACGGTCGTCTATGGCGTCAACCACGACAAGCTCACCAGGGACCACGTGGTCGTCTCCAACGCCTCATGCACGACCAACTGCCTGGCGCCGGTCGCCAAGGTGCTGAACGACGCGGTCGGCATCGAGCATGGCTTCATGACCACGATCCACGCCTACACCGGCGACCAGCCGACGCTCGACACCATGCACAAGGACCTCTACCGCGGCCGCGCCGCGGCGCTGTCGATGATCCCGACCTCGACGGGCGCGGCCAAGGCCGTCGGCCTGGTGCTGCCCGAGCTCAACGGCAAGCTCGACGGCGTGGCGATCCGCGTGCCGACGCCCAACGTCTCGATGATCGATTTCAAGTTCGTCGCCAAGCGCAAGACCGACAAGGACGAGATCAACAAGGCGGTGAAGCTCGCTGCCGCCAACCAGCTCAAGGGAATCCTGGGCTGGACCGACGCGCCCAACGTCTCGATCGACTTCAACCACGACCCCCACTCGTCGACCTTTCACATGGACCAGACCAAGGTCATGGACGGCACCCTTGTCCGGGTCATGAGCTGGTACGACAACGAATGGGGCTTCTCCAACCGCATGGCCGACACGGCCGTGGCCATGGGCAAGCTGGGTTAACCCAGGCTTGACAGCCTTGGCACGGGCCTTGCCTCCTTCCGCGTGGAGGAGGCAGGCGGCGTGCAATCGATCCAAAGCGTTGAATCGCCCGCCGCCGCGACCCGGCCCGCGGCGCGAACGCTCGACGTTGAGGACCTGACCGTCCGCTACGGCCAGGCGCTGGCCGTCGATGGCGTCACGCTCGCCATCGAGCCGGGCGAGGTCGTGGCCTTGCTGGGACCGTCGGGTT
>Ga0209648_10004098_pt1 | contig 12338 bp, 8 predicted proteins | sample GraSoi2013_115cm_FD_185830 | JGI IMG/M metagenome (GOLD analysis project Ga0209648, IMG submission 185830) | Grasslands soil microbial communities from the Angelo Coastal Reserve, California, USA - Sample 9_17_2013_115cm (SPAdes) (version 2) | ecosystem: Environmental > Terrestrial > Soil >...
AGCCCGATCAACCCGGTCGATCCCAACGCGTTCGTCACCCAGCTCGCCCAGTTCAACTCGCTCGGCGAACTGACTCAGATCCAACAGCTCATGCAGACGCTCGTCAACAACACGTCTCCAACCTCCAGCCCGAGCGCCAGCGCCAATTCGATTTCCAACCCAAGTCTCAATTCCAGTTCTCGCTAAGGAGCCCACATGCCTTCGTTCTCGATACCTCTTTCCGGATTAACCGCCAGTTCTGAAGCCCTATCCACCACCGCCAACAATCTCGCCAACCTCAATACCATCGGTTACAAGGATGAGCAGATCCAGTTCAGCGATCTGTTCTACCAAAACTTCGGCACGAACGGCGCCGGCGACCCCATCCAGCAGGGCGCGGGCGTCACCGTCGCATCCAAGCCCTCGAACTTTACACAGGGTAACGTCACGCCTACCGGCGTCTCCACCGATGTCGCTATCCAGGGCAACGGCTTCTTCGTGGTCGAGGAAAACGGCGTGCAGACCTACACTCGCGCCGGCAATTTCGAAGTCGGCACCGACAACCTGCTTGAAACCGCCGGAGGTCAACACGTCCTCGGATACCCCGCCGTCAATGGAGCCGTCAACACCAGCGGGGGGCTTACCACACTTGCGCTCGGAGCCGGAACCGTTAGCCCCGCCACGGTTACCGCCAACGTAAGCCTGACCTCGAACCTCGATGCTACCGCTGCCGTTGGCTCCACTTATTCCACCCAAGCCACCATCTACGATTCCCTGGGAGGCAGCCACAACATCACGTTCACCTACACCAAGAGCGCGACCAACACGTGGACCTATGCCGCCACTATTCCTGCCGCCGACATCACCGGCGCCGCCGCGCCTGTCAGCGTCGCCAGCGGTACCCTCATTTTCAATGGGGATGGAACCCTCAAAAGCATCACTCCTACAGGTGGCACCGCCTCTCTCACCAACCCCAGCATCACGGTCCCGCCCGTCCCGCCGGTCACGATCCCGGTCACCCCCCAATCGGTTTTCGCCGATGGTGCCAACCAACTTTCCTTTACCTGGCACGTGGCCAACGCCGGCGTCGGGCTCCTTACACAATTGGCTGGCCCCAACAGCACCGCCTCCATCCAGCAGGACGGTACCAGCAGCGGCACCCTGCAGAATTTCAACATCGGTTCCGATGGCACCATTACCGGATCCTTTAGCAACGGAAAGACCGCTACCATCGGACAGATCGCCCTCGCCAGCTTCGCTGACGAGCAGGGCCTCTCCCACCAAGGCAGCAACGATTTCACTCCCACCCTGGCTTCCGGTCAGCCCACTATCGGCGGGCCGGGAACCGGCGGACTCGGCAGCATCTCCGGCGGCGCCCTCGAGCAGTCCAACGTCGACATCGCCAGCGAGTTCGCTGCTCTCATCGTCGCGCAGCGCAGCTACGAGGCCAACGCTCGTGTCGTCACCACGTTCGATCAGGTTGCGCAGGCCACCATCGCCCTGAAACCGTAGGACTGAAGAAGACGGACTAAAACTCGTGTGGGGACGGTCTCGCCCGTCCCCGCCGAACGCAACTCGGCCCCACCTCGGGGCTCTGGAAGGGCCTGCCCTCACAAGCGCCGGAAACGGCGGAGTTTCGTATCAGGGCATGGCTTTAGCAGCCAATACAGACGGGGGCGTTAGCCCCTGAGGCTCCCGGCAGTCCACACGGAATTCCGATTTACAATTCCACTATGCGCGTCACGTTGTTCGGTGCCTCCGGACTGCTCGGCCAGGAACTGGTTCATGAGTTGAGCGGCAACGAAGTGAGCAGTGAGCAAAACCAATTAACTGCGCCGTCTTCCAAAGAAGCCGACCTGCGAGACCACGCCCGCGTTCGCGACGTGATTCGCGATTCCCGTCCCGACTGGATTCTCCTCTCCGCTGCCTACACCGACGTGGATGGCTGCGAGTCCAACCGCGACCTTGCCTTCGCGGTGAATTGCGAGGGCGCCGTCAATGTGGCCGAGGCTGCCCGCGAGGCCGGATCGCGATTGATGGTCCTGAGCACAGACTACGTTTTCGACGGTAGCAAAGGATCGCCTTACGAAATTACTGACACCAGAAACCCGACCAGCGTTTATGGCGAGAGTAAAGCCCGGGCCGAGGAGCGGCTGCTCGAGATCCTGCCCGACGTGTGCATCGTCCGGACTTCGTGGCTCTTCGGGCACGGAGGCAAGTGCTTTCCGGGGACGATTCTGAAGCTGGCGTCAACCCGTCCTGAGATTTCCGTGGTGCCCGAGATTTTCGTAGTAAACGATCAGCGTGGCAGCCCAACCTTCACGCGCGATCTCGCGTCCGCTCTGGTGCAGCTCTGCCGTGCGTCCGCTCGAGGGATCGTGCACGTCACCAACTCCGGCAACTGTACGTGGTACGAGTTTGCCACCGAAATCCTGCGCGAGTCCGGCCTTCCGACCGCGGTCAAACCCGTGACCACAGCCGAATTCCCGCGCCCAGCCCGACGCCCCGCGTATTCCGTTCTGTCGCCGGACAGCCTGCACGCCTACAACATCCACATGCCGGGATGGCACGATGCGCTGCGGCGCTATCTCGGGAGCGCTCCGGCTGGGGCTCCCCCCGTCGTCCGGTAGACCCGGCGGCTTCATCGATGCACCACTGCCGACCCCGGGCAGGGTCAGTTTCCGTGTTGGCGACCATTCGTCCGGAATAGGTCAGCGTCATTGGGCGGGGCTCTTCTTTGTGAGCTCCACGTAAAAAGAAATCGTGAATTCTGGCTTACCGGCGTAGGGATCGAAATCCATGGTATTAAAGGCGAGCGCTTCACCGATCAGACGACCATCCCGCAACGAAAGCGTTAAACCTACCTTATCGGCATAATTCTTGACATCGGGCGTTGGCATGGTGCCGGTGAACATTCCAACTAGACGGTGTTCCTTGATGAAAGGGGGGACGGTCGTTAGCAGAGTTTCTAGCTGGTCCCCCAATCTTATATGAACATCGCCGTCCGGTTGAATCTTGACCGTGAGCGAAACGGATCCCTGCCAAGTGCGCGCAGTTCCGGTCCAGGTTCCCAGGAGTTCAGCTAGCAGCGGTAGTTGTGCTTCGGAGTTGGGCGAGGCCGATTGTGGTGGCGCCGGGGCCACCGCCTTGAGAGCTGCAGCATACTTCGGCAGTATGCCAGCAGCTACGTGCTGCACAATGTCTACAAGGACGTCTTCGACGATGCCCTGGTTGATGAGGACTACGATTGCCAAGTCTTCTGTGGGGAAAATCTCCAATGTGGTTGTGGCTCCCAACCCGGCACCCTCGTGGCTCAGAACCATATAGCCATGGTCGTCAGGCTCAATGAACCAGCCGAGACCATATGATTTCCGACCGAGCATCGTGCCTGCAGATGGAACGCCACCTGTCGCGGGTTCTTTCATCAGGTCCAGCGTTGCGTCCGTCAAGATTGCCCGCTGATCTGGCAGATGTTCCTTCAGTTGAAACATTCCGAACCGAACTACGTCATGTGCGCTGGACCAGATGGTTGAAGCACCAGGAGTGTCGGCCGCGAAAGCAGGCAGCCTGCGATTTCCATTGTCGTATCTTGCTACGGCATAGGCTTCCAGGCCAGGTCCGATACCGACGCTCGTATGAAATAGGCCTAATGGAAGAAAGACTTTGTCTCGCATGTAATCTTTCCAACCGAGCTGCGAAACAAGCGATGTCATGTAACCCAGCGCGCCATATCCAAGGTTTGAATAATCGAAGTATTGACCTGGGGGACTTACCAGCGTGCCGTAGCGACGAATGGTATCCGCCATGGGTGGTACCTGATCCCCGTTACCGAGGAGATTGACCGAGTGAATGGGCAGCCCAGAAGTGTGGCAGAGAACCCGTCTCACCGTTGCGCCGGAAGCGTCGCCGACTATGGCGGTGAGAGGTGCGGGGCCGAGGTACTCGTTAATCGGATGATCGAGGTCGATCTTGTGCTGTTCCACTAGTTCCATCACGCCGGTTGAGGTGTACGGTTTCGTCAGCGACGCGAGTGCATACACTGTGTCCGGCGTCGCGGGGATCATCTTCTCGCGGTCGGCCCAGCCGAACGCTTCTTCCCAGATGATCTTGCCATTCTTAGCCAGCGCTACGCTTACGGACGGTAATTGCTTTTCGGCAATGGTTTTGTTGATGTAGGCGCGGACCGCCGCGAAGTCGTATTGAGGTGTTGACGAGGTGGAGTGCGTTCGCTGAGCAATAGCCGGGCAAGTTAGCAGTGCCGCAAGGAAAGCAAGCATCAAGCGCCTGGTGGCAATGGTCGACCGACATTTCCAAACCGAATCCATAGCAGCGTCTCAGATGGAGCCAGCAATCTTCCTCACCCTAATGTCCCCCTTGTCAGAATGGACCTCCAAGTGTCGTCCGCCGCCGTTAATCGGTCCCCGCACGGCCGATCGCCCTCCGCCGCCAACCATGGCCATTGGGAAATCTAGGCGCACATTCCCGTCCCCGCTGTTAACGTCAAGCTCTGTGGAGAAGTCTTCGGGCAGTCGAAGGTCAACATTTCCATCGCCCGTTCGAAATACCCAGTTCGAATTCATTCTGGAGCCGGGATCTATTTGAGCAGCGACGTTGCCCGTGCGCGTTTGAAGGATGACTGCGGTGACAGTGCCGTCGACCTGAAGATCTCCGTGTCCACTCTCGATATCTAGAGTCCCACGAATCGCAAGTGCCGCAATGTTGCCGCTCTCCGTGTGTAGGGTCAACTTGCCTTCAGCATCCTTCACCATAATCGAGCCATTTCGCGATTGCACATCGATATCGCAGCCCAAGGGAACCCTGAGCTCAAGAACTCCCGAGTCAAAACCGGCTCTCCACTGACTCGGGAGGCGAACGTCGAGTTTCACCAGATTCTCGGACTTACGATCGGTAACCGCATCGGAAGAAATTGTTCTGTCTGCATAAAGCACCGCCTCAATGTCTTTCCGATCCGAAGCGTAGACACGAACATCGGCATTGTTGCTGGCGACTTGGATTTCTGGCCGACCCTGCAGACTGAAACTCTTGTGCCAGGCGATCGTGGCGGGAGATGGAAAGGCTAGGAACAGCAGAGCGACAGCAGATAGCAGGAACATACCGCGCCTCCTAAGCCAAGGTACGTAACGCGAAGATAAAAGTTCCCGCCCTGGCCCTAGCAGGCCGTCCGTAAGGCGGATTCTGAGCGAGTGACGGGCAACTCGGAAGCTGACCCACTGCGCTATCCCCAGTGCCCTGTCCAACCCCCGCTGCCGTGGTTTATCCTTACCTCTCTTTCGAGGACCAACTGTGAACAATCGCTTCTTCTGGATTCTGCTCGCCGCGCTCTGCATTTTACTTTTTCCTTTCGCCCTTTCCGCCCAGCCGTATGACCCGGCGATGTACCAGGAACTTCACTGGCGCATGATCGGCCCATTCCGCGGCGGCCGCACCGTTTCGATTTCCGGCATCCCGGGCCAACCGAATGTCCTCTACATGGCGCCTAATAACGGCGGGGTTTGGAAAACGACGGACTTCGGCCGCACCTGGAATCCGATTTTCGACGATCAGCCAAAAAACGATCAGCCGACCGGCTCGATTGGAGCGCTCGCCGTTGCTCCCTCGAGCCCAAGCACAATCTACGTCGGTAGTGGTGAAGGCGTGCGCCGTCCCGATCTTTCCGTAGGCGACGGCATCTACAAGTCGACCGACGCGGGCCGCACCTGGCAGCATCTCGGACTGCGCGACGCGCAGCAGATTGCATCCATCGTCGTCGATCCCAAACATCCCAATCGCCTTTTCGTTGCAGCCCAGGGGCATCCCTACGGCCCGAATCCCGAGCGTGGCATTTACCGCTCGCTCGACGGTGGTCAGACCTTCCAAAAAGTACTCTACAAAGACGAAAACGTCGGCGGCATGGACCTGGTTCTCGATCCCCGTAATTCGCAAATAATCTTCGCCAGCCTGTGGGCCTCGCGCCGTCCGCCGTGGACGACCAGTGGTGGCTACGACGGGCCTGGCAGCGGTCTCTACAAATCCACCGACGGTGGTAACACTTGGCGGCAACTCACCAAAGGATTGCCCGGCGAGGCCGAGGGTATCGGTCGCATCGGCCCTGCTGTCTCTCCGAGCGATCCCGATCGCATGTATGCGTGGGTCAACGCGGAAAAGCTGAATGCGAAGAAACGTAGTGGCATTTACCGCTCCGACGACGCTGGCGAAAGCTGGCAGCAGATGAATGATGAAGAGCGAGTGTGGGGACGCGGCGACGACTTCGGCTGCGTGCGCGTCGATCCAAGAAATAAAGATGTGATCTACGTGGCCAACACTTCGACTTACCGCTCCACCGACGCCGGCAAGAATTTCACGGCCATCAAGGGCGCGCCCGGCGGCGACGACTATCACACCATCTGGATCAATCCCGAAAACCCCGACATCATCGCCCTCGCCGTGGACCAGGGCGCGACCATCAGCGTGAATAGCGGCCAGACCTGGAGTTCCTGGTACAACCAGCCTACCGCGCAGTTCTATCACGTCATTACCGACAACGAGTTTCCTTACTGGGTCTATGGAGGCCAGCAGGAGAGCGGCTCGGTCGGCACCGCCAGCCGCAGCGACTTTGGCGAAATCACTTTTCGCGACTGGACGACGATCGGCGTCGAAGAATACGGTTACGTCGCGCCCGATCCGCTGCATCCTAATCTGATTTACGGTGGCAAGGTTACGGTGTTCGACCGCAACACCGGCCAAACGCGTGACGTTTCGCCGGTGGTTCTGCGCACCGGACAGTATCGCTTCAATCGCACCGCGCCGCTGATTTTCTCGGCGGTGGATCCGCACGTGCTGTATCTGGGTTCAAACGTCCTATTTGAAACCCGCGACGGTGGCAATAGTTGGCAGATCATCAGTCCCGACCTGACTCGCGAAGATCCAGGCGTTCCTGCGACGCTGGGCCCGTTTATCGATGCCGATCCGGCGAAGGGCAAGCATCGCGGCGTGATCTATTCGATTGCTCCGTCGCCGAAAGACGCCAACCTGATCTGGGCCGGAACCGATGACGGTGTGATTCAAGTGACGCATGACGGCGGCAAGAAGTGGCAGAATGTGACGCCGCACGAACTAACTCCGTGGAGCAAGCTGGCGCAGATGGACGCCTCACATTTCGATACCCCAACTGCCTATGCCGCGGTGAATCGCTTCCGGCTCGATGACCAGCATCCTTATATCTACCGCACGCACGACGGTGGCAACACGTGGCAGAAAGTCGTAAGCGGTCTGCCCGATAACGAACCCGTCAACACGGTGCGCGAAGATCCGGAACGCAAAGGATTACTCTTTGCCGGAACCGAGCGCACCGTATATGTGTCCTGGGACGACGGCGATCATTGGCAGCCGCTGAAAATGAATCTGCCGCCGACTTCGATCCGCGATCTTGTAGTTCATCATGACGATGTTGTCGTAGGAACCCACGGACGTTCGTTCTGGATACTCGATAACATCACGCCGCTGCGGCAGTTCAGCCCGGAGCTGGCGAATGCTCCGGCGCATCTGTTCGCGCCGCAGTTCACCTATCGCGTGCGCCGCAACAACAACACCGACACTCCTCTGCCACCGGAGGAACCCGCCGGACAGAACCCACCGGATGGCGCGATGATCGACTACTGGCTAAAAGCCGCAGCTTCCGGCGCGGTTACTCTGGAAATTGTCGATACATTATCAGGACGAGTGGTGCGCCACTTTTCAAGCGCCGACAAGCCCGAACCAGTGAACGCGAAAGAACTGAATGTTCCGACTTACTGGGTGCGTCCGGCACGAACTTTATCGGCCGCGCCGGGAATGCATCGCTTCGTCTGGGACCTGACTTATCCCGCGCCCGACGTGCTCACTCGCGACTACCCGATCTCGGCCATCTACCACGACACGCCGCGTTATCCGCTCGGAGCCACGGTGTTGCCAGGGCCCTATCAAGTCGTGCTCACAGTTGGCGGCAAGAGCTATACGCAGCCGCTGAACATTCGCATGGATCCGCGGGTGAAGACTTTGCCGGAAGACCTGGCCAAGCAATTCGAACTCGACCGGAAAATTGCCGGCGCCCTTCACCAGGACTACGAAGCCTTGCAACAAGTGCGCAGCCTGCGGTCGCAGTTGAAATCGCTCGCTGGACACGGACCGGATGCGAAGAATGCAAAGCCGGCAGCGATCACGAAGACAGCCGGTGAACTGGAAGCGAAAGCCGCAGCCATCGAAGGCGAAGAAGGCGGTTACGGTGCGCGCTATTTGAGCACGCCCGAAGGCCGCAGCCTGTCTCGACTGAATGGCGGCTTCAAAACTCTCGTAAGCGCTCTGGATACCGCCGACGCCGCGCCGACGACCCAGCAACTCGCGACGTTCGTGGAACTGGAAAAGGCGCTGCAAGAGCAGCTGTCAGCATGGGGCCAGCTCAAGTCGAAAGACGTTTCGGAACTGAACGAGCAACTGAAGAAAGCGGGATTGCCTCCGATCGATCTGCAAAAGCCCGTCCCAGGCGCAGCCGATGCGGCCCAGACCACGTCGCAGGACCGGGATAAGAACGAGGAATAGGTTGTGTGGCGCGGCACTCTTGTCCGCGAAAAGCCAGCGCTAAAGATGACGATGGGGAGGCCCGTTCTCTCATCGGCTTGGCCTGCTCCTGTTCCACTTTATTCCTGGCATGTTAACCAGTTAGCATCGTGGGTCCCCCCTCCCCCTAGCTTGTGGAATCATGGAGTTGCATGCTCTTCAGGCTCCAAAATATTGAGCACACATGGCTTATACGGAAAATATTCCGGAATAAGGACTTAGAGGCGGCAAATGGCCACAGAATCCAACTGGTGGCGTAGGGAAAATGTTGGCTTCATAGTTACTATTTCAAAGAACTGAAAACTGGTCTTGGGGCGGCTTCGCAGACCGTCTCTGGAGACGGACACAGCTCTACGCTGCCCTAAGCAGAGAATATTGTCGCACTTGTCGGGCGGGGTGTCTGTGACGGCCGTCACAGACGATTGTGCTGAAAAAGATTAGGGGTGGGATGGCGGACGCGATCGCGGCGCGTTGATCAATTGAGAATCGCTGTTGAAAAAAATGGGGCTATACTGAGGAAAGAAAAAATGTATCGTTATCATCTCGGAGGTAGAGCTTCATGGCAGATCGACAGCAGTTTCTTAGCACCATAAAACCAGATGCAGAATTGGCGAAAATGTTGGAAGCATCCCGGAATATTCCTGCCACGGAAGAGGAACTGCGCGAACAGCGAATCAGTTTTGCATTTGGAAATGCTCCGCAGAGCTCAGAAAACCGGATCACCAAGGATAGCGTTAAACATGCTTCAGAGCACATCAGACTGCTGCCGTAAAAGCTGGCAGTCTCTGGACCTTCTCGTCGTTAGAAAATATGTCCGTTCGAGAAAAGGACGATCCCTCCCTGTTTTACAAAATCCAAGAGCAAAACCTTCTAAGGCAGTACGACCTGCTATCCAATTGCATTGAAGTTGGCCTCAAAAAAGATATTGAGGCTTTCGACAAATACACCTTTGTGGGCGCTGAATTACGCAGCAGTTTCCAACATCTGCCAATTAGGTGGCCGTTATCGGGAGGGGCCGATTCGGGTCGGAAACCATGTTCCACCACATTTCAACCGTGTGCCTGCTCTCATGGATGCATTTTTCTCAGTCATACATGAAAATTGGACCATCGTTGACCACCCGACCGCGCTTGCCGCATTTGCACTCTGGAATCTGAACTATATTCATCCCTTCATCGAGGGCAACGGAAGAACCGCCAGGGCAGCGTGCTACTACCTGATATGCATGAAGCAGGGGAAAATTCTAGGCGGCAGAAAGACCGTGCCAGAGCTTATTCGCGAAAATAGAGCGCCCTATATTGCTGGATTGCAGGCGGCAGATCGCGCTTACGAAAAGGGACAGTTCGACGTATCAGAGTTGGCTTCGTACCTGGAAGGCCTGCTGAAGATTCAAGTAGAAGAGAGTGGTAAACGGGGACCGGCTACCGCTTCTTAGGCGGTTTTATGCTGATAGACCCCACTTGCTGATTGCGGTTTGGATCTCATTGGCGTTCGGCACCCGGCAGATCGCCCACTTACCGACAGAAAGAGTCCACTTAAGTCTTATCGCAGATTGTGGAGAAGCGGTTAACAGGAGGCTGATAACACTCTTGGAAATTCTACAAATCAACGCGCATGACTATGCCCAAATAGTTAGCTTTCTTCAGAGTGCTTCGAATACCGTAGCGCAACAGGAGAACTTCTGGGACGACGCCATGTTCTGTGCTTTTTTAGAGAATTGGCTTATGCGCATTGAGGAAATCTGCGATAAGGATGAATTGCCAGTCACAAAAGTTCTCGTGATCCACGTCAGGGGACTTTTTCGTATCGCCGCGGAGGAGGATCACCCATTGGCGCCGCTGGCCCCTGGACTCCTTGACAAGACCCTGCCGTTTGAGTACTTGGAGCGAATCCGCTTGACATTGATTGATGAACTGTCCACCAAATTCTTTTTCCAACTGCCGAATCAGAAGAAACAATGGTTTGAAGCCCCCAAGAAAGGCTGGGAGTCGATCACTGAGCGGTTTCCAGATACCCTGATCGACGTTGAAGAAATGAATAAGTGCTTTGCCCTGTCCCGTTACACCGGAGCGGTCTTCCATTCGCTGCTCATTGTTGAAGCCGGGTTAATTCGTCTTGGTGGATTACTTGGTGTCACAGATCCAAAGGTGGGCTGGGATGCGACCTGCAAAAGGATGCAGCAGCTGGTTACAAGCGGTCATAATGCATTTCCGAAGGATTCGCCAATAGAGTTTTCGGCGCTAGAGCAAATCAATCAATCCGCACAAGCAATGAAGCAGGCGTGGCGAAATAAGGTTAATCATGCCGCTGGCAGTCTGACCGTCATGAGATCTGATTTCGCCCCAGATGTAGCAGAGGAGATCATACTGGGTACTCGCGGTTTCATGCGTAGGTTAGCAAATGCCCTGCCAAAATGAACGAATGTTACACCGGAAATTCTCGCCGCACATACTCCATCGCCGCCTCACGCGATGCGAGGCGTCCCTCCAGTTGAGCGTCCTCGACAGCTGTCAGCACCTCTTTGAAGCGTGGACCGGGTTCATAGCCTGCTTCGATCAGGTCGCGTCCGGTGATTAGCGGAGCGGGACTAATCGACTCGGGCGGCAAGGAACGTAACTGCTCGCGCGTGTATTCATACGCGTCGAGTTGGCCGGTGCTGGAAAGGCAGTCTATGCGGTGCAATTCAAGATGCTCGTCAAAGGCGGGCAAGCGCAGAAACTTCTTCAGCGTGGATTGCTTCATGCGCTGCACGTGGCCAAAACGCATGTGATTGTCTACCAGGGCGAGAATCTGATCGGTCTCGTCGTTCGAGAAGCGCAGGCGGCGGCAGATTTCGGCGGCCATCTTTACGCCGACTTCTACGTGGCCGTCGAAGCGGATGCGGTCGGGCGCGATGCGGAAGGTCGGCGGCTTGCCTACGTCGTGCAGAAGCGCTCCCCAGGCTAGCGTTTTCGAAGCGCCGAGTGGCAGTTTTTCCAGCAGCAGCATTGTGTGTACGAAGACGTCGCCTTCGGGATGGTACTGGGGTGGTTGCTCCACTCCCTTCATCGCGGCTATTTCTGGCAGGACTTCTTGCAGCAGGCGGCTTGTGTCTAGTAATTCGAATGCCTGGCGGGCTCGGCCTTCGGTCAGCATCTTCGTTAGTTCTTCGCGCACGCGCTCGCAGGAGACCTGATGAATTTTCGACGCTAACTTTTGGATCGCCGCCATGGTTGCCGGATCGATCTTGTAATCGAAACGGGCGGCGAAACGCACGGCTCGGAGCATGCGCAGTTTGTCTTCCGCAAAACGACGTTCGGGATCGGCGATCGCGCGGATGACTCCGGCTTTCAGGTCGTCTTGGCCGCCGACGAAATCCAGAATCTGGTTCGTCGCCGGATCCAGCATCATGCCGTTGATGGTGAAATCGCGGCGCTGCACGTCTTCGCGGGGGTCGTTGGTGAAGCGGACTTGGTCGGGATGACGGCCATCGGAGTAGCCTACATCGGAACGGAACGTCGCTACCTCGACGGCTCCTTTACCGCGCTCGCCTTGACGGGCGGGAGCCTGCCCTGAGCTTGTCGAAGGGGCGCCCGTCGCTCCACCGGATTCTGGCACTAGCACTACTCCGAACTGCTCGCCTACGGCTAACGTCTGCGGGAAGATTTGCATGACTTGTTGCGGAGTTGCGTCGGTGGCGACGTCGTAGTCGGCGGGCTCGCGGCCTAGCAGCAGGTCGCGGACACATCCACCGGCAAAGTAGGCTTGGTGGCCTTGCTTGCGAAGGG
>Ga0209648_10004099_pt1 | contig 12337 bp, 11 predicted proteins | sample GraSoi2013_115cm_FD_185830 | JGI IMG/M metagenome (GOLD analysis project Ga0209648, IMG submission 185830) | Grasslands soil microbial communities from the Angelo Coastal Reserve, California, USA - Sample 9_17_2013_115cm (SPAdes) (version 2) | ecosystem: Environmental > Terrestrial > Soil >...
GAGTCGTAGCGGCGGAACAACCATGAGCCATTCAGACACTGTTCGCGAGCTAATTGCCGTTCTCAACCCGCAGAATGAGGCCCGTCCCACCGTATTATTGGGTGCTGGCGCATCCTTTTCGTCCGGGGTGCCTTTGGCGGACGAAAGCGTCAAGCGCATCGCGCGGCGGTACTACGCCGAGCGCGTGGTTGGATCGGCTGTGCCGCCCGAGCAGGTCAAAACATCCGAGTGGATGGCGTGGCTCTCCAGCCAACCCTGGTTCATTCGCGACCCGACCAGGCTCGGCGAGAATTTTCCTTTTGCCGTTCAGAATTTGCTCAAGCCGCAAGCCTATCGCCAGAAAGTTCTTTTGGACCTGATTACCCCGTCCGAGGATATTGGCCGCGGCTACCGCCATCTCGCCGAACTCGTCCTGCGCGGGCTTGTCGGCACAATCCTCACGACCAATTTCGACATCTGCCTGCCCAAGGCGCTGAACGACAAGCGGCCGCATATTCGCCACGTCGCCGAGGCCAACCGAGGGCCGGACGATTTCCGTGAATTCGATCTCTTCAACCGGGCGCAAATCGTCTGGCTGCATGGCAAAGCCGAACAATACACCGACAAGAGCCTGACCGAAGAGATCGCGCAGCTCGATCCGAAGCTCGTCGGCGTGTTGCTTCCCTTGCTCCAATCCACGCCTCTTATCGTGGTCGGCTACCGGGGCGCCGAACCGTCCATAATGACAAGCCTGCTCGGCTGTTCCGGCGACCTCGCTTTCCGCAAGGGCATCTACTGGTGCCATCGCGGGGGCGACCTCCATCCCAATGTCGCCGAACTGCAGAAAAGGCTCGGTGGCAACTTCCGCCTTTGCACCACCGAAGGTTTCGACGAGCTGTTCGCCGATCTTGATCAGGCGCTTGCGCGGCAGCAGCGGAACCTTGGTGCACCGCTCGCCGATGCCAAGCCCGACTACGACGATCTTCCCGTCGAGAGCGCGACGTTGGCAGATCTCGACCTCGACCTCGCCCTGCTGACCGCACGCCAGTATTCAAAGAAGCTTGGGCTTTCAGAGCCCACCGCGGCGACGCTCAAGACGTTCCTCCGCGAACTCGGTCTTGTGCTGAGCGCCGGCGGCGCGGAACGGCCAAGCATCGCAGCGGTCCTCCTATTTGGCCGCGATCCCCAGCGCTTCCTGCCCCACGCGGTGGTGACGCTCACGATTGAAGGGAAGAAACGGAAAGTCGTGTCTGGAAACCTGCTGAACCAACGCAAGCTGCTGCTGGAATGGGCAGCCGATCCCGAGGTCAATCCAGTTTTGAAGGTCAAAGTGCGGGGCCGCCATGAAGAGCGCCGGGCCTATCACGAGCGCGCTCTTATCGAACTCTGCATCAATCTTCTGGTCCACCGTGACTACAGCGACGCACGCCCGGCCACCATCGAGGCACATACAGGACGTGGCATCTCTTTTTCCAACCCAGGCAGCCTGCCGGAAAGCGTGGTGCAGACGCTCAAACTCGACGCGCGCGGCCAGTTCGAGCCGGTCCGCGAATTGACATCGCCGCGCAACCGGGCGCTCTGCGACATCTTTTATGGCATGAGCGTCATGGAGCGCGCCGGCACCGGCCTCTCCGATGTGGTCAAGTTCGCTAAGGAAGGCGACGGCGCCGCGATCTTCAGCATGCCGCCGGGCAGCGACGATTTCAGGGCTGAGATCTTCCAGCCGAAGGCATCTGGCAAAGCATCGCTGGTCGCGCGCGATACGCGCCCCATCGGAACCTACGTTCTGAACCTCCTACCTTTCGCCGCCCTGCCGGCCGCCGTCTCCCGCGTCAAAGTCGCCGGCACTCTGGCCGCAATCGCCAAAGTGGCGCCGCTGAACGAACTCGGCACAGTCATGATCTGGGGCGGTGAGCTCTGGTCATTCGCGCCTCGCGCGCTGGTCCAGGCTGTCCTCCGGCCCGTGATGACCGAGCCTGCGGCAAGAGAGACGGAACGCGAAGACCTGGAGCGGAATCCCGATTCGGCGCGCGTGCTGTCGTCGCTTTTGAGAAAACATTTCGAAGGCCATCTCCACACGCTGGGTTCAAAAGGGCTGATGATCGAGCCCGACCGCCGCGCCAACCGCCGCGCGTATTTCTTTGGAGAAGACAGCGGGCCGCGCCTGCTGATTTACGACACCCCGAACCGCCGCGGCGTGCCGCGCGAAGTCGTCAAGCAGCGGGGCGACCGGCCACGCGTGTGGTTCGAGAACGAAGGGATCGGCTACGAGGTTTCGCGCCTCGGTTCGTTGTGGGGCGTACGGGTGAAGCCCTTCTACATGTTCACCGGCCCCGATGCGCGAACGCCGCTCCCTGGATATGCGCGCACCGCCAAGGCAACCCGGCGGATGAAATTCGACCGCAACCAGAGCGTCGAAAGCGACCTGACTTTCTGGGCCCGTTTCCTCTCTCAGGGGGCCCCAGTCTTGAACCTGGGGCAGGGCCCCGTCGAAGACCTGCTGCTCGAAGGCGCATTTCTTTCCCTGGACATCCCCGAAGAAGGCCTGATCCATGGCGATACCGATGAAGATCAAATGTCTGCCTGAGCCGCAACTGCAGTTCAGCAACGGCTGCCGTGATTTCGATCCGCGCCGGGCCCTGTCGGCAAACCGCCCGGTGGATCATCGCGGCTGGCGGACGATTCGCGTGGGCCTCGTCGGGCTGGTCGACGATGTCACCGCGGCTCGCGGCTGGATTGCCGGCCTGGGCGCCTTTAAGCCCGCGCGCGAACGCAATGCTCGCCGGTTCCGCGACTGGCCTGGTGCCGAAAGGGCCTTGGGCGCCAAATTCGAGATCGATGAAGCCTTCGTCAGGAGGATCGACCAATCGCAATTCGACTGGCTGTTTCGCGAGAGGATCAGCGGCAGCGATTTCGACGCGCTGGTCGAGCTTTTTGAGAACCCGCTGACCAGCATGTTCGGCGACGTACGTCCGGACTGCATCGTGGTCTGCATCCCGGACGCTCTGGGCGACCTTCGCGTGCAGAATCCCGAATTGACGGCCAAGGAAAGAAGGGCGCTGGAAATTCTCAAGCGCGAGGAAGAGAACGAGCAGGGCGACTTGTTCGCGCCGAGCCCGGAGGAGCTAGCCGAGGCCGAAGCGCTGCGCACGACGGCGGAAGATCTGCTATTCCGGACTTTTTATCGCGCGCTGAAAGCGAAGGTCCACAAGTACGAAAACGCCGTTCCGATCCAGATCCTGCGCCGCGGTACCATCGACCGGCCGGAGGACACCGGTCATAGCCAGGCCACGCGATGCTGGAATTTTGCGACTGGGCTTTATTACAAGTCGGGCGGCCTGCCGTGGCGGCCCGCCGATCTGCCCGACGGAGTCTGCTTCATCGGCATCTCGTTTCATCACTTGAAGAAGCGCGGCGGACACCTCGTCTATGCGAGCGTGGCCCAGGCCTTCTCGTCCGATCATGAGCCCTTCTGCCTGAAGGGCGCGCACATCGATCACGAACAGCGCCACGACCGGCAGCCTTACCTAAACAAGTCACAGGCGTTCTCGATGATGCGCGACATACTGCATGGCTACGAAAAGCGTACCGGGGTGAAACCGAAACGCGTGGTCGTGCACAAGACCTCGATGTACCAGCCCGAAGAGGAGGAAGGGTTCCGCGACGGCGCGAAGGGCATCGTGCCGGGCTGCGATCTCATCTGGCTCAGGCAAACCCCGTTCAGGCTGGTGAGAAAAGGCTCGGAAGAGCCCTGGCGCGGTACCCTCTGCGAGATCGAAAACGAGTCATACCTCTTCACCAGCGGTTATGTGCCTTGGTGGGACGAGTTCCCTGGTGCCCATATCCCAGCACCTCTTCAAATCGGATCGGCAGGCCCGACTGATATCGAGGCGCGATCAAAAGAAATCCTGACGTTGTCCAAGATGAACTGGAATTCAAGCGACGGCATCACCCGGCTGCCGGTCACCCTGCTGTTCGCGAAAAAGGTCGGAGAGATCATGACCGAGCTCTCTGACAATGTGACACCCAACGAGTCATTCCGCTTTCATACGTAGCGATGGCGGGGTGGAGGACCGTAGTTATCCGGTGCGTCTAGGCGCTTCCTAACCGCGAAGCGGATTCCTCCGGCGACGCAATATTGCTCACGCTGCTGGCGCGAGCTGGCAGGTCCACGTATATCGAACCGGTCTCATGTACTTCGAACCGAGTCTCTGACGCCGCAATATGGATATTGAAAATTCGCGACCAGAGACTGGCGAGCGAAATTGGCCGGTTGCGCCGGAAAATTCAGAAAATTACGCGTCAGAGACTACGTGACGTCTCGCTAACTCTCGGGAATGTCGCACGTATTTTTGCAAACCGGACATAGCCCACTGAGACCGGACTGGCTGGCTGGGCATGTAAGACTCGAACTCAGAAATGTCGGCGCAAATTATCTCTTTGAAAGGTTGCACAGATTTCCGGGATCCAGCCGAATTCTGGCGACAGAGACTATTCGCGTTTGAGCTGCGGCGTAGAGATACGCATCTTGGGCTTGGTGCCAAGATCTTAGTAACGTCGGTCACGCTATCAGTGAAGGGTCACCTCTTTGGGCGAGGTCAACAGTAAGTCGGCGAGCGCCGCGAGCCGCCGGAGCGTGTCTGCCTAGGTTGCGCATCGAAAGGGCCCCCCCGGCGGTCTTGCGTTTCGGGGATCCAAGAACCGTCGGCCCGACTGCAACAAGAAATCAACAAAGTGCTCTCCGAGGGCAACAAGAAACAGGGGGATGTGATGTGCGTCGGAATGCGGTTTCCGGGCCAGTGGAAAAATCTTGGCGGCCTTCGAGTGTCACCTTACACCTGTGACTTCGGCGCCAAATGGCTGCAAATCCATGCCGCCGTTCGTATTACTAACCGCCGTGGCCAAGCCTTTGAGACGATCACGTGGCGATGAAGAATGCCACGAACGTCAGCGAAACAAATCTGAATTGGAAATGGACGACCGAATGTACGCCTCGATCCATTCCCGGCTGGTGTCCGTAAAAGCAAGGTCGACAGCCACGGCGCTCCTCGACGACCTCACCGCGAGCAGGGAAAGCGCGATCAGCTCCTGCAGGCCTGACTTCATTCCACAGTGCTTTCATCTCTCCCCGAAAGCGCAAGGTTGTACCTCGCCAGCCAGCGTCTGCCGACTAAGACCCACTTTGTGTGGCCACTCTTGGTTTGGTCACCCACACCGCGAGCAGCCAGGATACCCATAGAAAGAGGAAATAGAGGACCAGGAAGACGATCAGGCTCGCATATGAGCCCCATTCGTACTCGACAAGCAATCCAAGGAAATAGGCGGCAAAATCACCGGCAATCATGAAAATTAAATAGTACACGATGAGCGTCACGGTGCCCTCCGCAGAACAGGCGTTACCCCTGCGTCATCACTACCACGAATGGTGTTCTCATGTGCACTCGATATCTTGGGGGAGGAAGGACGTGGCCGGCCCACGCCAACATTGTAACTCTCGAATTGACAGAGCGCCGAAAGCGCACATCGTAAATTTTCCGACCCGCCATGCAATCGACGGGTCGACGTCAAACGTGTGACGGATGAAGCGCACTTCACTGATGATCTGGGGGCTGACTGGCTCGACCGCCTGGAATTAATGATCGTGATCGAAGACCGATTCCCAAACGTCGTGATCATGGACGAGGATGTCGACCAGATAGAAGTCGTCGGCGATCTAATCCGCCACATCGAAGACGTGGATAATGAGAGGCGACGACGCTCCATCGTCGAGGCGCCGCTCCAGTGATCCGCAAGTTGAGGGGCGCGGGTTGGCCTATCCCGCCTCCTTAGGTCGATTTAGTTCCGGCAGGACGCGCTTCAAATTGGCCACGTCTTTGGATGCCCGTTGGCAGCGTCTCGGCAGTCAGCTCTGCGGACTGCTGCGAGAGAGGAAGGTGTGTACAGCGATGTTTGGCGTTCGCGTCGCTCCAGCTCATGAAGAGCCTCGCAGTGGGTCGAACAATAGCGAACATGAATCCACCAGCGGCCATCCCACGAATTTGGGAGCGGACGCCTAATCCGAGTTTTCCGTGACATTGGGCGCATCTTTTCATTGCTGCTTCCTTCTCGGCCACCCGTCGCCCATTGGTCACCCGCTGAGAAAGAGCGTTCAAAGCCGAAGACGGAATGTGGTTTCGTCGAAGGCAAAAAAACGGTTTCAATTGTGTTTCGTGCCCCCTCTCGGGGTGTCATTCGCAAAAACGAGAACCCCGCCCGTGCGATCTGAGGTGACGCCACGGGCGGGGTCTCGGGAACCCTCATGTACGGGTTTGGGGCGACTGTTGGAGGGCTCCACTTGGGAAACATATTGGCACGTCAAGAGGTTCCTCACAGCATGTACGGCACGAAAAGCCCACAAGGCATTCGCGCTTGAAAGTGCCGGATCACCGCTGCCTCGGTTCTCGGTATTGAGATCGCAAGCGCGTCGCTGGCGGCCGTCCTAAACTTAACGAGGTAAGTCCCGTCGTCCTTCGGGCCGTTGATCATGATCCTGTTTTTGCTGGTCTCTGTCATCGCAATTGCAGCCGCGCAGCGCACAAAAGCCCTGCCTGCTGCGGTCGCAGCATTCGTACGTGGTTCTGTTGAGCCCCGAACGAGATTGCTCGGTCACACGGACCCGTTAGGGTCAGCGCACATCGCGCAGTAGTACGGCCAGTACGATCAAGCTAGGAGTCCACGCGACCATGATCCCGAGTAAAAAGGCCTGGATCAGTTCCATGACCTACCCTCTTTGAGTTTCCTCAATGTTTTTGTTTTACGTGTTATCAGCATCAAGGAACTTCGGCGACGTTAAGGCGGCGGCGGTGCTACGGCCGGTGGTGGAATTGTACTTCCAAGAAGTCTCTGTAGTCTGCCTGTAGGGGACACTTCGTCCCTGTCAATCCACTCCAGTGGCCCGGCGAGTACGAGCCAAGGGCCGCCTCGTGTTCGGATGCGATCTTTATGGACAGATCCTTTGCTTGCGCCGCGCTGTTTGGCGTAGTCGATCATCGTCAACATACGATAGCGCATCGTACGTTTGTGCCGGCGGGCTAAACTTTTTCCGTAGTATCGTCACTTTTTCTCGCGGCCGGCGCCCCGAATTCGCCTGCAGCGGCCGTTGGAATTCCCCACCGGTTCCTTCGGATGAGGGATTTCCATGTCGGGCGAGGTTTCCTTCTTCTCGCGCTTCTTCGTGAAGTTCGTCGAGGTCACTGCCGCCGGCCTCGCCACCGCGATCAGCGCCTATCTGCTAGCGCATTTCGGCGGGTTCCTCCTGTCCTCTCCTACGCCCGCTTCCGCGCCGGCACCCACCGCCGTTCAGGTCGGTCCAACCGCCAGCGAGGTCGCCGAGAGCCGGCGCGCCAAGCCGACCCCGCCCGTTGCGGCCGCTGCCGTCAACGAGCAGCGCCCTGCGCCGCAGCAGGATACCGACGCTCCCGTCGCGCAGCCCGCGCTTAAGGCCGTGAAGGACGCCAAGGCGTTGCCGCCGCGCAAGCGCACAAAGACCGATACGAGCGTGTCCGAGAAGGAGCCTCGCCAGAAATCGGCGGAAGCCGCCGCACTCGCCAATGTCGACGCCAATCGGCCGGCGTCGGTTGACACGCTGATCGGACCGGGCCTCACCGACACCCGTTCTGCGCCGGTCGACGTCCAGCCCCGTCGGGTCAACGAGCCGCCGCGCCAGGCCGATGTCGGGCCGCCGCAGCCAGTCGCCGTTCCGCCCCGGGCTGCCGGTATCGAGGCAGCGCCGCATGCCGCCGACGTTCGGCCGCAGCCGGTGCAGCCCGGTCCGGCGACCGGCGCCGACCTGCAGCCGCGTTCCCCCGACGTCCGGCCCCCCGTGGCCCCTGTCGACATCCAGTCGCGGCCCGTCACCGCCGTCGACCCGCTGCCGCCGAGAGCCGACCCGCCGCTCGAGATCAGCGCGCCCCAGCCGCCGCCTACGGCCGACCAGGACAAGGGCGTGTTCTCCGCCCTCAAGCGGATGCCCGATCTGCTGCGCCCCAACCCGCCGGCGCCTACCGGCGAAACCCCGCGTCCGCCCATGCCGGTCGGGACGGCGTCGCCTGAAATAAGGGAATTCGGAAATTGAGAATCGGAAGCTGCCGCTCGGCCATTTTGCCGGTATAGCCAGTCAGTTTGAAAGCAAAGAAGGCTGACTCAGCTCGACAAGGCAGGCCACAAGCACCGCCTTTAGCTGAGCTCGTCTCAGTGAAATTCAATGATATAGGCCACTTCAGCGGTGGCCGCGTACGCCTATTTCGCAGGCGCGGCCTCTTTGACCGGCGTTCCTTCGACCTTGCCCTTCTCGCCTTGCTTATTAGCTTCGTTCAAGAGCTGGACAATCACGCCGGCGCGCCGTTCTTGCTCGATCCGAATTTCGTGCGCTTTCTTCCGTTCAGCGAAGAGCTTGTAATCTATTTCCCAGCACATTGTGTACTCCATCCGTGACGGAACCAACGGCATGACAACGCCGCAATACAGACCACAGTTCCAATCCCCTCGGTCCTTGACCATCGAACGGGTCATCCGCGCGTGGCGCTAGCCTTGGATTGCTGTGCCGTGAACGACAAGCAGATTCTGATCACGGGTGCCACCAATGGCATTGGGTTGGCGGCGGCAGAGGCGCTCGCTGCACTCGGCGCGAACCTCGCCATCGTCGGTCGCAGCAAGACCAGGACGCGCATTGCGTCGGCTCGCATCAGGGCGGCGGCCGGGACGGGAGCGACGGTGGCGACATTCATCGCCGACCTCTCGTCGCAGGACTCGGTGTGCAGATTGGCCGCCGAGGTGCTGACCCGCTATCCAAAGCTGGATGTGCTCATCAACAACGCCGGCGCGATGTACGGAACACGGCAGCTGTCGAAGGACGGCATCGAAATGACCTGGTCGGTCAACCATCTGGCGCCGTTTCTGCTCAGCAAGCTCCTCCTCCACCGGCTGAAGGAGAGCGCGCCGGCCCGCATCATCACCACGGCATCCCAGGCGCATCAGGGAGCACACATCCCGTTCGACGATCTCAACGCCGAGCGCTCCTATCGGGGCTTTGGCCGCTACTGCGAAACCAAGCTGGCCAACATCCTGTTCACGACTGAACTGGCGCGACGTCTCGATGGGACCGGGGTGACGGCGAACTGCTTCCACCCCGGGCTCGTGGCAACAGGATTCAACCGCAATAACGGCCTGCTGATGAACTTGGGGATGACGATCCTCCGGCCAGTGGCACGCAGTGCGAAGAAGGGCGCAGAAACACTCGTCTGGCTTGCCACCTCGCCAGCCGTTGCGAATGTGAGCGGGGTATACTTCTTTGACCACGAGCAAATCCCGCCGAGCCCCGAGGCACAGGACAGAGAGACCGCGAGGCGGCTGTGGGACATCAGCGAGCGGCAGTGCGCGGTCTCGGGGCGAAGCGCCGCAGCCCGCTCATGATTCGCCCAGCGAAGCAGGCGCGTGAAAACTGTGTTCGAGATCGGGAATTTGTTGTAGCAGGAGCGGTGGATGACCGCCGCCGACCCGCCGGCTCAAGACGGCGGGCCGGGACTTGCCATAACGCCGGGCGATGCCATGACCAACTGACCAACAAATGGCGCTTCCAAGGGACGCCGTTGGCAGCATTGACGTTCGCGTGGACCCAGGAAGACTGACGGCGCTCGAAACAGCCCGTATGAATAGCTCGCGCGCCAGGGACGACGCGAGGCTGATCCCGAATCTGGGTGACGAATTTGTGGAACATGGTCCACGCCCCTGCCGCTCGACTGGGTTTGCCTTTTTCCGTCCGACCAAGCTGGAGCAAGACAATGGCACGGGAAGAATTGAAGTGGCAGAACATCGATGCAGATGATTTGCCTGCCGCGGTGAAGAAGTCTTTCGATGCGATGGTTGAAGCAGAGGACACGTTCAAGGCTGATTTGGAAAAGCTACTGAAGAACGAAGGTCACATGCCCGATGACAAGTTCCTGGTTATGAGCCGCAAGGGAAAACGTCTTGGGGTCGCGTTTGCGAGCACGCCACGAGGTGAAGGCGGAGCAGGGTCCCTGAAATTCAAAACCAAATGAGCGGAAGCAGGTAGCAATTCGCCCCGCCTGAGTCCGCGCGGCGAGCAGCGTGATGAACTCGCGGCGCTTTCCGGCCCCGTCAGGACTTCGCGCTCTCGGAGCCAACGCAAAGATTCAACCGAACCGGGGTGAACCTCGTTCAGACCCGAGAGCGAAGCCAATCGCAAGCATAATCGTTAAGCCGCGTTAACGATAAACGTGCACTGGCGCAGAAGGAGTTCGCCAGCCGGATGCGCAGCTTTTGCGCGGGGCGGCGCGCGAGGCCGCAACCGCGGTGATCGTGGTCGCGCACGCTTTTCTCCGCCTGTCGTTCTCGAAAATTCAATCCGGTGGGATTCGCGCGCGGAGGGCGACTTTTTAAGCGCAAATACTGGCGCGCTGTCGCCAAGAATGGTCAATCTCATCGCCGAACTGGTCCAGGACTGGCGTCGATTGGACGAGCGCATTGCAGCGGTGTCGGCTGAGCGCCGCGAAGCTCGAGGCGTTAGGCAACTGCACCCGGTCAGCGGAATGACCGAAAGTGATCGGCCGCGCGCCGAGCGTGTTTACCGACCCGGCGATGTCGGGAAGAACCAAGTGGGAAATGTGATCCCCTGATTAGTTCCATCCGGCGAAGGGAAGGCGGTTCGAGGGGCTGAATTTCGATCGGCCCAGCCGTCCTCGTTTACGCCCGACCCGCCGAAGAAAAAAGAACGGATTTGATCGTCGGGATCCACAAAGCGGGGGGAACCATCGGGATTCGTGCCACTTGTGGGATCTGTCGAGAACGCGGACGCGTGCAGCACGGGAAGCAGCACGGTCACCAGTATCGCGGCGGCAAGAGAATAGAGGAGGCGCATGGACGTTCTCCGGTTGATCAGGTCGCCGCGTGAACTACGGCGAACCGACATTTCCTTGATGACTTCCGAATAATGATCGCCCCCGTACGATCGTAGCCCATGCGTGACGATCAAACCGTTGCAATTGCACAACACTTCTGGAAAATCGGTCGCAAGCCGAAAATCAAGACGTGTCCTTCCCAAAATCTATCGGCGCGTAGCGGTGATGCAATCCGAACAGAATTGGTGTCCTTCCCGAAAATCATATCCGCGCGTAGCGATGATGCAATCCAAACAGAATTAGTGTGGCAATGATGGTTCCTGATCCTTGGACAGCTCGCCGTAGCGGCGCATCCTTCCGCAATGCCAAGTGCGTGCGCGTCTGATTGTAATATGACGAATACAAAGCCAGGATTCGCCGTAGATGCCGCTCGCCGAAGATCAGAACATGATCCAGGCACTCGCGCCGAAGCGTTCCGATCAGACGTTCAGCGTACGGATTCTGCCACGGCGATCTCGGTGACGTTGGGCGGTCGCGAATCCCCATCGTCCGAAGTCGACGCGTGAAGACCTTCCCGTATGCGCCATCATTGTCGCGCACCAAATAGGTCGGCGCCGTGTTCCACGGGAACGCCTGTACGATCTGTTGGGCCAGCCACTCCGCGGTCGGATTCCGAGTTACCGCAAACCACAGCAGCTGTCGCCGTCCATGGCCCAGAACAAGAAAGGCAAACAGACGCTCGAAGGTCAGCGTTGGAACCACGCAGAGATCAATTGCCACAATGGCCTCCGCGTGATTGCGCAGGAATGTCCGCCAGGTCTGCGATGGTGGTCCCCGATGTCGCATCATGTACTTGGAGACCGTCGACTCGGCAACCTTGAACCCAAGCTTCAGTAGTTCGCCATGAATTCGCGGAGCGCCCCACAATGGATTCTCCTCGCTCATCCGCCGGATGAGATCGCGCAACTCACGCTCGACTCTGGGCCTGCCTGGCCGAGCTCGAGATTTCCAGCGCCAGTAAGCCCTAAATCCGCATCGATGCCATCGCAGGATGGTGGCTGGTTGAACAACTCGGGTCGAACCGAGCAGGCTCGGCCACATTCTGGTCATCCAAACCATCAGGGCACGGTCACCTGCCGGAAGCCGGACACGTTGTGGGGCTCGCCTTAGGGCGACGTTGAGCTGATGACGCAGAAAAAGGTTCTCGATTTCAAGCCGGCGTGGTGACTTGAACAGATCGGCTATAAACGTTGCAAGCAGGTGGATGATCGCAAACATCGCCTCGGATGAGGCGCTGATTCTGCCTCACCGCGCGAATCCCGCCGGATTGAATTTTCGGGAACGACAGGGCTTTTTCTTTTTAATTTCGAGATTTTGAGTGCGGAGGCCCGGCACGCCGCGCGCGCCTGTTCGCGCCCTCGCCGGCTGAAATGTCTCGTGATCTGTCGCACCGAGACATAATT
>Ga0209648_10004100_pt1 | contig 12335 bp, 10 predicted proteins | sample GraSoi2013_115cm_FD_185830 | JGI IMG/M metagenome (GOLD analysis project Ga0209648, IMG submission 185830) | Grasslands soil microbial communities from the Angelo Coastal Reserve, California, USA - Sample 9_17_2013_115cm (SPAdes) (version 2) | ecosystem: Environmental > Terrestrial > Soil >...
CCTTTCGCGCCGACCTGGCCACGACCTTCGGCCCCGAGCGGCTCGAGCAGCGAGACGCATTCACCGCCGTGGCGCACGGCCTGGGAGTGCGCGCACAGCAACTGTGGGCTTAGCCGCGGGTCTTAACGGGCAGGGTTGACACGAGCGCTACGCTGGATCAGGTTGGCCGGCGGGGGAGGGACGGCCCGGTGGAGGAGGGAGGGCCCTCGGTGCACTGTGCCAAAAGCTAAAGTCTCCCCTCCCGCACGCTAGACGCCCGCCCGCAAAACTACCCCTCCGCCGGCTTGAGACTCCCCACCACCATCACCGGCGGCGCCTTTTCCTTCGACCAGTTCAGCCCGACGATCACGACCATCAACAGCACCGTCCCGACAATCTGCAGCCCGTACAGCGGCTGGTTGAAGCCCCAGGGCGGAGGCGCCGACGCGATCAATGTCGCCGCCACCGGGTAAGCCATCTCAGCAATCGTGGCCAGCGAGGCAGGCGTCTTAGACAAAGCCCGGTAATACAACAGCAACGCCAGCAGCCCAGGAACGATGGCAATGGCGAGCAGGTTCGGCACGAAGTCGGAAACCCGATAGTGTCCAAACCCGCCCACCCCGCTTTGCGCCAGGACCACCACCACCAGCACCGGGAACGCCAGCGTGAACCGCAGCGCGGTCATGCTCCAGAAAGAAATCGAGCCCAAGGCAAAGCGACCCAGCACCGTGCCAGAGCCCCACAGGAAAGCCGCCCCCAAAGCAAGCAACCCCACCTCGAGCCGCCCATTCCGCAACGCCGTCACCGGCGAGAGCGGGTCAGACGCAAAAAGCACCATGTATACGGCAGCGACAGCCACCACCGCCGCCGGCCAGAACCACGGCCGTCGCCGCTCCCCCAGCACGATCCACGCCAGCACGATGGCGATCAGCGGCTGCGTCTGCTGCAGCACGAACGTCTCCGCGAACAGCTGGTGCTGAGCGGCGATCGAGAACGATGCGGTGAACAGGATCGTCGCCAGCGCCTGAGCCCCCGCGGCGATGATCAACACAGCCAGCCAACCCCGCGCGCCGAGGAACGACAGCTCGCGGCGGTTCCGGTACAAAACCGGGAGCAGGAACAGCATCACCAGCCCGTCTTCGGCAACCACGATCTCGGGCGAGCTCAGATGCTGCACCAGCTGGTTTCGGAAGTACGCGTCCGACGCCCACATGGTGGCCGCGACCGCCACGAGGATGACAGAGAATCGATCAACCCCGAGCCGGCTCGCCCCCGGGGCCCCGACGACCCCCGCCGCCCCGGCAGCCCCAGCCCCCGAACCCGCCCCTTTCACCCTTTCCATCGAATCAACTTCAACCCCGCCCGACCCCAATAGCTTCCCCTAAGCGACCACTTCGTCTTCGGCGACCATCGTTTCCAGAGCCACCTCGGGGTGCGAAAGCACGTAGATCTCCTCAGGCCTCTCATGCCCCTCGAGCCGGCGCTCGCCGATGCTCACCAGCCGCACATCGTCGCGCAGGATGTCCGCCACGATCGAGTAGGTGCTCTCCGAAACCAGCACCTGGCTCCCCACCGCACGCCGCCGCAGCTTGGCGCAGCGATTGACGGCGGGCGATCGATAGTCGCGGTCCTGCGCGTCCGCCTCGCCCGTGAGGATGGCCATCCGAACGCTGATCCGAATCGACTCTCCCCACGGCTCCGCGAGGATCGCCCGCTGCGCATCCAGCGCCGCGACCACTGCATCCGTGGCTCGCAAGAAGACGGCGAAAAAGCTGTCTCCCTCGCCGCGTTCCTTCAAAACAATCCCGCCGCTCGATTCGATCGCGGCGGTCAGCAGCTGGTCGTGCCGCCGCATCACCGAATACATCTGCGCGCGGCCCTGGATCCACAGCGCGGTCGACTCCACCACGTCCGTCATCAAGAACGTGACGATCCCATCCGGCAGGCTGGTCGCCGTCTCGACGCCGATCGGCGTAGGAGGCCGCGACCCACGCACAGAATCCGGGTCGGACTTCGCACCAATCCGAGCGGAAACCACCACGTACTCGTCGATCGTGTGGGCGCGCCGGAAGAAGTGCACGTTGTAGGAAGGCAGCACGCTCCAGACTGCAAAGTCGAGGGCAAACTCACCTTCGCGGCACACCTCCGGCGACGCCGCGAGCAACCGGCCCAACTTGACAACAGACAGCTCCTCGAGCGTCAATTCCCGAGCCACCTCTTCGCTCGTCAGCTGACGGTTCTCCTGGTCAGCGGTCACCGCCATGCGCACCGCCTGCACAAAATTCTCGAGGTCGCCCTGGGTGTTACGACAGCGGTGCAGCTGCTCCACCGAAAGCGCCACCACGGCGCCGGCGGCGGCGGCACCGGCGGACCCGTTGTGCCCGTTGGGTTCGCTGCCATCCGGTACCGGTCCGAACATCGCGACCACGCGTTCAAAGCTGTCCTCCACGGCGAACTCCCGCGTGACCCGCTGGTACACATCTCCCACGGCCGGCCACGTCCCGGTGGCCATGAAGTGGTTCGCCACGGCTTGCTCGTAGAGCCATGAAGACCCGCCGAGCCCGAGATCCAGGTTCAGCGCCACCTGCAAAAAGTCAACCGCCAACCGGTAGAGCTGCTGCACGAAACCAAGAGAGCCCGTCCCAACCACCCTGATCTCGCGGTCCAGGCCGAGCGACGGGTTGTGCCTGGCTGATCCATCGGCGTAGCTGAAGGCCTCGACCACCACAATCTCGCCATGGTTGCGGAGCTTTATCCGCGTCTGAGAAACGCGCGGTCCCGGACCCGTCACGGCAGCGCTGTCCGCCACGTGGACGTGCCCGCCCGAGCCCCACGCCTTCTGAATCGGCGCGCGCAAATCGGACACGAGCGAGTAGCAGCGCTGGATGAACGCCAGCGCTTCCTTCCCCGCCGCCGTGTCGTACCGATCCTCGCGCACGGCGCGGAGATCCTCCTCCCAGGCGGCGGTTATCGCCCCCCTCAACCCAACGATGCCTGGCTGCACCGATTATTCCTTTGGCCCGGAAAAATTTCTCCCTTACCCCTGGGCCCGGCTGTAAAGAGTAGTACCCACGCGGGCGAAGGAGCCATCTTTAGAGCCGCTTACCTCAAACTTCCCGCAGTGACGTTCGACCCCGCGATCGAATCCCCTGCAAAGAGACAAACGTCTGTGCGGCGACCTCGGGTCGAGGCGGACCGCGGATCAGGCGGGACCAGCCGGGGCCGCAGCGCGCTCAACGTGCTCGCCGCCCTCATCGTGAGCGCGGCAGTGCTCTACGCCGCGTTTGCCGGCGCCGGCCCGCTTCCAGCGCTCGGTCCCGCCTTCAACCCCGTGACCGGCGCCTGGACGATGGCCGCCGACGCCGCGATCGGCAGCCAGACGTTGCGCCTGGCCGGGCTCGACAAGCCGGTCAACGTCGCGCTCGAAGCGGACGGGACCAGCCACATCGTGGCGCAGACCGACCACGACCTTTTTCTTGCGACCGGGTACATGCACGCGCGGTTCCGCCTGTTCCAGATGGACCTGCTGCGCAGGCAGGGCGAGGGGCGCCTTTCGGAGGTGGTGGGCAAGGCCGCGCTCGACAGCGATCGCTTCGAGCTGCAGCTCGGGTTGCTCCGCACGGCGCAGGTCGAATGGACCGCTGCGTCCAGGCGATCGCGCGACGCCGGCACCGCATACGCGCAAGGCGTGAACGACCGGATCAGCGAGGCGGAGACCAACCACCAGCTTCCCGCGATGTTCGCGCTGCTCGGCTATCAACCCAAACCGTGGACGCCCGTCGACTCCCTGATCGTGAAGGGCGACATGACTCAGACCCTCAACTTCACGGATACGCCGCTGGTGATGGCGCTGCTCCAGAAATCCCTCGGAGCGGATCTCACGGCGCAGTGGTTCCCCGTCATTCCACCGAATCCTCAATCCCCATACGACCCAGGGCCGTACCCGCCCGGCGCCACGCCGGCCCCGATCGCGGCCTTCTCTCAGGCTTTCTTGCAGGTCACGGACGGCGAGGCGGTCGCAGCCGCCGATGCGTACCAGCGCCTCGCCTCGCTCCCCGCGGGGTTGATCGCGACCGGAGGCGACAGCAACAACTGGGCAGTCGCCGGGTCGCGCAGCTCGAGCGGCGGAGCCCTGATGGCAGGCGACCCGCACCTTCATCTGACCCTGCCCGCGATCTGGTACCAGCTCACCATGGACTCGCCGAGCTACCACGTGAGCGGCGTCAGCATCCCGGGCACCCCCGTCGTCTTAATCGGACACAACCAGCACATCTCCTGGAGCCTCACCGACGCGCAGAACCAGCAGACGTTCTTCTACCTTGAGCACGAGGACGCCGCCCACCCGGGTCAGTACCTCTGGCGGAACGCCTGGCAGACCTACAAGACCGTCAGCTACGACATCCCGGTGCTGGGCGGCCCGACCGACCATCTCGTGGTCAACATGAGCGTGCACGGCCCGGTCATCACCGAACGCGGCCAGACCACCTCGGTCTGGTGGGCGGGCGATATCCCGTCGCAGGACCTGGACGTCCTGCTCGGCGTCGACCAGGCGAGCAACTATCAGCAGTTCCGTGACGCGCTGCGCGGCTGGTACTCGCCGACGCACAACTTCGTGTACGCGGATGACCAGGGGAACATCGGCCTGATCTCGGCCGGCTACTACCCGCAGTTCGCCGGGGGCCAACCGTGGCTGCCGATGCCCGGCACCGGCGAGGACGACGTCACCGGGACGATCCCGTTCGACAATATCCCGCAGAAATACAACCCGCCTGACGGGATCATCTGGTCCGCCAACCAGCGCCAGGTAACGCCGGACTACCCGCACTACATCGGCACTGCGTCCAACTTCTTCGATCCGGGCTATCGCGCCAACGAGATACACCGCGTGCTCAGCCAGGCCACCACGCTGAGCGCGGCCGGCATGATGGCCCTCCAGACCGACACCCGCGACTACCTTGCCTCGGAGATCGTTCCGATTCTTCTGAACGCCATCCCCGCCTCGCCGGAGAAAGACCTGCTGGCGAGCTGGGATTACCGGATGGAGGTCAACTCGCCCGGCGCGACCATCTGGTGGACCTTCTGGCAGTCGTACCTCGCAGCGACCTTTGATTCGTACTGGCACTCGCGCGACGTCAAGGTCGCGCGGTCTGAGGTCAACGACGCGCTCGGCCAGGACCTCGAGGCGTGGACTCTCACAGACCCGAGCAACGCCATCTTCAAATCCGGCGGCTCATCCAACACCGCGACCGACGTGATGCGCCTCGCCTTCACCAGCACGGTCTCCATGCTGACCAAGCAGCTGGGTTCGGACCCGACCGCGTGGACGTGGGGCAAGGTCCACCAGCGCGTGATCGAAAACCTCGCGCAGGTCAAAGGTCTCGACTACGGCCCGCGGCCCGACCGCGGCGACGCCAACACACCGCTCGCCGCCCCGGACTTCCCGTCCAGCCACGGCCCGAGCTGGAGGATGGTCGTCGACTGGGGCAAGGGCACGTTCCAGGCCATCTACCCGGGCGGCCAGAGCGAGAACCCCGCCTCGGCCTGGTACGACGACCGCGTCAACACCTGGTTCGACGGCAAGTACGCGGCCATGCTGACCGCGGACGCCGCCGCGAAGGCGGACGGCGCGAAGACATGGAGCTTGCAGCCGTGAAGGCGCTGGCGGGCGTCATCCTGGCCGCCATCGTCTCGATCGCCGGAGTGCTGGCCGGCGCGTGGTGGGCGCCTTTCGTCGCCGGGCTCGCCGTCGGCTTCGTGCAGCCCCGCGCCCGCTTTGCAGTTCCGGCCGGAGCCATCGTCGGGCTGATTGCATGGGCGTTGCCGCTGGCCGCGCTGCAGGTCCAGTACGGCGCAGGCTCGGCGGCATCGAGCCTGGCCGCGATCATGGGCTTCGGCCACCAGGGCGCCATCCCCATCGTCCTCACGTGCGCGGTAGGCCTGCTGCTCGGCCTGACAGGAGCGTGGCTGGGATCCGCTCTACGTTTCCCCCTCTCCCCGCAGGGGAGAGGGTCGGGGAGCAATCAGTGAGTCCGATCCTTATCGCCGCTCTGCGCGGAGGGGCGTGACAGCAGAATTTCGCGATACAGCGCGTCCGTTTCATCCGATGGACTGACCCCGAGATCCTGCCGAAGGAGCCGCCCGAACTCGAGATAAACCCGCACCGCCTCCGCCCGGTCACCCTTGCGATCGAGCATCCGCATGAGCCGGCGGTACGCCGACTCCCGATATGGCTCGATCCGCACAACCTCGCGCGCGTGCGTCAGGGCCAGCTCCAGCTCCTGGTTGGCGGCCAGGGCTTCCAGCCTGCACTCGAGCGCCCTCACCAGGTTGGACGTGAGGAGCGCACGCCGTGCTTCCACCCACTCGCCGTCTTGCCCCGTGAGAAATGGACGGCGCAGCACGGTGACCGCGATGAGCGACGGTCCGTAAGCCGCGAACGCATCGCCCGCGGCGATCGCGCCCTCGGCAGCGTCGACAGCCGCAAGCGCGGCCTCGACGTCCACCCAAACATCGCCCGGCGGTGTGAACTGATAGCACCCGAAAGCGTTGCCTATGATTCGCGACCGCGGAAGCCCGACTGAAGACAGCCGAGCGCGGAGCCGGCTCACGATCGCGCTCAGCGCGAGTGCCCACGAAGCAGGAAGTGCCTCCGGCCACAAGGCCTCGGCGAGCTCAGCCTGGGTGACGGCACGCTCGCGCTCGGTGACCAGGTACGCGAGCACGAACCGGCCCTGCGGCCCACCCAGCTCGGACTCGCGCACCAGCCGCTGGCCGTTTTCGACCAGTACCGCGCCGGTCAGGTAGATCCTCAGCATCGAACAGAGATAATCCGGAGCGGGATGGGCGACTGGAACCTGTTCTTCGCCACCGCGGCCGGTAGCGCCGCGACGTTGGTCGGGCTCCTCTTCATCGCGACCCAGCTGCACCTGGGCGTCTTCTCGGATCCCAAGAGCCGGTGGGCGGCGCTGGGGCAGGGCACGCTGACGATTCTTGCGACCGTCTTCGCGCTGTCACTCTCCTTCCTCATCCCGTCCCTCAGTCCGCAGGCCCACGGCGACATCATTTTGGCGGCTGTCGCTTTCGCGTCCTGGCGAACGGTACGGATCTGGTGGCCGGTCTTCAGGCTTCTGGAGAAAGGCCGCGTGCACAGGCTCACTCAGAGCTTCTGGCTCCTGATGCTGCCGTTCGTCGCATATGCCTATATGGTCTCTGGAGCGTGGGGACTTCTGCATGGAGAAACCGGCGCGGTGCTGAACGTCGGAGGGGCCGTCCTCGCCCTCTTCGCGATCTCCCTGCGAAACGCGTGGCGACTTGTCGTAAACGTAGAGCAGCAGGGCACCTGAACGGTTCCAAAGATTCCCCAAACCGAACCGGTCAAGATGGCATCGCCAGGCCGGGCAAGACAAGGAGAAACCAATGAAGAAGCGAGTCGAATGTGAATGTGGCTGGAAGCTCGAGACCGATGACGAGGAGAAGCTCGTGAAGGGCGTGCAGGAGCACGCCAGCGAGGTTCACCACATGCAGGGCGTCACCAAAGAGCAAGTCCTGGCCCAGGCCAAACCCGTCTAAGCCGCCGCCTTGCGGTGGCGTTGCAAACAAAGGAGTCGAACGTGAAGTACCTCTACCTTCTCTATGCCGACGAATCGAAGATGCCCGCCCCGGGCAGCGCGCAGTTCAACGCCCAGAACGATGCCTTCAACAACTACTTCGCCGAGCTCGACGGCAAGGGCATGTTCAAAGCAGGCGACCCCGTCCAGCCGTCGAAGACCTCGAAAACCGTCCGTGTGCGCAACGGCCACACCGAGTCCGCCTCGGGCCCGTTCAACCACACGGGCGACCAGCTGGTCGGCTTCTACGTGATCGAAGCCAAGGACCTGGACGAAGCCGTCGAGTACGCGGCGAAATGCCCGGTCGCGCAAGTTGGAGCCATGGAGGTCCGCCCAATCGTCCAGATGTGATTTCTCCCTCCCCCGCAGGGGGAGGGTCGGGGAAGCACGTGTCCCCCTCCCCCGCGCCCGCGGGGGAGGGTCGGGGTGGGGGCGTGAAAGAAGACGACATTGACGCAAACCCGACCAAGTGATAGGTTCGCCCCAACTTCTGTAACAAACGTTTCGGGGCGGCGCGAGCCGAGGGAGGGGTACCACTTGGAGGACCATGCGCACAGTGCCGACGTTCGAGACCTCGCGAGGTTCGGCTACCAGCAGGAGCTGAGGCGGGTGCTGGGGGTCTACTCCAGCTTTGCGGTCGCCTTCTCCTACATCTCGCCTTCGACTGGAATCTTCACCCTTTTCATCCTGGGTATCAGCCTGGCCGGCCCGGCGTTCTTCTGGAGCTGGCCCATCGTCGTCATCGGACAGCTGATCATCGGCCTCAACTTCGCCGAGGTGAGCTCGCATTTCCCGGTCGCGGGGTCCGTCTACCAGTGGACCAAGTACCTCTCCAATCGGACCTATGCGTGGTTCACCGGCTGGATCTATCTGTTCGCGGGCGTCCTGACCGTGGCCGCGGTCGTGGCCACCGTGCCGCTGGTCCTGATTCCGCTGCTCAACAACGTCTTTGGCGCGAATATCGGCACCGACCTCGACACCGAGCGGAACGTCGCCGCCCTGGTGCTGTTGAGCACGACCCTGCTGAGCATCTTCGGCGTGAGGATCGTCGCCTTCGTCAACAACACCGGAGTCGTATTCGAGATCCTCGGCATGGTGGTGTTCGCGCTCATCCTCGTGATCTTCTACCACCATCAATCCCTCTCGACGTTCACTGACTTCAGCTATCTCGGCTCGGGCTTCGGCAACCAGGCAGGTGTCTTCCTGGCCGCGATGTTCATGTCCCTGTTCGTGATCTACGGATTCGACACCGCGAGCACTCTTGCCGAGGAAACCAAGAACCCGCGGAAGTCCGCTCCGCAAGCCGTGCTCGCCGCCATCATCGGTGCGGCCGTCATCGGAGCGATCTTCCTCATCGCCGTGATCATCGCGATCCCCGGAGACTTGACCAAGTTCATCGCTGACATCAACGCCGGCAAGGATCCGTTCCCGCTGATCACGATCATCCAGTCGAACTTCCCCGGCTGGGCCGCCAACCTCTACCTGTTCGTAGTGTTCGCCGCCATCTACGTCTGCTGCCTCGCCATCCAGACCGCGACCATCCGCCTCGCGTTCGGCATGGGCCGCGACGGCAAGCTCCCGCTCGCCAAGTACTACAACAACGTCAACACATCCCTGCACACGCCGATCGGCACATGCATCGTGGTCGGCGTGCTGGCCGGACTGCCCCTGGTCTACTACGCCGGCGCGGGAACCATCGCCATCGGCGCGACCGGGATGATCTACCTCTCCTACATCCTCGGCAACCTGGCCATCCTCCTCGCACGCCTCAACGGCTGGCCGAAGGAATCGGCCCCGTTCAAGCTGGGCCAGTGGGGCACGATCATCAACATCCTCGGGCTGGTCTGGGGCGTCGCCATGGAGATCAACTTCCTGTGGCCGCGCAACGCCGCGGTCGGGGGCCAGAACCCGCCCATGAGCGCCCTCCCGAACGTCACCATCGGCGGCTTTATCGGCGCCATCCCCGTCTACGAGTTCACCCTTGGAGTCATCCTGCTGGTGGGCGTCATCTACTACGTGATCGCCCAGCGCAACGCACCCGAGACGCCGGCGATCCAGGCGGCGCAGTCCACCCCCGCTTAGTAAGCGGCATCCCCTCCCCCGCGCAAGCGGGGGAGGGTTAGGGTGGGGGCGGTGGCAGAAGGTTGAAGCCGCACGCGCGCGCCGTCGTAATCGGCGGAGGGGTGGGCGGCGCCGCCATCCTCTACTGGCTCGCCCGCCTGGGCTGGACCGACACAGTCCTCGTCGAACGCTCGCGAGTCACCAGCGGTTCGACCTTCCACTCCGCGGGACTCGTCGGCCAGCTGCGCGGCTCGCTCAGCCTGACCCAGATGATGATGAACTCGGTCGAGCTCTACCGCGCCCTCGGCGAAGAGGTCGGGCTCGAGACAGGTTGGCACGAGGTCGGCTCGCTGCGACTCGCCTCCAGCCAGGAGCGCATGGAGGAGCTGTCGCGCCAGGCCGGTTGGGCCAAGACTTTCGGACTTCCACTGGAGCTGGTCTCGGCGCAGGAGGCGCAGCGCATGTTCCCGCCCATGTCGACCGACGGCGTGCTCGGCGCGGCGTTCCTCCCCACCGACGGATACATCGACCCGAGCCAGCTCACCTTCGCGTTGATCGAAGGCGCGCGCCGCCGCGGAGCGGAGATCTGCGAAGACACGCGCGTCACCGGCATCGAGGTGAGCAACGGGCGGGTCCGCAAGGTGATCACCGACAAAGGCGACATCGAGACCGAGCTGGTCGTCAATGCCGGCGGCATGTTCGCCCCGGAAATCGGCCGCCTGGCCGGCGTCAACGTGCCGCTGATTCCGATGGCCCACGAGTACCTCATCACCAAGCCGTCGGGCCTGCCCCTCGACATGCCGACGATGCGCGACCCGTCGCTGCTCGTCTACTACCGGCCGGAGTCAGGCGGACTGATCATGGGCGGCTACGAGCGGGACCCGGCGCCGTGGAGCCTCGACGGCGTCCCGCCCGACTTCAACGGCAAGCTCCTCGACCCCGACTGGGATCGCTTCGAGCCCCTGATGACGAACGCGATCGTCCGCACCCCCTCCATAAAGGACGCGCAGGTCGTGCGCCTGGTCAACGGACCGGAGGCGTTCACGCCCGACAACGAATTCATCCTCGGCCCCTCCGAGGTCAAGGGCTTCTGGGTCGCGGCCGGCTTCTGCGCACACGGGCTGGCGGGCGCCGGCGGCATGGGGCGCCTGGTCGCGGAGTGGATCGTCGACGGCCGGCCCGGGCTCGACGCGTGGGAGATGGATTCCAGGCGATTCGGCCGCCACTACATCAGCCGCGAGTACACGCTCGCCCGCACGGTCGAGGTCTATTCGACCTACTACGACGTCAAATACCCCGGGCACGAGCGCAAGGCCGGCCGCCCGCTGCGCCTCTCCCCCGCCTACGCGCGCCTGGCCGAGCTCGGCGCGGCCTTCGGCGAGAAGTCCGGCTGGGAGCGCGCCAACTGGTTCGAGCCCAATGCCAGACGCGGCGACGAGTCGCTGCGGCCGCGGGGATGGGCGGGCCGCCTGTGGTCGCCCGCGATCGGCGCCGAGCACACCGCGTGCCGCGAGTCGGCCGCCATCTTCGACTTCACGTCGTTCGCAAAGATCGAGATCCGTGGGCGCGGCGCCGCCTCGTTCCTCGAAAGCCTCACTGACAACCACGTCGCGCGCGCCGTGGGCGCGCTGACTTACACACAGATGCTCAACGAGGGCGGCGGCATCGAGTGCGACTTCACCGTGACTCGGTTGGCCGAGGATCGATTCCGGGTCATCACCGGCACCGCATTCGGCCAGCACGACCTCTCCTGGATCCGAGACCACGCACCCGAAGACGGCTCGGTGTTCGTGGAGGATGTGACGTCGGCGTACGCGTGCATCGGTCTGTGGGGACCGGTAGCCCGCGAAATCCTTCAGCCCGTCACACCCACCGACATCAGCCACGAAGCCTTCCCCTTCATGACATCGCGGCAGCTGGCGATCGGCTCGGTTCCGTGCCTGGCCCTGCGGGTCACGTACGTCGGCGAGCTGGGCTGGGAGCTGTACTGCCCCGCCGAGTTCGGCCTTCGCCTGTGGGACACCCTGTGGGAGGCCGGCAAAGCCAAAGGCCTGGTCGGCGGCGGATACAAAGCGGTGGACTCGCTGCGCCTGGAGAAGGGCTACCGCGTGTGGGGCAGCGACATCAGCCCTGAGTCAGACCCGTACCAGAGCGGCCTGGGCGCCTTCGTCAAGCTCGACAAGGGCGATTTCATCGGTCGCACCGCGCTGCTGAAAAAGCGCGAGACACCCGCACCAACAAAGCTGGCCTGCCTGGTCCTCGACGACCCGCGCTCAGTCGCGCTCGGCTCCGAGCCCGTCCGAATCGCCGGCGACATCGCCGGACGCGTGACGAGCGGAGGGTACGGCTACACAGTGGAGAAATCGATCGCCTACGCATACGTGCCGGCAAGCGCCGTGACAGGAACACCAATTGAAGTCGAGATTTTCGGCACGTGGGTCCCCGGCCAGATCGCGAAAGAGCCGCTGTTCGACCCAGCGGGCGCTCGAATTCGATCCTAGGTATCGCTCCGGCCCTACGCCGCCCAGCGATAACCCGGCCCACGCGCCCGCCGCATCACGACCCGCTCCGGCGGCAGGAACTGAAACTCTCGGCCGACTTTGATCACCTGCCATCCACCTTCATGCACCTGCCGGTGGTGGTAGTAGCAGAGAAGTACGAGGTTCTCCAGCTTGTCCGACCCGCCTC